>Ga0209698_10001956_pt1 | contig 23621 bp, 22 predicted proteins | sample LitLauG_LLR_2012_FD_187203 | JGI IMG/M metagenome (GOLD analysis project Ga0209698, IMG submission 187203) | Freshwater sediment microbial communities from Pennsylvania, USA - Little Laurel Run_MetaG_LLR_2012 (SPAdes) (version 2) | ecosystem: Environmental > Aquatic > Freshwater > Creek >... | reverse complement strand
GTCTTGAATGTGCAGGCGTGTGGGCGCCACCGAAGAGCCCGTGCACAAAAGGAGTCAAGCGGGTGTGGTTGCGCCATTTGAACTCCGGCCCGGCGAGGAAATTGAAGATCCTGGGGTTGAGCTCACCGGTCTGTGTAACGGGGGAGCAAGGGGGCTGGGAGCAGCGCGGCGTGATAGGGACAGGACCTTGGTCATAGCTGAAATGGGCCGAAAAATCTGCTACGACGCCGAAGTATCTGTTGAAATTGCGGGTGAACGCGGCTTCAAAGCCGTGACCACCCTCGTCGAAATCGGTGTTCGAGGCGTTGAAGCCCGGACTAAAGCGGAAAGTGTGATCGTTGGTTTCGATGGACGAGTATCCCCCAAATATCTCAAATCGAGGGAATATATCGTTATTCGCCTGCTGCGCCTGGGAAAAGAGAGCGCAGACAAACACCAGGAGTACACCTGCGAAGATTCGCCGCATTGCGGTCGGACCTCCAATAGGGATTATCCTTGCAATGATTCCTTCTTGCTTAAGCTCTCGTACGATGCGCGCAATCGAGAACGGGATTGCCTGGTCGGAGGCCTTGCACAAAAATAATAGAGGAGGTCAGGAGCTACTCTGCCGCCGAGGTGTGGTCGTGCACGATCTTCCAGCCATCGGGAAATTTGCGGAACACCAGCGTGAAGCGGCCATGTGGAGTCTTTCCGTCTGACAGGGTCAACTGCCAAGACCCGCGCACGAAGGCTGCATCCGGTCCCAGGATCTCGATACGCAGATCGGAGAAATCTAACTTTCCCATCTCATGCCCTGGACTCGTGTACGTCGCACGGTAGCGATCTAGCGTGCTCTGCCATCCGGCAGTTTCCTTCGCTCCGGAAAAGAAGGTCAGGTCTGGAGAATTCCAGTACCCGGCCATGAAGGCTTCGAGGTCGTGATGGTTCCAGGCTTCTTGCTGGGTGCGCAGTACGTGCTCGACGGCGGCTTTGGTATCGTCAGGGGCGTCTGAGAATGGCTCCAGCGCCAAGGCGATAGTCGCAAGAAATGTCAGGGACACCAGAGTGCAGAGAATCTGTTTCTTTCGCATAAGTTCCTCTCGTTGAGCAAACGTCGCAGGGACTGGGTCTCTGCCGGCAGAGACGTAGCGAGCTACGTCTCTACGACTGTAGTCGTTGCCCTAGTGCGCTTCTTCCGCGGCTGGAGCTGTATCCGGCGTATCTACCTTCTGGGCTACTGCATGCGGTGCAAGTGGCATGGGCTGGAAGTCTCCGGCATCTTTTCCGGACATGGCTGCCGTCATGAAGTTCATCCAGATCGGCAGGGCTGCGTGTGCTCCGGTCTCCTTCGCCCCCAGCGATTTCTTCTCGTCGTAGCCGACCCACACGCCGCAAGTCACCGTCGGGGAGAAGCCCATGAACCACGCGTCGGTGAAGTCATTGGTGGTGCCCGTCTTGCCCGCCGCCGGAAACGGCAGCTTGGACGCGGCGATGGCCGTGCCGTGCAGCACCACTTCGCGCAGCATCGAGGTCATGATGCGGGCGGTGCGCTCGCTGATCACATCTTTTACCTCGGGAAAATCTTCCTCGAGCACGCGGCCTTCGTAATCGGTGACGCGAGTGATGTAGCGCGGGGTTACGCGGACGCCATCGTTGGGAAACACGCTATATGCCGACGTTTGCTCGATCAAAGTGATCTCTGCCGCCCCCAGCGCCACTGGCAGATACGGTGGCAGCTTGGCCGTGACCCCAAAGCGCCCGGCGTATTCGATGACGCTCTTGATGCCGACTTTATTCGCCAGCTTCAGCGCAGGAATGTTTCGCGATTGCGCCAGCGCCCGGCGCAGGGTGATGATGCCTTCGAATTTTTCGTCGTAGTTGTGCGGGGAGTACGGCCCCGACGGAGTCTCGAAGCTTACAGGCTCGTCAAGAATGGTGTCGTCCGGGCTCGCGCCGCCGTCGATCACCGTTGTGTAGACATAGGGCTTGAACGAGGATCCGACCTGCCGAAGCGCCTGCGTGACACGATCGAATTTCGATTCGTTGAAGTCACGTCCGCCCACCATGGCCTTGATCCCGCCGGTCGTGTTGTCGAGGGCCAGTAATGCGCCCTGGGCTCCGGAATCCTGCTCCAGGCTCACCTTCGCCGCACCGTTTGCGCCGAGGGTCAGGATCTTCACGTAGCAAATGTCTCCGGTCTTGAGGATGTCCGCCAGTTTCTGCTTCGTCCAAGCCGCGTCGGGCTGCCCCAGAGCGGCGGTATAGCGGCCGAACTTCAGCGTGGCGATTCCAGTTCCCGAGGACGTGACCAGGGCGTGAACATATCCGCCGACTGCGGCCTCGTCATCCCAGTCGGGGTTGAAGTACTTCTCCAAAACCGCTCCAGCAGCCACGACGTTTTCCAGATGGCCCTTCCATCCATGCCGCCGCTCGTAGGCGGCCAGACCGTCGAGGACAGCCTGATTGGCCGCATTCTGCAGATCGACATCGAGGGAGGTGTAGACCTTCAGGCCTCCCTCGTGCACCTGATCGGCGCCGTATTTGCCTTCAAGGTAGCGGCGAATCTCTTCCACAAAATATGGCGCTAGAGAATTCGGATCGTTCGCCAGATGCAGGACAACCGGGGCCGAGCGAGCGTCGGCAGCCTGTGCGGCAGTGATCTTGCCGTCTTCCAGCATGGCGTTGATCACCAGAGTACGCCGCCTCTGTGCGCGATCGGGATGGTTGATGGGAGAGTACAAGGTCGGTCCCTTGGGCAGGCCGGCCAGGAGCGCAGCTTCTTCCAGGGTTAATTTTTGGGCGGGCTTGCTGAAGTAGAACTCCGACGCCGCCTCGAATCCGTACACACCATGGCCAAGAAAAATCTGGTTGGCATAGAGGGTGAAAATTTGCGGCTTGGTGAAATGGCGCTCGATCTGAATGGCCAGCATCGTTTCCTGCACCTTGCGATGAAACGACCGGTCGGGCGACAGGAACAGATTGCGTGCCAGTTGCATGGTCAGGGTGGAGGCTCCCTGCACCCTGCCGCCCGATTCAAGGTCGCGATAGGCCGCGCCGACTATGCGCCAGAAGTTGATTCCGGAATGGCGGTAGAAATTCTTGTCTTCGATCGAGACCAGCGCGTCGCGCATTACGGGAGGAAAATCGTCGTAGCTCGCGACCACGCGCCGTTGCAGGGCAAACGAGCCGATCACCCGCCCGTGATCGTCGTAAATTTCGGTGACCGAACTCGGGCGATAGGCTTCGAGGGCTTCAACCTGCGGCAGATCGGTGGTGTAGACCAGGAGCAGGCCGGCTGTTGCTCCGACCAATGCGGCAATCAGCACGAGCAATGCGAAGAGCACGCGGCCAACCAGCTTGCGCCCGCCGATTTCTATCTCGGGGAGATTTTCGTAGAGGGACTTCATGGCGCGGTCGAGGTCAGAATAGCACTTCGACGCGCGAGGCTTCCGGCGTCCGCGGAATTAAGGAACGGCACTCGGAGCAAATCAGGATCGAATGCGAAAACAATCGCGCGCGCTGATTGACGCGCGATGCGACTTGTAACGTGAGTTGTTCTGTAATCGCCGGGCTTCGCCTACGAGGGACAGCCGAGGCGGCTGTCGCTCCCTCAGCAACATTAGCTGGTCCGTTTTTTCAGGACTTCCACGGCTTTGTTCAGCTGATCGTCCACCGTGTTTCTGGGCTTGACTTCCTGCTCGGGATTGGCTGGGGTGGAATCCTCGTCTTCCGGGACCACGGCGTCGTCCACATCCGCCACGACTACATTCGGAGTGATGGCTGTGTCCTGAATGGCTTTTCCGCTGGGCGAATAGTACTTCGCCACCGAGAGAATCAGCGCGCCGCCATCGGGCAGGTCGATGGTCTTCTGCACCGAGCCGTCGCCGAAGGTTTTGTCGCCGACCACGTCGCCGCGGGCATTCTCCAGAATCGCTGCCGCGACAATCTCAGCCGCGCCGGCTGTGCCTTTGTTCACCAGCACGGCGACCGGCAGGGCGGTGATGGCTTTCGCCGGGTCGGCGTTGAACGCCTCGCGCGGGAACTTCTGGCCTTGCAGATAAGTGATCGTTCCGTGATTCAGGAACAGATTTGCGACCGCGACGCCCTCGTTTTCGTCACCCTCGGCGCAATTGCGCAGGTCCAGCACAAGCTTCTTGGCCCCGGATTTGTCGAGCGCCTTGATTTTGGAGGTAATTTCCTGCGCCTTGCCCTTGGTCAGGGCCTCGGCTTTTACGTAGCCCACGCCGTCCTCCATCATCTTGTCGGAAGGCGACGGGATGCTCACCACGTCGCGCGTGATTACCACCTTCTGCGGTTCTGCCTTGCGAGCACGGACGACCGCTACATTCAAGGTCGATCCCGGTGCACCGGCCAGCAGGCTGTGGATCTCAGGCAACGACATTTCCCGCGTGCTCCGGCCTTCGATCGATTCGAAGATGTCGGTCGGCTCGATTCCTGCCTTTTCGGCGGGCGATCCCGGCAACACCGAAACCACCGCCGCGTAACCAAAGCGCTTCGACACCACCGCGCCGATGCCGCCTTTGGACTCGCTCTTGTGCGTCTTGTAGGCCTTGTAGGCGTCCGCCGTCATGTAGCTCGAGTTGGAGTCAAGCGACTCCAGCAGGCCATGCAGCGCGCCGTCGGTCACCTTCGGAATGTTGGGCTCTTCGACGTACTCGCTCTGCACCCGCGAGAGTACTTCGCTATACACCTGCAGTTGGCGGTAGGAGCCGTCGGTCGAGGAGGCATGTACGCCTCCCATGGAACCCACGACTACGAACACTAATACGGCAAAGGAGGTGACGAGGATCGCTGCTTTGGTTTTCATGGACATCAATTTTGGCCGTCTTCTGGAAGGGATTACTTCCGGAGAAACTCTGAACATTATATCTCGATAGATGCGGGTTTCCATCCCCCGGCTGCTCGATTTTGTTCCGGGGGTAATGGGTCCAAGTGTAGCGGTACCGTCCCTGCGAGTGCGCTCAGGGGAGATCTTGGAGGCTGCCCGCCGGGCGTCCCGCTCGCCGAGAGGGCGAGACGCTCGGCAGGCTCAGGGCAGGCTCTCTCGACAGCCGGCAGGATGCCGGCGCTACACACAACGCGGCTTTTGTGTTATTGCCCCGGTTTGAAGGTGATAGTCAGTGAAGTCTGGACCGACACTGGTCGCCCATTCATCATGTAGGGCTTGAACTTCCACTGCATCACGCCGTCGATCGCGGTTCGGGCGAAGGCCAGCGAACCCTGCATGAATTTTGCGTCCTGGACCGTGCCATCGCGGCCCACCAGAACCTGCAGGACTACGGTGCCCTGCTGAGCCTTGGCGTTGGCCGGATACACCATTGCGGGCTGATCCGTGAGCAGGGCTCGCTCGGTCGCCTCGGGAACGGACACGGGCTCGATGGACGGCATTGCCGCTTCCGGTGCCTTATTGCCACTGGCCTCGGGGACCATAGAGGCCATCTGGGACTTCAGACTCGAAGGAATCGGGGGATTCGACGACGCGGAAGCGGGCCGGGGTGGCGGATTCCTCGGGGCCACGGGCCGGGGAGGAACGGATGCGGACTGAGACTGGGTGAAAGGATCAGAATGGGGCTGCGAGGTCACGACAGGGGAAGGCGTAGTCGAGCCAGCAGGCTGGGCAATGGCGGGCAGCGTGATCGCAGGCGTTGTCTGCGGCGGATTGTCGGGAGATGGGTTGCCTTGAGCGGGATTGCCCTGCCCCTGCGCGGGGGACTGCCTTGCCGGCGGTTGCGTTGCATCCGCCGGATTTGCGGGGGATCCATCGGCTGGCACAGCGTTGGGATCTGCATTGGCACCGTTGTTCGGCTTCTTTGCGGTCGGATCGACCATGGGCACGACGCGAATCTGCGACGGATCGGTAGTGGCGTCGGGAATATTTTCCGCGACCGGGAGCTTGTACTCGTCGCCAGCGCGGCCAAAGTCCTCATGAGAGACGGGCGCTTGCACTGGAGTCACGGGTTGCGGGTTGAGCCAGGCATGCAGAGCGTGCTGCCCCCGAGCCCATGCCGCCCGCACCTTGGGATGCCACGGCGCCTGGGGCGCAGCCAGCACAGCGCAGGCAGCCAGAAGCAGAGCCGTGATGATGGCTCCCTTGCCCAATCCGGCTCGCGGCCGCTCATGCTTTTCCGATTCGTCCCTCTCACCCGCGATATAGGAGAAGAGTTCGGCCTCGGCTTTCTGCTCCTGTTCCACATGCGCAGCCGAAGTGGGGGCTGGCTGGCGTATCGAATCGGCGGACTTTGTCGGCTCCTTCGCCGAAAACACCGGAGTCTGTTCGTAGCCGAGGAGTTCCGGTTTGGCGGGTGCCGCCGGAGGCGGTGTTTGTGCTGGGGCTGGGGCAGGCGCAACCGCTCCCGAGCGTTGCTTCATATACCACTGCAGCCCACGCGGTTCGACGGGCGCAGGCGGAGGTGGGGCCGGATTCTCCTCGATCACGGCAGCCATCGGCTCCAGTTCCTTAAGCGGATCGACTTCCTGGGCTGCCGACTGTTCGATGGATTTCTGCATCCCCGATTCGGTATCGAACTGGGTGGTAGACGCCGGCGCGGAGGTTTGCAGAAACTCACCTGCACGCAGTGTGGGCTCGACCGGCACGCCGGCCGACACCGTTGCCGACGAGGCCAGTCCGGCAGCGGTCGCCTGCGCCGCAGCGACCGCAGATTCCCGGGCGCGCAGCAGATCCCGCGCGGTGGTAAAAGTGTCCTTGACCTGGTTGACGAGAAGAGGCCGGCGCAGAATCGAGTTCGCGCCCGCCTGCAGAGCCTTGGGAACACTCGGGTCATCGCTCACAATGGCGAGGGTAAGCGGACGCTCACTGGGCTTGCGCTTGTGCGCCGTGTGCAGGAGTACTCCCGCTTCTGGCTGTTGGTCCCAATCGACGACGACAATTCGAAACGGCTGGCTCGAGATTCTTTGCCCCGCGTCGGCCGCGTCGACGCAGTGCTCTGCCTCGACCTCAAGATCGGCCAGCACGCGGCAGATGGAGTCGGCGGTGTCCTGCTCGGAACAGAACACGAGGCAACGAAGGGCCATGCATAGTCAGACTAGGGGGGATAGTAACCGCGGGCAAGATTACCGAGGTGGACTTGGGGCGGCTGACCGCTTCGTCCAAAGTGCATGTACTAACGGGGCACCCGCTGCGCTAGAATGCTCGGTCCCGGCGTGGTCGGGACACCTCCATCATGTCGGAGTTGCCGTTGTAGAGGGAAATGCTCACGGAGGCTTGGATCGTAGCGTCAGCATCCCTTCGACCCCGCTCAGGACAGAACCCTGCCGGCTGTCCCTATAGCCGGTCCTAAGGCTGCCGGGAGAGCGTCTCGCCCCCAGCGGCGGGCGGGACGCCCGCCGGACAGCCGCCGGGACGGCGGCGCTACGTTAAGGCGGAGCCATTTTAAGCGGCGCAAAAGCAGGGGCACAGAAAGGCGAAATGTTGGAACAGAACTACTGGTTAACGACCACTGAGATGCCGACGTCGGACGGCACTCTCCCTTTGCCCGACGTCGTCGATGTGGCGGTGATCGGGGCGGGTTTCACGGGACTCTCGGCTGCGCGGACACTCGCCAAACGCGGCGCTAAGGTCGCCGTGTTCGAGTCCGAGACCGTCGGATGGGGCGCCAGTTCGCGCAACGGAGGCATGGTCCTCACCGGCATGAAGCTGGGCGTCAACCAACTCATCTCCAAATACGGACGCGAACGCACGCAACGCATGTACGCCGCCTCGCTCGCCACCATCGACTGCGTCGAACAGGTCGTACGCGAGGAAGCCATCGACTGCGACTTCTCCCGCTGCGGCCACCTTGAAGTCGCCTGCAAGCAGAAGCACTTCAACGACTACGCCCGCCAGGCCGAAGTAATCGACCGCGACTTCAACCATAAGGTGCGCGTGGTGCAGCGGCACGAACTGAGTGCCGAGATCGGGTCGGCGATCTACTACGGCGGCATGGTCGACGAGATCAGCGCCGGCTGCAATCCCGCGCGCTACGTCGCCGGCCTCGCACGCGGGGCGATCAAAGCCGGTGCCCAAATTTTCGAGCACACGCGCGTAGAGACGATCCAGCGCGACTCGCGCCAGGGCGAGCTGGGATGGAAGCTGGCAGCCTCGCGTGGTCCGGTCTCGCTCCTCCCGGTTTGGGCGCACGAAGTCTTCATCGCCACCAGCGGGTACACCGGCGCCGCGACGCCAGCTCTGCAGAAGAAGATCATTCCGATTGGCTCGTTCATCATCACGACCGAGGTTCTTCCCGCGCCGTTGGCCCGCGAACTTAGCCCGCGCAACCGCATGATCTACGACTCGAAAAACTATATCTACTACTACCGGCTCACGCCTGACCGCCGGATGTTGTTTGGCGGTCGTGCGGCATTCTTTCCCGAGAGCGATCAGACGGTCCGCCGCAGCGCCGAACTCCTGCGCCGCGGAATGATCAGCGTCTATCCGCAACTGCGCGACGCCAAGATTGACTATGTGTGGGGAGGGACGCTTGACTTCGCTTTCGACATCATGCCCCACGCCGGCCAACTCGACGGGATGTACTACGCGGTTGGATACGCCGGGCACGGCGTCGCCATGGCGACCTATCAAGGCCAGAGGATCGCGGAGCTCATGGCGGGAGACCAGCCTGAGAATCCGTTTGTCGGCATTCCGTTCCCGGGCGCGCCTCTCGGACTCTACAACGGGAAGCCGTGGTTCCTGCCGTTGGCCGGGGCTTGGTACAAATTGCTGGATTGGGTGAGTTGAGGCATCCATTGCTGCACTCCTGCGGATCACGAACCCACTTCTGTCTGCGATACAATCTCTCAACCCGTGATCTCTCGTTCAGACGACTACGTCGAATACTGCCGCGAGACGGCGAAGCACGCGCGCGACCTCCACGATCTCGCCCTTCGCGGCAGGGACAAGAAGGAAATCACCAAACTCATCCATGAGCACATCGTAGAAGCGGTCGAACTCCGCCCCGACGACGACCTGGTGGACATCGGTTGCGGCGACGGAATCCTGTTGCGAATGGCCCGCCAACTGGGCGCGCGTAGTGCTCTTGGCCTGCTGGCGACCGAAGAAGAAGTTGCGCTGGTGCGGCGTACTGGTGTCGAGGTTCAACAGGCTCTTACCGATCAACTGCCGGTGCCCGACGCGAACGCGTCCGTGGTTGTTTGCAACAGCGTTCTGCTGATTGTTCCGCGCGAAAGAATTCCGGCTAGTCTGCGCGAGATCTACCGAATTGCCCGGCCCGGGGCTCGCATTTTCATCGGCGAAATTCCTTTTGCCGAGCAGAAAGATCCCACTCCCCATTTCAATAGCCGTCGCGAAGCGCTTTCTTACTTGTATCGCAACCACGGCTTGAGGACGTGGTTCGGAATGGTGCGCCGCATGGCCTGGTGGCAGATCACCGGGCAGCCCGCAGTCATGCAGCCCGGCACAGCAGTTCCTTTCTTCGCGACACCCGAAGAATTCATCGCGCTGGGTCGGGACGCTGGCCTGGAAATCGTGCGACACTGGCGAAACGATTGGGTCAAGACTCGCAACAACTACCTCTTCCGAAAACCGGTGAGCTAGCCAGTACACTCCCCGCGGCATTCCAAACTACCTAGCATTCATTCCAGCGGCGCGCAAACTCTACGACCTCGCGCTCCGCCCAGCGGCCGTCATCATCGGGTTCGCCATTCCTCTGGCTCAGAAACGCGCAATGACCGCCGTCCTCGGTCTCGACGTATGTAATCTTCGGATTCAGCGCGATACGCCGCTTGGTCTCGGCTTGCACCCGAATGAAGGGGTCGTTCGCGGCATGGAGGATCAACGCCGGAACGGCAATGCGCTCCACCAGGTTCGACGCTGCGGCCCGCGCATAATAGTCATCGGCGCCGGCAAAGCCGCAGTAGTGTGCCGTGATGCGGTCATCGAACAAGCGCAGGCTCGAGATTCCACGCAGCCGTGACACGTCAAAATCATTGGGGAACAGTTTCGCCTTCCCCCGGAACCGCCGGAACAGCTGCATCAGAAAGTAATACTCATAGATCCGGTTGGCGGGTTCATGCAAGGCGTCGGCCGACGCCGCCAGATCCATGGACGGGCACACAGCCGCCACGGCACGAAACTGGGCTGGCCCCTCCGCTCCCCATTCACCCGCCAGCTTGAGCACCAGGTTGCCGCCCATCGAGAACCCGGCCAGGGCGAATCGCGACACTCCATCGTTCTCGACCACATGCCGCGCCACCGCGGCCACATCCGCCGACAGGCTCGAGTTGTAGAGAGTCGGCGCAGAATGATCCATGCCGCCGCAGTTGCGCTGATTCATCAGGAGCACGTTCATCCCCGCCGCAAGGCCGTGCCGCGCTACTCCGGTCATGTATTGCGATTCGCTTGATCCCTCCAGCCCGTGCACAACGATCAGCGTGAGCGGTTTCTTCCGATCTCCCGCTTGCCAGTAGCACCAGCAGCGCACCTTGATCCCAGGAGCCACTTCGACCAGCCGTTCCTCAGGCGCCGGCAGATGGATTCTTCGCGGCAGCAGAAAGCTGGCGAGGGTCTGCACATGTCCGCCGCGCAAGAGCGGATGCGGCCGGAACGGGCTCACCGCCCAGCGGGCCATCGTCTGCCCTACTTTGGAACGCCCAGCTACAGAATTTGTAATTTGCGAACTTCCCACAGATCGATTCTAATAGAGGCTGGATCCGGAGTTACTCATGCCCATCTTCGAGTACATCTGCAAGGAATGCCATCACCAGTTCGAAGCGCTAGTCTACGGCAAGGAAAAAGCCGAGTGCCCCAAATGCCACACGACCAAACTCGAGCCGCAACTCTCGGTTTTCGCTGTTTCAGCCAAAGGCTCGACGGCCTCGGCGTCGCCAAGCGGCGCCTGCGGATCTTGCGGCGACCCCCGCGGCCCCGGCGCCTGCTCGCTCGGCGACATGAATTAGGATTTCTTGTTGGTTCGGGCCTTTATTCCCTGCAGACGGCGAATCATCCGCTCTACTTCTGCCTGATCGCCGTCACGGACACCGCCTCCCAGGTCGAGATATTTCTGAAAGTCGGCTGCAGCCCCCTCCTTATCTCCCTTAATTTTGCGGGCGTCGCCGCGGTTATAGAATGCATCGGGATCGGCGGGGTCGAGGCGGATCGCCTCGGTATAATCCCGCAGCGCATCTCGCATGTCACCCTTTTTGTCACGAACCACTCCGCGATTGTAGAAGGCTTGGGCAAAGTCGGGCTGGAGGCGGATTGCCTCGCTATAGCAACGCAGTTTCTCGTCCGGATTTTTCGCGTTGTATCCGCGTTCAAACCACTCCCGTGCTGTGAGTTCTTGTTCCTGAACCGCCGGGGCGCTGGCCGCAGCGACCTGTTGTTTTTTCGCGGCTTGTTTCGCCGAGAGGGACGCTGGGTGCTGCACCGCATCCAGCGGCAGATTCAGATACTTATCACGCAGGCGTCCCATGCCCTCCGCAAAATACTCGGCCACGATGCGCAGGCCGTTGTACCTTCTCAGAGCTTCCAGATCGCCTGAAAGCTGACTGCCAAGTCCTGGCGCTCCGAAGTCGAAGTTGTCCAACATGAGCGGCACAATGTTGCGGCGGAACTCCAGCGCGGTCTCAATCTCTCGGCGCAGCCAGTCGCCCGGCTCGGCACAGCGCTCCAGCGCAGAAGGCGTCAGCACGACTACGAAATGTGCCCGGGATTTGACGTTTTCGAGAATTACGCTTTCGAAATCACCGCCAGCGATACCTGTGAAGTCGAAGAATACGTCAAAGCCGTGTTGGGTCAAGTCCTGAAAAATCGCCAGTGCCCACGGAAAATTAATGCGGCGATAACTGATGAATACGGTCTTGTCAATGCGTCCCATACGTATTGCTCGCGCGCAAAGGATAGCATCGAAAGATACCAGAACTGGAGCACTTCTCTGTGACTCTGCTTACTTAGTCAGTTGGCCGAAACTTCCGGCACCCAGATCCAGTGACCCCGGTTACCTGTGTTTTCCTGCCTGTGCCCGCTACCATCCCTGAGATCCTTACCAGCGAGGTATCCGCGTCATGGACCGTCGCCGCGAGCAGCGTGTTTTCGTGGGACTTCCCGTCAAGATCTGGGGCATGGACGCCAACTCTCGTCCGTTCACGCAGCCTGCCAGCCTGCGGACCATCAGCGGACGCGGCGCCACGCTGCAAGGGGTCAGCGCACAGCTGAAGCCCGGCTGCGTGGTCGATCTGCAGTACCAGGGCACCAAAGCTCAATTCCGCGTGGTGTGGCTGGGCAAAGCCGGAACCGAAATGCAGGGAGAAGTCGGTGTAGAGAACATCTCCGCCAACGTCCAGCTTTGGGATGTCGACCCGCTCCGGTGCGCCGGTGCCGTGGGCCAAGGATAATCTGAAGGAAAAAACCGGGGAGGGTGGGGGAAGGCTAGAACCAGCGCCAGCGGCGCCTTACCGAGTATGTTCTTATCACCCGCTGAACGCAACAAGAAAGCACACGTCAGCCATTTCCTCCGCGCTGCTCTGCACAAGCTTGCACCTCTCCTACGCTCTGCCTGCACAAACATCGCAACTTTTGGTCATTTCTTGCGGTCAACGCCGGTTCAGGCGAACGGGTTCTCGTCAGCGCTGCGCCCGTAGATCACGGGAACCGGCACATCCAGCAATCGCAGGTAGACCGACAATTGTCCCCGGTGGTGGTACCAGTGATTCAGCAAGATCGACCGCAGGATGGCGATCCTGGGCTTGCTGAAAATCTCTTTGTCTTTTTTCGTTAATCGCCAGCTCGCCTGGGCCTGTTGCTCCGTCATGCACTGGAAGCACTTCTCAGCCTCGAGAACGCTTTGTTCGTGCGCCGCCAGAACCTCTTCCATGTTCTTCGGCTGCGGCGGGTCGAAATTGCCCTGCGTGACATCGAACCCGTCCAGTTGCGCGAGTCGGGACAGCCCTCCCGGTATCGTCGCAATGTGCAGGGACAACTGGCCGAGCGACATCGACTTGGGATGCGGCTTCCACCCAAGCTTGTCGGCGGGAACTCTTTGCAGCGCGCGTTTGGTGGTTGCGGCCTCTTCACGAAACTCGTTTAACATTGGCTCCATCATAGATGCCATTTCCGTTTCTCCTCCAAGTCAGTAGCAAGTCGGCATTTATGTAGCCGGGTGCCCACTTCTCGCTTCTTTTGCGAGAAATCCTGCCCTGAGCGGAGTCGAAGGGTGGGGATTTCCATTTCGCCGCCACGACCCAGCCCACTCTCTTACTTCTTCCCCATCAACTCAACCAGCTTCCCATCGCTGTAGCGGTCGTGATGACGGATCCACGCCATTGGGAACGGCAACGCGCCTTCATCGCGGCCCTTCGGCGTGAGGTCGAGAAAGTTGTAGGCGTTGAGCATCATGTCGAGGCCGCGGGCGTAGGTGGAGTACGTATGAAAAACCTCGCCGTCCTTCCGGTAGAAGACGCTCGCGCCAGGGCCTTCTTCGGAAGGAAAATCCGAGGTTGCGAAGTTGTAGTACGTCTTGCCGCCGGCCATCTCCTGCTTCGAAAATGAAACGTGGTAGTCGTAGTTGAAATCGCTGCCGAACGACGAGACCCAGGGGAACCGCCAGCCCATGCGCTTCTTGAAGGCTTCGATCTCGGGCAGGGTTGCACGCGAAATCACGGCCAATGTCGTGTCTCGTTGCGCCATATGCAGCGCGATGCCATCAAATCCATCGGCCAGGTACGAGCAACTCGGGCATCCCTCTTTCCAGCCGGGGCCGAACATGAAGTGATAAACAATCAACTGGCTTCGTCCATCGAATAAGTCGGCCAGCGTCTCCTTCCCTGCCGGGCCCTCGAACACATATGGCTTGTCGACTTTCTCCCAAGGCATCTCCCGCCGTTGGCGGCTCAGTTCATCGCGCAGGCGCGTGAATTCCTTCTCTTTGGCCAGCAGTTTTTTGCGCGCGGCCAGCCACTCGGCATGCGGCACTACTCTTGCTGTTGGGGTTACGCTCCTTGGTTTATCGCCCGTCGCCGTCGTCATGATCCTTGCTCCTTTGTCTTGGAATCGCTCTTCTCAACCTTTTTCTTGCCGAGAACCTTCACGACCAGCGCGGTCAACCCGCCGGTTGACACTACGCTGCCTGCTATTAACCCTGCACTCGCCATGCATACTGGACACATGGAATCCCCCTTACTTCGAAGCGGCTTCGGCGCGCGCTTTGATACGGTTATTCAAATGATTCCAACCCTGGCTCACACCGCGCCTGTGGTCATCCTGAATCAAGCCGAATGCCTTGTGGTGGAACTTGATCAACGTGCCGCCATTCTCCTCGCTCAGGCGGTACTGCAAGTTCGAGACGACACCGTACGACATGAATAGCGGGCCGGTAATCTCGAATAAGGTGGGGCGCTTGATGGCCTGCACGTGTCCCCACAGATGGCCGTTGCCGTCGCCCAAATCGCGGAACCATCTTCCGCCCGGCCAGGGCTCGATGGTCATCGGCATCTTTCGTTCCGGCGACTCGTTCTCTGGGCCGATCTGTTCCAGCAGCGCCGCGAACGTGGTCTCCAGCGAGGCGCGGACGTGAATTTCCTGGGTCACAACTAGGGTCAAACTCTCGATTCCCGGTAGCGTCGGACTGATACTCATTGCTTCCTCCTTTAGCGTGTTTGATAGAGCGGCCTTGGGGTCGGGCTCGGCTTCGAGCCATGTGGCTAAAAATCTCAATCAGCGCTCGAGCTTCAGTCCGTGATGGCAGATCGCCCATTTCGCTCACTCGTTGTCCTGCCCTTTGGCTTTCTCCTCGGCTCTTTCCTTAATGCGCATCAACTGATGGGCCCACAAGCGTTCGAAGGTTTTGGTCCATTCATGCAGCGGTCGAATCGCCTCGGCGTTGGTTCGATACAACATATGTCTCCCATGGCGTCGCACCCGAACCAGCCCTACGTCCCGCAGCACCTTCAGGTGCTTCGATACCGAGGGCTGTTCCAGCCCGAGCCGGGCCACCAGATCGCCTACAGGACGTTCCGCCAGCGCGAGGTAATTCAGGATCTCGCGCCGCCGTGGTTCGGCAACCGCGTTGAAGGCATCGGAGGTGGTCGCTGCTCGGGGCATGAGGGGAAATATATATTCCTATATGGGAATGTGTCAAGCGTCCGTATGGAGATTTTTCGGGGTGCGGGAAAAAGCCCACGCTTCGACAGGCTCAGGGCAGGCTTTCTCGCTAAAAACGCGAGAAATGGGGCACCTTGGAACCGTCGGCGGTCCACCCCGCTGCTACACTCCTTGCCATGCGCGTCAGGATTCTCGGTTCGGCGGCCGGTGGCGGCTTTCCCCAGTGGAATTGCGCCTGTCCCAACTGCCGAGGACTACGCTCAGGAACATTCCAGGGCAAGGCCCGTACGCAGTCCCAAGTCGCCATCAGCGCCGATTCACGCTCGTGGTTTCTGCTCGGAGCCTCTCCGGACCTCCGTGCGCAAATTGAAGGAACTCCCGAACTTCAACCCGGCACCGGGGCTGATAACGAAATCCGCCAATCGCCCATTGCCGGGGTTGTTCTGGCCAACGCTGATATCGACCATGTTCTTGGCTTGCTTCTGCTGCGCGAATTGCAACCGCTGCGCGTGTACGCGACACAATCGATTCGCCGCATCCTGACCAAAGACAACTCGATGTTCGCCATGCTCGAGCGCGTCGCCGCTCAGGTGAGTTGGACTAACTATTCCCCGGGAGCACTCTTTTCGCTGCACAATCCAGCCGGCCAGGATTCCGGACTGCGCTGCCGCGCTCTCCCGCTCAGCCCGCACTACCCCGCGTACGTTTCGCCGTCTCGACGTTCGCAACTCGGCATGGGCGAAGCGTCGCTGGGCCTGATCGTCGAGACCCCATCCGGCAAGCGCCTCGTCTACATGCCGGCTGTTCCTCAATTCGACGATGCATTGCTCAAGCAGTTCGACAACGTCGACTTGTTGCTCTTCGACGGCACATTTTGGAGCGATGATGAATTGATTCGCATGCAGTGCTCCGGACAAACCGCGCGGCAAATGGGCCATGTGCCCGTGTCGTCTGAGGAAGGCAGCTTGCGCAAGTTGGCGCAACTGCGGCGCCCACGTAAAATCTATGTGCACGTCAACAACACCAACCCGATGCTGAATGAGGCTGGTCCGGAGTACGCCCGAGTGCGTGAGTCAGGCTGGGAAATCGCGGAGGATGGATGGCAGTTCGAAATATAGAAGGCCATGTGGAAGCCGACACGGCCGCCGCAACCCTCCTCTCGTTCGACGAACTGCGCGCCCGATTTCGCGCCGTGGGCGAGGAGCGCTACCATCACAAGCATCCCTTTCACCTGCTGATGCACGAAGGCCGCCTCAGCCGCGGGCAACTGCAGGCCTGGGCGTTGAACCGCTACTACTACCAGTGCATCATCCCGATCAAAGACTCGATCATTCTGTCGCGTGGGAGCGATTCAGGATTTCGCCGGGCCTGGCGCAAGCGCGTCATCGATCACGATGGCGACGCGACCAGTGAAGGCGGGATCAAGCGCTGGCTCAAACTGGCTGAGGCGACAGGTCTCGATGCCGATCAGGTGTGTGCGGGAACGGGCATTCTTCCCGCCACTCGCTTCGCGGTCAACGAATATCTGAACATCGTGCGCAGCCGCAGCCTGCTCGAAGCGGTGGCATCGTCGCTGACCGAACTGTTCTCCCGCGACCTGATCTCGCTGCGCATGGAGAAACTGCGCCACCACTATCCGTCGTTGGCGGGGGGGTTGGATTACTTCGAGGCCCGGTTGACGCAGGCCCCGGAAGATGCCGAGTTCGCAGTCAACTATGTATACGAGCACGCGAAGACGCAGGCCGAGCAGGAACTCGCGGTGCAGGCTTTGCGCGATAAGTGCGACATTCTGTGGGCACAGCTGGACGCTCTGTATTTCGCGTATGTGCAGCCCGGTTGGCCTCCGCCCGGTGCGTTTCGCATCGTGGAAGCCGCCGAGAAAGAAGCGGTAAGCTGACGATGGCCCCGCCGCTCGATTCAAGCCAGCCGCGCCTGGCTACGGGATGCCGCTGGGGTGGTAGCGAAGAGGATCGCGTGATCCTTTTCCCGGAAGGCGCGATCAAGTTGCAGGGCACGGGACGGCAGGTGCTCGAACGCTGCGACGGCCAGCGCACATTTGCGGAGATCATCAGCGAGTTGCAGAAGGAGTTTGGCAAGACGGACCCGGTAAAGATTCGCGACGACATCGGCACGTTCCTGGAGCAGTTGCAGCGCAAGCGTATCGTGGATTATTAGCTGTAGAGACGTTGCCTGCAACGTCTCTACGACAAACTACTCATGGCTTCCAAGCCTCTTGCCCTGATCGCCGAAGTCACGCATCGCTGCCCACTGCATTGCGTCTACTGCTCGAACCCTATGCTGTTGACGGGAACGGATTCGGAACTTTCGACTGAGGAATGGACCAGCGTCTTGCAGCAGTGCGGCAGGCTGGGAACCCTGCACGCGCACTTCACCGGCGGAGAACCACTGGCTCGAACTGATCTGTGTGAACTCATCGCCTCTGCGCGCGCTGCCGGACTCTATACGAATCTCATCACGTCGGGCATCGGCCTTTCTGAGCAGCGGTTGCAGGCGCTGGTCGACGCGGGACTCGATCATATCCAGATCAGCTTTCAGGATTCGCGGGAAGACTCGGCCAACTGGATTGCCGGCGCGAAGGCGCATGCGCATAAGATCGAACTGTCGCGCGCGATCCGGCGACACAAGATCGCTTTCACCGTGAACCTGGTCGTGCACCGACAGAATCTGGATCACCTGGAGGAGATGATCGCCTTCATTGAGCAACTGAACCCGGAGCGGGTTGAGATCGCGCACACGCAATATTACGGGTGGGCTCTGGCCAACCGCTCCGCGCTCATGCCGACGCCTGCCCAGGTTGAAAAGGCAGTCGCCGTTGTGGCCGACGCCGAGAAGCGGCTCGCCGGGCGCATGCGCATCGATTCGGTGGTACCCGATTACTACGCGAAATATCCGAAAGCGTGCATGGGCGGATGGGGGCGAAGATTGATGCTCATCAATCCCTTAGGCAAGGTTCTCCCGTGTCATGCTGCCGAAGTGCTGCCTGCGATGTCATTCGAGAACGTGCGGGAGAAGTCACTGGAGTGGATCTGGCAGGAATCGGAGTCGTTTCGGCGTTTTCGCGGCGAGGACTGGATGCCCGAGCCCTGCCGCAGTTGCGATCGGCGCTCGGAAGACTTTGGCGGTTGCAGATGCCAGGCTTTCCTGCTGACAGGAGACGCGGCGGTGACCGATCCGGCGTGCTCGCTGGCGCCAACGCACCGCGTCGTCGAATCGGCGGTGCGCGAGGACAATGCATCCATCGTTCCTCCGACAACTGGGACGTCGTTCGTGCAACGGCAAAAGCAAGCCGGCAGTTTCTGGAGTTATCGCACGAATCCCGAAGAGAACTGCCCGAAATAAGCCCCTCACGGGCTAAAGCCTGCGGTATTTGCACTTTTAGCGGCCCGACTTGAAGTCGAGCCCTTCCCGATCGATCGTCCTTCCTCGATCGATTCGGTAGCGCCGGACTTCCTTTCTCTAAGACCTCTGGAATTGCCCGCGTCCGCAACCGGACGAGTCAACGCGAAGTACGCTAAGGAACGCCGCGAAGGCCGCAAAGAAAATCAGCGATGACTACAGCGGAAGACTTCATCCGGATTCCTTCGGGGCAGACTCTCTCCAGCGAGCGGACTCCACTCCGTCACCAGCGCAGGCCGATAGTGATGGGGCGCAGGGCGGTCTGAATGCCGCTGTGGGTGCCGCGGAGGTAGCGGAACTCGCCATACAATTCGAGGTGGGGACGTATCTTCCTCGTGATTCCGCCGCCAAAGTTGAATCCGAATGCGTTCTGGCTTTCGTCGAGAAACTTCCCAGTCACTGGCAGGCTGTTATTGAAGCACGTCCCCCACCAGATGAAGAAGGCGTTGCAGCCCGATCCTGGGACGGCGGTGGAAGAATCGAGTTTGCCGGAGCGATGGAGATAGGACGGGCCAAAGACGACGTAGCCACCCCAGTTCGTGGTGACCGGAATGTTGATGATGGGGTCAACCATCACCGAGTAGACCTGGCTGGTCGCGCTCGGGGCCTGTGCCAGATTGAGGGCAGAGTTACGGAGTGGGAGATTGTCAAACTGGAAGTCGGCGCGGAGTCCGAAATACTTACCGTAGTTCCGAGCGACACCGGCAGCCCCGACCGCGCCTCCGCCCCGCACAAAGGTTTTGGTTGAGCCATTGGTAATGCTGGCTCCGCCGCCGACGTTAAAGGACCAGTTCCTGTAGTCGTGCGGCTTGACCTTACGCGGGGACGTGGATTCTTCCGGGGAAGCTTCCTGGCTGCTGGACTGCTGATTGTCGGGCGGTTGGGCGGCGGCTGGCGGTTGAGATGGAGTTTGCTGAACCGGAGACGGTTGAGCCGGGGTTTGCTGGGCCGGAGTCTGCTGAGCAACGACGGTTGCGGCTCCCGGCAGAATCGTCACGAAAAATATCACCGTCGAAACGAATCTGTTGGGCACCGCCGCGAACTTTTGAATCATTCATTCTCCTCCCGCTACCGGGCGTGACCTTGCGGAGTGCAGCGCTCAGCTCAAGTCTCCGCAACGAGAGGCGCTTGAGAAAGAATACGTCCGCATAGCTCCCGCCTCGATTCCGACTCGCAGCAGGAAGGCACCATATTACCAACTTTGATGCGAGTTCCGTCTACGAAGCCGCCCGCGAGGCACTCTTTGCAGTTCACGAGAAGAGCAAGTCGCACGTATGATAAGGAATTCCTTCTTAGGGCGAGACCAAATCGTTTGTCTGAAACGTCATCCAAATCGGCTGGAAGCGCGAGCAAGCACGGGGAAAGCTCTGCCTGCCGCGTCGCCCTGATCGGCTTCGGAACCGTTGGACGCGCCGTGGCGAAGATCCTGTGCGAGAGTGGCGACCGCACTCTTCGGCTGACTCACATCTGCAATCGGAATGTGGAAAGGAAGAAGCAGCCTTGGGTGCCCAGTGACGTGGTATGGACCGACGATGTGCAAGCGGTGCTGAATTCTGATGCGCATATCGTAATCGAACTGATCGGCGGGTTGAGTCCGGCCGAACAGATTGTGCGCGGCGCGCTCAAGGGGGGGAAGTCAGTGGTGACGGCCAACAAGCAGCTCATTGCGCGTCATGGCCCGGATCTTCTGCAACTGGCGGCGAGCCAGAGATGCCGGGTGGAATTTGGGGCGTCGGTCGCGGGTGGAGTTCCGGTTCTCCCGGCGCTGCGCACGGGCTTGTGCGGGGATCGACTGCACGGCATTGCGGGAATTCTGAACGGGACGTGCAACTACATTCTGAGCCGCATCGAGAACGCCAGGATTCCGTTCAGCGAGGCGCTCGAAGAAGCGCAGGCCCGCGGATATGCCGAGGCCGACGCTTCGGAAGATCTGGATGGGGGAGATGCACGGGCCAAGCTGGCAATTTTGGCGCTCGCGGGACTGCACACGCGGGTGGTTCCGGAATCGGTGCGGGCACGGACCATTCGAGCGATTGATGCGGTTGACTTCGACTATGCCGCGGAACTTGCCTGCACGATCCGGCAGATATCGCGGGCTGACTTGAAAGACAACACACTGTTCGCAGACGTTGGCCCCTGTGTGGTTCCCACCGATTCGCCCTTTGGTCGGGTGCAGCGGAACCTTAATCTTGTGCTCACTTCGGGGCAGTATGGTGGGGACATGGCGTTTCTCGGCGCAGGCGCTGGAGGCGATCCGACAGCGGTTGCCGTCGTGTCCGACTTGATGTTCGTGGCGCAGAGTCTGGCTGCGGGGACGGGGCGAGACGTAGCAAGCTACGTCTCTACGGCGGAGATTAGCAGCGACTTTGAGACGCCGTGGTACTTGCGGTTTTTTGTGCGCGATCAGCCGGGGATTGTGGCGCGGCTGGCGGGCATCCTGGCCGAGCACCATTTGAACATCGATTCGGTGCTGCAGAAGCCGGGTTGCGACAAAGCGGCGCTGCCGTTTGTCATCACGCTCGAGCCGTGCCGCGATTCGTCGCTGCATCCGGCGCTGGAGAAGATGTCGGGGCTGGATTTCGCGGTTCGTCCGTGCTTGTGCCTGCCGATTTTGCGGTGAGGACGGGCTTTGCGGCAAAAAACCTTAACCGCAAAGATCGCAAAGAATTCGCTAAGGACGCAAAGAAAAGACGTGGCTTCCTGATTGCCGCGATGCCTTATGTTCCTACGTTATATGTAGAATAGACAGAATGTCGCAGGCAGCCCCCGCCATAACGCGCAGCCCCGCCGAAGTGGTTCGGCTTACGCCGGTTTCGCAGGCGCCCAACGGAATCTGCTACGCCGCAACGGGCGAGATCGCGGTGAATTCGTTCGATCTGGAGCGCATGATCGCGGCCGTGCCAACCCGCATTGCCGGTGCGCTCGAGCGCAAAGCGTATTACTTTGTCCCGCTGACCGTCAGCCAAGGCGAGGAGACGTTGATCGCCGATCGCTACGACGTCGCGCTCAGTGACAATGCCGTCTGCCATCGCAACCTGAACCTGGGCGACTCGCAGTGCGTGTTCATTTCCACGCGGCTGATGGACGATAAGTTTTCCGTGGCCTTCGAGTTCTATATCAATGTAGGTCACGCGCTGGTGGAGCGTGCCGGAGTCTCGCGGGAGTTCAGCGAGATGGCCTGGAGCCAGGTGGAAGCGGGTGTGCGCGGCGAGACTTCGCTCGATGCCTGGGAGGCGCGTAAACTGGCCACTGCCGGCGGGCCGGAGAGTGAGCGCTTCAAGAACGAGTACCTGGACGCGACATTCTCCGACACGATCTCGATCTACCTGCTGTCGTTGTATCTGGACGTGGATTACTACGATCTGCGGGAGCGCGACTATCCGCTGCTGGCGCCGTCGGCGCTGGCAGAGCGGCTGCGCAAGGTGGCGGAGTTGTTCCCGGCGAACTCGGGATTTGAGTTTGCGATTCTGTACAAGCGGCGCGGATAGGCGAATTCTTTTCGCCACGGATTTGCACGGATTCCCACGGATCAACCAAGTACTAAGTCTCTTTTCTTAAGGCATCCATAGGATCCTCAGAGTTGCCATTTTCATCCTCTCCGAGATCTTCATCGTCTGAAGTTGGTCGTTTGCTGACTCCGCAATTCATCCCGCCAGTGCCGCCAAACCATTGCAAACACGCCCGCGCCGTTGTCGGTCCAGGAAGGTCCCTGATCCATATCTCGCAGGGCTGATGCCTGAACATTGTTGTCCTTGTACCTCACCACGACGGATTGGTCGCGCCGAGCATCGACAAAGTCCCATGCGGCCTGTTCGTCGGGGTACTGTCGGGCGATGCTGCCGGCGTAGTACTCGCCGTGCACACGGTAGCTATATTCCAGCTGGCCAAGAGCGTAATCCACGATCCATCCGTGGATGACTTTGACATTGACTGCAGTAACTGACCCGTTTGCTTAGGCCAGCTTTCGGTGCCGACTTCTCGAACCATGCGGCCGACGCCTCGAAAGAAAAGCGCCGGCAACCAGAACAAAGCAAGTATTAGGCTGTAGACGAACTCGACAGCGTACTGGAGCGGCCGTGTTCGCCAGAACGGGTCGTAGGGCATATGTCTGGCCAGAAGTATACGCAAGTTGTGAGCGCTGAGTGCTTAGGCCCGCTTTAACGCAAACCGCATCGGGGGCTGGCATCGTAATTTTGCAATTCAGACTTTACAATCAACCTTCCATGAGCGTTACGGTGCGATCGTTCGCGAAGATCAATCTTGGGCTGCGGATTGGCGCGGCCCGGGACGACGGGTTCCATGAGTTGCTGACGGTTTATCAGACGATCGGGTTGCACGATGTCATTCGCGTGAGTGTGGGGCGCGGATCGGGGATTGAGATTCAATGTGCCGATCCGCGGGTGCCGGGGGATGAATCGAATACCTGCTTTCGGATCGTCGAACGTGCGATGTCCGCGCTGCGGGCGAAGGGACGGGTGGTCATCCAGATCGAAAAACGGTTGCCGGTGCAGGGCGGGCTCGGCGGAGCTTCGGCGAACGCGGTGGCGACACTGCTGGCGCTGGAGCGGGCGCTGAAGAAAGCCCTGCCGCGGGCCGAGAAGTTGCGGATCGCGGCGGAAGTTGGGTCGGACTTGCCCTTGTTTCTGGTGGGCGGAACTGTGTTGGGCGTGGGCCGGGGGGAACAGGTGTATCCGCTGCCGGATTTGCCGGCGATGGCGTGCGTGGTGGTGACGCCGGAGGTGGGGGTGTCGACGCCGAAGGCCTTCGCGGCGTGGGATCGACTGTGTGGCGCGGGCACTCCTGCCCGCGAGGCGGCGGCTCGACCGCATAATTCGAGTGAGGCTCCCAAGCAAGAGCCAGCCGAGCTTCGCTCGGCCGGACGGGCGAAAGCGCCCGTCCCCACACAAGCAATCACAACACAAGCAAATGCGAAATTGACGGTATCGGGCACCTCCGATAGAATGAAGGAGCTTGGCCGCAAGTTGTCGGCGTGGCTGAGCGGGCTTTACTCCGGTGCTCCTTCGAGGATTTTGAGAAGAGGGGGCCGGGCCGAGAATCCGCTTCTCTGGCTTGTCCGGGCTGGGATCGAGAACGACTTCGAACAAGTCGTCTTTCCTGAGTATCCCGAGCTGCGTGAAGGGAAGCGTGCGCT
>Ga0209698_10001954_pt1 | contig 23629 bp, 22 predicted proteins | sample LitLauG_LLR_2012_FD_187203 | JGI IMG/M metagenome (GOLD analysis project Ga0209698, IMG submission 187203) | Freshwater sediment microbial communities from Pennsylvania, USA - Little Laurel Run_MetaG_LLR_2012 (SPAdes) (version 2) | ecosystem: Environmental > Aquatic > Freshwater > Creek >... | reverse complement strand
CGGGGTCTCGCTGACGACGCTCGCGACGCCGGGCCACGCCGCCAATCATACGGCTTTCGCGCTGCCGCAGGAGAACGCGCTCTTCAGCGGGGATCACGTGATGGCCTGGTCGACCAGTGTCGTCGCGCCGCCCGACGGCTCGATGCGCGACTACATGGCCTCGCTCGAAAAACTGCGCGCGCGCGACGACCAGGTTTTTTGGCCCGGCCACGGTGGCCCCGTGACGGACCCGAACCGCTACGTGCGCGCGCTCATGAGTCATCGCAGGCAGCGCGAGGCGGCGATACTCGCGCGTCTCGAAGCGGGAGCGGCGACGATCCCCGAAATCGTCGCAAAAGTCTATGTCGGCCTCGATCCGCAGTTGCTGGGAGCCGCCGGCCTCTCGACGCTCGCCCACCTCGAAGATTTGGCTGAGCGCGGGCTCATCGCTCGGGACCCCGGCCCGCCGCTGGAAGCGATCTTTCGGCGTGCGTAACCCTCATCGCTCCTGCACGGATTCCAACGCGGCGTCGATGAACTTCTTGATGCGCCGAGCGTTCGCGCCGAAATCGTGCTTGCCGACCCGAGAGACCGAGCGAATGTCGATCCTCGTCTGATTGGCGAGCGGACGGATGCGAATGGCGATGTCGTCGACGAAGCCGAAAAACAGCGAGCGGTCGGTCGCCTCGAGGCCCGCCACCATCGAGATGAAGATCGGGAAGAAGGCGATGAAGGTCGCGATGGTGAGGCGTGCCGGTGAGCCGATGCCGGCCCACACGATGAAGAGCGGTGTCCAGGCGATCTTGGGAACGAGCTGCAGCAGGATCACCAGCGGATAGATCATGTCGCGCAGCAGCCGGCTGAAGCACAGCAGCGACGCCACACCGACGCCCGCCATTTGGCGTTTCGACTCGGCACTGTGCCACTCCATCTGCAAATGGAGCGGGTAATCGGACGGCGCCAATGGCTGCGCGGGTGCGCTCCGTTTTGCGGGGTCCGATAAAGATAAGACGAGAAAATCCATGCCGTTGGAAAATGTAAGGACGCTGGTAGAAGGGGCAAAGTTGCCCAATCCCCATTTATTTACCTAGCTGTTGGCGAGAACGAATGGTAGCGGAGACAATTCCTGCGTGTTCCTTTATTTTATCAAGGATGGCTTCCGCCAAGTGTAAAGCGCGCACGCCCTGCCAAGCGTCCACGCGGGGGTGACTCCGCTGCCGTACGGCGTCGCAAAAGGAAAGAAGTTCCGCTTCGAGCGGCTCTACGCGGTCAACCTGGAGTTGCGCGAAGCCGATTTTCGGCAGTGGACCCGATTCCGCGGGGCCAATCGAAAACCGTGTCGCATCCTGACGTTGGTAATCGAGCGAAATGTATTCGCCCGGTTGGAACAAGCGCAGTTTGCGAACTTGTTCTACCGAAACCCGACTGGCCGTGAGATTGGCAATGCAGCCGCTGGCAAAGGACAGCCGCACATTCGCGATATCTACCTTGTTCGATAGTACAGAAATTCCCGCCGCGCGAATTTCTTCCGGCACGGCTTGCGTGAGGCTCAATACGAGATCCAGATCGTGAATCATCAGATCAAGCACCACATCTACGTCCAAGCTGCGCGGCGTAAAAATACTCAGGCGGTGAATTTCGAAAAAGAGTGGAATCGTTAACGCTTTCTCGAGCGCGATCACTGCGGGGTTGAATCGCTCCAGATGTCCCACTTGCAGAATGCGGCCTCGTTCATCAGCCAAACGCGCTAGACGCTCTCCGGCCGCCGCAGTGGAGGCGATGGGCTTTTCCACAAGCACGTCAACTCCTGCGTTGAGCAAGTGTGACGCTACGGCTTCGTGCGATTCAGTGGGCGTCGCTACAATCGCCGCCTCGATCTGCGGAAGGTCGTCTAGCGTGGCGAAAGCCTGTCCGCCGTGTTCGCTCGCCAGGTTCTGCGCCTTGGCCAGATCTGGATCGACAATCGCGACGAGTTGCGCTCCAGCAAGCTTGCTTGCCACTCGCACATGATTTCGCCCAAATGCGCCGGCGCCAATCACGGCTAGTTTGAGATTCTTCATTCGGAGGAGTGCTCCCAAGGCGGATAGCCGGCGATGCTGATTTGCGCATTATTCGCTCGGCGCAGCATTTCGTCCTTATCCAGAAGCAGCGTGCGGCCCGCGTCAACGGCCAGCACCCTAGTGTTCGTCTCGATCATCGTTTCGATTGTGGTCAGGCCAGCCACCGGTACGTCAAACAGCAAGTGCGCGCGTCCGCGCGACGCCTTTACCAGACATAACGGTTTGCCATTGGTGAGCGAAGCGGCTCGGCGCAGCATCGCATCGGTGCCTTCCATCGCTTCGGCGGCAACACAGGCTTTTTCGCTGATGGCGACGCTCTGTCCGATATCGGCAGTGGCAAGCACAGAAGCAATGCGGCGGCCGTAGCGGATGTCTGCTTCTTCGTCTTTGCTCGGCTTGCGGCGAGTCAGCACCCCTTCCGGAGCCAGCAACGGCTTGAGCAATCGCGTGGAATCGACTAACTCGATGCCTTCCTCCTTCAGCACTTTTTGTATGCCGCAAATGAGCGCTACGGTGTTCTTTTCTTTGAGCGAAGCCAGGAGCTTCACCAGTCGCCAATCGGGCGTGATGCCCGAGAACAAGCTCACATGCTTGACTTGCCCGGTCATCATCACTTCCGAAATCTTCTCGCTCTTGAGTATGTCTATGAGCTTTCCGAGTTGACCGATATTTACCCAGTGAAAGGACGCTGCCAAGGGAGCCAGATCCGGAGAAGCTTCCTTTTCGATCGCGACCACGACCACTTGGTGCCCCTCGCGGCGCGCCGTTTCTAACGCCAGTAGGGGAAAGCGCCCATTGCCGGCGATCACCCCGTAGCGTTGGCCTTGTTGCTGCTGGCTCACCGGCACCTACTTTACGAACCCACGCTCGGAGGAGCGAATGAAATCCAGCAGTTCTTTTACCTCAGCGGTGGTCGGAACTTCCTGCTCGATCTTTGCCAAAGCCTGCGAGGTGTTTAAACCTGAGTTGGAAAGTAAACGAAAAGCAGTCTGCAATGGTTCAATTGTCTCGGCCGCAAAACCGCTCCGCTGCAAACCCACGCGGTTGGCTCCATACACTTTCGATTCGTGATCGGTTGCCGTTTGCGAAAACGGCAGAACATTCTGCTTGATCACACTGCGGCTGCCCACGATGGAGTGCTTGCCAATGCGGCAAAACTGATGAATCGCACTCAACCCGCCAATGTTGGCATAATCTTCCACAACCACATGTCCGGCGAACGTAACACCGTTAGCCAGAATCGTGTGATTGTGAATAATCACATCGTGCGCTACATGCACATAGGCCATCAGTAAATTATGATCGCCCACCACCGTCTTAAGTCCGCCGCCTTCCGTACCGCGGTGAATGGTTACGAATTCGCGAATGCTATTGCCGTTGCCGATGATTGTTTCCGAACGTTCGCCATGATATTTCTTATCCTGAGGCTCAACGCCGCACGAACAAAACGGAAAGAAAACGTTGTCCTCGCCGATGGTGAGTTTGCCTTCCAACACCACGTGCGACATCAGGCGTGTCCGTTCGCCAATACGAACATCGGGACCAATGACACAATAAGGGCCGATCTCGGCGTCGGCAGCGATCACCGTCTTCGAATCGATGATCGCAGTGGGATGGATGGGCATTTCGAGAGCAACCACTAGGGCTTACGGAGCCGGCGCCTCAATGCTCTTGTCCACCAGTTTGCACATGAGCGTTGCTTCAGCGGCGACCTGTCCGTCGACAGTAGCTGTGCCTTGCATCTTCGCCACCGTGTGCTTCAGCCGGAGCATTTTCATTTCAATGCGAAGCTGATCGCCCGGCACAACGGGCCGGCGGAATCTAGCTTCCCCCACAGACGCCAGAAACATGACCTTCCCACGCGTGTGCGGCGCCAGCTTTCCCACCAGAATTCCCGCAACCTGCGCCATCGCTTCAATAATCAGGACCCCAGGCATTACGGGAAAACCCGGAAAATGACCCGTGAAGTGCGGCTCATTTACGGTGACATTCTTGATTCCGACAACGGAATCCTCCGTGATGTCAATAATTCTGTCGACCATCAGCATCGGATAGCGGTGGGGCAGAAGCGCAATTATCTCTTGAATATCCAGCGAGGTCATGGGAATCGGTATTATAACAACCAGTGACCCGTTTCCTGCGTTACGCCCAAGAGAAGCATGCGGAAATCGTCTCGCTAACCAGCGAGTTAGCCGCGTGTGAATCGCCTAGTGATTCGCCAGCCGCCATAAATCGCCTGCTCGATTTGCTGATTGAAAAAACCGCCGACATCGCCACCGCGAAGACTTTCGAATCTTCCTCACAGCCGGGCAAATTTGGAAACACGCTACGCTTACAATTCCATCTTCCCGGAGCAGAGAAGGAGGGGCAAATACTAGCGCTAGGGCATTCCGATACCGTTTGGCCCTTAGGCACAGTAAAGAAAATGCCGGTGAATGTGGCCGACGGCCGTTTGTGGGGGCCCGGCGTTCTGGATATGAAAGCAGGGCTGGCGTTCTTCATATTCGCTATGCGGGCGCTACGGGATTGGAACGTGCCCGTTTCCCATGAAGTCGTGTTGTTGGTAGTGCCTGATGAGGAGATCGGCAGCACCATTTCGCGTCCTCTAACCGAAGAAGAAGCCAAGCGCAGCAAATGTGTTCTGGTTCTAGAACCCGGCACAGGCTTCGCCGGGAAACTGAAGACGGCGCGGAAGGGAGTCGGCGATTATCAGGTGTTCATCAAAGGCAAAGCCGCTCATGCGGGCGTAGATTTCAGCAGTGGCGCTAGCGCCATTCTCGAAGCGGCCCGGCAAATTTCGGAGATCGCAAAGTTCACCGATCTCGAGCGCGGCATTACGGTCAACCCCGGTGTGATCAGCGGCGGTACCAGGTCAAACGTCATAGCCGATAGCGCGCAGGTACATGTCGATGTGCGCGTGAACCGCCTGCCTGATGCCGCAGAACTTGATGCGAAATTCCGAGCTTTAAGAGCGGTAGATGATCGCTGCACCGTAACAGTGGAAGGCGGCCTGAATCGCCCCCCAATGGAGCGCACGGCAGAGATTGCCGCCTTGTTTCACAAAGCGCAGGCGCTGGCGGAGTCCATCGGTATTCGGTTGGAGGAATCGTCGACTGGTGGTGGGTCAGATGGCAATTTCACCGCTGCGCTTGGTGTGCCTACGCTTGATGGTCTTGGTGGCGTGGGCGAAGGCGCGCATGCGCCGAATGAGAGTATTCTGCTCGACCGAGTGGCGGACCGCGTGGCTTTACTGGCCGGCATAGTCGCGGCAATTTGAAAGCAAAGAAAATTTCATGAAAGCTCTACTATCGATCACAGTGTTAGCTGGGAGAGCCTTCTGTTTGGGCAACAAAAAGAAGAGACGGTTGTTCCCAAAGAGAAGGAAGACAAGGTTATTTCGCCGGCTCCGCCAGAGCGCGCCCAAGTCACCCATCATGAACTCGCGATGGACGGGAAGACCTACAAGTACAGTGCGGTCGCCGGAACTTTGCTGATTGACGGCGACGACGCCAAACCCAATGCGAGTGTCTTTTACGTTGCTTACACGTTAGACGGCGTCAATGATCTGCGCGCCAGGCCCGTCACGTCTTCTGTATAACGGTGGGCCCTGTCCGCGTTGTCACCGCCAGCCCGAGCGCCACCGGTGCCCCGCCTTACGAATTGGTTCCCAATCAATACAGCTTGCTTGATAGGAGCGACTTGGTATTCATTGACGCGGTGGGTACTGGCTATTCTCGCCCAATCGGCAAAGCCACCGAAAAGGATTTCGCCGGTACCGATCAAGACGTCAAAGCCTTCGCCAAATTCATCACCCGTTATGTGAGCGTCAATCAGCGCTGGAATTCCCCCAAGTTTCTGTTCGGCGAAAGTTACGGCCCCACGCGTTCCGCTGCTTTGGTGGACACGCTCGAAAACGATGGAATGTCGTTCAACGGGGTGGTCCTCATGTCCACCATCCTCAATTACTTCGTGCGCAGCCCTGGGATGGATAACGAGTATGTAGGCTATCTGCCCACTTATGCCGCCATAGCTTGGTATCACAATAAACTCGCCGACAAGCCGACATCAAAGCCTTTCTGGAAGAAGTCCGTACTTTCGCGCGCGGCGAATACGCCGAAGCTCTTTCCTTGGGCCATAATCTCCCGGCGGCCCGAGTGGATGCTATTGCGGCGAAACTGAGTGCCTATACCGGCCTGAGCGTTCAGTTTCTGAAGGATGCGAACTTGCGCGTCAATCAGCCCCGCTTCCGCAAAGAGCTCATGCGCGGAGATCGCGAGATTCTAGGCCGCTATGATGGCCGCTTCGAAGGCACTGACGTCGATGCCGCCAGCGACACACCGGGCTATGATCCTTCCGGCACCGGGATCACCGGCGCATTTGTCGGTTCCTTTCACGACCATGTGATACGCGATTTGAAATATACCGTGACGGATACCTACTATCCGCGTGGGCCAAATCTCAATCAAGTGTGGGACCAGAGTCATCACCCCTGGATCCACTCAGCCTCTGCGTGAAGCGTACGTAGCCGGAGATCTTGCCGACGCCATGCGCAAGAATCCCAAGCTGAGAGTTTTTTTCGGTGAATGGTCTTTTCGATCTCGCTACCCCGTTCTTCATCACCGAGTACGATCTGTCGCACATGGAGTTAGAGCACAAGCTCAGGCAAAATATTCAATTTGCGTATTATCCTTCGGGCCACATGATCTAACTTGAACGTTGACGCGTTGAAGCAACTGAAAGTCGATTTGGCTGAATTTCACTCGCCTTCCGGTAAGTAAGGCGCCTTGCCGCGATTGATATAATTAGCAGTTGACCCCCTCACAGTCAAGCCGTCCCCCTCGTTTTGGAGTGATGTGTTCGGCGAATGGCCTAACGGAATTCGCCCGCAAATGTATCGAAAACATTACGCGAGACGGACTCGCCGTACCGGCCCTTCTGATTATCGATAGAGACGTAGAGCTACCTAGTCCCCTCAGCACAAAACTTAAGAAAAGTATTAGGCTTGATGGCAATCTTTGGTATTTGCAGCAAAGGGTGCTTCCTCTCGCGCAGATTCCTGCCTATCAGGTCAAGCCATTGGAAGAGTGCCTTCCCGGTGTAGAGCGGATCGAATGCAAACCCGAAAGAAAAGGTAAGTGGAGTCAGTATTTTCGCCCGGAAGATATAGAGCTCATTCAGTCGCACAATCTTGATTTCATTCTCAAGTTTGCATTCGGCATTATTCGCGGTGCGGTTTTGCAATCGGCCAAGCACGGTGTTTGGTCTTTTCACCACGACGACGAAGAAAAGTATCGCGGCGGCCCTCCCGGCTTTTGGGAGGTCTATCACGGTGATCCCGTCACCGGCGCCTTGCTTCAACGGCTCAACGACCGGCTCGACGGTGGCGTTGTGCTGCACAAATGTTTTGTTCCCACCGACGGTTCTTCTTATCGCGCCAATCTCCAACGCATTCAGGAATGCTCTTGGCACATGGTTCGCTGGGCGTGCCTCGATGTCGTGCAGAGGCGCACAGAAGCTTTCTCCTCACCTCCCAGCAAGACGAGCGCTCCTATCTATAAAGCGCCCAAGGATCTCCAAATGCTGCGGTTCTGGATGCGTCTGGTTGGCAACTGGTTCCGCTATAAGCGAACGAATCAGCGCATCGAAGAGTGGAACGTAGGTATCGTCCCCCACCCCCCGCAGGCGTTTCTAGATCCTGCGTTTAAGCCCCCGATTCAGTGGTCCCCCTATCAAGAATACGGCCAGTTTGTCGCTGATCCCTTTCTTGTTTCGGACGCTGACCCTTCTCGTCTATTGGTCGAAGAGCTGAATTACAACACCGAGAAGGGCCGCATTTGCGAACTGAGATTGAACGGATCACAAACCACCATCACACCCGTTATCGATGAGGGCATGCATATGAGCTATCCCTACACGCTGCGCGAGGATGGTGCCACTTATGCAATTCCGGAGTGCGACGAAGCTAGGTCCATTTTTCTGTATCGCTTGAATGAAGAGACGGGCACCTGGAGCCGCGAAGCGACACTTCTTGAAAACATCAGCGCCTATGATGCTACGGTATTTCAACACGAGGGCCGTTGGTGGTTACTTTGTTCCGCGTCCGGCGGTTGCGCTCCATGGTCGCTCTACATCTGGCATGCTCCCGCATTGCGCGGACCGTGGGAGCCGCACGTTGCCAATCCAGTCAAGACGAATTTGCGAAACTCCCGGCCGGCAGGGAACCTGTTCTTGCACGAAGGGCAACTCTATAGGCCGAGTCAGGACAATCGCAACAGCTACGGGGGGGCTCTCTGCATCAACCGCATTGATGAGTTGAGCGTTGAACGCTTTCGCGAGACTGCCGTTCGCTGGATTGAGCCAGACCCGCAAGGACCGTTCCCCGATGGCTTCCACACGCTGAGTAGCCGCGGTCAGTTTTGCGCGGTAGATGGGAAGCGCCACATTTTTCCTCCCGTCTTATTGATCCGCCGTTTTCTGGCAAAGCGCCTTGGGGTTCAGGCGCCCGGCTTCGCCTACTCGAAAGTGAAGCTTGCTCCGCCGGGACCTTGGCGCAAATAGCGGCCTATCTTTTTTCCCGCTTAGGCACAAGAAAGAGTCCGCGCCGCTTATCACTCATACGCTTTTCCATTAAGCCGTTAAGTTCCGCGGTACTCTTTTTGATCTGCAGGCGAAAGAATCTTGCCTGCTTGGAAAGGTTCTTCATCTCTTTTTCGTACTTGGCTTCAATTTCACCGTTACCAAGAACTTTGAGGCCCTTCTCAATATTGATGATCCGCTGCAGCCGCCATTCGTAATTGACGAGCGACTGCACGAGCATTTTCTCTGAGAAGGTTGACGGCTGAAATCGCCGGTTGGTTGCCTCCACCAGAGATTGATACGCAGCTACCTCGTCCTTTGGCAAGAGAATGGTTTGCCCCGTTGGCTCAGTTCTCACAGCGCAGAACGAAGAGCGGTTGCTGTTCTTCGTGGTCTCCATTTGTACTCATATTGAAGCACGTCTCACGCCAGCGGAGCGGCGAAAACGAGCTTTGTCGGTTTCGTGACAGGCGCGCTGGCAGGCTCCAAACTGACTGCTACGGCCTTCAGTTGATCCAAGGGCAGCGCTGAATGCAAAACGCTAATTCCACCGCCGTTTGGAGCGCGAAACGCTTCTATCGGTACCGGTGCGCCGTCTTTCGGAACAACCCAGCTTTCATAGGTCCACCCTTCCGGTGGTGCGGGCAAGCCTTCGGCAATCAAAATAATGCCGAGCTTCTCATGCACAAAGACGCTGCCGTGTGGTGCCGTCGGCTTCGGGCCGAAGGTCACTTGTTTGGTGGTGGGCGCCTGCAGAATCTGTTGTATCTCTCGCAGCCTTGCCAACTCGCTGGCGTCGTTCAATCGCGCGCTGCGTTCCGCCTGCCAAGCCACAAATCCCAACACAACGCTCGCCGCTAACGCCAAGGCCATGCCCCAATTCAAATGACGCCGAGGACTTTGGGCTTTCGGCACCACTGCTGGCTGCCCAAACCCCGCCAAGACGCGGCTGCGTAATTGCGGGCTCGGTTCCACTCTCGGTGCGGCGCTCAAAATCATCTCATTCAACTCAACGGCTTTTGCCAAACCAGCTTGACACTCATTGCATCCGGACAAATGGCGCTCGAATTCCAACCGCTCCTCGCCATCTAGTACTCCCATTGCGTAGAGTTCGCACAGGTCGGTGTATTGATCTTCCGTCATCGCGCCGTCCCTCCTGCCTCTACTACGCTCGTACGCAACAGCTTCAGTGCGCTGCGTACCAAACTCTTTACCGTCCCGAGCGGCTTGTGCATCCGCTCGGCAATCTCCGTTTGTGTAAGGCCTTGAAAGTGAGTTAATTCCAAAACCGCTCGTTGTTCTTCGCTGAGCCGTTCGAGCGCGTCCCCCACCGCTTTGCGGCGTGTCAGGCGATCCGCCTCTGTCTCGCGAGTCACAAAAAGGCCCGAATGCTCCAGATCTTCCAGCGTCGCAGAGGATTCGCCAGGCTGACTTCGCAAGGATCGCAGATAATCAATGGCCCGATTTCTTGCGATTGTCACGATCCACCCTTCCAATCGGCCTTTTTCGGTGTCGAACGTGTGGATTCGATTCCAGATGCGGAGGAATGTCTCTTGCACCAAGTCTTCCGCCGTGGCCGGATTCGTGACGGCACGCAGAATCACGGAATAGAGTAGCCCCCCATATTTGTCATAGAGCTCCGCCATGGCTCCAGCGTCGCGTTGCTTGAGCCGTTCAGCCAGTTCTCGATCGTTAGGGGACACCAAAGTTTTGCGAAGGTCCTTTTTGCGGGACGAGCCAGTTGTTGACCCGTCCCCTCTGAGATTAACTTAGTTCGGTTGAAGGACGGTGTCGATCACGTGGATGACGCCATTCGATTGGAAAACATTGGCTATCGTCACACGCGACTCGCCACCCCTCTCGTCTTTTAGAACGAGACTGTCGCCGTCCATCATGGCAGTCAGCGGGTCGCCCTGTACTGTTTTCAACGTCGCTGTGCCGCCGCCCATTTTGATCATTTTTTTTATTTGGGCGGCACTGTAACGCCCCGCCACGACATGGTAAGTCAGAATCTTTGTCAGTGTTTCTTTGTTTTCAGGCTTGACCAGCGTGTCCACCGTACCGGCCGGGAGTTTGCCGAAAGCTTCGTTTGTGGGGGCAAACACGGTAAACGGCCCAGGGCCTTTCAACGTGTCTACCAAGCCTGCGGCCTTCACTGCGGCAACGAGCATGGTGTGGTCGGCCGAATTCACAGCGTTGTCCACAATGTCTTTGCTGGCGTACATTTTGGCTCCGCCCACCATTGGGTCTTGCGCGGCCACCAGCAGGTTGGCGCTAAGAGTCAGCGCAGCGAAAGCGATTGTAAATAGTTTCATTTTGTTTCTTCTCCTCTGAGTTTTTGCACTCGTTATCGGATACGGAAAAAGTCCCTGCATGGATTGAGCAGGCATGCCTGCGTGTGACATTTGTCAGGTTTTGCGGATGACGATCCTCACTGGTGCGATCTGTCGAAAGGACGCACCATAGCACCAGGAGACAGTTATGGCAGAGATCATTCAAACAGGAATTGCCGGTTTTCGCGGGGTCACGAAGAACTACGGGCTTCAGTGCGCGCTCAGTTCCATAGACATGCAACTCAAAAGTGGCCAGGTTTTAGCCTTGCTCGGGCCGAACGGCGCCGGCAAAACAACCGCGGTGAAACTGCTTTTAGGCTTATTGAAACCATCAGTCGGCGCTGTAAATGTCTTTGGCGGCGATCCGGCAGATCCGAAGACACGCGCACGAATGGGCGCCATGCTGCAATCGGCAAGTGTGCCAGACACACTGCGCGTCAGAGAACATATCGATCTGTTCTCGTCTTACTATCCCAATCCCCTGGGATTGGCCGACATCATTGGCCGCGCTGGCTTGCAGCGTCTTGAGAATCGCTTCTATTCCGATCTTTCCGGCGGCGAGCAGCGGCGCTTGCTGTTTGCCTTAGCCCTTTGCGGCGATCCTGACTTATTGTTCCTCGACGAGCCGACAACAGGACTGGATATTGAATCACGGCGCGGCATGTGGGCACAGATTCGAGCCTTGCGCAGTGCCGGCAAGACAGTCTTGTTGACAACCCATTATCTGGAAGAAGCCGATCAACTCGCCGACCGCATTGTAGTTTTGAAGCGGGGCAAGATTGCGGCCGACGGCACTCCCGCCGAAATCAAGCAGCTTGGCAAAAGTGAAGTTTTGGACGACGCGTTTCTAAATCTGACAGCAAACTAAGGAAAATGAGATGAACACCAACGTTTATTGGAAAGAAACAAAATACGAGTTTTTGAAACTCATCCGCATTCGCCGCTATGCTCTTTCGGTGCTGGGCATGCCGCTCATGTTTTACTGCTTTTTCGCGTTAGGTATGCCCGCAAGCCAGTCGTTTCATCTGCCCACGTACTTGTTGGCCACCTATGGAGCATTTGGGGTTATGAGCGCTTGTCTGTTTGGAATCGGCGCCAATCTTGCACACGAACGGAGCCTTGGCTGGCTTGAGATGAAGCGCGTCAGCCCGATGAGCCCCGCCACCTATCTGGTTGGAAAAATTGCTGCGAACTTAGTTTTCTGCGTAGCCGTAGAGCTGCTCCTTCTCGCCACGGGACTGCTGTTTGGTCACGTCAGGCTGACCGCTTGGGAGGCCATTCGCATCATCTCTGTATTGGTTGTTGGCGCCATCCCCTTTGCCGCGTTAGGCGTGGCGTTGGGATACTTGATACGAGCGAGTTCGGCGCCGGCCACTCTCAATATGATTAATCTGCCAATGGCATTCTGTTCGGGGCTGTGGGTTCCCATGATGTTCTTGCCCCCATTTCTGCAAAAAGTCGCGCAGTTCTTGCCTTCCTACCACCTGAGCAAGCTAGCGCTCGACGTGATTGGCCTGGACAACGCGCCTGCCCTGGGGTTGCACTGGGAAGCGTTGCTCGCCTTTACTCTGATTTTTGTCGGGCTGGCGTTTTGGGCGTTCAACCGGCAAGAGGCCGCCACCGAGGCGCATTAAGATGCCGCGTCTGTTTCGCAAGGAATTGGGTTGGACTCCCTACTATTACCTTGTCTATTTGTTCTTCGTGTTCATGTCACCAGTCTTAGACCACGCGAAGACCGTAGAGTGGGTTGCCACGGGCGTCGGATTCGTACTCTTTCTTCCCTGCTACGTAGGCGTGTTCGAGAGATGGAGGCCGGGCGGCATTTGGTACGCCTCCGGCCTCGCCGTAATCGGTTTCGCGAGTCTTCCTTTCAATCTGGGCACAACCTGTTATGTCATCTACGCCGGCGGTGCCCTAGGCTTTGTCCTCCTTCCTGCCGCAGCTCTCCGCGTTTTTTGGGTGCTCATCAGCGGTCTCACTCTCGAGTTGTGGCTAGTGAAGGCACCCATCTGGTACACAATCTTGATGTTGCTGATTATCGCGGCGGTCTCGCTGAGCAATATCCAACACGGTGCCGAAAATCGCTCCAATGCCCAACTGAAAATGGCGCACGATGAGCTGCAGCATCTCGCGCGAGTGGCCGAACGTGAACGTATCGCCCGCGATCTGCACGACGTGCTGGGCCACACCCTATCGGTCATTGTCCTGAAATCTGAGCTGGCAGGCAGATTATTCGACCTCGATCCCGTCCGTGCCCAAACCGAGATTACTCAGGTGGAGCAAATCGCCCGCGATGCTCTAGGCGAAGTGCGTCATGCCATCGGCGGCTACCGGGCCGCCAGTTTGGCCGAAGAGTTCGCCCGTGCCAAAGATACGCTCGAAACCGCCGGCGTTCGCACCGAATACGAAGTGGCTCCAGGCGCGAAACCGGGTGCAGCACAGGAAGCCTTGCTCGCGCTGGTTGTCCGCGAAGCTGTAACCAACGTTGTGCGCCACGCCTCCGCTGCTCATTGCCACCTATCACTCGCCGATGCCCCCAACGGCTGGCGGTTGTGCGTTGCCGACGACGGCCGTGGTGGTGTCTTTCAGGAAGGCAACGGACTCCGAGGCATGCGTGAGCGTGTGGAAGCTGTCGGCGGCAAATTGACCTGCGAAAGCAAACGCGGCACCAAGCTGGAGATCTTCGTTCCACGCAAAACGCTGCAAGAGGCCACAGCATGAAGCAGATTCGCGTATTGCTTGCCGAAGATCAAACCATGGTGCTCGGTGCACTAGCGGCCTTGCTCGCGTTGGAAGAAGATATCAAAGTCGTTGGCCAAGCGCGCAACGGCAAAGAAGCACTCGCGAGCCTCTTGGTTGAAAAGCCTGATGTGCTGATCACCGATATAGAAATGCCAGAAATGACCGGCCTCGAACTGGCAGGCGAGGTTCAAAGCCGACAACTTCCGATTCGCGTAATAATCCTCACAACCTTTGCGCGGGCGGGCTACCTCCAACGCGCTATGACCAGCGGCGCCAGTGGCTATGTCCTAAAAGATCGTCCAGCGAAAGAACTGGCCGATGCCGTTCGCCGGGTTCATCAAGGGTTACGGGTCATCGATCCCGCGCTCGCTGCCGAGGCTTGGGGAGATCCCGACCCTCTTACTACCAGGGAGCGGCAGATTCTCCGCTTGGCAGGTGAAGGGCAATCCACCGGAGCCATTGCTTCAGATCTACAACTATCCGAAGGCACCGTGCGGAACTACTTATCTGAGGCGATTAGCAAGCTCGGCGCGGGGAACCGCGTGGATGCAGCCCGCATAGCCCGTTCGCGCGGCTGGTTGTAAGTCTATAGAAAGTGCGCTGCCACCCGCTACTCCCTTACGACCTTTTTAGCGAACTCCTCAACTTCCTGGGCAGTTAAGCCGATAGGCACTGTGTCGGACCCGGTTAGTCGCCGGAACCGGCGCCTGTTCGCTATGGCCTCTTGGATCACTCGAAATTTAGGTCGGCTCGCGCTAGCTGCGGTTCTCTCTAGCCAGTGCGCCTTCGCAAATCTCGATCCTCGTCTTGCCATCACCCAATACACCCAAGATGTGTGGACTGCTGATGCTGGTTTGCCGCAAAACACCATCCTTGCGGTTACGCAGACGGCAGACGGCTACCTTTGGTTGGCGACGGAAGAAGGATTAGTCCGTTTCGACGGTGTTCGATTTACCGTCTTCAATAAAGAAAACAACAGCTCTTTGCAGGCGAATGACATCCGCGCTTTACTGGTTGATCATTCCGATAATCTCTGGATCGGCACAAACGGCGGCGGGCTTACTCGCTACAAAGACGGCGCTTTCACAACCTTCACCACGCGCGATGGTTTGGCGAACGATGCGATTCTTTCCCTGCACGAAGATCCGCATGGAGCGATCTGGATTGGTACGGATGGCGGCGGTCTCAGCCGCTATGCCAACGGCCGCTTTCAAACATTCAGCACGAAAGATGGGCTTCCAGACGATGCTGTTTTCGCGATGTGCACAGGTCCGGATGGCAGTCTCTGGATTGGTACCCACGCAGGGTTAGGCCGCCTGCAAAATGGCAGATTCTATTCCTATTCCACTAAAGATGGACTTGGAAAAGATGACATTCGTGCGGTTTATGCCGATCGGCGCGGTGACGTTTGGGTCGGAACCAATGGTGGTGGTTTAGGCCACTTGTCTGAAGGGCGTTTCGTGACATTCACCACCCGCGACGGTTTGGCCGGCAACGTGATTTGGTCTATCGGAGAAGACGCATCCGGCAGTCTCTGGATTGCCACCGGGGATGGCGGTTTGTCGCGTTTCCGCAATGGACAATACGCCTCATATTCGACCAAACTCGGCCTACCCTCCGATCAGGTGTGGATGACGTTTGAAGACAAAGAAGGCAATCTCTGGCTGGCTACCAGCGGTGGTTTGGTCCGCTTGAAAGGTGGAGCCTTCACCACGTATACAACCAGAGAAGGTCTATCGAGCGATGTGATTCTGCCGGTTTTTGAAGATCGCGATGGTGCGATCTGGGCGGGAACTGGCTCGGCCGGCCTCAATCGGCTGAAAGATGGCACTGTCACTGTCTATACAACCCGCAATGGACTGCCCTCCGATAACGTCTACTCCATTAATCAGGATGGCAGCGGAACTCTCTGGGCCGGCACTCGCCAAGGACTTGCTCAGCTAAGAAACGGTGTTTTTAAAGCGGTAACTGGTTTGCCCAACGAGGTCGTGCAGTGCACCTTCATCGACCATAGCGGCGATATCTGGGTTGGTACCCGCGGCGGATTGAGCCGCTATAGTAACGGAAAATTTGTTACGTTCAGCAGCAAAGATGGCCTTAGCAACGACAACGTCCATTCGATTTACGAGGACGCTGCGCACGTTCTCTGGATTGGAACGGGTGGCGGCGGCCTCGACAAATTCGAGAACGGTCATTTCACTGCGTACACCCGGAGCGCTGGCCTTTCCAATAACGTAGTTTGGGCCATTGCCGGTGATGCCAGCGGCGCTCTTTGGTTGGGCACGAACAACGGTCTCAATCGATTCAAAGACGGCAAGTTCACTATCTTTACCACTCGCAACGGTTTATTCGACGATGCCATTTTCCTGATTCTCGACGATCGTCGCGGGAATATGTGGATGACTTCGAACCGTGGTGTCTTCCGCGTGGCGTTCAGTGACTTGAATTGGTTTGCCGATGGAAAAAGCAAGTTGATCAAGTCTCTCGCCTACGGCGTAGCGGACGGCATGAAGAGTAAGGAATGCAATGGCGGGTTTCAGCCCATGGGCTGGCGCGGCCGTGACGGCAAACTTTACTTCCCGACCCAAAAGGGCTTGAGCGCCCTCGATCCATACCGCCTCGACGTTCATCCAACGGAGCCACATGTAGTGATTGAACAGGTCATTGTCGACCACAAGAGTTTCGATCCTAGGAAAACTATCCAACTGCCTCCCGGCAAAGGCGAAATGGAATTCCAGTTCACCGCCTTAAGCCTTACAGCCCCGGAAAAAATTCGCTTCAAATACATGCTGGACGGATTCGATAAAGACTGGGTTGATGCGGGTGCACGCCGGGTCGCTTACTATACCAACATTCCCGCTGGCGAGTATAAGTTCCGTGTTATCGCCAGTAATCACGATGACGTTTGGAGCGACAAAGGTGCTTCCTCTGCCGTCACTCTTCAGCCGCATTTTTATCAGACTTATACTTTTGCCTTAATTTGCTCCGTCATTGGCGCTGGATTTTTCGTAATAGCCTTCAGACTCCGAATGCGGCAACTGCGCGCTAACGAAACCAAGCTTGTACTGCTGGTGGACGAACGCACCCGCGCCATGGCCCATCAGGCGCGTGCCCTGCAAGAAAGCGAAAAGCGCTTCCGGCAATTAGCCGAAAATATCCACGAAATCTTTTGGATGGTCGACCCGCGCAACGGTAAGTATGTCTATGTCAGTCCGGCTTTTAAAGAAATCTGGCTGCAAGATCCGGAAGCAATCCTGCACGATCCTGCCGCCTGGCTTGATGCCGTCCACACCGATGATCGCGAAGCCGTCAGCGCCGCTAAGCAATCCCAATTGAGTGGTAAGCCCGCTGATTATGAATATCGAATCGTCCGCCCCGACGGATCAACACACTGGGTGTGGGACCGGTCCTTCCCTGTCTACGATTCAACCGGCCAACTTGATCGCATCGTCGGCATTGTCGAAGACATCACAGAGCGTAAGCGCGGCGAAGACATGGTCTTGCGCTCACGTGACGAGTTGCAGTTGCGTGTTCTTGAGCTGAAAGCCGAGAACGTCGAGCGCCGCCGCGCCGAGCAACAACTGAAAATCGCCAAAGAACAGGCGGAAGCGGCCAGCCAATCGAAGAGCGAATTCCTGGCCAACATGAGCCATGAAATCCGCACTCCGCTGAACGGCATCATCGGCATGATGCAACTGGCCCTCGATACCGACCTCACTCTCGAACAGCGTCAATGTCTCGAACTCGTCGAAGGGTCCGCCGATTCGCTGCTGAGCATTATTAACGATATTCTCGATTTCTCGAAAATCGAAGCGCGCAAACTGCATCTTGAATCCATTGAGTTCGACTTGCGCAAAACGCTCGATCAAACATTAAAATCCCTAGCCGTGCGCGCGCATCAGAAGGGAATCGAGCTAATCAACAGGCTCGATCCCGATGTCCCCGATCTCATCATCGGCGATCCTGTAAGGCTCACACAAATCATCGTCAATCTGATCGGCAATGCCATTAAGTTCACCGAAAAGGGCGAGATCGTAGTTCACGCGAAGAAAGAGATCGAAGAAGGCGGAGAGGTCAAGTTGCGTTTCACCGTGACGGATAGCGGCATTGGCATCCCCGAAGATCGCCAGAGGGCCATCTTCGAAGCCTTCACGCAAGCTGACGGTTCCTCGACACGCAAATACGGCGGCACGGGTCTCGGCCTTTCGATTTCCTCCCAACTCGTCTCCATGATGGGCGGGCAGATTTGGGTCAAGAGCAAACCTGGCGAGGGCAGCACTTTCGGCTTCACCGCCACTTTCGGCTTCCGTCCACGCGTGGAAGATTCCGAAATGATCAACCTGCGCAACATGCCTGTGCTCGTTGTTGACGACAACGTCACCAGTCTCCGCGTGCTGGAAGAACTCCTGCGAAATTGGGGCGCTCAACCCATTTCCGCGCGCGATGGCAGTACGGCCCTGTCCATCATGCAGCTCAATAAAGCGAACGGCGCGCCCTTCCCGTTAGTGCTGCTTGATGCCGACATGCCCGGCCTCGGCGGATTTGAAGTGGCGGAACGCATTAAAGCCGAGGGCGGCTTGGCGGGCCGCGTCATCATCATGTTTAGCTCCGCCGGAGAAATGGCTGACGCTGCCAGGTGCAGGTCATATGGCATTGATGCCAGCGTCACAAAGCCGCTCTACCAAGGCGAAGTCAAAGCCGCCATCCTACGTTGCTTCTTGGACATCGATCAGCGAACCGAAGTCTCCCGGCCGATGAAAACCATGCGTTCCGCAGGGCCCGCCATGGAAGTGCTCCTGGTCGAAGACAACCCGGTCAACCGTAAGGTCGCCGTTCGCCTGCTCGAAAAGCAAGGCCACACAGTTGTTACCGCCAACAATGGCCGCGAGGCCTTGGAAGTCCTCGACAAACTCGACTGGAAAATCAACCTCATTCTCATGGACGTCCAGATGCCTGAAATGGACGGCTATCAGGCTACCGCCGCCATTCGCGAACACGAAAAGCAATCCGGTACTCACCTGCCCATCGTTGCCATGACTGCCCATGCCCTTGATCGCGACCGCGAACGCTGCCTCGCCGCTGGGATGGACTCCTACTTAACCAAACCAATCCAGCTCGATAAACTCTACGAAATGCTCGAACGCGTCGCCACCACCGGCCTCGCCATCGCCTGATATCTTTGCCGCAACCCACAAAATTCTAGTATCTTTAACTAGATGGCCATTTCATTTGAATTGAACGGGCAACGACAAACTGTTGATGTCGATCCCAAGACTCCGCTCCTCTGGGTATTGCGAGACACCCTGAACCTCACCGGTACCAAATACGGCTGCGGCATCGCGGCTTGCGGCGCTTGTACAGTCCACATCGAAGGTGAACCCTCCCGCGCCTGCGTTTATCCGATATCCTCCGTCGCCGGCAAGAAAGTTACCACCATCGAAGGCCTGTCCACCGATCTGAGCCACACCATTCAAAAGGCCTGGATTGCCGAACAGGTTCCGCAGTGTGGGTATTGTCAATCGGGGCAAATCATGGCCGCCGTCGCTCTGCTTAAAAAGAACGCCTCACCTTCGCCACACGATGTGGACGATGCCATGTCTGGCAACATCTGCCGCTGCGGCACCCAACAAAGAATGCGCAATGCCGTGCTCAAAGCCGCGGCCGAAATCGGAGGCAAACAGTGAGCACCATGACCAATGCCATCAGCCGTCGCGCCGCTCTCAAAACTACCTTGCAGGCTGCAGCCGGTGCTGCTCTAGTCGTCGGGTTCGACGCCACCACGTCGCGCGCCCAAGCCGCCGCCGAAAAGCCGCTCGTCAATCCACTCACGTCCTGGATCAAAATCGATCAGTCCGGTAAAATCACTCTCCGCTATTCAAAGTCTGAAATGGGGCAGGGCATTACAACGTCTCTGCCAATGATCCTCGCCGAAGAACTCGGCGCCGATTGGAAAGACGTCCAAGTCGAGCACGCTCCAGTCGAGAAAGCGTTCGGTCCCCAAGGCACCGGCGGCAGCGGCAGCATCACCACTCTCTACACACCGCTCCGCCAAGCGGGTGCCGCCGCTCGCTCCATGCTGGTCTCGGCCGCCGCCCAACGTTGGAATGTCAGTCCTGCCGACTGCAAAGCCCGCAACAGCGCCATCTGGCATGGTAGTGACAAGCTCACCTTTGCCGAACTCGTGGAGGCCGCCGCAAAATTGCCCGTGCCCGATTTCGCCACAGTAACGCTGAAAGACCCATCCGAATTCGAACTCATCGGCAAATCGATCCCGCGCACCGACATTCCAGCCAAGACCAACGGCACCGCGATCTTCGGTCTAGATGTTCGAGTACCAAACATGGTTTATGCTGTCGTGGCCCGTTGCCCTGTCTTCGGCGGCAAGGTAAAATCCTTCGACGCGTCCCAAGCCAAAGCCATGAAGGGCGTGCTCGAAGTGTTCGAAATTGAGCCCACCCCTGATGTTCATGCCATCGGCGGCGTGGCTGTTGTTGCCGAGACCACCTACATCGCCATGCAGGCCCGCAGCAAATTGAAGATCGAATGGGACGAAGGTCCGGCCGCATCGGAAAGCAGCGAAACCCTCCGTAAAGAGTTCCGCCGCGTCGTGGATTCGCCCATGAAAGTCATCATTAACGATGGCGACGTCGCAGCGGCGCTCACCCACGCACCCGGTGACAAAAAAGTAGCTTGCGATTACGAACTGCCGTTCCAGGCGCACGCCACCATGGAACCCATGAACTGCACCGTTCATATTCAAAACGATCAAGCCGAAGTATGGGCGCCGCATCAAGCGCCCGACATGGTACAGATGATCGTCGCAAAAGTCAGCGGCATTGCGCCCGACAAAGTTCAGGCTCATGCCACTTTCATGGGCGGCGGCTTCGGTCGCCGTTATCAAGGTGATTTCCCGACAGAAGCCACGCAAATTGCCAAGCGCGTCAACCGTCCAGTGCAGTTAGTCTGGTCGCGCGAAGACGACATGATGCACGATTTCTACCGCCCAGCGTCTTACCACCGCATGAACGGCGCAGTGGATGCGCAAGGCAATATCACCGCTTGGCATCACAAATACACCTCAACTCCCATCTCTGAATGGTTCTCGCCCAATGCGGCACCCGAGTCCTCCGAACTTGGACTGTGTTCGCAACTCCCATACCTCACGAAGAGCTACAAACTCGAGTACACCCCGGCCAAGTCCCACGTGCCTAGAGCATGGTGGCGCTCGGTGGAAGCATCTGTAGTCGGATTTGTTCTCGAAAGCTATATGGATGAACTGGCGCACGCCGCAGGCATGGATCCCTATGAATTCCGCATGCGTGTGCTCGGCGAAGATCGTCTCGTGAAAGACGCGCTCGATAAGCAAGATCGCCCGCTCGACACCGCCCGTTTCAAAGGTGTGTTGCAACTCTGTGCCGAAAAAGGCAACTGGGGCAAACCCATGGGCGCAGGTCAGGGCCGAGGTATTGCCTGCCACTACGCGTTCCACAGCTATGTTGCCAACTTAGCCGAAGTCACCGTCAAGAGCGGCATCGTCAAAGTCGATCGAATCGTGTCCGCCGTCGATATCGGCGTACCCGTAAATCCTGATGGTATTCGCGCCCAAGTCGAGAGCGCCATAGTTTATGGCTTAACTGCCGCCCTCAAAAGCGAAATTACCGTTCAAAATGGCCGCGCTGTCGAAAGCAACTTCAATAAATTCGCCACGCTATCGATGAAAGAGACTCCGATCATCGAGGTTCACATCGTGCCGAGCACCAAAGCCCCAACAGGCATTGGCGAACCTGGCTTACCGCCCACAGCGCCTGCATTAACCAACGCCATCTTTGCGGCCACCGGCAAACGCATTCGCAAGTTGCCCATTCGGCGCGAAGACTTTGCCTAGGGCCGTGGTTCGGTTTCAGATATCGAAGCGGGGAGGTCTGTCTGCAGGCCTCTCAGCTTCGCCGCGCACCACAACGTAATCACAATTCCAAAGAAATTAAGCGCCCCGGTAGCGATAGTCGAAAAAGTTTCGCGCATAGCTTGGCCCAAGAATTCGTCGGTCATCAGCACAAACCAATATGCCAGCTGACCGGCCATCAACAGGCCGAAAAACATCATCCAGACTCCGGTATTTTTTCGCAACGTGATTTTGTTCAGTTGCATGCCGCGGTGCATCATCCAAAGAAAACCAAGTACGCCCGCCGCCGATGCTGTCGAAACAATAAGCGATAGCGCCAGCGGAAACGCCAAACCCGTTGGGTCGTCGGCTTCAGACAACGAACTGAGCCATACCAGTCCAAAAAATGAAATGATGATGAAACTAGCCAATGTCCGCAGCATCGCTAAACGGCGCAACGCGCTCACCGCCGGCGCGATTTCTTCAAAAATGTCCCATGCCGCCAGCGGGAAAACGCAGGCCAGGAACAGCTCGCTATAGATCTGCACACGCGGCAAGTCGTGCCCGTAAAGCAAATTAGCCGCATCGAACAGCACAGTTAGCGCGCAAAGCAGTGTTACGAACATGTACGTGCGCTGCAGGCGCAACGTCAAAATCCGCAAAAGCAAAACCAAATCCACGGCGTCGCCGGCGTATTCGATCCAATGATTAATTTGGTTCAGCATCAACTCTATCTCTATTTGAATACATCCAGCTTTCAGGGCCGGCTTTACTTTCGTCGTCCGGCCCTGCTCGCGTGTCGTTACTGGATCGCAGCTATCGGCTGAATCAACGATAAATCGATCGGTTGACCGGCCTCAGCCGTCTCCGCAGCCAGTGCCGCGCTTGTCGTCTGAATGATCATCGACGCCAATTTCGCGTATGGCCCGGTTTGCGGAATCGTGCTGGCAACGGCAGTGGCAATCTCCAATTCAGTCAGTAGATCGGAGACGGAAATGCCATTTTGCGCAGCCGTCGTTCGTATCCGTTTCGCGTGCGCGCGAATCTGCGCAATGCTCGTCGTCGAAGCGTGCATGTCTGTTTGAAAAGCGTTTTCAATCGCCACAATCGCCACGGTCAAATTATTGATCGTCACCGCGACCTCCGCTTGTGTCGTCGGTTTCGACCGGAACGATACGTACGCAGTATAAGCGCCTTCATAGGCTGCTGCCGCCTGGTTGAAAGTCGGAGTGTACTTCGGATAGCTTGTGGTCACATTGGCCTCTAACGAAACCAGTGCGCCATGCGCCAACAGCAAGGTGTCAAAAGTGGCGCCATCAAATGCGTTGATCTGATTCGGGTGGCTCGTTGGGGTTCCACAACCGCTGGCGAAAACGATGCTAATGATTGGCAGCGCGACGGCTGCCCAAGTGAAAGGTTTTTTAAACATGAGGATTCCTCGGCCTCAGCTTAAAAGCCGCCGTCCGGCGGATACCAGCAAAAATCCCTAAGTGCTTGCTAACAATACTAGAAAAAAATATTGGCTCGGCCGTGACCCAAAGCTGCCGATTCCTCTTCTACAGGCCCTCTCTCCGCGGTTGAGACAAACTCTGCTCTGAAATCGATCGTCAGTTTACCGCCGGAATACGGTTGTGTCCGGATGATAGTTGCGCCAGTCAAACCAATAGTCCTTAAGGGCGTCGATGGGCCGCAAACAAGTACCAGCCCTCGGGCCCTTAGTCGCACAACCAGAGAAATTCCATTCACTGCCTGTTTCCGCGTCCATGAGCGAATCGCCCAAGCGGTAGAATTCCGAGTTTGGGCTTTCGGATCCTCCCAAGCGGGCTTGGAAAACGCGAATCGACTTGCCATCGGACGCGGCCACGATAAGGATCGCCTCACTGCCAAGGCGATCTTCAATCAATCGCGCGGCAATAATCCGACTGACCGGATACGCTCGGCTCACTCCAAAGGCTTGCACTCCTAGCACCAGATCACGGGGCTCCAGGCCGGAGTTGGGAAAGCTCAGCACGGTGCGCGCCTTCGCCATGTGCGCTTCCCAATCTTTAGTCTCATAG
>Ga0209698_10001953_pt1 | contig 23630 bp, 10 predicted proteins | sample LitLauG_LLR_2012_FD_187203 | JGI IMG/M metagenome (GOLD analysis project Ga0209698, IMG submission 187203) | Freshwater sediment microbial communities from Pennsylvania, USA - Little Laurel Run_MetaG_LLR_2012 (SPAdes) (version 2) | ecosystem: Environmental > Aquatic > Freshwater > Creek >... | reverse complement strand
GCACAAACGAATTCCACGGCGCGGCTTTCGAATACTTACAGAACAAGAATCTCGACGCCAACCGTTGGGAAGACAACCTCGCCGGGCAGCCTAAGGGGCCCTTCAAGCAGAACCAGTATGGCGGCGCCATAGGCGGGCCTGCGATCAAGAACCGGACCTTCTGGTTCGCCGACTGGCAGGGCACGAAGATCCGTTCGACCGGCGGCGCGGAGGTCAGATCGTAGAATACGGTTCGCTGCTTGCCTTCGCTCAATACCAGCGCCGGCATGGATTCGCCTTCCAGAGTCGCGGTTTTCACGTTGGACGTGACGAGCGCCTTGAGCGCGGCGGCATCGGCGGGTACCTTCAAGATAGGGGCTGCGACGGAAACCCCAAAGCCGGCAACTTCATGGCACGTGGAGCATCGCCCGAAGCCGCGCTGTGCCTCCGTAAACAATTGCGCCCCGCGCGCGGCGTCTCCCGTCAGTGCCGGACCCGCCGGCGCCGGGGGGCCACCGGCGCCGCCGATATTGGGATTAGCGATGCCGTTGAGCGTTGCCACGTAGGCCACTACCGCCACAACATCCCGACGCGGCAGGCTGGCGGCGAACGACGGCATGCCCGAACCCGGGACCCCGCGCGTCACTGTGTCGATGAGGAACCCCTGATCGAAGCCCCGGCCCGCCAGGCGGGGCGCGCCGCCCGGCCCCCCGCGGGCTCCATGGCAGTAGCCCGTGGCGCACGACTTCGCAAACACCTGCTCGCCCTGCTTCAGCATGTCAGGCAGGCTCTGCCCCCAGCCCGCGGTAACCAAAGCGAACACCGCGGCGCCCAACCGAAGAAAGCTGTCCCGCGGCTCCTGACTTCTATCCAAGGCCTCCGGACTTCTCATCTCGCTCCCTCCGGCAGTGCGAATACGACCAGGGTTGAACCCAGCCGCCACTGCTGATCCGGAAACAGCGCCGCCACCGCGGCTCCCACCACCGAGACGTGCCATCCGGTGGGCGTGGCAATGTACTGCCGCCCATTCACGGAATATGAGATAGCCGACCCGCGATGACCCGCGCCCGTTTGATAACTCCACAATTTGTTGCCGTTCTTGGCGTCCAGCGCGAAAAACTCCCCTTCGGGATTTCCAGTGAATACCAAGTCGCCCGCGGTGGCCAGCATGGAAGCCAGCAGAACGTACTTGTATGGCATACTCCAGGCCTTTTTGCCCGTCACCGGGTCCCACGCGTCCACATGACTGTAAGTCGTGCGGCCGGGGGCCAGTTTGATCGGAAAGTCTCCATTCATGTAGTTCCGGCCTTCCTCGGGCGCGCGGTCGTTCGGCGTGATGTCGTTGCACAGCTCGTTGGTCGGCGTGTAGATAAATCCTGTTCGTGGGGAATACGCCATCGAGTTCCAGCTTTTGGCGCCGGCCGCGCTGGGGCAGATGGTGACGGTCTTTCCCAACTGCGGTTCGTTGCGGCCCACCAGCTTGCCGTCCTCGGTAATCCCGGAGATCCACGTCCGCACTTCCGGAACGGAAAAGGCTCCCAGAAACTCGCCGGTGGCACGATCCAGCAGAGACGTCAATCCGCTCTTGTTCATGTGCAGCAGCGCCTGCCGCATTCGGCCCCGGATTTCGCGGTCCATCAGGAGGACTTCGTAGGAGGAGTCGTAATCCCAGACATCGTCGGGGACCTCCTGGTGATACCAGCGCAGCTTGCCGGTGTCGGCCTCCAGCGCCACCACGCTCGCGGTGAAAAGGTTTACGTCCTTGCCTTTGTCGGTTCCGGCGGCCACGCGGTCGCCGTCGTAGAAGTCGGCCGCCGCGTTGCCGGTGCCCCAATAGACCAGATTGAGAGCCGGGTCGTAGGAGCCGGTCAGCCAGGGCGCCCCGCCACCGAACTTCCAGCTTTCCCCCTTCCAGGTTTCGTGCCCTTTTTCCCCCGGCCCGGGGATCACGTACCAGCGCCAGGCCAGTCGTCCGTTTTTCGTATTGAACGCTGTGATGTAGCCGCGATGCGCCCCGTCGCCCCCCGTCCCGCCGACGATTACTTTGTCCTTCACCACCAGAGGAGCGGCGGTGATGTTGCAGCCGCACTGGCGCGTGTCGTCGATGTTGACCTTCCACGACTCGCGGCCGGTCTTTTGGTCGAGCGCGACCATATAGTTGTCTTTGGTGCCGAAGAAGACTTTGCGGTCGCCCACGGCCACTCCGCGATTTCCCACGAAGCCCCCCACGCCGGGCGGCTCGGGATACCGGTAGTGCCAGATTTCACGCCCCGTGGCCGCGTCCAGCGCGAACACATGGGCCCGCGCTGAAATCAGATACATCACTCCGTCCACCACAATGGGCGTTGCCTGCAGGTTCTCCGCATAGTCTCCGGTCTGGAACATCCAAGCCGGCGTAAGTCCCTTCACGGTGGCCGTGTTGATTTGATCCAGCGCGCTGTAGCGCCACGAGAACTGGGTGCCTCCGTAGTGCGGCCAATCGGCGCGCGTGGCGCCCGCGTCCTGTGCATGGGCTGCCGTCAAGGCGAGCAAGATGGGAAGGAATCGCATGGTGACTATAATAATCGAGCTAACGCTGTGACGGCTTACGCCTTTCTCTGCGTCTTTGGAACAAAGGCGAGGAACCGGCGAGGGTTATCCACCAGGATCGTGTGCAACATATCCTCCTTCACGCCGGCCGCCTTCAATTTCGGCACAAAGACGGTCGGAGTCGCAAGGAACCCCCGGCGCTTATCGGACGAGAGCAACACTTTATCCGCATGCCCGGCCTCCAAAAGCGCCAGTATCTCCGTCACGCGCTGGTCGTCGGACGGCTTCGGACTTGTGACACGATCAAAACCGACGAAGGCGCCGCGCTTGGCGATCTGTTTGATAATTTCCGCCGTCGGATCGTCGAGGCTGTCCATATGGCCGATCGCGATATGCTGAGGTTTGACGCCCACAAACTCCAGCACGTCGAGCTGCAACAGGCCGGCGTTTTTGGGCACGTTCGGCCCCGTGTTATAGGCGTTGTGCGTAAAGATTGGCAAGTTGGTCCGGAGATGCGCCTTGCCGACCGCCCGGAACACCTTGTGCTCCTGGGGTGTGAGCTCGGCGGTGTTGTTCGACTGCCCGATCTCTCCGAATGCTCCCAGCCACTGCTCGTTCGCCTGCCGAACCAGTTCGTCGGCGATCTGATCCTCGCTCATGGCCGCGATCTCCGCGGGATAATTGTTCTCCATGTAGAAGCCGGTGCTTCCCACGATATGGACGTTGGTTTCCGTCGCAACCTGCTTCAGTTGGTCTATATTCCGGCCCATATCAGGATGCCCGCCGTCCACGATGCAAGTCACGCCGGCCTTTGCCGCCTCCTTGACGTCTTCGATGACGGGACTGATGTCGGTGGTGGAGGGCGGCGGCAGCTTTAACTGCCGTTCCGTGCGCGAATAGGCTACAGACAAGTGTTCGTGGAAGAGAGTCTCCCCTGTGACGGACTCCGGAGAAATATCCTTCAAGACGGTTCGGATCACGGAGCCCTTGGAAAACTGCGGCGCCTTCGCACCCAGGGCGGCACGTTGGGACAATGCCGCCGCACCCGCACCGATTAAGACAAGGGCTTCGCGGCGCGTTAAGCCCACGCGACTGGAATCGTTCCTCTTGGAATCGTGGATCATGGCCAGACACCTTTCCGGGGGTGTATCCTATCACAATCCCCGTTCGACCATTCGCTGGGTCATTCCGGCAGCGCACGGACTCTCGCCACGGGCTGCCAGGACTGCAATCGAGATTTATGTCCGATAGAATCTGGAGAACACACCATGGCGCTGTCACCTGGAGTTCGCCTGGACCCGTACGAACTGGTGGCGTTGCATCGGGCCCGGCGGGAATTGAGCCTACGGCAGAAGTCAATCATTCGCGCAGAAGGAGGCTGGGTTATGCAGTTGTTCCGCGTCCTGGAATCTCGGAACTTTGGTCTTCCGAGGTGTGTCGCCGCCCTGGTGGGTTTATGGCTCATCGTGCCAACTGGTACGGTGTCCGCCCAGCAGGCGCCCAAGCACCTCAATCCCGTTATCGAAAGGCTAGCTGCCGGCAAACCGTTCTTCGGCGTCCAGACCGGTGATTTATCTCTCGAGAATGCCCGCGCCCTGGCCCGCGCCGAGATCGATTACGTTTACCTGGAGATGGAGCACGGACCGATGGATTTTGAAGGGCTGCACCGGTTCACGGTGGGCATGATCGACAAAACCACCATCCTCAAGAAGGGTAACGCCCAACCCAACGTCGCGGTGTTCGCGCGCTTTGCTCCCTACGGACGGGAACAGGCGCAGTGGTTCGTGAAGCAGGCGCTCGACATAGGCCTGATGGGGGTGATCTTCAACGGGATCGACAACCGGGAACAGGCACAACTGGCAGTACGGAATATGCGATACCCACAGCAGAAGACGTCGAAGTACCCCGATCCGCCCGGGTTGCGTGGCTACGCGCCGGGAGTGGCTGTCTGGTGGTGGGGCATTCCCGAGCCTGAATATGTGCGGCGGGCCGACCTCTGGCCGTTGAATCCGGATGGCGACCTCCTGGCCATTATGATGATCGAGACAGCGGAGGGCCTGAAAAACGCCGATGCGATTGCCGCCGTGCCCGGCGTGGGTGCGATTTTTGTCGGTGCGGGGGCCGATCTGTCCCAGTATTTGGGAGTCGACCGCAACTCTCCCGAGTTGGAGCGGGGCTTCCAAACGATCCTTCGGGCCTGCCTGGCGCACAGTGTAGCCTGCGGCATCACGGCTCTCAATGCGACGGATATTGCGAAGCGGCTCGCGGAAGGGTGGAAGATGATTCGTACGACCGAAACCGCCTTGCTTCAATGGCGAGCCTCCCCGGTGGGGCGATAGTTTGAGCCGTAAGGTTTTTTCCGGCTCGAAAAGGAGAGCAAACATGACGATCGGACCATCTTGCAACCGTGCCTGGATGGCTGCCGTGGTTGTTGGCCTGGCCTGCTCGACGGCGCACGCCCAATGGTCGATCGGCGCACCTGGAAAGCGCGAAGCGCCGGCGGGGAAGCACCGATTTGTTTTTCTTGTCTTTGCCAATCCAATCCCTGGCAGAGAAGCGGAATTCAACGACTGGTATACCAACACTCACATGGGTGACCTCGTACAGCTTCCGGGGTGGGTGGGCGCGCAACGATTTCGCATCATTACCACCGTCCAGCCCCGGCCGTCGATGGGGGGTTACACGCATGGCTACTTGATCATCTGGGACTTGGAGGAAACCGAAGCCAACGCGGCACTTTCGAGGATGGATGCGGCCATTGCGGGCGGCAAGAGCCGCCGAGGCGCGGCATTCAACTACAGTCCGGGGGCAGGGGCCAGAGGGGCCTACCAGGCGATGGGGCCCCGCATCACACGCCCGGATGGGAAGGGCCCTGCCTTGCCGGACGTGTCGGACAACCGAACGCCTCGCCCGAATCGGTATATCCTCATGCAATTCGCCAATCCGTTGACGGGCAGGGAGGCGGAGTTCGATAAGGCCGCGAATCAAAGTATCCAAGACGTGTTGACCCTGCCCGGCTGGATGGCGGCGCAGCGGTTTAGGATCGCAGACACACCCGGGCGGGCGGCCAGCGATAAGCCGAAGTATTTAACGATTTGGGAAGTCGAAGGGCCGAGTGCCCAGGCCATCCACGAGACGTTGATGGGGGCCCTACAGAGCGGAACGGTCAAAACGAGCGTTGCCGCCGATGAGCGCACGGCGGAGACCGTGTACTGGGAACCGATCACACCGCACATCAGCAAAGACGATTTCGTGCGCTAGCGGGACACGCGCCGCCAAACCCGGCAGGCTTATGACGCTATTCCCAACGCAATGCTCCCATCGGATCGATCGCCGTTGCTCGCCGGGCGGGAATATATCCCGCCAGTGCGGTCACGGCTGCGATTCCCAAAGAGGCGGCGATCATGGTGATCCAGTCCGTGGGCCGAACCCCGAATAATTGCGCTTGAATCAGCCGGGTTACCGCAGTGGCGCCCACCAGGCCGATGGCCACGCCGACCCCGGCAAGCGTAAGGGTTTCGCGTAGAACCATCCATACCACAGAACCTTGCCCGGCCCCCAACGCCATGCGGATGCCGATCTCGCGAGTGCGGCGGGACACCATAAAAGCCATCACGCCATAGAGCCCAAGCGCGGCCAACAGCGTCGCGAGAAATCCAAATACCGTCGAAAGCGCGGCCAACAGCCGCTCGGCGAGCAGTGAAATCTCCATCTGGTGGTCTAAAGTGCGCATGTCGTACATCGGCACGCCGGGATCCACCCCTCCCACTGCGGCGCGCAACGCATTGAATACGCGGGTTGGGTCGTCTTGAGAGCGGACATAGACGGTGCCGCCGCCCGCAAAGGCCTTCTGGTCGCTCGGAATATAGAGCTCGTAAGGAATCTCCTCGCGCATACTTTCGTATTTGGTGTCTCCCACTACACCCACGATCTGGATATCCGTCTTCGTTCCTGGGTCGATGCCCATCCCGATGTGGCGCCCCAGCGGATCGGCGCCTCCAAAATACCGTTTCACAAATTTCTGGTTCACGATCCCAACCTTGGGCGCACCGGCATCGTCCCGATCGGTGAAGTCGCGGCCCAATAGCACCGGAATTTTCAGGGTCTTGAAGAATCCGGGGCTGCAATATTGCATGTGCGGATCGGGGCGTTCATCTTGCTTGGCCGAATAACCCTCGATCGTAATCCAGTTATCCCACTCATCGTTTTCCAGCACCGGGACTACCGCAAACGTATGCGATTCCACGCCAGGTAGCACGCTCAACGTTTGGTGCAGGCGGCGATAGTAATCTGCGGTCCACTTCGTGTCATACCGGCTCATCGTGGGATCGACGTCGAACGCAAGCAAATGCCTGACCTCGAAGCCCGGATTCAGCGTTTTCAAATTGTGCAAGCTCTGTACGAACAGTCCCGCGCCGATCAGCAGCAGCAGCGACAACGAGACCTGCGCCACCACGAGGCCCTTGCGTAATCGGGCGGAGGATCCGTGAATCACGGTGCCCGCCTGGTCCTTCAAAGTATTGGCCACCATTGGCCGTGTGGATTGGAGGGCCGGGAGCAATCCAAAAAAAATGGCGGAAACCAGTGAGATGGCCAAGGTGAAAGCGAGCACCGTCCGGTCCGGCGTGCTGGAAAACGAGAGCGGAGTGTGTCCGGAAGGGAGAAAACCGATCAACGCCTTGTCGATCACGATGGCCAAACCAACCCCTAGCGACCCACCCGCCGCTGTGAGTAAGAGACTTTCCACCAGCAATTGCCGGATGAGCCTGCCTCGGCCCGCGCCCAGCGCCAGGCGAACGGCGATCTCCTTCTGCCGCGCCGCCGCGCGCGCGATCAGCAGATTCGCCAGATTCGAGCAGGCGATCAACAGCACCAGGCCCACGATACCCATCAGCGCAATCAGCGGCTTCGAGTACGTCCTTCGCAGGTTGGATCGGCCCTTCGACCCGGGCATCACCTCCATCCACATCTTCAAGAACTCCTGTTTGACAAACGGCGAAGCCTTGGCGAAGGGTTTCTCCGTCACCTCCCGGTTCAGAATCTGGTGGAATAGCGGCTGGAGGCCCGCCTGTGCCTTCTCCATGGTCATTCCGGGCTGGAGGCGGCCGAAGACCTCCGTCCAACGGAAGCGGTCGTTGTTCAAGCGGGCAAAATCGGATCGAGGCAGGTCGTCTTTCATGGTGATGGGGATGCGAATCTGCGGCGCTCGGCCCGGCTCCACTCCGTCGAATCCCGCCTGGCTGACACCGATAATCGTTAGCACCCGGCCGTTGATTACGATCTGCTTACCGACGATGCTCGGGTCGGCGCTGAAACGGGCGCGCCAGTAGCCGTAACTGAGAACGGCGAGCGGATGCCCGCCCTGGACCAGATCGTCGGAAGCGGTGAACACGCGACCTGCTGACGCCCCGATGCCGAGAACCGGGAAGTAGTTGCCCGAAACAAAATCCGCTCCGATTAGCTCCGTTCGGCCCTGGAATGTCGCACTCACCGTGCTCGGATACGTGCAGAACATGCCGCTGAAGACCTGGTTCTTGTCGCGCATCTCCTGGTACATCGGATAGGAGATTCGCTCGTACCCGTTGTTGCCGCCGTAATGTCTGCCGCGTCCGGCCAACATGACCAGTTGTTCCGGATCTCTCACCGGAATGGGCTGCAAAATGAGTTGGTTCACAAGCGTGAAAATGGCGGTGTTGGCGCCGATACCGAGAGCGAGCGAAAGCACCCCAACCGTCACAAAAACGGGCGACCTGCGCAGCGTGCGCAGCGAATACCGGACATCTCGCACTATTGTGGCCATCGACGGTGATACGACGCAGCGCCGAAAAAGTTAGTTTGCAACGAAGAGGCGGCGCGCAGGCGGCTGCTTCGACCGTTGGCATTTGGCATCCGAAGATCCATACTTTGTATTGACTCGTCTGGCGCACGACTCTGTATTTCAGTAGGATGAGAGAACGTTGCAGGAGTAAACAGAAGCGTTTCCATTTGGCTTCGGAGTTGCCCGAACCGGGCTATCAAGTTAGCGTTGGCCAAGGCCAAGGCATTGGAAGGAGTAGGAATGTTTCGAAAGACTGCGCAATTGCTGCTCTCCCTCGCACCGCTGGTTTTCTGTGCCGGCCTGTATGCCCAAATCACGGGCGGACTCCGGGGAACGGTGTCCGATCCTACCGGGGCGGCCGTGTCGAAGGCCTCGGTGACGCTCACCAACGTCGCCACCAAGCAGGTGCGGACGCAATTGGTTAACGAGCGTGGCGAATTCACATTCGAGTTGTTATTGGCAGGCGATTACGAGGTGAAAGGCGAATCCGCGGGTTTTGCGGCTTCCGTAACACAGGCGCAGGTGACAACCGGTGAGTATTCATTCGTGGCCTTCAAGCTGGAGGTCGGAAGCGTTACGCAAACGGTCCAGGTTTCGGATGCGGTCGCTCAGGTCGACACCGAAAATGCACAGTTGCAGACTGCCGTGACGGGGCAAGCCGTTCAGGAAATTCCGGTCGGCCGTAACCCGAATCTGTTTGCCTTGACCGCCCCCGGCGTGGCCCCCGTCACCCAGAACAATCCCTACCTCGGCTCCGGCAGCTTCAACGCCAACGGAGGCCGCGGACGGGGAAACAACATCACAGTGGATGGCATCACCGCGACCGACGTCAGCGTCACCGGCACGGGCGGTCCCTTGGGCCCGTTGAATTTCTCATCCATCAAAGAAGTCCAGGTCATCACCAACAACTTCAACGCCGAATACGGGCGCAATTCCAGTTCGCAGGTTCTCTACGTTACCAAGGGCGGCACGAACGAGATTCATGGCGAAGCCTACGAGTACCTGTACAACGACAAGCTCAATGCCCGCCCGTTTTTCGACCGCACCGGCCACGCCAACATCGTTCGCACCAATACGTATGGCTTTGAGGTGGGCGGTCCTTTGTACATTCCAAAAGTATTGGACGGCCGCAACAGGTTCTTCTGGCATACCGATTACGAAGGATACAAAAACCGCGGCGTCGGCACGCCCAGGATTGCCAATATCCCCACGCCGGCTCAATTGGCGAGCATTACCGACCCGACATCCCTGGCACTGGCCAAGCAGTACCAAATCCCTTCCTCGCCCCTGGGCACGGTGGCAACCAGCGCCCCCAACCTGACCAACACCTGGGAAGTCTCGGTGCGCGGCGACGTGGTTCTCGGTAAGAGGGATGGTTTGTGGGCCCGCTACTCGGTCTACGACTCGTTTGCGAACTCGACTGGCAATACGTACATCAGTAGCAACCTGCCGTATTTCGGTGCGGCCAGCGCAAACCATCCCCGGCAAGCCACCCTGGCCGAGACGCATGTGTTCGGTACCACCATGGTGAACGAATTCCGCTTTGGATTCGGCCAGAGCAAGCCATCCTTCCCCATTCAGACACCCTACCCGTTCGGTCCACAGATCAACTTCGCCGACGGATCCATAACCAGCCTGGGCGTAGCCAGTAACCTTCCTCAAGGCCGCGAGCAGCGCACGTATCAATACACCGACAACTTCACCATCACTCACGGCACGCACAACATTAAGATGGGCTTCGAGTGGTATCACCTGGAAGCCGATTCGTTTTTCGACAGCAACGTCCGTTCCACCATGACGTTCGCGAACTGGGCTGCATTTGCCGCCGGGCAGCTCAGCACGTACTCGCAAAATTTTGGGAACTCAGTCCGTGCCAACCGAATCGAAAACGCCTTCGCTTTCGCGCAAGATGACTGGAAGGTGACGAGGCGATTAACCATCAATGCCGGCCTGCGGTTGGAGTTTGCCGGCGGCCCCACTGAGGCGAACGGGCTGATCTCCAACCTGAACCTGAATAATCACGCGGCTTTTGGCGCGGCCGGCGCTGGCCCGCTGGGGCTGTTGGAAACAGGCAAACCCTCCTTCAACAGCAACTATAATTGGGGGCCGCGATTCGGATTCGTCTACAAGTTGACGCGGGACGGCAAGACCGTGGTTCGTGGAGGCTACGGGATCGCCTACGATTTCATATTCCTCAACCCGATTACCAACCAACGTTTTCTCCCGCCTCTCATCTACTCGGGTGCGTTGACCGGTGTTTCGAGTTTCACGGGTGGCAACAGTTACGCAAATTTTGTGGCTGGTACGGCCGATCTCCAGAAGTCCCTGGCGGCGTCTGTCGGCCAGTTGAATCCCACGTTTCAGAATTTCGGAACGATTTCGCCGGCAATCGATCAGAACCTCCGGAACCCGCAAGTGCAGCAGTGGAGCTTGGGCGTCGAGCGCGAACTGGCCGGCAACGTTGTGCTCCACGTAAGTTACGTGGCGACCAAGGGAACCTACCTGTCGCGGACGCGTCCGATCAATCTGATCGCCGCTCTGCCGGCCCCTGCCACCAGCCTGGCCGACGAGCAGGCCCGGCTCAGCCAGTTCACCTCGGCCGTCGCCGGGCTGAGCGGAGGACCCACTGCGTACAGCAATCGCTACGATCCCCGCTACAACGCCGTCAACCTGGACGAATCGTCGGCAAACTCATCTTATCATTCACTGCAGATAGAAGCCCAGAAGCGTTTTTCCCGCAACTATTGGGTGCATGCGGCGTATACGTGGGCACACTCGATTGATGACGTATCGGACGCTTTGGGTGTCCTGCTGGGTGACACCCCGGCCCAGCAGAATCCCCACGACAATCGGAACAATCGCGGGGCGAGCCAGTTCGATCTGCGCCACATCCTGAGCATCAGCCACACCTGGGAAATCCCCTTTTTCCGCGGCTCTGCAAACCGCTGGCTGCGGGGCGGGCTGGGCGGCTGGTCTTTTTCTGGAATTACTACTTGGCGATCGGGCTACCCGGTCAATCTTGGCGCTGGGTCGTTCCCGGCGTCGCTGGGCAATCTGACGGACCCCGTGCAGTACCTCGGAACCGGGAACAATGTCGACCGGCCGAATGTGGCCGGGCCGATTTCCGGCTTCAATCCGCAGCCCTCCGGCTCGGCTGCGGCCGCCGCGGTCAGCGGAACCACGATCGTGAACGGCGTCGCCATCAGCAATTATGCCTTGAGCCTCGGACTGTCGCAGCCGTTTATCGGGAATTTCGGCACTTTGGGGAGAAACGTCTTCAGGCTGAATGGACAACGCAATTTCGATTGGAACTTGTATAAGAATTTCCATTTCTGGGAGCGCGTAAATTTCCAGCTTCGCAGCGAGTTCTACAATATGTTCAACATGCATGCGTTCCAGCAACTGGCGGGGGCGAATAATCAGGTCCCCATCACCTCGCCCCAGTTTGGCCAGTACACTTCGGTGAGCCAGAACGCGCGTACCATTCAGGTAGGGGCACGCATCGTTTTCTAGCGTAGGACCGCGACTGGGAGATCGCCGCTCGCGGCCGCGGTTTTCACGAACAAAGCCGTCCTCTCCCACGGCCACGCAACGCCTGAACGCTGGGCCGCGGCCCCGACTACCTTTTCGGCAGGCCCTAAGCGGATTTCCGCCGCGTTTGAAACTAATTTGAGCTTTTTCTTTTGTGAATAATCATAAGCCCCCTTGCGGATAATCGCGCCTTGTTTTACTGTAATGGAATAGTCGCGAGATAAAGGAACATTTGCGGTGATTCTCCGGATATATCCGAGAAGATTGCCAAGAAACGTGGGGTCTTAGAGTTAGCCAGGTGTTGTCCTCTCAAGTAACAGCACCGGGGAGTGGTTGCGATGATTCGTTTACGGACATTTTCGTCATTGTTTGGAGTTCTCCTGACGGCGGCCGCGGCCTGCGCTCAGGTCGCCGGCAGTTTGGGCGGTAGCGTGATTGATCCCTCCGGGGCGGCTGTTCCCGGAGCGGCCGTCAACGTCTTTCTGGCCGGTGGCAGAGAGCCCGTCCTCACGGGTAAAACTAACGAGGCAGGACTCTTCCTGTTCATTGCGGTTCGTCCCGACACCTATGACGTCAGCGTCGAAGCCCAGGGGTTCGTCAAAACCACCTATCGCCAGGTAAAGGTTTCGCCCCTGCAGGAATCCGAATTGCCTCCCCTCAAGCTGGAGATTCAGAGTGCCGCGCAAACCGTGGACGTGACTGCCGATGTGGCCACGGTCCAGAGCGCCAACGCCGAAGTGGCCACTACGATCACCAACACCATGGTGCAGAATCTGCCGGTGCTGGGGCGCCAGGTTACGACTTTCTTCCAAACGCAGCCGGGCGTGAATTCGGGAACCGACACGACCTCGGTCAATGGATTGAAGAGCTCCTTCACCAACGTCACCCTCGATGGCATCAACATCCAGGACAACTACATTCGAACCAACTCCCTGGACTATGCCCCGTACCGCACTACCATCGATCAAATCGCTGAGATCACGATCTCGACATCCAACCAGACCGCCGCCATTGGAGGCGGCGCCTCCCAGTTCATCCTCTCGACCAAGTCCGGTTCCAACACGTATCACGGCGCCGTTTACTGGTACAACCGCAACAACGCGCTGGGGGCCAGCGATTGGTTCAATAACCGCGACAACGTGGCCCAGCCCAAGCTTGACCTGAACCAGCCCGGGGCCGCCTTGGGCGGGCGCATCATTCGCGACAAGTTGTTCTTCTACGTGAACTACGAGCTGTATCGGAACAAGCAGACCACCAGTATTACGCGTACCGTTCTCACCGATCCGGCGAAGAACGGCATTTTCACCTACGTGGACACGTCCGGCAACAGGCAAACAGCCAACCTCCAGACTCTGCGCAACTACACGCCCGACCCGACCATCAAGGGGCTGATCGCCCAGTTGCCGGCGCCGAATTCTCCCGGCGGCGACGGCCTGAACACCTCCGGCTACCGCTTTAATGCCAAGGACAATGAGTTCCGCGATCAATTCGTGTACAAGGGCGACTATTACATCACGCCCCGGAACAGCATCACGGGAACGTTCAACTACATCAGCAATCCGACCGACCGTCCCGATATCAGTGGCAGCACGTTTTATACGGTGACGCCGCCTGTGACCAATGCGCTCAACAATAGCTTGCTCTCCTTGGCCTGGCGGACTACGATTTCGGCGGCATTCACCAACGAGCTGCGGGCCGGCTTCGCCCGTACGCGATCTAATTTCAATGACACTCTGGCGTATCCCAAGTTCCTGGTTTCCCAAACCAATCTACTGTTCAGCAATCCCGTGAATCCGTTTCTGTCGCAGGGACGGGACACCAATACCTACCCGATCCAAGACAATGCAAACTGGATCAAAGGGAAGCACCAGATCGCTTTTGGTTTCCAGTTCCAGCGCATCAATACTGTGCCTTTCAACGATGGGGGTATCCTCCCCACCTATCAACTGGGAATCAGCACTGCGAATACGACCGGCTTAACCACCAGCGACTTGCCGGGCATCCGGGCGACCGACCTGACTCGGGCGAACAACCTTTACGCGAACCTGGCCGGAATCATCAGCCAGGCGACCCAGACATTCAACGTCACCAGTACGACCTCGGGATTCGTGCCGGGCGCCACCAATCTCCGTCACCTTACCTACTCTACGTATGCGCCCTACATCCAGGACAATTGGAAACTCCGGTCGAATCTGACGATCAATCTCGGCCTCCGCTACGAGTATTGGACGCCGCTCGATGAAACCAACGGACTTTTCATAGCGCCGGTCCTCGAGAATAATAACCTCAAGGCGACACTGCTCGACCCCAACGCAGTGCTCAATTTTATTGGCGGTTCCTCGGGCCGCCCGTTCTACACCGCGAACAAGAAGAACTTTGGACCGAATGTGGGCTTGGCCTGGGACCCGTTCAAGACCGGCAAGACTTCCATTCGTGCCGGTTATATGCTTGCGTATGTTAACGATAATGTCATCGCCACGATTCGGAACAGCGTCAACACCAACAGCGGGCTTGCCTTCGGCAACACCGTTCCCAACCTGGTCTCGTTCCTCTCCAGTCCCCCGACGGTTCCCTCCCCCACCTACAAGGTGCCTCGTACCCTGGCCGACAACTATGCCATTACCAAGACCAGCGCGGCGGGCCTTCCGGATCCGAACCTGGTGACGCCCAGAGTCCACCAGTGGAATCTCAGCATCCAGCAGGATGTCCATGGGTTTATCTTCGCGGCCCGCTACGTCGGCAACAAGGGAAGTGACTTGCTGCGCGGCATCGATTACAACCAGGTGCTCTACAATGCCAACGGCTTCCTGGCCGACTTCCTGAGGGCGCAAAGCAACGGGAATTTGGCGCTGACCGCTACTGGCAACTACAACCCCTCGTACAATGCCAATGTTCCCGGCAGCCAGCCCCTTACCGTATTCCCGCTCCTGGCGAGTGGTGGCCTCCTGACCAACGCCACCATACAGTCTCTGATCCGCAACGGCCAGGTCGGTGGCCTCGCCGACACCTACATGACCAACGGTCTCAACGGCTCGGTCAACTTCTACACCAATCCCAACCTGCAAGGCGCCAATGCCATCGTCAACGGCGGCAGCTCCATCTACCACTCCCTGCAACTGGAGGCTACTAAACGCACCAGGACTGGCCTTCAGGTGCAGTTTAGTTATGTCTATGGCAAGTCTCTCGCCAACACTTCAGGCGACGGGCAGACCAATTTCGAACCCCTCCTGGACAATAACAACCCTGGTCTCGAATGGGCGCGGACGCCGTATGACATCCGGCACGTGCTGAAGGCGAATTATTACTACGAACTGCCTTTCGGCGCCGGCAAGAAATGGAGCAGCAGTTCCGTCGGGAACAAGCTGATCGGCGGATGGGCTCTCAGCGGCATCTGGAGCTATTACTCCGGTTCGCCGTACTCGATTCTTTCCGGGGCAAACGGCCTCGGCTGGGGAACCTTGAATCGCGACTCCCGGTCAACCGCCACGAATACGGCCTCGGTGGCAGGTACCACAGGGTCTCAGCTTCAACCCCTGACGAGCGGTGTCTTCAAAACCGGCAGCAACGTTTACTTCGTCTCGCCCACCCTGATCAGTTCAGGTGGAACGGGCGCCTCCCAGCCGGGTACCGCTCCGTTTGCCGGGCAGGTCTTCTATAACCCCACGGCAGGCACGGTCGGCAACTTACAGCGGCGCATGTTCTCCGGTCCCTGGCAATGGTCCTGGGATGCCTCGGTGAAGAAAACCATTGCGTTTACCGAGCGCCACACCCTCGATCTGCACTTCGACTTCTTCAACTGGATGAACCACCCGACGTTTTACCTGTATCCGGCCAGCGCCGGGGATTACGCCCTGGTTAACAACTATCAGATTAACAATCCGACCTTCGGGCAGATCACAGGGATGAATTACAATCCGAGGGTGATCCAGATCGGGGCGTACTACCGGTTCTGAGTCACCCGAACCTGCCGCGTAGCTTACACCGGTACCGGTTCGGGTTTGGGAAGCGCCTGTACGGTCAGCAGCTCCAGGAAAGCCTGCGCCGCGCGGTTCAGCTTCTTTCGTTTTCTGTGTACCACGCCCACGGGCCTCACCAGGTCGGGCGCATGCAGCTTCACCGCAACCAGGCGGCCCTGCTCGATTTCGGCATACATGGTGCGCGCCGGTAAAATGCTGATTCCTGTGCCCAGCGCCACCGCTTCCTTGATCGTTTGAATATTGTCAAAGTGCATGGCGAGACTCACTTCCACGCCTTGCGCACGAAGGAAGCGGTCGATTTCGCGGCGGATTGACAGGTCCTCGTCGAATCCGACGAACGCTTGCCCGTTTAGATCCGCGGGATACACCTCATCGCAACTCGCAAACGGGTGCGACGGCGGCACGGCGACTTGCATTTCCTCGTCTCGCCAGTGAATCGCGGCGATTTCCCGATTCGCCTCCGGATAGCTGACCAGCCCCAGGTCGGCAGTGTCATGGACCACGGCTTCGTACACTTTCTCGGGCCGCATATACTCCACCTGTAGTTGCACGGTCGGATAACGTCTGGTGAACTCCTCCTGCAGATGACTCATTTCCGACAACCCAATCGAATAAATCGACGCTACGCGCAGCACCCCTTCCACTTGCCGCTTCTGCCATTCCAACTCGAGTCCCAGTTCCTCCTCGCGCCGTAAGACGTCACGGCAGAAGTCGTTATACAATTTCCCGGCGTGCGTCAGCTCCAGCGGACGCGTGCTACGGTCGAACAGCGTGACTCCCAAGCGGCGTTCCACCTCCTGTACGTGCTGGCTAGCGGCAGATTGGCTCACTCCACAGTGTGCCGCCCCCTTGCTCATGCTCCGCGTCGCTGCGATTTCCCTAAAAAGCTTCAGTTCCCAAAAAGGCACCCCTACACCGTATCATAAGAGCTGCTAATTTTGATACGTTAATATTTTCTATTGTCTAATACTGTCGGAATTGCTAGACTGAGCTAATCCAGGAGAATACGATGAGCGACCTCAGTGTCCGCCGTGGCTTACCGGAGGCTCAGGGCCTTTACCATCCGAGCCTGGAACATGATGCCTGCGGAATTGGTTTCGTGGCCAACATAACGGGGCATAAATCCCATGACATCATCGTCAAGGGCATCCAGGTTCTAATTAACCTGACGCATCGGGGCGCCTGCGGATGCGACCCGGAAACCGGGGATGGCGCCGGCGTCCTCATCCAGATTCCGCACGCTTTCTTTGCGCGCGAGTGCGCCAAGCTGGGCTTCACGCTGCCGGCGCCCGGCGAATATGGCGTGGGCATGACGTTTCTTCCCGTCGAGCGGCACCCCCGCCTGCAATGCGAAGGCATCATCGAGCGCATCGTGCGCGAAGAAGGTCTGAGCGTTCTGGGCTGGCGCGATACGCCCATCGAGGGCACCGCCATCGGCCGCGTGGCGCGCGCGTCGCAGCCCTATATCCAGCAGATTTTTGTGGGCCACGCCAAGGGCATGACGGAGGATCAGCTCGAACGCAAGCTCTACGTTGTGCGCAAACGGGTCGAAGCGGAGATCGCCGCCTCCGAAGTCGAGGACAAGGACTTCTTCTATATCCCGTCGCTTTCGGCTCGCACCATCGTATATAAAGGACTGCTGCTGGCGCCGCAGATCGCCAACTTCTACCCCGAACTGAGCGACCCCGAGGTGATCAGCGCCCTCTGCCTGGTGCACCAGCGTTTCTCCACCAACACGTTTCCTACCTGGCAACTCGCCCATCCATTCCGCTATATTGCCCACAACGGCGAAATCAACACCCTGAAGGGCAACGTGAACTGGATGCACGCACGCCAGTCCGTGCTGGCGTCGCCGCTGTTCGGCGACGATATCAAGAAACTGTTCCCCATCATCCAGCCCAGCGGCAGCGACTCCGCGAATTTCGATAACGCGCTCGAACTGCTGGTCATGTCTGGCCGATCGATCCAGCACGCCATGGCCATGCTGATTCCCGAGGCCTGGTCGAGCAATCCGCACATGAACCCGGAAAAGCGCGCGTTTTACGAATACCACGCTTCCCTCATGGAGCCCTGGGACGGACCCGCGGCGATCGCCTTCACCGACGGCCGCGCGATCGGCGCCACGCTCGATCGCAACGGACTCCGGCCGGCGCGGTACCTGGTCACCAATGACGATCTGATCATCATGGCTTCGGAGACCGGCGTGCTTCCGGTGAAGCCGGAAAACGTCAAGCTCAAGGGACGCCTGCAACCCGGCAAGATGCTGCTGGTCGATACCGTCGAGGGCCGTATCATCTCCGACAAAGAAGTCAAGCGATCGCTCTACCGGCGCAATCCCTACGAAGTGTGGCTGCAGGAAAATCAGGTCACGCTCGATCAGCTCCCCGATTCGCCGCGCGAGCACGGCACCGATCACGCCACCATCCTCTCCCGCCAGCGCGCTTTCGGCTATACCGACGAAGACATTCGGATGATTCTCGGCGCCATGGCGGAAAAGGGCGAAGAGCCCATCGGCTCCATGGGGACCGATACGCCGCTGGCCTGTCTCTCCGACAAGCCCCAGCCGCTGTTCAACTATTTCAAGCAGCTCTTCGCGCAGGTGACCAATCCGCCCGTCGACCCCATCCGCGAAGAGATGGTCATGTCGCTGATCAGCTATATCGGCAGGGAGCGCAATATTCTGGATGAGACGCCCCAGCACTGCCACACCCTCAAGTTGCCGCACCCTATCCTGACCAACGCCCATCTCGAAAAATTGCGGCGCGTTTCGCGCGGCGATTTTCTGGCCACCACGCTGCCCATGCTGTTTGCCGTCGAGGAAGGCGCCCGCGGCCTGGAACGTGCCCTCGATCAGTTGTGCCGCCGCGCGTCGCTGGCCATCAAGTCCGGATATACCCTGCTGATCCTGTCCGACCGCGGCTTGGACCGCGATTACGCGCCCATTCCCAGCCTGCTCGCGCTGACCGCCGTCCACAACCATCTGGTCCGCGAAGAAACGCGCACCCTGGTGGCCCTGATCATCGAATCCGGGGAGCCGCGCGAGGTGATGCATTTCGCCCTGCTGATCGGCTATGGCGCCAGCGCCATCAACCCGTATCTCGCCATCGAGACCCTGGAAGACATGGGCAAGCGCGCTCTGTTGCCGCCCCATGTCACGTTCGAAAAAGCGCTCCTCAATTTCAAGAAGTCTATTAACAAGGGACTGCTCAAGACCTTCTCGAAGATGGGCATCTCCACGCTGCAGAGCTATCGCGGGGCGCAAGTCTTCGAAGCCATCGGCCTCAACCAGGACCTAGTGAAAAAGTACTTCACCGGCACCGTTTCGCGCGTCGAAGGTGTCGGCTTGGACGTGCTGGCGAAGGAGGCCGTCTTAAAGCACCAGCACGCCTTTTTCCCGCTCACCGAATCCGATACCGAGCTGGCCGTGGGCGGCAACTATCAGTACCGCGCGCGCGGCGAGTATCACTTGTTCAACCCGCTCACCATCGCCAAGCTGCAGCATGCCGTCGCGCAGCAGAGCCCGCAGACGTTCAAGGAATATACCGACCTCATCGATAACCAGAACCACCAGCTCTGCACCCTGCGCGGGCTGCTCGAAATGAAGGTGTCGGAGAACGCTGTCCCGCTGGAGGAGGTCGAGCCGGCCAAAGAGATCGTCAAACGGTTCGCCACCGGCGCCATGTCGTTCGGCTCCATTTCGAAGGAAGCCCACGAAACCCTGGCCATTGCCATGAACCGCATGGGCGGCAAATCGAACACGGGTGAGGGAGGAGAAGACGAGGCGCGATTCAAGCCCGACCCCAACGGCGATCTCCGCCGCAGCGCCGTCAAGCAGGTGGCTTCCGCCCGCTTCGGCGTTACCACCAACTACCTGGTGAACGCCGACGATCTGCAGATCAAGATGGCGCAGGGCGCCAAGCCCGGCGAAGGCGGCCAGTTGCCGGGTCACAAAGTGGATGAGTTTATCGCCAAGGTGCGGCACTCCATCCCCGGCGTGGGGCTGATTTCGCCGCCGCCCCACCACGACATCTACTCCATCGAGGATCTGGCGCAGCTCATCTACGACTTGAAGAACGCCAATCCGCGGGCCCGCATTTCGGTGAAGCTGGTGGCCGAAGTAGGCGTCGGAACAGTGGCCGCCGGTGTTTCCAAGGCGCATGCCGACGTGGTCCTCATTTCCGGCGATACCGGCGGCACGGGCGCTTCCCCGCTCAGCTCCATGAAACACGCGGGCATTCCGTGGGAGCTCGGCCTCGCCGAGACCCAGCAGGTGCTGGTGATGAATGACCTGCGCGGGCGCATCCGTGTACAGACCGACGGCAAGCTCCAAACCGGCCGCGACGTGACCATCGCGGCGCTGCTAGGCGCCGAAGAGTTTGGCTTCTCCACCGCGCCGCTCATTTCCATGGGCTGCATCATGATGCGCAAATGCCACTTGAATACGTGCCCGGTGGGGATCGCCACGCAGGATCCCGACCTGCGCAAGAAGTTTCACGGCAAGCCGGAAGACGTCATCAACTTTTTCTTCTTCATTGCCGAGCAGGTGCGCCAGAACATGGCCCGGATGGGTTTCCGCACTTTTGACGAGATGGTGGGCCGGGTGGACATGCTCGACGCCCATAAGGCCATCGGCCACTGGAAGGCCAAGGGCATCGATCTTTCCGCCATCCTCTACAATCCGCCGACTCCCAGCCGCATCGCACGCCGCTGTGTGCAGTCGCAGGATCACGGGCTGAGCCAGGCGCTCGATTACCAGTTGATCGATCACGCCCGCGACGCCATCGACAACGGCATGCCGGTCGAAATCAAGCTGCCCATTCGCAACGTGCACCGCACCGTGGGGGCGATGCTTTCGGGTGAAATCGCCCGCCGCTACGGCTCGGCCGGGTTGCCGGACGACACCATCAAGTTCCATTTCACCGGCTCGGCGGGGCAGAGTTTCGGCGCGTTCCTGGCCAGGGGTGTGACCCTCGAACTGGAAGGCGACGCCAACGACTACGTCGGCAAGGGCCTCTCCGGCGGCAGGCTGATCGTTTATCCGTCTCGCCATTCGACCTTCCTGCCCGAGGAAAACATCCTGATCGGCAATGTGGTGCTCTACGGAGCCACCAGCGGCGAAGCCTACTTCAACGGCATGGCGGGGGAGCGCTTCGCCGTGCGCAACTCCGGCGCCACCGCCGTCGTGGAAGGCCTGGGCGATCACGGCTGCGAATACATGACCAACGGCCTGGTGGCCGTACTGGGCAAGGCGGGGCGCAATTTTGCCGCCGGCATGAGCGGCGGCATCGCCTACGTGCTTGACGAGAAGGGCGACTTTGCGGAAAAGCGCTGCAATACGGCTGCCGTGGATTTGGAACCGGTAGATGGCGAAGACGCGCCAAGGCTGTACGAGCTCATCACCAAACACGTCACCGTGACCGGCAGCCCTCGAGGCAAGTGGATTCTGGAAAACTGGCAGCAGATGTTGCCGCGCTTCTTGAAAGTCTTTCCGCATGAATATAAGCGCGTGCTCGGCGTGCCGCGCATGGTAAGCTCGGCGGCAGCCGCGGATTAACGGAACGCGCGCGTTACTGAGCCGCGACCTGGGGAGCGGTTAAAGGTTTTCACACATGGGAAAAGTCACCGGCTTCATGGAGTACGCGCGGGAGATGCCGCAGCGGCGTCCGCCCGCCGAGCGGATCAACGACTGGTTCGAGATCTACCTGGCGTTCCCCGAAGACAAGATCCGCACGCAGGGCGCCCGCTGTATGGATTGCGGGGTGCCCTTCTGCCATACCGGCTGCCCGCTGACGAACCTCATCCCCGACTGGAACGACCTGGTGTATCGCGGCCGCTGGAAGGAAGCCGTGCGCCAGTTGCACGCCACCAACAATTTCCCCGAATTCACCGGCCGCATCTGCCCGGCGCCTTGCGAGGCCGCTTGCGTGTTAGGTATCAACGAACCGCCGGTAACCATCAAGCAGATCGAAAAAACCATCATCGACCGGGCGTTTGAAGAAGGCTACATCAAGCCGGAGCCACCTCCGCTGCGCACGGGAAAGCGTGCGGCCGTGGTCGGTTCCGGCCCCGCTGGCATGGCCGCCGCGCAGCAACTGGCTCGCGCCGGCCACGACGTCACGCTATTTGAGAAGAATGATCGCATCGGCGGCTTACTGCGCTACGGGATTCCCCATTTCAAGATGGAGAAGCACCTCATCGACCGCCGCCTGCAGCAGATGCGAGGCGAAGGGGTGCGTTTCCGGACCAACGCCCACGTAGGGGTGAATGTTCCCGTCGAAGACCTGCGCAAGGAGTTCCACGCCATTCTGCTCACTGGCGGCGCCGAGCAGCCGCGCAACCTGAACGTTCCCGGACGCGAGCTGAAGGGCATTCATTTCGCGATGGAGTTCCTGCCGCAGCAGAACCGGCGCTGTGAAGGCGATGAAGTGCCGGACCAGATCGTGGCTACCGGCAAGCGCGTGGTGATCATCGGCGGCGGCGATACCGGCGCCGACTGCCTGGGCACCAGCCATCGCCAGCACGCCGCCCACATTACCCAGTTCGAGCTGCTTCCCAAGCCGCCCGACGATCGCGCGCCCTCCACGCCTTGGCCACTGTGGCCCATGCAGTTGCGCATGGAAAGCTCGCACGAAGAGGGCGGCATCCGCGATTGGAGCGTTAACACCGTAAAGTTCACCGGCGACGAGCACGGCAATGTGAAGCAGTTACACGCGGTCCGCGTCGGCCCGCCCCCGAACTTCGACCCGCTCCCCGGCACCGAGTTCACCATGGAGGTGGACCTGGTGTTGCTCGCCATGGGCTTCCTGGGCCCCGTGAAGAACGGCATGATCGAGCAGCTCGGCTTGAATCTCGACCAGCGCAGCAACGTGGCTACCGACGACAACTATATGTCCTCGGTGCCCGGAGTATTTGCCGCCGGCGACATGCGCCGCGGCCAATCGTTGGTAGTGTGGGCCATCGCCGAAGGCCGCAAAGCCGCCCGCGCCGCGGACCTATACCTCATGGGCCAGACGAAGCTGACCTGAGCGCGCGTCCCTACGCTTCCACTCGCTCCCGCACATTGAACTCCAGCTTCCACCTCCGCCCATCGCGGGCTACGCACCAGAGCTGCAGCATGCCGGTCTCGGTCACGGCGGTTTCGAACGAGACTGGCACGACCTCGGACGAGCTTTCGCCGTGTTCGAAGGCCACCTCCATGGGAGCCAGCTCTTCGAGATCGCCGGCGATGTCTTCGATGAGGTCGCCCGGCTGGTCGTTCTTGCGGACGGCCGATGTGAGGAAACGGAACTCGGCAGGCTCGCCGACCACCAGGCCGAATTCGCCCCCGGGGATGCGAAGGTCGGTGCCTTCCTCCATGCCCCAGGACACTACTGTGAGAGCCTTCAGCGGGGCGGCGAATCCGGGAATCGAAGGCATCGCGCTTTCGATGCCGACATAATAAGTGCGCGGCACACCGCCGCGAATGCGGACACCCCGGCCGCTGCGCGCCAGCCCATAATACGCTGCGCCGCGGGCTACCGCGTGCATGAGGTCCTCGCCGGTCAACGGCTCCACCGGCGCCATGCCTTCTTCCGCCAGCCAGGAGTTGAGTGTCGAAATGATGCGCTCCCGGACCATCGCGGCATTCAAAACGCCGCCGTTGAATAAGACGTGCGTCGGACAGGCCAGGCCGCTGGGTCCGCGGCGCACCGTGCCGTGTTCGGAGGTGGCCGCCTGCTGGCGCAGGAAACGCGCCATCTGCCGGGTGATGGCCGGGTCGGCGGCGTAGGGCAGACCGAGTTCCTGCAGGCCGGTGC
>Ga0209698_10001952_pt1 | contig 23645 bp, 12 predicted proteins | sample LitLauG_LLR_2012_FD_187203 | JGI IMG/M metagenome (GOLD analysis project Ga0209698, IMG submission 187203) | Freshwater sediment microbial communities from Pennsylvania, USA - Little Laurel Run_MetaG_LLR_2012 (SPAdes) (version 2) | ecosystem: Environmental > Aquatic > Freshwater > Creek >... | reverse complement strand
GAACCACCCCTTCCCATCCCGAACAGGACCGTGAAACACCTCAGCGCCGATGATAGTGGGATGTATTTCCTGTGAAAGTAGGACATTGTCAGGCTAACCCAACGCGTGAAAGCAAGAGCCCCGCCCAAAGCGGGGCTTTTTGCATTTGGGACGTGCTTGCGCGCAGCGCCATGCGTCCGCCAAGCGCATGGCAACTTTAGGCGTGCCCGCGGCCGGCGATGGCGTCCCCCACGATCCATTGCGCATGCGCGACGCAATTCTCAATTGCGCGCTGCGTGGCGCCGGGACAATTGCTTGCTCGTTCTCTCCGAACGCAAACGTGTTTGGGGCTACCTACCCGACACTGGCGCCGCGAATGATTTTCAATGCCGTGACGACAGCGCCGGCTCTGCTGTGGGATGCCGGGAATTCCACCGCGCTTGCCTCTGCACTTCCTTGGATAGCGGGTTTGCTCCCGCTCGATAATTAAAAAATCAAAAGAATTGGCGCTACGAAACCCATCGTGCCAACCGGCAAAGCAGAACCGTTTTTCCGTACCCCGCTTGGGATCGTGGTTCTTGTCGGCCTGTTCATCTTGTTTGGCGAATTCCTGATCATGGTCGCCATCGAAGTGGTGTTCACGCCCCTTTTTCAACGTCAGGTTTCGGCCCAATTCTGGGAGTTTGCAGATCCCGTGGCGCTGTCGATCATCGTGGCGCCGGCCCTGTACTACGGCGTGCTGCGCCCCATGGCGCATGCGCACGAGCTCTTGCGCTGGCAAAACGCGGAGCTCTCCGTAGCGGCAGCAACCTTCGAGACCCAGGCAGGTGTGATCATCACTGACGCTCGCGGCGTCATCATTCGCGTCAATGATTCCTTCACCGCACTGACCGGATACCAGCCGGCCCAGGTGATCGGCAAGACCCCGATGGTCCTTCGCTCCCAGCGCCAGAACAAAGAGTTCTACCGCCTCATGTGGCAGACAATCCAGCGCGAGAACCACTGGAAGGGCGAGATCTGGGACCGGCGTAGCGATGGATCGTTGTTTCCGGCCTCGCTCACCATCAGCGCGGTGCTTGGCGAAAATGGCGAGGTAATCAATTACGTGGGTATCCTCATCGATATCACAGCACAAAAGGCCGCGGAAAACGAGGTCAAAAGCCTGGCCTTCTACGACCCCCTCACCCAACTACCCAATCGCCGCCTGCTCCTGGAACGTCTGCGCCTTGCCTTGGCTGGGTTTCCCGCATCCCCGCGCGGTGGCGCGCTGTTTTTCATCGATCTGGACAATTTCAAGATGATCAACGACTCGCGGGGCCATGACGTCGGCGATCAGCTCTTGCGCCAGGTCGCCCAGCGCTTGAGCGGCTGCGTGCGCAAATCCGATACCGTGGCCCGCCTCGGCGGCGACGAGTTTGTGATCCTGGCGCAGGACTTGAGCGAAGCCCCGCAGGAGGCCGCCTCGCAGGTGGAGGTCATGGGCGAGAAGATCCTCGGGGCCTTGAATCACTCCTACTCCTTGGCTGGAACGAACCATTACTGCACGCCCAGCATTGGGGTCACCCTGCTCGACAAGAGCTGCGAAAGCGTCGAAGACGTTCTAAAACAGGCCGACCTGGCGATGTACAAGGCCAAGATATCCGGCCGCAATCAGCTGCGCTTCTTTGACCCGGCGATGCAGGCCATGGTTGAGACTCGCATGAACATGGAGGCCGAGCTGCGCACGGCCATCAGCGAGCGCCAGTTTGTCGTTCACTATCAGCCCCAGGTTGATCTTGCCGGCAAGCTTGTCGGGGCCGAAGCCCTGGTGCGCTGGCGCCACCCGGTACGCGGACTTCTTTTGCCCGGGGACTTCATCACCCTGGCCGAGGACACCGGCCTGATCGTGCCCCTGGGCCTGTGGGTCCTCGAAACCGCATGCCGACAGATGACACTCTGGCGCGCGCAGCCGCTCGGCGCAAGCTTTTCCATGGCGGTGAACGTAAGTGCGCCCCAACTCCAGCAGAAGGATTTCGTCGCCCAGTTGCTGGCGGTGATCGACAAGTGCGGCGCCGATCCCCGGGGGCTGACCCTGGAACTCACCGAGAGTCTCATGATGGCCGATATTGATCAGGCTATCGACAAGATCACGCAGATCAAGGCGCGCGGCGTGCGCATTTCCATGGACGACTTTGGCACGGGGTATTCCTCGCTGTCCATGCTCAAGCGCCTGCCCTTGGACCAGTTGAAGATTGATCGCAGCTTCGTGAGCGACATGCTGGTCGAACCCGACAACGCCGCCATTGCCCGTACCATCATCGCCCTCGCACAGACTCTGGACCTTGCCGTGATCGCGGAGGGCGTGGAAAGCGAGGAGCAGCGCACATTTCTTGCCGCGCACGGTTGCCGGGAGTTTCAGGGGTATCTCGTCGGACGCCCTGCGCCCGCGGAAATCTTCGAGCAGGCATGGGCTCTGGCGCAAGCGGGTAACGAGGTTGCGCAACACAGCGACGTGGATGCGGCGTGCGAATCGGCTGCTACAGGCCACTAGCCTGTACCGCCCGTGCGGCGCGGCCTTGATGGTGCATTTGGCTTGCAGCATTTGGTCTCGCCTGCAACGCTCGCTCGCGCAAGCGCATTTACTCCTATCATTGCAGCGCGACGCAAACACTTGACCCAGCTGGCACCATGAAAAATTCGCCGTCCTGGCGCTCTACGAGATTTGGTTCTCCAGAAGATCCGATAGATCTGCTGGTCGCCGTGAATCGGGGCCGCGCCGCGCCAATGCTGGCGCGAAAATTCGCGGCCATGGCGGCGGACCCTTTCGCCTTCCTGCGGGCTACGGCAATGCTCGGCCATCGAGCCGTCGACCTGGCAGCCCTGCCGGCGACGCCGCTGGGCTGGATCTGCGGCGATCTGCACCTGCAAAATTTTGGCTGCTTCCGCGGTGCCAACCGCCTGGTGTACTTCGATTTGAACGACTTTGACGAGGCGGCGCGACTGCCCGTTTCGCTGGACTTGTTGCGTTTTTTGGGCAGCATTTACACCGCGGCACCCGCGCTGGGTTTGGATCGAACCGGGGCTGATACCGCGGTCCGCGCCGTGTTGGCGGCGTACGCGGGCGCGCTGGCCCGTGGCAAGGCGTTCTGGCTCGAACGTGAAACGGCCGATGGACCGATCGGTGCCTTGCTGCGCCAGGTAAGCCTGCGCAAACGCCAAAGTCTGCTGGCTTCGCGCACCGTCGTCCAGGGCGCGCGCCGGCACATGCGCGTCGATGGCGTGCGCTACCTGCAAGTTGCCGACCGGGCCGGCATTCGCGCACAGATTGCCGGCGCCCTGGCCGAGTTGGGCGAAACCTATGGCAGACCGGAATTTTTCGTCCAGCGCGATCTGGCCTGGCGGGTGGCGGGCATGGGCAGCCTGGGGGTGGCGCGTTTCGCCGTGCTGGTGCGCGGCAAGGGCGACCCGGACCGTAACGCCATCGTCGACTTCAAATGCGCCGCGCCCTCCAGCGCGGCCCAGGCGCTGCCGCACTTCGCGCAGCCGGCTTGGGCCAACGAAGCGGCCCGCGTCGTCGCGATCCAGGACATTTGCCAGGTCGCCTCGCCGGCCTACCTGTGTGCCTTGAAATTGGGGCGCGTTGCCTATGTTGTGCGCGAATTGCAACCCGTTGAGGACAGAATTGTCCTTGGGCATCTGGCGCGCAATCGCAACGCGCTGGACCGCACCTTGCAGGCGATGGCGACTCTTGCCGCGTACGCCCAGTTGCGCAGTTCCGGGCGCACCGGGGCGGCCCCCGCGGACGATTTGATCGGCTTCGGCCGCAACCTGCTGGCGCGGCCGCGCCGCTGGGTGGAGGCGGCGCGCGCGGTCGACGCGGCCAACAGCGCGGCATATGCGCGCTACTGCCTGGCCTGGCGCAAGGGCGATCCGCGCCTCCTGCAATTGTGCGGGCCCAAGCCAGACGCACAGATCACATCGCTGGTGCGGCCGCGGCCGGCGGTCAAGCGCGCGCCGTTGCGAACGCGATGAGCGCCGAACTGGAGATCGTCCTGCGCCTGTTTGCGGCCCAGCTGAGCGGCATGCTGCTGGGGCTCAATCGCGACCTGCATGGCAAGCCCACGGGAATGCGCACGCTGGGTCTGGTGGGTCTGAGCGCGGCCGCGGTTACCAGTGCGGCGCTGGGAATTGATGCGACCAGCCACGACATGAACGCAACCAGCGGCCATGTCATGCAGGGAATCCTGACCGGCATCGGATTCCTGGGCGCCGGCGTCATCTTGCGTGACGCGCCCGGAATCCGCGTGCATGGTCTTACCACTGCCGCGACGGTTTTTGTCACGGCCAGCCTGGGTATCGTCTTTGGCACCGGCAATTGGCTCGTCGGCGTGGCCGCGCTGTGCATGGCCTTGTTCACGCTGGTCTATGCGGGTCGCCTGGAACATTCCTTGCGCAACAAGTTTCATGCGCTGGGCCGAGACGGCGAAAATTCGGACGAGCCGTCGCCGCCGCATAGCTGAGTTCAATACGATCGTGGCGGCGGGGTCCAATTGCTGCCGCTAATCGTCCTTTGCTGCGACGCGGCGCGCCATGTCTTTCTCTGGTATGATGCCGTCTGTGGCTTGAGACCAGCGTGGTCGCTCCGTTCGACTACCTCGCCACAGTCAATTCTGACTCGTAGATCCTTACTCGTTCGTCTGCAATCGGCTGGTCGATGAACGCATCGCTTCCTCCAGGGAGCGACGGCAGGCCAACCTTTGAAAGCTCCAAATGTCTTTTACTACCCTCGGTTTATCCGAAGCGCTTGTGCGCGCCGTCGCTGACGCCGGATACACCAAACCCACTCCGATCCAGACCCAAGCCATTCCCGTCGTTCTTTCCGGGGCGGATTTGCTGGGCGGCGCCCAGACCGGCACCGGCAAGACGGCGGCCTTCGTGCTGCCCATCTTGCAGCGTTTGAGCACCACCGCACCGGTGCATCCGGTGGAATCCGGCAAGCGCGGACCCGCGCGCAAGATTCGCGCGCTCATTCTCACCCCGACCCGCGAGCTCGCGGCTCAGGTCGAGGAAAGCGTGCGCACCTACGGCAAACACTCGCACATGGCATCGTGCGCCATCTTTGGCGGCGTCTCCATCAATCCGCAGATCGACCGCCTGCGCCGCGGCATTGACATCCTGGTGGCAACGCCCGGGCGTCTGCTGGACCATTGCGGACAGCGCACCATCGACCTTTCCGGTGTGGAAATCCTGGTTCTTGACGAAGCCGATCGCATGCTCGACATGGGCTTCATTCCCGATATCAAGCGCATCCTGGCGATTCTGCCCAAGCGTCGGCAGAACCTGCTCTTTTCGGCGACTTTTGCCGATCCAATCCGGGCGCTTGCCGACACCTTGCTGCATTCGCCGGTGAGCATCCAGGTGACGCCGCGCAATTCGACAGTGGAGACGGTTGCCCAAACCGTGCACCCGGTGGATGCGGCGCGCAAGGCCGAACTGTTGGTGCACCTGGTCAAGGAAGGCAACTGGTTCCAAGTACTGGTGTTTACGCGCACCAAGCATGGCGCTAACAAGCTTGCGCTGCGTCTGGAAAAAAGCGGTGTGCCGGCGCTGGCAATTCATGGCAACAAGAGCCAGAATGCGCGCACGCGGGCCCTGGAAGACTTTAAGAACGCCAAGTTGCAGGTGCTCGTGGCAACCGATATCGCCGCACGCGGCCTGGATATCGAACAGTTGCCGCACGTCGTGAACTTTGACATGCCGCATGTTCCCGAAGACTACGTACATCGCATCGGCCGCACGGGACGCGCCGGCGCCAGCGGCGAGGCCGTATCGCTGGTTGCCCGCGATGAGATGGGGCGCTTGCGCGACATCGAGCGCTTGATCAAGCGCAGCCTGCCGCGCGTGGTGGTGCCGGGATTTGAGGCCGGCAGCGCCAGCGCAAGTCCCGGTGAGGCCTTTGACGCGGACGATCGTCCGCCGCGTGGTCGTTCTGCACCGGCCGCGAAGCGTCCGGCCCACGGCCGGCCGGCGGAACGCAGCCGCGCACCCGCGCACAAAAACGCCGTGGCTCGGCCGGGCGTTGCGCGCCACGAACGAAGTGCAACACCGACCGGCGCGCCCGGCGCAGCGCGCGCGCCACAGCGCAAGGGATCGCCGTCCGCGGCACCCGGTGCTGCGCGTTCCACGCCCCGCCACAATGGGGGCGCCCGCAATGGCGAAGCAAGCAGCCTTGTGCGCAGCAACCTGCCGCCGGGTTGGGGCAGCGCTGGCGGGCAGGCGCGTCGCGGCGGTCGCTAGATTGATGGCTTCCCGCCCGTAGGCGGGAAGCAGCGCCGTCGCCTCGTTGCAATGGCGCCAACCGTAGCGACCTCGGGCCATCGTCAATGACGTGGCCCCACATCTGCCCAGTATCTTCCCCCACCGATCAGCGACTTTGCTGCCAGGCGCGCAGGGCATCGCCCGTCGGCGTGCCTTGCCGGGCGATGTGCGCCGGCGGGCCCTGGCCGACCAGGCGTCCGCCGCCGTCGCCGCCGTCCGGGCCCAGATCGATGATCCAGTCGGCCTGGGCAATCATGTCCAGGTTATGTTCCACGATCACGACCGTGTGCCCCGCCGCAACCAGGCGGTGCAGGGCCTGCAGTAGCATCTGCACATCCGCCATCGATAGACCCACGCTGGGCTCGTCCAGAACGTACAGGGTGCCGCGCGCAATCGCGGCTTCGCGCGGCGCACTGCCACGGCGGGCGGGCAGGTCGTGCGGCGTACCCAGCGGCGCCCGCGCCTTGGCCAGCTCGGTCACCAGCTTGATGCGCTGCGCCTCCCCGCCGGACAGGGTCGGGGACGCCTGGCCTAGGGTCAGGTAGCCCAGGCCTACGTCGCGCAGCAGGTGCAGGGCGTGCGCAATGCCAGGACTCGTGGAGAAGAACTCAGCCGCATCGTCAATCTCCATCTGCAGCACGTCGCCCACGCTCTTGCCGCGCCATAGCACTTCGAGCGTCGATCGTTCAAAGCGTTGACCCCCACAGGCGTCGCAAAGCACTTTCACGTCCGGCAAGAAGCTCATCTCGACCGTCTGCAGACCCTGGCCCTCACAGCTTGCGCAGCGCCCCCCCTTGGTGTTGAAGGAAAACCGGCTTGCCGTGAATCCACGAACTCGCGCCTCCGTGGTTTCGGCGTAGCGCTTGCGGATCGCGTCCCAGATGCCCACATACGTCGCTGTGCAGGAGCGCGGCGTCTTGCCGATCGGCGTCTGGTCGACCTCGAGCACGCGGTCGATCGCCTCCCAACCGCTGATCGCGCGGCACCCGTGCCAAGCGCCGGCCGGCAGCGACTTTCCCGTCCGCGCAGCGCGCCTGCCTCGCGCGGCGGCGCCCAGCGCGGTGCGCAGGTTGCTCAGCAGCACGTCACGGGCCAGGGTGGATTTGCCGCTGCCGGAGACGCCCGTAACGACCACCAGGCGGCCCAGGGGAATTTCCACATCGATCGATTGCAGGTTGTGCAAGGTGGCGCCGCGCAATTGCAGGCGGGGGGTGCTCCGGTCCACCTCCCGTGGCGCACCGACGGTGCGGGCGGCGCCAGGCCGCAAATACTTTCCGGTGATGGAAGCGGGGCAGTCGATCAGGTCTTGCACGCTACCCTGCGCCACGACCCGGCCGCCGCGCACGCCGGCCCCCGGTCCGATGTCGATGAGGTGCCGGGCCGCGCGGATCGTGTCCTCGTCGTGCTCCACTACAACCAGCGTATTGCCGCGCGCCTCGAGCTTGTGCAGGGCCTTGAGCAGGATGCCGTTGTCGCGTGCGTGCAGGCCGATGGTCGGCTCGTCCAACACATAGCAAACGCCCTGCAAATTCGAGCCCAGCTGCGCGGCCAGGCGAATACGCTGCGCTTCCCCGCCCGAAAGGGTAGGTGCGGCCCGGTCCAGGGCAAGATAGGAAAGTCCGACCTCGGCAAGGAAATCCAGGCGCCCGCGCACTTCGGCAACAAGATCGCGCGCAATCTCAAGGGCGCGGCCCTGCAGAACGAGCGAGTCGATCCAGCGGCGGGACTCGGCCACGGTCATTGCGCCCAGGTCGGCGATGGACCGGCCGGAAAATCGCACGGCCAGCGAAACGGGATTGAGGCGCCGGCCTTGGCACGCGGGGCAGAGCGTCTCCTCGCCCTCGAACCAGTCGTTCCACCAGACTTCCTCGCCCGTGTGCTCCGCGGCGAAACCGGACAGCTGCAGTCCTGTGCCAAAACAGCGGGTGCACCAGCCGTGCTTGGAGTTGTAGGAGAACATGCGCGGATCGGGTTCGGGGAAGGACGTTCCACAACTTGCGCAGGCCCGATGAATGGAGAACACGCGCCGCTCCAGCGCCGCTGTCGTCTGTCCCTGGGCGATGGCCGCGCGCAAACGGTCCAGCGGCCAGACGAGCTCGACCACGCCGTGGCCCTGCTCCAGCGCCGCCTGCACCAGCACCCGCAATGCGTCTTCGTTGCGCGGATCGACCTGCACGCTGCCCACCGGAAGGTCGATGTTGTGTTCCTGAAAGCGATCCAGGCGCTCCCAGGGCCGGGTCGGTACGAATCGGCCATCGACACGCAAATGCGTGTGCCCGCGGCCCGCCGCCCAGCGCGCGAGCTCGGTGTACAGGCCCTTGCGATTGACGATCAGCGGAGCAAGGATGCCGACCTCCTGGCCGCGCCATTCCTGTGCGATGGCACTCACGATGGCGTCAAAGGGCTGCGGCTGCACCGGAATATCACAGCGTGGGCAGTACTGGACGCCAAGTTTGACGTAGAGCAGGCGCAGGAAGTGATGCAATTCGGTTTGCGTGGCCACGGTGCTCTTGCGCCCGCCGCGACTCACCCGCTGCGCGATCGACACGGTCGGCGGAATACCGTAGACCGCGTCCACGTTGGGCCGCGCCGCCGGCTGGACCATGGAACGCGCGTAGGCGTTGAGCGATTCGAGGTAGCGTCGCTGCCCCTCGTTGAAAAGGATGTCAAAGGCCAATGTCGATTTGCCGCTTCCCGAGACGCCCGTGATCACGGTGAAGGTGTCGCGGGGAATAGCAAGATCAATTCCCTGCAGGTTATGTTCGCGCGCGTTGCGCAATTCGATCGCTCCGGCGCGGCCGTGGCTAGGCGCGGCCTCCTGCACGCCCAGGGGCGCCGTCAGTGCCATCGGACCATCGGTGCGTAGGCTTGCCTCGTACTCGCGCAGTGCGCGTGCCGTGTGCGACGTGGGGTGCCGCGCAACGACGCCAGGGGGACCCGCAGCGACGATGCGTCCGCCGTCCTCGCCGCCTTCCGGACCCAGGTCGATAAGCCAGTCCGAGGCGCGAATGACATCGAGGTTGTGCTCGATCACGATCAAGGAGTGCCCCGCCGCCAGCAGCTTGCGCAGCGCGCGCATCAGGCGGGCGATATCCTCGAAGTGCAGACCCGTGGTTGGCTCATCAAACAAGAGCAGCGTGCCGCCGCGCGCACCCACCGTGCGGCGCGCTGCGGACTTGAGCGCCTCGGCCAGGAAGGCGGCAATTTTCAGCCGCTGCGCCTCGCCCCCCGAAAGCGTGGGCACCGGTTGGCCCAGGCGCAGGTATTCGAGCCCGACGTCGATCAGGGGCGCCAGGGCGCGCAGCACCTCCCGGTCTTCGGCGAACAAGCTCGTGGCCTGGGCCACGGTCAGCTCCAGGGCGTCGGCGATGGACAAGGCCCGGCCCTTGCGCTCCAGGCGCACCTCCAAAACGTCGGCGCGGAAGCGCTTGCCGTCGCAATCGGGGCAGCGCAAATAGACGTCGGAGAGAAACTGCATCTCCACGTGCTCGAAGCCATTGCCGCCACAGGTCGGACAGCGCCCGTCGCCGGAATTGAAGCTGAAGGTGCCCGGGGTATAGCGGCGTTCGACGGCCAGGGGCGCCTGGGCAAAGAGGCGGCGGATGGGGTCGAAGGCGCCCACCACGCTGGCCGGGTTGGACCGGGTGGTCTTGCCGATGGGCGACTGATCGATCAGTGCAACATCGTCGATCCAGTCCGCGCCCAGGCAGCGCGCGTACGTTGCGGCACCGGCGCCGCCGCCGGCATCCTTGCGCAGGGCCTTGCGCAGGGCTGGATACAGCACGTCCTGGATCAGGGTGGATTTACCCGATCCCGAAACCCCGGTCACCGTCACGAGGCGCCGCAGCGGCAACTCCACCGAAACATCGCGCAGGTTGTGTTCGCGTACGCCCTCCAGGACGATGCGCGGTGTTGACGATTCCACGGCCAAGCCGCCGGGCGCCTCGATGCGCTGGTGTCCGCCCAGGTAGAGCCCGGTGGCCGTATCGGCGCGTTGCAACTGGGCGGGCGCACCTTGGAAGACAATTTGACCACCGCGCTCGCCAGGGCCCGGTCCCATGTCCAGGATCCGATCGGCCGCCAGCATGATCTGCGGGTCGTGTTCGACGACGATGAGCGAATTGCCGCTGTCGCGCAGGCGATGCATGACCGCGATCACTCGCTGCATGTCACGCGGGTGCAGGCCGATCGAGGGCTCGTCCAGGACGAAGAGGGTATTCACCAGCGAGGTGCCCAGCGCTGTTGTCAGGTTGATGCGCTGCACCTCGCCGCCCGAGAGGGTGCGGCTCTGGCGGTCCAAACTCAAATACCCCAGGCCGACCTCGCACAAAAACCGCAAGCGTGCGGCGATTTCCTCGGCAAGCATCTGCGTGGCGGCCTGCTCGCCGCGTGCGCGCGGGTCGTAGCCCTCGACGCGGCCAAGCGTGCTGTGCAGGTTTGCGAACATTGCGCGCAGCCGCTGGACTGGGAGCAGCATCAAGTCGTGCATGTGATAGCCGCCTGGTCGCGGCGCGCCCTCTCCCGGTCGATCGGCAAGATTGAGGCGCCAAAGCAGGGCATCGGGCTTGAGCCGCGTGCCCGCGCAGGCCGGGCAGGTGGTGTACGAGCGGTAGCGCGAAAGCAGTACGCGAATGTGCATCTTGTAGGCACGCGACTCGAGCCATTCGAAGAAGCGGTCAACGCCATACCACTGGGTCTTCCACTTGCCTGTCCACTTGGGGTCGCCGCCCAGCACCCAAAGGCGGGCACGCTCCGGCAGGTCCTCCCAGGGCGTATCCAGATTCACGCCGGCGGCGCCGGCGTACTTGACCATCTCGCGCTGGCAATCGTGAAAGCTCTTGGTCTGCCAGGGCTTGATTGCGCCCTCCCGCAGGCTCTTGCGCGGATCCGGTATGACCAGGCTGTGATCGATGCCGATGACACGCCCGAAACCGCGGCACCGGTCGCAGGCTCCCAAGGGAGAATTGAAAGAGAATGTGCTCGGTGTCGGCTCGCTGTAGGCAATGTCGCAGTGCGCGCAATGCAGCGCCGCGGAAAATCGGGCCCAAGGTTGGTCGGCGGAACTTGCACTTGCACCGGGTTCCCCGGCCGCGACCCAGGCATCGAGGCGCCCGTTTCCCAGGCGCAGCGCCTCCTCTACGGATTCGCGCAAACGCTGCTCGTTGTCCGCAGTGATTCGCAGCCGGTCGCGCACCACGTCCAGCACCAAACCTGCGCCTTGCTCGCGCTGACCGTGAACACGCGTATACCCCTGCGCCTGCAGATGTTGGCGGATTTCCTCGGCACTGAAATTGGCAGGGACCCGCACGGGGAACGTGAGCGCCACTGCCCGGCCTTCGAGTGCGGCCGCAGCGCGCTGCAACTGCTCGACGATGGCCACGGGCGTATCGCGGCGTACCGGCCGCGCGCAGACGCGGCAGTGCAGGCGCGCGGCGCGTGCAAAGAGCAACTTCAAGTGATCGTTGATCTCCGTCATCGTACCTACGGTGCTGCGCGAAGTGCGCACCGGATTGGTCTGATCGATGGCGATGGCCGGGGGAACGCCCTCGATGCGATCGACCGCGGGACGATCCATGCGTTCGAGGAACTGGCGCGCGTACGGCGAGAAGGTCTCGACGTAGCGGCGTTGCCCCTCGGCATAGAGCGTGTCAAAGACCAGGGAACTCTTGCCCGAACCCGAGACGCCGGTTACGACGATCAATTCGCCGGTAGGCAGGTCCAGGTCCAGATTGCGCAGGTTGTTCTGGCGCGCGCCGCGGATGCGGATCCAGGAATGTCGTTCGGACATGAGAGGGTGGATGCGACTCGGATGGGCAGCGCAAACGTCTGCCGGTGGGCGCGCGGCGCGCCGCGCGGACAATGGTCGGTTATTGTGCCTGGCTCAGGAAACGTTGGGCCAGGCGCACCCAGAAACTGGCCCCGATCGGGATCAGTTCGTCGTTGAAATCGTAGCTCGCATTGTGCAGCGTGCAGGGGCCCGCGCCATGACCGGCGCTGCGATGATCGCCCGTGCTGCCATTGCCCAGCAGCAGGTACGCCCCCGGGCGTTGCTGGAGCATGAACGCGAAGTCTTCGGCGCCCATCGTTGGGTCGACGTTCCGCAGCACCATCGCCGGCCCCAAGGTTTCCTCGGCAACAAGGGCGGCGAATTCGGCCTCGCGCGCGTGATTGATCGTCGGCGGGTAATTGCGCACGAATTGCACATGCGCGCTGGCTTGGTGTGCCTGTGCGGTGCCCTCGGCGATGCGGCGCATGCCCTGCTCCAGGAGCGTGGTGACGTGTTCATCAAACGTGCGCACGGTGCCGCTGATGCTCGCGGTATCAGGAACGACGTTGGTGGCTTCCCCGGCATGGATCATGGTTACCGAGAGCACGGCGCTGTCGATCGGCCGCTTTGCGCGGGTGATCAAGCCCTGCAGGCCCTGGACGATGTGAACGGCCACCAGCACCGGGTCAACCCCGAGGTCGGGCATTGCCGCATGGGAACCGCGCCCGCGCACGAGAATTTCAAACTCGCTGGTCGATGCCATCAGGGCGCCGCTGGCAATCCCCATCTGGCCCACGGCCAGGCCGGGCCAATTGTGTATGCCAAATACCGCGTCGCACGGGAAACGATCGAACAGACCATCCTCGATCATCTTGCGCGCGCCGGCGCCGCCTTCCTCGGCCGGCTGATAGATCAGCACGACCGTGCCGGCAAAGGAGCGCTGCTGCGCCAGATGGCAGGCAGCAGCGAGCAGCATAGCGGTGTGACCGTCATGTCCGCAGGCGTGCATACGGCCGTGCTGGGTAGAGCGATGGGCGAACTGGTTGACCTCTTCGATAGGCAGCGCGTCCATGTCGGCGCGCAACCCGATCATGCGCCCGGGCCCACCGTGTCCGCGGATCACGCCCACGACACCGGTCGTTCCCATGCCCCGGTGCACCTCAATGCCCCAACCCTCCAGGGTTTGCGCAACCAATGCGCTGGTGCGCTGCTCCTGGTAGCAAAGTTCCGGGTGCGCGTGAATGTCGCGGCGCAGTGCCTGGAACTGGGGGCGGGCCGCGACGATGTCGTCGATCAGATGCATGGTGCCATTATCGCTCGGCGCGGAGGGCGGCATTTTTCACGCCTTGCAAAGACCCTATGGCGTTCGCGGCGCGCGGTCTACCGTTTCGGAGCATGCCGTGTATGGCAAAAACCCCGGCGCACACGGCCCGTGGCTCTGGCGGGTGTGCGGCCTCCTCGATGAACCACTCGTCCGCCTGAACCACTCGTCCGCCGCACACCGGTCAGAGCTCGGGTCTTTCCTTTGTTGGAACGACCGAGCGGGCGTGTGCCGGGGTGTGGGGTCGAAAAATGGTTTTCTGACGAGACAACAGATCCCGGCACTACAGCCCGCGGCCCACATGCGGCGGAAGAACTATTGAACTACCTGGTCGATAGTGACCACAACCGAATTAGCACCCACGGTTACAGGCTTGCTAAAGCCTTGCAAATCGCCGGCCGCGGCGATGGCGTCCCCCGAGCGGGAAATACGCGCGCCGATGATCACGGGCGAGTACTTGGACAAGGTGAAGTCGGGCATCATCGCCATTGAATCGTCGAGCGCAAAACTGTACGGCAGGTCCTTGACGTGCTTGCGCACCAGCGCCAGCGGCACGCGCGGACCTTGCGCGGCGCGCGCGAAAATGAAGACCGTGTCGTCCGGCTGCGCCTTGGCCGAGAGGTTTGCCGCAAGCGTCACGCGTCCGTGCACCGCTGCGCCGGTGGCAAGGCTGGCGCTGCCCGATGGCGCTTCCTGCGGCGCGGCGCCGGCAAACGGCGCATTGTCCGCGGCCGGCGCAGGAGATGCCGCTCCGGGCGCACCTGCGGCGCCGCCGGCAAGCTGGCGCGCCTCGTCCAGGCTGCTGCGCAAACCCTTTGCAAATTCCGGATCGTTCGGGCCGGCCGCCAGGGCGCGCTCCCAGTATCCGACCGCCTTGGCGTATTGCTGATGGTCGAAGGCAGCCGTGCCCGCCAATGCAAGCGCCTTGATCTCCTTGGGATCGATCTGCAATGCCCGCTCGAGGATACGCAGCGGTTCGCCATCGAGCCGCTGCCCGTTGGTCATGGCCATTGCATCGGCCAGGTCGGCCAGCAGCCGTGCGTCCTTCGGGGTGAGGGCCACGGCCTTGGTGTAGGCGCGCACCGCATCGCTGTATTGCTTCTGGTAGGCATAGGCGCGCGCAAGCATCGACCAGCCCTGCGCGTCGGCTGGATTCTTTTGCAGAGCCTCGTTGAGGCCGTCGATCATCTTTTGCACCTGGGCCGAGGTGATCGGGCGGGGCGCCTTGGTGGCGGCATTGGCCTGTGCGCCGCCATCGGGATTGCCATTGGCCTCAACGCCCGGGATCAGGGCATCGGGCGTGCCCAGGGTGACGTACAGCGCGATCGGCAGCACCAGCACCAGGCTTGCCACCAGCGCCGCGCTCCAGCGCGCCCGCGGCGGCCCGTCGGCTTGCGCGGGTACGGCCGCCACGGCATCCAGCAGATTGCGCTCGATGTCCCGGCGGCTTTGCTGGAACTGCGCCTCGTCGACGTTGCCCGATGCATGCTCGGCCTCGAGTTCGCGCAACTGGTCACGAAACAAGGCGACGATAGCGCTTGCGTCCTTTTCCTTGGCGCCCTTGTCACTGCGCAGGAGCGGCCAGAGAAGTACGCCGACCCCGGCCGCGAGCAAGATCGCGGCGGTAATGAAAAATCCCGTCATGACAGACTGCCTTCCCCGTTTTCTTCTTCGAGCAGACTCTTAGCACGCTGCGAATCGGCGGCACTCAAGGCACCGGTGCTGCCAGCCTGCGCTTCGCGTTCCATCGCTTCCAGGCGCGCCAGGCGACGCTTGAGCGCAAGGTACAGCGCCACCAGACCGCCGGCCAGGACCAGGCCCGGTCCGAACCAAAGCAGCATGGTGTTGGTTTGCAGCGGCGGGCGGTACAGGACGAAGTCGCCGTAGCGGGCGACCAGGTAGGCCTTGACCTGCTCGTCGGTCTGGCCCTTGGCGAGCAGTTCACGGATCTCCTGGCGCAGGTCCACCGCCAGCGGCGCGTTGGAATCGGCCAAGGTCTGGTTCTGGCACTGCAGGCAGCGCAACTCCGCCGCCAGGCTCATCATGTGGCGTTCGTTGGCAGGATCGTCGCCGACCTCGGCCGCTTCCTTGGCGGTGGCGTGACTCCATGGCACGAGGCTGGCGCCGGCCAGCAACAGTGCGACGGCGATTGCGCGCAGTACGGTTTTCATCGGTGTTCCTAGGCGTCCAGGCGGCGGATCAGTGGCAGGATTGTCTTTTCCAAAAGCTCCGGCGTCACCGGCCCGATCTGCTTGAAACGCACCACGCCCTGCTTGTCGATGAGGAAAGTTTCGGGCACGGCATATACGCCGTAATCGATGCCGACGCGGCCCGCTTCGTCAAACACCGAGGTGACGTAGGGATTGCCAAATTGCGCCAGCCAGCGCATGCCCTCCATGCGCGTGTCCTTGTAATTGAGTCCGACGATCGGAATTGCGGCACTGCGCGAAAACTCCACCAACACCGGATGCTCCTCGCGGCAGGCCACGCACCAAGAGGCCCAGGCGTTGAGCATCCACACCTTGCCCAGCATGTCCTTGCGGTCGACGATCTTGCCCGGCGTCTCCAGGGACTCGAGGTGAAAATCCGGCGCCGGTTTGTTGATGAGCGGCGAGGGGATCTCGCGCGGATCAAGCCACAGGCCCTTTAACAAAAAGCCCGATATGGCCACGAACACCAACAAGGGCAGGAGGAAGGTCAGACGGAACTTGGAAGCGGCCATGCGAATTTCCTCAGGCGCGGGAAGCGGCGCCGGCAGCGATGCCCGCGCTGCTTTGCCGCTGCGCCAGGCGGTATCGCCGGTCCGACAGGGCAAGCAGGCCGCCAAAGGCCATGATCATGCAGCCGCCCCAGATCCAATCGACAAACGGCTTGTAGTAAACGCGCACCACCCAGGCCGTCTTGCCCACGGATTCACCCATCGACACGTACAGGTCCCCGGTGATTCCGGGCGCAATTGCCGCGTCCGTCATCGGCTCGCTCTTGGAGGAAAACTGGTGTTTTTCCGGGTACATCGTGCGCACCAGCTTTTCCCCGCGCAGGATCTGGAATTCCCCGCGCAGGTACAGGTAGTTGGGACCCGATCCTTCCGAGGTGCCGACGAACTTGGCGGTGTACGGGCCGATGGCCACGGTATCGCCAACATCCATGCGCACGTCTTTTTCGACCTCGTAGCCCTTGACGAGAGTTACGCCGACGATGAATACCGCCACGCCCACATGCGCTGCCAGCATTCCCAGGTAGCCGCGCGGCAGCGAGGCGAGCTTGGCGCCGATCTGCCCACCTTCCCCGGGTCGCACCCGCGACCAGAGATTGACCATGCTGGAACTGACAATCCAGGCTGCAAGGAGCACACCCAGGGCGACCATGATCGACCACTTGCCCTCGATCAGGGGGACGGCGACGGCGCAGATAACGCTCACCGCGATGGCCCACTTCAGGCGCGCAGCAATTTCCGGCACATTGGCCTTGCGCCAGCGCGCGAGTGGCCCGATGCCCATGAGAAACAGCGCCGGCGCCATGAGCGGGACGAAGACCACGTCAAAGTAGGGTGGACCCACGGATATCTTGCCCATTCCCAGCGCGTCGAGCATCAGCGGATACAAGGTTCCCAGGAGCACGCAGGCCGCGGCGCCCAGAAAGAGCACGTTGTTGGTCAACAGCATGGATTCGCGCGAGACGATCTCGAAGCGCTCGCCCAGGCCCACCTTGGGGGCGCGCCAGGCAAAGAGCGCCAGGGAGCCGCCGATCACCACGCCCAGGAAGAGCAGGATGAAAACGCCACGGCGCGGATCCGAAGCGAAGGCATGCACCGAGGTCAGCACGCCCGAGCGCACCAGGAAGGTACCCAGTAGCGAAAGGGAAAACGCGAAGATCGCCAGCAATACCGTCCAGACTTTGAAACCGCTGCGCTTTTCCGTCACGGCCAGGGAATGCATGAGGGCAGTGCCGGCCAGCCAGGGCATGAAGGAGGCGTTTTCCACCGGGTCCCAGAACCACCAGCCACCCCAGCCCAGGGTGTAGTAGGCCCAAGCACTGCCAAGGCAGATGCCGATGGTCAGGAACATCCAGGCCACGGTCGTCCAGGGGCGCGACCAGCGCGCCCACGTGGCATCCAGGTTGCCGCCCAGCAGGGCTGCGATGGCAAAGGCGAAGGCCACCGAGAATCCCACGTAGCCCATGTACAGCATTGGCGGATGCGCCACCATGCCCGGGTCTTGCAGCAGCGGGTTGAGGTCGTTGCCGTCGGCCACGGCCGGCATCAGGCGGTCGAAGGGGTTGGACGTGAGCAGGATGAAGAGCAAAAATCCCAGGGCAATGAGCCCCATCACGCCCAGGATGCGGGCGATCATCTCGCGCGGCAGGTGCGTGCTGAACACGCTGACCGTGAACATCCAGAAACTCAGGATGAGCAGCCACAGCAGCATGGAGCCCTCGTGACCACCCCAGAACGCGGCCAGCTTGTACTGGACGGGAAGGGCGCGAGTCGAATTGGTCGCGACATAGACGACAGAGAAGTCATTGTTCAGGAAGCTGGCAACCAGGCAGCTGGCAGCAATGACCACCAGCAGAAACATCATGCGCGCTGCCGGCCGCGCCAGCGCCATCCAGCGCAGATTGCCGCGCTGGGCGCCGATGATGGGCAGCGTCCCCAGGGTCAGGGCGACCGCGGTGGCCACCATCAGGGCAAAATTACCAATCTCGGGAATCATTGCTTGCTCCCCTGTGTTGCGCCGCCGTCGGGCTGCGCGATTACCAGCGTCTTCGTCGAATCGGGTTGCCCGCTGCGAGCGCGTTTGAGCGCCTCGGCCGCCTCCGGCGGCATGTAGTTTTCGTCGTGTTTGGCCAGGACCTCCGAGGCGTGAAACACGCCGTCGGCCTCCAGGCGGCCCTGGGCAACGACGCCCTTGCCTTCGCGGAAGAGGTCCGGAAGGATGCCGACGTAGGCTACGGGAACGGATTTGGCGGTATCCGTGACCATGAACTGCACCTTGGTGCCATCGCGATGGACGCTTCCCGTCTCGACCAGGCCACCGATGCGAAACGCGCGGTTCCTGGGCGCTTCGTCCGCCGCGATCTGGCTGGGCGTGAAGAAGAACACCAGATTGGAGCGAAAGGCGTTGAGCACGAGGGTCACTGCGACCCCGGCCGTTGCCAGAGCCGCAACGACCATGATCAAACGCTTGTGTCTGGGTTTCATCGCCACGAGGTTCACCGATGCTTAGGCGGGGAAAATCCCGCAAGGTTTCCAAAAGACCACGTCCGCCAGCGCAAAATTCGGACGGCGCAGACGGCCAAACCGCTATTGTCGCTCAAACGGGGACCGGGCTGGACGCACGGTCGTGGGGACAAACCGGCGCCCGGACTAGCGCAAATCGGGCGGCAATGGTCCCGGCGACGCGGGAGCCCTATTGATGATTTGCAAAATGGCATAGTAGGTCGATGCCATATGTGGCACCAGCTCGACAATGCCCGCAATCGTTCCCATCGTGAATTCCGCAGGGGGTGCCACGCTTCATCAAAGGCGCGGCCGCCAATATATCGCCAACGGTGGCTAGTGGTTCAGGTCGTAGCGGAAGCCGGCGTAATAGAAAATATTGGACGTCGTGTCGTTTTGGGTCGGCCCATCGGTGCGCGACCGCTCCAAGGAAATGGTGCCATCAACGGACAGGCGCTGCGTCACCTTGTAACTGGAGCGCACCCCCGGGGACAGACGCGAGAGTTTCTGCGCGCTGGTATCGGTCTCCCAATACAGACTGAGGCTGGGTTCGATGGACAAGCGATTGTCCATGAATGTGTTGAGGTTGCTGTACGAGAGCTGTTTGCCGTCGAGCGTCGAACTGTGCAGGTAGGTCAGGCCAAAGACGTTGATGTCGCGCTTCGAATAAAGGTTCGATCCGGTGGCCTGGACCGCGGCGCTCAGGAGGTTTCCCGTGGCGGCTGTTCCCTGGAAGGTCTGGCCGTTTATGGTAACCGTTGGCAAGGCGCCGACACTGGATACGCGCAGATCACCCGACACCTGCCACTTCGCGCCAATCGGGCGCGAGATGTCCAGGGCGAACTGGTGCGAATTTGCGGCCTGCGTCAACGCGATTTGCCGCAGATGGTTGTCGTCGTAGGGCGGCGGGCTGGACGGCACCGGCGTTACCCCATTGAGTAAATTGAACTGCGGGCAAAGATGGGAAGGCTGTGCGAGATATTGCGCGATCGTGGCGCAGCCGGTCTGCAAAAGGCCGTTGCTGGTTTCCAGCGTAGGCGCCTTGCGGTCATCCAGGAGCAAGGAGACGGAGGTCTGGTCGGGAAGCTGGTACGTGCCCTGCAAGGTGACGGCGTTGAGCGTGGCAAAGGCGGTGTCGTAATCAACCAGGGCGTACAGCGTCTTTTGCGGATCAAAGTAACGCAGGTCGCCACCGATCGCGCGCCGGTCCACCACGCTGTCGGTGGTCTGGTTGATGATGAATCCGCTGCCGCCCCAGTGTTCGGCAAAGCTTTGCGATTCCAGGCTCAGGCCCTCGAACTGGCGCTTGGCGTCCACGAATTGGTCGGCCGCCACCGGTACGCCGGCAACGGCGCTCAGGTGTAGCTTGGGCGCGATGTCGTAGCCGACGATGGCGCCGTCGAAGCGGCCCACGAGGCCGCCGGTTACGCCGCTCTGACGCCCGGCTTTTACGGTCAAGCCGTTGCGCGTGTCGCGATAATCGACGTACGCCGAGTCCATGCGGTTGAGGCTCGGGGCAACGTCACCGATGAAACTGTGCTGGTAGGTATCAAGCACGACAATGCGCGTATCAGTGCTATCGGTGCGATAGCGCCCGTTCAAGTCCGCGGTAAGGATCAGCGAGGACTGGCTGTTGTTACTGATCGTCTGCTGATTGACCGTCGTGGGAACGGCGAACACTGTCTGTACGTTCTGTTTGCCGCCGAAGTAATACCCGGAGACGCTGCCGCCGGCGCTGTACTGCGGCGCGCGCTTCTCGGCCGGCGGCTTGGCCGCCGGCGTTGCGGCAATTTCCGGTGGCGCCATGGTGGCAAGACGCTGGCGCACGCGGGTCGCGCCATCACCGGTCGGGAATAGCTTGAGGTACAGCTCGTACTCCTTGCGTGCGAGGTCCAGGGCGCCGGAGCGCTCGCGCGCCAGCCCGATCAGTTCCTGGGCGTCCTGGGAGTACTTATTGGGCGGCAGCAATAACAGCTGGTTGAGCGTATTGATGGCCTCGTCATTCTTGCCGCCGATGAGCGCGGCCCGTGCCTTGGCCATTAGTCCGGCACCCTGTTTGTCCAGGTCGGTGTCGGGAACGGGCGGTGCTGCTGGCACGGTCGGCGCGCTTGCGGTCGGTGCCGCCGTGGCCGCCGCCTCCGCCGTTGCGGCCGCGGTTGCCGCGGCAACCCCCGCTGCAACTTCCGCGGGCGCGGTGGCGCCCGGCCCCGCCGTCTGCGAGAGCGGTGTCTTGTCCGTTACCGGCGGCTCCGGCGACTTGGCGGCAACCTGCAGGTTTTGCTCCTTGCGTTGTACGGTGTCAAATACCTTGGCCGATGGGAAATCGGCAAGGACCGTTGCCAGTACCTTTTCCGCATCGGCCTGGCTGTTGAAATACCCCAGTACGAGTTCGTAATAGCGCACCCCGTCGCGCACCATTTCGGAACCGAAAACCGTGTAGTCCTGCAGGCGTGCCGGTATCGCCCGCATGCTGGCTTGGTCACCCAGGGGCAGCGACTGCAGGGTAATGGCGTAGCGGTCACTCTCGACAATGGCCGGTGGCGCACTGGGCGCCACGGCGATGCGCGGCGCAAGTCCGGGAAGGATGATTTCCAACATCTGGTTGTTGCTGCCGGCGCGGACACGGAAGTCGACCTTGCGTCCCAGCTTGACGATGATCTTCTTCACCGGCAGCCCGGTTTGCACCGGGTAGGTCACCCGCGCATCCGGGGCTGGGTCCTTGCCAGCGACGGAAAGCGTCTCCTCGATGGGCCGGGTAAGGGCGTCGTCGTTACCCAGAAGCTGGAAGTAGATCTCGATGAGATCGGCCGCGGCCAGCGGAGCGTGGCGCTGGTACTGCACGCGCACGTTAAAGCGCACCTGCAGCACCGCATCGGGCCCATCGCTGATGAGGCGCACATCGTCCAGCGCCTGCGCGCGCGCAAGATCGCCGAGGAGCAGCAGAACAATGGCCGTTACGAGCGTCGCGAGCGCCCGGACCAGTCGAACGCCCGTCGCCCGCGGGCGCCAAAGGGCAACTGCATTTTGAATGGAAGAAGTCACCGAAAAATTCCGTTGTTGTTCTACGCCGTATCGCGGCGCTTGTCGGGCCGGCGGCAGATTGCTCCGCCCCCGGCTCTCCCCTGCTGAATTGGGCCCGCAAGCGCGCAGCGTACTACTGCCCGCGTGGTCCTGAAACTGCCGGACCCTTGGACCGGCGTATCGCGGCTGCGCCCCCAAACTGCGGGCCGTGGCAACCAGCGCAACCGGGCTTGAGGTTCGGGTATTTCCAAACGACCTGTTCCGTGTTGGTGATGTGGCATGCCACGCACTGCACGCTCGCGGGGTGGGGCGAGTAGATCGCATCCAGGTGCGAGTATGTCTCCGGCGTCCAGCTGGTGGTGCTGTGATGGCAGGTGTCGCAGGTCCGGTTCGTGAGCATGTGTCCGGTGGGTTTCGGCGTTGCCCAATTACCCGTATGACAATTGGCGCAGCTGCCCGCGGCCACGCCCGCGTGCCCAAAGAGCGCCGGCAACCAGGCGGTGGTGCGGTGGCACGAATCGCAGGACAGCAGCGTTGGCAAATGGTTGGCGGGCATGGCCGTGGCCGTCCCGTTGGGCGCATGGCAGCTGGCGCAGGTACCCGATAGCACGCCGAGGTGCGAGTAGGGCAGGCCGACGGGGCGCAGGGCAGGCCCGTTGGCCGCGCGCACGATGCGCTTGGCGGCTGCGGCGGCTGCCGCGCCACCGAAGCTGCTGCCTGTCTCGCTGTGGCAGTTGATGCAGTCCTGGCTCGAAGTACTGCTTTGGTGGCTGCCAACGGTCGCCGTGCTCAACGAGACGCCGTACCACTTGTCGCCGCTGGTATGGCAACTCTTGCAGGTTGGGTTGGAAACGGCCGAATTGTTTCTGCCGCCGGTCGTTCCGGTCACCGTGATGAAGGTGGAGGCGTGCGGAACCTTTGTCGTGGTTCCAAACCGCGTGAAGACCGTGTTGCCATGGCACAGGCCGCAGTCGGAATTGACCGGGCTGGTGATCGGCACGTGTACCGGCGACAAGGTCGCCGGGCTGCCGCCCGTGCCCCCGCCCGTAGTCGTGGCCAAGCTGGCGACGCCGTACCACTTCATTCCGGCCGTGTGACAGCTTGCACAATTGGCCGTGATGTTCGTATGCACCATGGCCGTGCCGGGACCAAAGGACGTGAACGCCGTGTGGCAGGTGCTGCAGTCGTCCCCCGTCGGCAGCGGAATATGGCCACCGGAGGTGCCGACCGCCGGCGAGGTGATGACTTGCTTGGGCACAAAAGCAATCTGCCCCGCCGTATAGGTGCCGAAGGTTCCGCCGCCGCCGGAGGCAGCCGGCGTGAACACGGGACCGGCGAAGGGCCCAATGTAGCCGGTTCCGCTGGCGCCCGACCCGTGACAGGACCCGCAGGTGCCGCTCACCACGCCGGTATGCGGCATGGGGAGGGTCACGACGTTGAAGGCGCCGGTGGTGTGGCAAGTGGTGCAGGCGGTGCCCGAGACCACTGGGATGTGACCCGTCGGGAAGCTCGTGGCATTACTGAAGGGCGGCGCAGTGCTATGGCAGCCGGCGCAGTCCTGGGTGGTCGAGGCCGTGTGTGCCGTGTCCGGATTCTTCGTCAAGGCGCCTACAACGCTGGTGGTTGATGCGGTGGTGAGCGGTCTCAGGTATATCTGCGTGCCTACACCCAGCCATGTCGTCATGTTGTCTTCGTGACAGCTATCGCAGGCGGTGACTCCACCCGAGGCTACCGCAGTGTGATTGGCAACTGACATCAAGGGCGCGGTGCTGATCTCAAAGCCGGTGCCCACGGTAAAGTTGGTCGTCGAGTGGCAGCCACTGCAATCAGTAGTACCAATTGGGATGTGCGTTGAGCCGCCGTTACCGTTGGCTGCCGTGGTCGCGGCCGAGGTCACGACTTTGGTTACGCCGTACCAGGTGGATCCGGCGGCATGGCAGCTGGCGCAGCCGTTGGTGATGTTGGTGTGCACCATGGCCGTACCCGGTCCAAAGGACGTGAACACGGTGTGACAGACGCTGCAATCGTCAACCGATGGCAAG
>Ga0209698_10001951_pt1 | contig 23656 bp, 20 predicted proteins | sample LitLauG_LLR_2012_FD_187203 | JGI IMG/M metagenome (GOLD analysis project Ga0209698, IMG submission 187203) | Freshwater sediment microbial communities from Pennsylvania, USA - Little Laurel Run_MetaG_LLR_2012 (SPAdes) (version 2) | ecosystem: Environmental > Aquatic > Freshwater > Creek >... | reverse complement strand
GTGCGGGCGGGGCCGGGGGCAGGAGCGCAGCGGGGGACTCGCTGGTGCCCGCTTGTGCTGCCTCGGCACCGGCGACACCGGGTGGCGCCGACGGACGGTGGCGGACCAGCACGACCAGGAGCACGGCGCCTACCGCGACCACCCCTGCGGCCACCGCCGGCCGCAGGACCGCGAACGCCAGGGCCCCATAGGCCAGCAGGGCTGTCCCGCTGTACATGATCAGCACTGCGCGGCGCTGCGAGTGGCCGATCTCCAGCAGGCGGTGATGCAGGTGCTGCTTGTCCGCGGAGAACGGCGAGCGGCGACCGCGGGTGCGGCGCACCACCGCGAGGGCGAGGTCAGCGAACGGGACCGCCAGAACTGCGAACGGCAGCAGCAGCGGGAGGACGGCCGGGAACAGCCCCAGGGTGGTCACCGCACCGTACGGCACCCGACCGGTCAGGGTGATGGTGCAGGCCGCCAGCATCAGCCCGAGCAGCATCGAGCCGGAGTCGCCCATGAAGATCCGGGCCGGGTTGAAGTTGTGCACCAGGAAGCCCACGCAGACCCCGACCAGCGCGGCGGAGACCAACGAGGGGGTCAGCGCCCGGTCCAGCGAGTTCTGCACGGACAGCACGTAGGAGAAGACGAAGAAGGCGCTGGCGGCGATGCCGACGATCCCGGCCGCGAGCCCGTCCAGCCCGTCGACGAAGTTCACCGCGTTCACCGTAACCATCACCACCACGACGGTGACCAGGGTGCCGGTGGTCGACCCCAGCGAGATGGTCTGCCCGGGCCACGGGAGCCAGACGATCTGCACGCCCTGCCAGGACATGAGACCGGCGGCAAGCGCCTGGCCGGCGAGCTTGGTCAGCGCGTCCAGACCCCAGATGTCGTCGACCACGCCGATCGCGCAGATCACCAGGCCGGCCCAGGCCAGCGCCTGCGGCTCGCCGTCGGCGAACGTCTGGTGCAGGAGAGGGGTGTGTGCGGCGACGAGGAAGGAGGCGAGCAGTCCGGCCAGGATCGCCACCCCACCCAGCCGCGGGATGGGAACGTCGTGGACGTCTCGGTCTCGGATCGCGGCCACTACCCCGAACCGGCCAGCCACCCCACGGACCGCGCCCGTGGCCAGCACGGTGACCGCCGCGGCGACGAGCCCGCAGAGCAGGTACTCGCGCATCCGCGACGCTCAGCCGCGCGGGTACGCCGGGTGGGTGTGGACCAGCTCCCGCACCGCGGCGCCGACCTCGGCGGCCGCGGTGCCGCCCCCGTCGCGCACCGCGCGGCCGATCAGTGCCGCGACCTCCTTCATGTCCTGCTCGCCCATCCCCTGGGTCGTCACTGCCGGGGTGCCCACCCGCAGCCCCGACGCCACCGACGGCGGCTGCGGGTCGTACGGGATCGAGTTCTTGTTCAGTGTGATGCCCGCGGCGTCGCACCGGGCCTCGGCGTCCTTGCCGGTGACGCCGAGCGGCTGCAGGTCGATCAACGCGAGGTGGGTGTCGGTCCCCCCTGACACCGGCCGCATGCCCTGCTCCGCCAGGCCCTCGGCGAGGGCCTGGGCGTTGGTGATCACCTGGGCGGCGTAGGCCTGGTAGGCCGGGCTGGCGGCCTCCCGCAGCGCCACCGCCTTGGCCGCGACCGCGTGCATCAGGGGGCCGCCCTGCATCATCGGGAACACTGCCTTGTCGATCGCCGCCGCGTGCTCGGCGCGGCTCAGGATCATGCCGCCGCGCGGCCCACGCAGCACCTTGTGGGTGGTGAAGCAGACCACGTCGGCGTAGGGCACCGGGCTGGGGATCGCCTTGCCGGCCACCAGACCGATGAAGTGTGCGGCGTCGACCATCAGCACGGCTCCCACCTCGTCGGCGATCGCGCGGAAGGCCGCGAAGTCGATCAGCCGTGGGTAGGCAGTGGCCCCACAGATGATCATCTTGGGGCGGTGGGTGCGGGCGAGGTCCGCGACCTCGTCGTAGTCGATCAGCTCGGTGTCGCGCTGGACGCCGTAGGACACCACGTTGAACCACTTGCCGGAGAAGTTCACCGCCGAGCCGTGGGTGAGGTGCCCGCCGTGCGGCAGGCTCATCGCGAGCACGGTCTCGCCGGGCTTGACGAACGCGCCGTAGGCCGCGAGGTTCGCGCTGGCCCCGGAGTGCGGCTGCAGGTTCGCGTGGTCGGCGCCGAACAGCGCCTTGGCGCGCTCGATGCCAATCGTCTCGGCGATGTCCACCTGCGCGCAGCCGCCGTAGTAGCGCCGGCCCGGATAGCCCTCCGCGTACTTGTTCGACAGGGTCGACCCCAGAGCTGCCAGCACGGCGGGGGAGGTGAAGTTCTCCGAGGCGATCAGCTGCAGACCGTCCCGCAGCCGCTCTAGCTCACCCAGGACCACCGCGGCGATCTCGGGGTCCTCATCCTGCAGGGCGGCGAAGTCCGGCCCCCAGAAGGGCACGTCGGTCATGGGGGCTCCCGGGGGGCAGGGACCGGTGGTCAGGGCCGCAGTCTAGTGCCCAGGCACCAGCGCGCCCGGGGTGGCGCCGTCCAGCAGTGCCGCCAGGATGGCGTGCACGGCCCGCACGATCGTGGTTGCCGTGTCCGCGTACCCGGGCAGCGGGCCGCCGATGGGGTCGGCCAGGTCCACCGCGCGGCCTGGCTGGGCAGCGCGGGCACGCAGGGCCAGCTCGGCCAGCATGGCTACCCGGGTGCGGGTGTCGGGCCGAACGTCCGGTGCGCTCGCGCCCATCTGGTGCGCCAGGACGGGGGCGACGGCCGCGGCCTCCAACAGCGTCACCGTGCGGGGCAACGCCGCGGGGTCCAGCTCGAGGACAGACGCGCGGTGCGCGGCGGTCGCGGTGAGCACGAGGGATGCCGCCGCGACGTCCTCGGTCGCCAGCGGGCGGGCCCGCATCCCCGAGGCGTCGTAGCCCAGGGCCGACAGCGCTGCCCTCGCCGGCGGATGCATGGGCGCGCCGGGGTGCCCCACGTGCACGCCCGCACTGGCTGCGAGCAGCGCGCCGCCGCGTCGCGCCACCTCCACCGCGGTGACAACCTCCGCGCTGGGCGAGCGGACCAGGTTGGCGGTGCACACGTAGAGCAGCTGTGCCGTGGGGCTCACCCGTCGGCGTCCAGGTCGGGCAGCACGGCGGCCAGGGCGGCCGCCGGCACCGCCCCCACGCGCAGCAGCCGCGGCCGGGGCCCGGTCAGGTCCACGATCGTGGACGCGACGGCGGCCCCCGCGGTCCCGCCGTCCAGGACGACAGCGACAGCGTCCCCGAGCTGGTCCACGGCCTGGTCGGCGGTGGCCGCCGGAGGCTGCCCCGAGCGGTTGGCGCTGCTGACCGCCAGCGGTCCTGCCTGGCGCAGCACGTCCAGTGCCACAGGGTGCGCAGGCATCCGCAGAGCCACAGTGCCCGCCGCGTCTCCGAGATCCCAGGCCAGCGTGGGTTGGTGACGCAGCACCACGGTGAGGCCGCCGGGCCAGAAGGCGTCCAGCACCGACCGGACCCGGTCGTCCACGCCCAGCGCCAGACCCTCGACCACCCGGGGGCTGGCCACCAGCACCGGAACGGGCATATCCCGTCCGCGACCCTTCGCGGCCAGCAGGGCCGTCACCGCACCGGGGGTGAAGGCGTCGGCGGCCAGGCCGTAGACGGTGTCTGTCGGCAGCACCACCAGCTCACCGCGGCGCAGCGCGTTGGCGGCCTCGCTGACACCGGTGAACCGGTCGTGCGGGTTCGCGCAGTCGTAGCGACGCATCAGGCCCTCCTCGCCGTGGTGAACCGTGGGCGCCCCGCCAGGTCCGAATGGTCCGCCACATCCGACCACTCAGCACCGAGCAGGAGCCGCGGCACGGCGTCGCCTTGCAGGTCGGCGTGCTCGATGACCACCGTGCCGCCCGTCCGCAACAGGCGCCGCGCGGCGGCGACCACGTCGCGCACCACGTCCAGACCGTCCACGCCGCCCCACAGTGCCGCCGGCGGGTCCCACCGCGCTACCTCCGGGTCGCGGATGACCGCGTCGCGCGGGATGTAGGGCGGGTTGGCGACCACGACGTCCACTCCGCCGTCCAGCCCCGACAGGCAGTCCCGCGCCGCCTCCCGGTGCAGGTGCACCCCGCTGCCGGCCAGGTTGCGCTGCGCCCAGGCAGCCGCCTCGGCGTCTGCCTCCACCGCGTGCACCACCGCGTCGGGCACCTCGTGGGCCACCGCAAGCGCGATAGCCCCCGAGCCGGTGCACAGGTCGGCGACCACCGGCGCCGGTCCCGCCGCCTGCGCCGCGTCGACCGCCCAGCCGGCGACGAGCTCGGTCTCCGGGCGCGGGACGAACACCCCCGGGCCCACCGCGAGGGTGACGGTGCGGAATGGTGCGGTGCCGATGATGTGCTGCAGCGGCTCACGTGTCGTGCGGCGCGCTACGTCGGCGGCGAACCCGTCGCGAGCGGCACCTGCCGGGGGCGGGGCGGTCACCAGGGCGGCGGGCGTGCCGCCCGCCCGGTGGCAGGCCAGCCAGGTGGCGTCCGCCTGCGGGCTGGCAACGCCCGCGTCGGCCAGCACGCTGGTCGCCCAGCGCACCAGCGACGGCCACGTCCCGGACGGCGGGGGCGGGCGGTGGTCCATGTCAGGCCCCGGTGAGCCGGGCCTGGCGGTCGGCCTCGACGCAGGAGTCGATCACCGCGTCCATCTCCCCGTCCAGCACCTGGTCCAGGTTGTAGGCCTTGAACCCGGTGCGGTGGTCGGACACCCGGTTCTCGGCGAAGTTGTAGGTGCGGATGCGCTCGCTGCGGTCCACGGTGCGGACCTGGCTGCGCCGGGTGTCCGACGCCTCGCGGTCGGCCTCCTCCTGAGCGGCGGCCAGCAGGCGCGCGCGCAGGATGCGCATCGCCTGCTCCTTGTTCTGCAGCTGGGACTTCTCGTTCTGGCAGGACACGACGATGCCGGTGGGCAGGTGCGTGATGCGCACGGCCGAGTCGGTGGTGTTCACGCTCTGCCCGCCGGGACCCGACGAGCGGAAGACGTCAACGCGCAGGTCGCCCGGGTTGATCGTGACCTCAACATCCTCGGCCTCAGGGAGCACCAGCACGCCGGCAGCCGAGGTGTGGATGCGCCCCTGGGACTCCGTGACCGGCACCCGCTGGACGCGGTGCACTCCGCCCTCGTACTTCAGCCGGGCGAAAGGTGCACTGCCCGCCTCGGGCGTCCCGCGGGCCTTCACGGCCAGCGCCGCGTCCCGGTAGCCACCGAGCTCGGACTCCTGGGCCTCCAACAGCTCGGCCCGCCACCCGCGGCGCTCGGCGTAGCGCAGGTACATCCGGGCGAGGTCCGCGGCGAACAGCGCCGACTCGTCGCCACCCTCACCGGCCTTGATCTCCAGGATGACATCACGATCGTCGTCAGGGTCGCGGGGCACCAGCAACCCTTCCAGCCGGTCGGCCAGGGCATCGACCTGCGCGGCCAGCGAGTCGGCCTCGGCGGCGAACGAGTCGTCCTGCTCGGCCAGCTCCCGAGCGGCGGCCAAGTCGCCGCTGGCCGTAGTCCACTCCCGGTACGCGGCGACGATGGGTCCGAGCTCGGCGTAGCGGCGCCCCAGGGTGCGGGCCGCCCCAGGGTCGGTGTGCAGCGCAGGGTCGGCCAGGCGCCGCTCCAGGTCGGAGTATTCCGCCAGCATCGACGCGACCTGCTCGAACACCCCGCCCCCTCTCCTCACCAGCCCGGACATGCACGACGGCGCCGCCCCGTGCGGGGGCGGCGCCGTCGTGTCGCTACTTGGCGGGGGCGGCCTGCTTGCCGAACCGCTTCTCGAACCGGGCCACCCGACCTCCGGTGTCGAGCAGCTTCTGCTTGCCCGTGTAGAACGGGTGGCACTGCGAGCACACGTCGGCGTGGATAACGCCGTTGGCCGCGGTGCTTCGCGTGGTGAACGTGGACCCGCAGGTGCAGGTGACCGTGGTCTCCTCGTAGCGCGGGTGGATGTCTGGCTTCACTGGGGGGTCCCTTCGGTCGGCGGCCGGGTCGCCGGGGTGGCGTGAACCGGCCCGTGCAGGTGATCAGTGTGCCAGGAACGGCCGCTACGTCCCACCTGCTGCGTGCAACGCCGCCGGGGGGCCGCCGATTCCGCCCGGCTCTCAGTCGTCGCTGCCGCCCGACGTCGGCGTGGTCTTGGCGACCTGGAGGAGGAACTCGTAGTTGGACTTGGTCTCCCGCAGCTTGCCCAGCAGCAGCTCGATCGCCTGCTGGGAGTCCAGCGCGTGCAGAACGCGCCGCAGCTTCCACACGATCCGCAGCTCGTCCGGCGGCAGCAGGATCTCCTCCTTGCGGGTGCCGGAGGGGTTGACGTCGACCGCCGGGAAGATCCGCTTGTCCGCGAGCTTGCGGTCCAGCTTGAGCTCCATGTTCCCGGTGCCCTTGAACTCCTCGAAGATGACGTCGTCCATCTTCGAGCCGGTCTCCACCAGCGCGGTGGCGAGGATCGTCAGCGAACCCCCGTCCTCGATGTTGCGCGCGGCACCGAAGAACTTCTTGGGCGGGTACAGGGCCGACGAGTCGACGCCACCGGACAGGATCCGCCCCGAGGCCGGGGCGGCGAGGTTGTAGGCACGCCCCAGGCGGGTCATCGAGTCCAGCAGGATCACCACGTCGTGGCCCAGCTCGACCAGCCGCTTGGCCCGCTCGATCGCCAGCTCGGCGATCGTGGTGTGGTCCTCAGCGGGTCGGTCGAAGGTCGACGCGATGACCTCGCCCTTCACGGACCGCTGCATGTCGGTGACCTCCTCAGGGCGCTCGTCAACGAGCACGACCATGAGGTGCACCTCGGGGTTGTTCGTGGTGATCGCGTTGGCGATGGCCTGCAGCACCATCGTCTTGCCTGCCTTGGGCGGGGAGACGATCAGTCCGCGCTGGCCCTTGCCGATCGGTGCGACCAGGTCGATGACCCGGGTGGTCAAGTTCCCGGGCTCGGTCTCCAGGCGCAGCCGATCCTGGGGGTACAGGGGCGTCAGCTTGCCGAAGTCGGGGCGGACCTTGCCGATCTCCGGCTCGGCACCGTTGAGGGTGTCCAGGCGGACCAGCGCGTTGAACTTCTCGCGCCGCTCGCCCTCCTTGGTCTGGCGGACAGCGCCGGTGACCGCGTCACCCTTGCGCAGCCCGTAGCGACGCACCTGGGCCAGGGAGACGTAGACATCGTGACTACCGGGCAGGTAGCCCGAGGTCCGCACGAACGCATAGTTGTCGAGGATGTCAACGATGCCGCCCACGGGCTCCAAGACGTCGCCCTCACCGATGACCGGCTCGGCCTCCTGCCCGGTGAACCGCTCGGGGCGTCCGCTCGGCGCCGGGACCCGGCGGTCGCGGTCCCGGTTGCGGCCACGCCGACGCCGGCGCCCGCCTCGCTCGTCCTCGTCGAAGTCACGGCCGGCTCCCTGGTCGGTACGGGGCTGGTCGGTACGGGGCTGGTCGGTACGGGGCTGGTCGGTACGGGCTCGGGCGGTCTGCTCGCTGCGCCCGGCGTCGCCACGGTCGCTCTGGTCACGGGCGGGGCGCTGCTCGCTACCGCGCTCCGGTCGGTCACCCCGAGGCGGACGGCCGCCTCGTTCTGCGAGTGCGCCACTAGCCGCGTGGCCGTTCGCCGTTGCGTTCGTGGTGCCGTTCGTGCCCGTGCCCGCGTCGTCGGGGCGGGTGGCCGCGGGCTGGTCGGTGGCGGCGGCAGGCTCGGACGCCGTCGTCGCGGAGGCCCGCCCGGCGGCGGCGTCGCTAGCCGGACGTGTTGCGGCGGCCGCCGGGGCCGCATGACCGTTGGTGGCGGAGGCGGCGCTGCCGCCCTGCGCAGCCGTGATCGCCTCGATCAGCTGGCCCTTGCGCATCCGCGCGGTGCCGGTGATCCCTAGCGAACCTGCCATCTGCTGCAGCTCGGCCAGCACCATGCCATTCATGCCGGTGCTGGGGCGCCGGCGGCGCGTGGCGCCGTCAGCAGGGGTCTCGTCGGTGCCGGTTGGCTCGTCGACGACGGGGGTGGTCGTGTCGCTCACTCAGAAGTCCTTTACGGAGCGGGATGAGGCGCACCAGGGCAGGACGTGCAGGGGGCTCCGAAGACGAGATCCCATCCGCGAACAGCGCTGTCTGCGCGGCCGAGCGGGGGGGGTGGAGCACCGGTCCCGAGGTTCTGGTGCTCTCTCACTGTAACACCACACAGTCGGCGCAGCCCACACCTACCCCTGCGGCGCGCTCACGGAGAGACCGCGGTGAGGTCCGTGCCGGTCCGCACGGCCAGCGTCCGGGCCCCACCCAGGTCGACGCCCGGCTGCAGGGTGACGAAGCCGGGCGCCTGAAGGTCCGCGACCTCCCGCGCCCGCGCCGCGGTGGTCAGGGCGAGGACGCTCGGACCTGCGCCGGAAACGACAGCGGCCACCCCACCGTCGCGCAACCGCTGGACCAGGTGCGCCGTAGCCGGCATCGCCGGCGCGCGGGCACCTTGGTGGAGCCACTCCGCGGTCGCAACCGCCAGCAAGTCCGCCCGCCCGCCCAGCGCGACGACGAGCAGGGCAGCCCGCCCGGCGGTGGCCGACGCGTCCGCGAATGGCACACGGCGCGGCAGCAGCCCGCGGGCGGTGGTGGTGGACAGGTGGTCGGCGGCGACGAAGAGCACCGGCACCACCCCGTCAGCCCCACCCGCCCGGACCGCCCGGGCAGCTCCCACGTCGTCCCGCCACGCAAGGGTGAAGCCGCCCAGCAGTGCGGCCGCCACGTTGTCCGCGTGGCCCTCCATCTGGTCGGCGAGCACAAGCAGGTCGGCGTCAGACCAGTCACGGCGGCCCCCGACGACGAGAGCCCGCGCCGCCACCAGCCCGGCGACGATGGCCGCGGAGCTGCTGCCCAGCCCACGACCGTGCGGGATGCGGTTCGCGCAGCGCAGGGCCAGCCCACGGGGTTGGCCCCCCAGAGCGTCGAAGCCGGCGCGCAGCGCGCGCACCACCAGGTGCGACTCGTCCAGCGGGAGACCTGAGGCACCCTCCCCTGCCACCTGGACGTCGAGGCCGGCGTCGTCGACCGCGACGACCACGTCGTCGTACAGGGCCAGCGCCAGGCCCGCCGCGTCGAACGCCGGACCCAGGTTCGCTGAGCTGGCGGGCACCCGCACCCGGACCGGGCCGGCGCGAAAGCGCGGCCGCGTCGTACGCGCCATCAGGCCAGGCCGAGCGCGTCCGCCGCCGCCTGGACGCTGGCCGGCACCGCCGGGGTGGGCTCGGCGTCGTAGGTGGCCCACTGGGGGTCCTTCAGTCCGTGCCCGGTCACGGTGACGACCACGCTGGCCCCGGCCGGGACCAGGCCCGCGGCGGCCGCTGCCAGCAGCCCCGCGACCGGGGCGGCAGAGGCGGGTTCGACGAACACCCCCTCCTGCGCGGAGAGCAGCCGGTGGGCCGCCAGGATCTCGTCGTCGCTGGCCGCGACGATGCGGCCGCCGGACTCCTCACGGGCCGCGATGGCAGAGGTCCACGAGGCGGGGTTGCCGATGCGGATGGCGGTGGCCAGGGTCTCCGGGGCGGTGACCACCGAGCCCGACACCAGGGGCGCCGCGCCCGCGGCCTGCACGCCCCACATTGCGGGAAGCCGGCTGGACAGGCCAGCCGCGGCGTACTCGGTGTATCCCTTCCAGTACGCGGTGATGTTGCCGGCGTTGCCGACAGGAAGGACGTGGATGTCGGGGGCGTCACCCAGTACGTCCACGACCTCGAACGCGGCGGTCTTCTGGCCCTCGATCCTCGCGGGGTTCACCGAGTTCACCAACGCGACCGGGTACGTATCGGCCAGCCCCCGGGCCACCGTCAGGCAGTCGTCGAACCCGCCGTCGAGCTGCACGAGCTGGGCGCCGTGGGCGAGGGCCTGGGCCAGCTTGCCGACAGTGATCTTGCCCTGCGGCACCAGCACGGCGCAGCGCAGGCCCGCCCGGGTGGCGTAGGCCGCCGCCGACGCCGAGGTGTTGCCGGTGGACGCGCAGATCACGGCCTTGGCGCCACGGGCCACCGCGTCAGAGATCGCCACGGTCATCCCACGGTCCTTGAACGACCCAGTCGGGTTGACGCCTTCCACCTTCAGACGAACCCGAGCGCCGGTGCGCGCGGACAGCACGGGCGCGTCCAGGAGGGGGGTACCCCCCTCGAGCAGGGTGACCACCGGGTCGCCGGCGCGCAGCGGCAACCGGTCTCGGTACTCCTCGATGACGCCACGCCAGGGGCGACCCGGGCCCATCACTCCCCCTCCACCCGCAGCGTCGAGGCGACGGCCCGCACGACGTCCAACCCACGCAGCTCGTCCACGACGGCGCGCAGCGCGCCGTCGGTGGAGCGGTGGGTGACCACGACCAGCGAGGCGTCGTCCCCGCGGCCCTCCTGGCGCAGCGTCTCTATGGAGACGTCGTGGCGGGCAAACGTCGTGGCCACCACCGCCAGGACGCCAGCCTTGTCCGCCACGTCCAGCGCCAGGTAGTACCGGGTCACCGCCTCGTCCAGCCCCACGATCTCCAGCGCCGCGTACGCGCTGGCGCGGGGCCCTCGGGCGCCGCTGACCCGGTTGCGGCCGACCGCCACGATGTCACCGAGCACCGCCGACGCCGTGGGCGTGCCCCCGGCTCCGCGCCCGTAGAACATCAGCTGGCCCGCGGCCTCGGACTCTACGAACACGGCGTTGTAGGCATCCCGCACCCCGGCCAGCGGATGGTGGCGCGGGACCATTGCAGGGTGCACCCGCACGCTGACCCCACCGGTCGACGTGCGCTCACAGATCGCCAGCAGCTTCACCACGTGGTCCATCGCGCGCGCGGCCGCCACGTCCTCGGCGCTGACCCCGCGGATGCCTTCACAGGACACGTCGTCCAGCCGGACGCGGGTGTGGAACGCCAGGCCGGCGAGGATCGCTGCCTTCGCCGCGGCATCCAGCCCATCCACGTCCGCGCTCGGGTCGGCCTCGGCGTAGCCGAGCGCCTGTGCCTCGGCGAGCGCCTCGGCGAAGCTCGCCCCGGTCTCGTCCATCTGGCTGAGGATGTAGTTGGTGGTCCCGTTGACGATGCCGAGGACCCGCCGGACGTTGTCGCCGGCCATCGACTCCCGCAGCGGCCGGAGCAGCGGGATGGCCCCCGCGACCGATGCCTCGTAGTACAGGTCGGCTCCCGACGCCTCCGCGGCCGCGTGCAGCTCGGCACCGTACTGGGCCAGCAGCGCCTTGTTGGCCGTGACGACGCTGGTCCCTGCCTCCAGGGCAGACAGCAGCAGTGTGCGGGCGGGCTCCACCCCGCCAATGAGCTCAACCACGATGTCCACGTCGCTGCGAGACACCAGCCCCGCCAGGTCGTCGGTGAGCAGCTGCGGCGGGATGCCTATCCCCCGCGCCCGCTGCAGGTCGCGCACACCGGCGCCGACCAGCACCACGGGGGCGCCGATCCGGCGGCCCAGCTCCTCGGACTGCTCGTACAGCAGCCGTGCCACCTGGGAGCCGACCACCCCGGCGCCGAGCAGCGCCACGCGCAGCGGCTGCGCAGCCATCGCGGTCCTCCTGCCCGGTAGGCGCCCCTGGGGCCGGCGGCCACCCATCCGGGTGCGCCCGTTACGACCCTACCGGGTGGACCGCAACGGACCGGGCTGGCCGGGGGCGTCGAGGGCGAGCAGGTCGTCCATGGTCTCCCGGCGCACCACGACCCTGGACAGCCCGGCGCCCACCGCCACCACCGGAGGGCGACCCACGTGGTTGTACGTCGACGACATCGACCGGCAGTAGGCGCCGGTCGCGGGCACGGCAAGAAGGTCCCCCGGTGCGACGTCCGCGGGCAGGAACGTGTCCCGTACGACGACGTCCCCGGACTCGCAGTGCCGGCCCACCACCCGACAGCGCAGCGGCGCGGCATCGGAGACGCGGTTGGCCAGGACGGCGGTGTAGTCAGCGTCGTACAGCGCGGTCCGGATGTTGTCCGACATGCCGCCGTCGACGCTGACATAGGTGCGCAGGCCGGAGACGGCCTTGACCGTCCCGACCTCGTACAGCGTGACACCCGCCGGACCCACGATCGCCCGGCCGGGCTCCACCGCCACGGCGGGCACGGCCAGGTCGGCCGCCGCGCACTCCGCTGCCACGACGCGGCGCAGCCGCTCGGCCACCTGCGCGGGTGGCATCGGGTCGTCACCACTGACGTAGGCGACCCCGAGGCCCCCACCGAGGTTGAGCTCGGGCAGCTCCAGCCCGTGCTCGTCGCGGACGGCGGCGGCCAGGCCGACAACGCGGTGGGCGGCCACCTCGAAACCCGCGGTGTCGAAGATCTGCGAGCCGATGTGGGAGTGCAGCCCCACCAGTCGCAGGGACGGGGCGGCAAGAACGCGGCGGACCGCCTCGGCCGCGTCCCCGTCGGCGAGGGAGAAGCCGAACTTCTGGTCCTCGTGCGCCGTCGCGATGTACTCGTGGGTGTGCGCTTCGACGCCGACGGTGACGCGCACGAGCACGGCCTGGACGACCCCAGCGGCGGCAGCCACCTCGGCAACGCGGTCGATCTCCACGAAGGAGTCCAGGACGACTCTGCCCACGCCGACCGACACCGCCGTGTCCAGCTCCCCCAGCGACTTGTTGGAGCCGTGCAGCAGCATCCGGGCCGGCGGGAAGCCGGCGGCGTGCGCCACTGCCATCTCCCCGCCGGTGCACACGTCCAATCCCAGACCGGCGCCGGCCACCCAGTGCGCCATCGCGGTACACAGGAAGGCCTTCGCCGCGTAGTACACCTGCCCGTCGGGCCACGCGGCCGCCCACGCCGCCATGCGCGCGGCCAGGTCCGCCTCGTCGAGGAGGTACACCGGGGTGCCCCACTCGCTGGCCAGCTCGGTGACCGGCACGCCGCCCAGCACCACCGCGCCGCTGGCTGGGTCGCGGTGCGCAGTGGCCGGCCACACGACAGGGTCCAGTGCTGACAGGTCGGCCGGCGGACCCGTCGTCTCGTGCTCGGTGACGGTGTCGCCGTGTCGCGGACCCGCTGGGTGCGCCCGCATGCCTACATCCGCTCGGGAGCGCTGACCCCGAGCAGGTCCAGCCCGTTGGCCAGCACCTGCCGGGTGGCCGCGCACAGGACCAGCCGGGCACGGTGCAGCGCCGTGGCCGGCTCATCCCCCATCGGCAGCACGCGGCATACGTCGTAGAAGCGGTGGTACGTCCCGGCGAGGTCCTCCAGGTAGCGGGCCACCCGGTGGGGCTCCCGCAGCTCGGCCGCGGTAGCCACCGTGCGGGGCAGGTCCCCCAGCGCCGCCAGCAACAGGGACTCCCGCTCGTGGGTCAGCACCTCGGGGTCGAACCCGGCCAGGTCGTAGGACAGGCCCAGGTCAGCCGCGTGCCGCAGCACGGAGGAGATGCGGGCGTGCGCGTACTGCACGTAGTAGACGGGGTTGTCCGACGAGTGCCGGGTGATGAGGTCCAGGTCCAAGGTGAGCGGGGAGTCGGCGGGGTAGCGGCACAGCGAGTACCTGGCCGCGTCGACCCCGACCTCCTCGACGAGGTCGTCCAGCGTCACCAGCGAACCGGCGCGCTTGCTCAGTCGGACCTCCTGTCCGGCGCGCACCATCTTGACCAGCTGCCCGATGAGGACGTCCACGGTGGCGTCGGGGTCGTCCCCCGCGCAGGCCGCCACTGCACGCAGCCGGTGCACGTAGCCATGGTGGTCCGCGCCGAGCAGGTAGATGCAGCGGTCGAACCCGCGGGCCCGCTTGTCGACGTAGTAGGCGCAGTCGGAGGCGAAGTACGTGTACTCACCGTCTGCCTTGACCAGTACCCGGTCCTTGTCGTCGCCGAAGTCGGTGGTGCGCAGCCAGACCGCACCGTCGAGCTCGAAGACGTGTCCCTGCCCCCTCAGCACGTCCAAGGCGCGCTCCACGGCACCCGAGGCGTGCAGGCTGCGCTCGGAGTACCACACGTCGAATCGGGTGCGGAACGCCTCCAGGACCTGCTGCTGCAATGCGAGCTGGCGCTGGTAGCCCTCTTCCCGGAAGGCCACCGCGCCGGCTGCGGCATCCAGCTCGGTGATGGTCGGGTCCTCGGCGACCACCTGGGCCGCAAGCTCGGCGACGTAGGCGCCGTGGTAGCCGTCCGGGGGGGTCGGCTCCCCCAGGGCGGCCGCGCGGAGCGAAGCCCCGAACCTGTCCATCTGCACGCCACGGTCGTTGATGTAGAACTCACGCGTGACCTGGGCGCCGGCAGCGTCCAGCACCCTGCCCAGCGCGTCGCCCAGCGCGGCCCACCGCGCGTGTCCCAGGTGCAGCGGCCCCGTGGGGTTGGCACTGATGAACTCCAGGTTCACAGCCAGCCCGGCCATGGTCGACACCCGGCCATACCCGGCGCCGGCAAGGAGCACGGTGGCCGCCAGCTCACCCGCGGCGCCGGCCTGCAGCCGCAGGTTGAGGAAACCCGGACCGGCCACCTCCACCCCTGCCACCCCGGGGGCAGTGCGCAGCCGGGTGGCCAGTCGCTCCGCGAGAACGCGTGGCGCCTCGCCGACCGGCTTGGCCAGCACCAGGGCGGCGTTGGTGGCGTAGTCGCCATGCTCGCGAATCTTCGGCCGCTCCACGCCCAGAGCGGCGACGATGCGGTCGTCCACCGTGGAAACCCCCGCCAGCTCCTCGGTCACGGCGGTACGAACCAGCACGGCGACGTCCTCAGGGCTCACCCCCGGAGCCTACCGGCCGACCCAACCGGCCCGGCGTGGCCACCAGATCCTCGTGGGAGTCGGCCGGCCGAGCCGGCGCAAGCCCGCTGATAAGATCGATGTCCCCTGCCCCCGTAGCTCAGGGGATAGAGCACCGCCCTCCGGAGGCGGGTGCGTAGGTTCGAATCCTACCGGGGGCACGCAGGAACCCCTCGGCCCAGCTGGGTGCACGGCGTCGTGCTGGACCTCGATGCCGACGTAGCACCACCGCGCAGCACGACGTCGGCGGTGGCAGCCCGGCTAGGCTCGCGGACCACCGCCGCAGCCGGTCGTCGACAGGAGCCTCGATGGCAGGACCACCAGCCACGCCGGCAGGCACGGGCTTCCCCGCCGAGGCCTTCGAGTTCTTCGAAGGCCTCGCAGCGGACAACTCCAAGGCCTACTGGCAGGCGCACCGCGACCTGTACGAGGAAGCCGTCGCGGCGCCGCTGGCCCGCCTCGCCGACGCGCTGGACGGGGAGTTCGGCCCAGTGAAGTGCTTCCGGCCCTACCGCGACGTGCGGTTCAGCGCGGACAAGCGCCCGTACCAGGAGCACGCCTCCCTGGCCGGGACCGGGGCCCGCGGGACCGGGGTGCTGTACTTCCAGCTCGGCCTGGACGGCGTGCTGTTGGCCGGCGGCGCCTATCGTCCCCCGACCGCGGTCCTCACCTCGTTCCGAGAGTCGGTGGACGACCCGGCGGTCGCCGCCTCCTATGACGCGATTGCGGCGGACCTCGCGTCGCACGGCATCACCGCCCTGGCCGAGCCTCTGCGCACTCGCCCCCGTGGCTGGCCCGCCGACCACCCGCGGCTGGACCTTCTGCGGATGACGAACCTGGCGGTGGCGACGACCTTGACTCCCGGGCCGTGGCTGGCCGGCGAGGAGTGTGTGAGCACCGTGGCCGCCACCTGGCGGCGGATCGACACGTTCAACCAGTGGTTGCGAGACCACGTCCCCGCCACGATGTAGGCCGCACGGACGCCCCACAAAGCGGCAGCGCGCGCGGAGATCCCGTCGCGTAAGGGGCGCGCTCGTGGCCGGCGCAGTGTTGACTGCTCGGCATGCGCTATCTGGACCTACCGACGCGAGTCCCCTGGTCAGTCATCGGACTGGGCACCTGGCAGTTCGGCTCCCGCGAGTGGGGCTACGGGGCGGGGTACGCGGGAGGGGCGGCTCGGGCCATCGTGGCCCGAGCTGTCGAGCTGGGCGTGACCTTTTTCGACACAGCCGAGATCTACGGCTTCGGACGCAGCGAGCGCATCCTTGGCCAGGCACTGGGCGAGGACCGCGACCAGGTGGCAGTAGCAACCAAGATCTTTCCGGTGCTGCCGGTTGCCCCGGTCGTCGAGCAGCGCGCCGTCGCGAGCGCCGCCCGCCTGGGGACCCGGTCGCTGGACCTCTACCAGGTGCACCAACCGAACCCCGTTGTGCGTGACGGCACGACCATGGCTGGGATGTCGGCACTGCAGACAGTCGGGCTAGTCGACCAGGTAGGGGTGAGCAACTACTCGCTGGGACGCTGGGAGGCGGCCGAGGCCGCACTGGGCACACCGGTGCTGTCCAACCAGGTGCAGTACAGCTTGGTCCACCCCGGCCCGGAGGACGCGATGGTCCCCTACGCCGCCAGCCTCGGCCGCGTCGTGATCGCCTACAGCCCCCTCGGCCAGGGTCTGCTCACCGGCAAGTACTCCGCGACCAACCGTCCGACCAACGGGGTGCGGGCGATGAACCCGCTGTTCCTCCCCGACTCCCTCACCGCGGCCGCACCTGTGCTGGCCACTGTGAGGGAGGTGGCGGACGCCCACCGGGCAACCCCCGCGCAGGTCGCCCTCGCATGGCTGATCCGCCACCCTTGCGTCATCGCGATCCCCGGCGCGAGCAGCGTGGCCCAGCTGGAGAGCAATGTGGCGGCGGCGGACATTGTCCTCGCCGACGACGAATCTGCGGCGCTGTCCGCTGCCGCGGCCGCGTTCCAGCCACCCCGCGGTCGGGCCGCCGCGGTGGCGCTGGCACGACAGCGGCTGGCCGGTCGCCGCGCCCCCGCGGTCCGCTAACCTGCCGGCGGCCCCCGGCAGTGCTGCCCGGGCCGGGAGGAGAGCCGCGATGGCGAGCGTCGACCGCGACCGACTGGCCGCTCTGCTGGCCGCCGAGTACGCGACCCACCAGGCGCGCACCCCACGCTCGGCGGAGCTGTTCGCCGAGGCTGACCACCTGTTCGGCAGGGTCCCGATGACCTGGATGAACGAGTGGGCGGGGGGGTACCCGGTCTACCTCGCCAGTGCCCACGGGGCGTCCATCCGCGACGTGGACGGCAATGACTACATCGACTTCGCCCTGGGCGATACCGGGGCGATGGCGGGCCACTCCCCTACAGCCACGGTCGAGGCGGTGACCCGGCGGATCGGCAGCGCCGGCGGCATCACCACGATGCTCCCGACACAGGACGCCGAGTGGGTCGGCGCTGAGCTCACCCGCCGCTTCGGCCTACCGCTGTGGTCGTTCTCCCTGACCGCGACAGACGCCAACCGGTGGGCGATCCGCCTGGCTCGGCTGGTGACCGGGCGCCCGAAGGTGGCGGTGTTCTCCTACTGCTACCACGGCAGCGTCGACGAGACCTTCGCGGTGCTCGCAGCGGACGGGTCGACGGTGCTGCGACCCGGCAGCGTGGGCGAGCCCGTCCCGATCCAGGAGACCACCGTTGCGGCGGAGTTCAACGACCTCGCCTCGGTGGAGCGGGCTCTCGCCGCCGGCGACGTCGCCGTGCTGGTGACCGAGCCCGCACTGACCAACATCGGCATCGTCCTACCTGAACCTGGCTTCCTCGAAGGGGTGCGGGAGCTGACACGTCGCTACGGGACACTGCTCCTGATCGACGAGACCCACACCTTGTCCGCGGGGCCCGGCGGGGCCACGGCAGCGTGGGGCCTGGAGCCCGATATCCTGGTGGTCGGCAAGTCCATCGGCGGGGGCGTGCCCACCGGCGCCTACGGCATCACCGGCGCCATCGCGGAGGCTGTGGGGTCCCATCCCGAGGCGGACCTCACCGACGTGGGGGGGATCGGCGGGACGCTGGCCGGCAACGCCCTTGCCTGCGCCGCCATGCGAGCCACCTTGGAGCAGGTGCTGACCGACGACGCGTTCACAGCCATGACCGCCCTGGCGACCCGCTTCACCGCGGGGGTGCAGGAGGCGATCGCGCGCCACGGCATGGACTGGTCGGTGACCCAGCTCGGCGCACGCACCGAGTACCGGTTCGCGGACCCCGCGCCCACCAGCGGCACCGCTGCCGCCGCGGCCGGGGACAAGGACCTGGAGGACTACCTTCACCTGTACTGCCAGAACCGGGGCCTCCTGATCACCCCGTTCCACAACATGGCCCTGATGTGTCCCGCGACGACGGCCGCCGACGTGGACGCCCACACCGCGGTGTTCGACGCCGCCGTGGGCTCCCTGAGCGGCTGACGCCCGCCACCCGGGCCCTTCGTCCCGCGCTGGCCTGGGTCTTGCGGCCCTTCCCCCGCACTGCGGCGCAGCGTTGACTGGGCAGCGGGCGGCCGCAGCGGACGCCCGAGGAGAGGGAGGCCCTCGTGGGCGCACCGCTTGCCGGAAACCTGGACGGTCCGGCTCACTACCTGGTCTGGGGACCCATCCAGATCTCGTGGGGCAATCTCACAGTGATCCTGGTGATGATCGCCCTGCTCATCCTGGCGCTCGTGCTGCCGTTCCCCAAGGGACACGACCAGTGACCGCCACCCTGCCGGGACCCGCCGGCACACCGCCTGAGGCACCCGAGCCTGACGAGGCCGTCCTGCAGCGCCAGTGGACCTCGAAGCTGCGCCGGGGCTTCTTCGGCGCGTACCCCCCCGAGCGGCTGCTGCCGGACACCCAGCCGTCCTACGTGGCGTCGTGGATCTACGTGTTCGGCGTCGCCACCATCGCGGCCCTCGTCATGATCATCGTCTCGGGCCTGGTGCTCACCCTGGAGGGGCCGCAGTGGTGGCACACCTCCACGTGGGGGCACTTCGTCAACAGCGTCCACCTGTGGAGCGTGGAGCTGTTCATGCTCTTCATGGTTGTGCACCTGTGGGGGAAATACATCATGTCCGCGTGGCGCGGGAAGCGAGCGCTGACCTGGATCACCGGGGCCTTGTGCTTCCTCGCCTCGGTGGGGACGGCCTTCACCGGCTACGTCATCCAGACGAACTTCGACTCCCAGTGGATCTCCACCCAGGCCAAGGACGGGCTGAACTCGGTGGGCATCGGGGCCTACTTCAACGTGCTCAACACCGGCCAGATGCTGCTGTTCCACGTGATGATGCTGCCGCTGGTCCTGAGCCTGATCGTCGTGTTGCACATCCTGCTGGTGCGCCGCCGCGGGGTGGTGCCCCCGGTGGGCATCGACGCGGAGACCGGTGAGCCCGTCGTGAGCGGGGAGGCCGCACGATGACCACCACCGCCCAGGCGACCGCAGTGACCGCCACGGCGCGTCGCCGCCGTGACCCCGCCAGCGGGGAGTGGCGCGGCCCGAAGCGTCCTTACGACATCGTCAAGGAGTTCGTGATCGCGATGGTCGTGGTCGGGCTCCTCGTGGTGGGACTCGCGGCCCTGTTCAGCTCCCCGGACGACCGCTCGGTCACCCTGCGGGCGTGGGCCGCCGCCGCGCCGATCGACTTCATGACCACCACCGCCACCGAGCTGGACGGATCGTCGGGCAGCGCGGGCTACGGACCGCCGTACAACTCGAACTCCACCGGCCAGCAGATCGGGCCGCTGAAGCTGGCGCAGTTCGCCGGGGTGCGAATCCCCATCGACTCGGCCAACGACTTCGTGATCAACCCGCTGACCGCCCTGTCGTCCGCCGACCCGACCGTGAAGGCGGCGCTGGACCAGTGGAACGGCGCGTCGGCGACCCAGCAGCAGACCTGGGCGACCAACTACACCGCCGCGATCGCCAAGGCCCCCAACCAGGACCCCACCAAGGTGGCGGCCGGCGACTACGGCCCGGTGCCGGCGCTGGTGGCCGCGGAGTACCAGGTGGCGCTCACTGGCGCACTGGACGGCGCGCTGGGGATGGGTGGCGACTTCTACCAGACCAACTACACCAAGTCGCTGCTGTTCATCGCTGATGGCGGCTACCTCGCCACGCTGGCCGACAACCAGCACCTGGCCGGTGACAGCTGGGGAATGATGAACGAGACTGGGAGCTACCCCGGCCAGGCATGGCTGTGGTTGTACACCTTCTGGTACCAGATCAACCCGTTCAAGTCCTCCGCGAACGCCGACGCCCTGGTGTGGGGCCTGATGATGATCCTGACCCTGGGGTTCATCCTCGTGCCGTTCATCCCCGTGGTGCGGTCGATCCCCCGCTGGGTGCCCCTGTACCGACTGGTGTGGCGTGACTACTACGCCAAGCACGGGGGAGGTCGGCACTAGGCGGCGACCGGGACGGGGGGCGACCAGGCGGGGTCGCCCCCCGTCCTGCTGCCCGTCCCGGTCGCCCGGTTGCCTCAGGCCAGCTGCGCGGCGGTCCACTCCGTGACCCGGTCGGCGAGCACCCGCAGGGGCAAAGAGCCGGCACCCAGCACCACGTCATGGAACGCAGACAGTGAGAAAGCCTCCCCCAGCGACTCGCTGGCCTGCGCGCGAAGCCGCTGGAACTCCAGGCGACCCACCATGTACGCCAGAGCCTGGCCGGGCCAGGCGATGTAGCGGTCCACCTCCGTGCCCACCTCCAGCGCCGCGACACCGGTGCGGGTCGCCATCAGCTGCACCGCCTGGTCGCGGGTCCACCCCATCGCGTGCAGGCCTGTGTCGACCACCAGCCGCCCGGCCCGCCAGGCGATCGTGGCCGCCAAGCCCAGCAGCGCGGCGTCGTCGGTGTACAGGCCCATCTCCTCGGCGAGGGTCTCCGCGTACAGGCCCCAGCCCTCCACGTAGGCGGTGAAACCACCGAGTCGGCGCACCATCGGCAGACCCTCGGACTCCATCGCGATGGCGATCTGCAGGTGGTGCCCAGGGACCGCCTCGTGGAAGGCGACCGCCTGCGCCATCGGGCGCCGGCGGTTGTGCGGCTCGAAGGTGTTCGCGAAGTAGGTACCCGCACGTGAGCCGTCCAGCGCCGGTGGCCGGTAGTAGGCCGGGGGGGCGCCCGGCGCCTCCAAGGACGGGACGGGCTCCACCGCGCAGCGGCCCTGCGGCAGGTGACCGAAGTAGCCGGGCAGTGCCGCCTCCGCTCGCGCCACCGCCTCGGCCGCGTCAGCAAGGATCTGATCGGCGGACGCGTAGGCCAGCGACGGGTCCTCGCGCAGCCGGCGGCGGACGACCACCGGGTCGTCCTCGCCGTACAGGCTGCGCCCCAGCCGGGCGAAGCGGGCGTCCAGGTCGTCCAGCACGCCCAACCCGATCGCGTGCAGGTCTGCGGGGTCGGCGTCGGTCGTGGTGTGCAGCCGCACGCACGCCGCGTACAGCGCGGAGCCGTCGCCCAGGTGGGCAAGGCCGGCGTGGTCGTCGTCACGGGCACCGGGCAGGACGCTGCCCGCCAGGTCGTCACGGGTGGCGGCCAGCGCCGGGTGGACCGCCTGCGCCAGCAGCCGGTCGCGTCGGGAGACCCAGTCCGCCTCGTCGGCCAGCTCCGAGGGTGCGTCGCGGGCCAGAGGGTCCACTCCTTCGGCGACCCCCTCGGCGTAGGAGTCGAGCTGGCGAATGGCGGCTCTGACCAGCCGGGCGACGCCCTCACGGCCCATCGCCCTTCCCTCCGCCAGCCGCTGCGCCGCCTGCTCGAGATAGGCCGGCACTGCAGCGAGGCGCGCGAGGTAGGCCTCGGCCTGCCCCTCGCCGGCGATGGGCACGATCGGCAGGACAGAGAACAGGCCCGGCGCCGGGGAGATCATCAGGTCGCTGGCGGTGTAGGTCGCCAGGGCGGCCGTTTGGGAGTCAGCCGCGGACTGGCCCAGTGCCACCAGTACCGCCGCGGTCACCCGCTCCTGGTCGCTGAGCGCGGACCGGTCCAGGACCGCCGACCGCTGGGCGACCGACGTCATGGCGGTGACAGTCGCTGCCTCCGACTCGGCAGACAGGTCGCCCAGCTGGTCGTCGTAGCCGGGGATCCCGTACAGGCTCGCGGCCAGCGGCTCCGCGCCCATCGCGATGTCCAACGCGGCCTGGGCGAGGGCCGCGAGCTGGGTGGACGCGGTGTCGCCGTCCACGTCGGAAGGGCTCGTCATGACCCCATCATGGGCCCCGCGTCACCCTGCGCCGGTGCGGGGTCGACCGGCGCGTCCCGCCCCGCCCCGGTGGCCGCCGGTGGGAGGCGGCCCCCGGCATGGCACCCTGCTGCGATGACCCGGGGCAGTGCGGTGGCGGCCGGCGACACCGCCACTGTCGCGGCAGCGACGGCGGTGCTGGCCGCCGGTGGCACCGCGGTGGACGCCGCGGTCGCCGCGGGATTCGCCGGTGCTGTGGCCGAACCCGGCCTGACCAGCCTCGGCGGCGGGGGCTTCCTGCTGGTCCGCCCGCTGGACGGGCCCGCCGTCCTGCTGGACTTCTTCGTCGACGTCCCTGGCCGTGGCCGCCCACCCGACCACCCCGGGCGTGCGCGGCCGGAGACCATCCACTACCCGGCCGCCGACCAGACCTTCGGGGTCGGCGCCGGCTCGGTCGCTGTCCCGGGCTGCCTAGCCGGCTACCTGCACGCCCACGCCCGGTGGGGTCGGCTGCCGCTGGCGGAGGTCCTTGCGCCGGCCGCCGACGCGGCCCGCGCCGGGGTGAGACTCGCGCCGGGCTCGGCGGAGGTCCTGGGGCTGGTGTCGGGCCTGCTGACCTACGCCCCGGACGGGGCGCAGCTGTACGAGCCACTAGGGCGCCCGGCGCGCGCCGGTGACGTCCACACCAACCCCGCGTACGCCGACTTCCTGGACGCCCTGGCGGACGGACAGTTCCGCGGCGGGTTCGCCGACCCCGCCCTGTCCGCGCCGCTGGTGTCCCGCATGGACGCCGAGGACGGCTGGCTGACCGCCGCGGACCTCGCCGCCTACCAGGTGGTGGAGCGCAGCCCTGTCCGGTTCGAGCTCGGCGACCACACGGTGCTGACCAACTGCCCACCCTCCTTCGGTGGCGAACTGGTCCGCCTCGGGCTCCGCGCCCTCGCTGACGGTGCCGACCTGCCCACCGCGCTCGCCATGATCAGCGACCGGGCCACGATCGACGGTCTGCGCGCCGTCCACGGCACCACCCATGTCAGCGTGGCCGACGGCGACGGGACGGTGGTCGCCATGACCACGTCGACGGGCACCTGTTCGGGGGTTCTGGTGCCGGGCACCGGCATTCAGCTCAACAACATGATGGGCGAGTCCGACCTGGTCCCCGACGCCCGGGCCTGGCGCCCGGGGACCCGCGTGGGATCGATGATGGCGCCGACCGTGCTCGCCGGACCGCGCCGCGTCGTCGCCGTGGGCACCGGCGGCAGCGAACGGATCCGCTCCGCACTGACCCAGGTGGTGGCGCGGCTCGTGGCCGGGGAGACCCTCGAGCAGGCGGTTCTGGCGCCCCGTCTGCACTGGGACGGCTCCCGGTTCCAGGCTGAGCCTGGCCTGCCGGAGGAGGTGCTGGCCGCAGTCGGCGACGCCCCGCTGCGGGTGTGGCCGGCGCGCAACCTGTACTTCGGCGGCACGCACGCGGTAGCCGTGGACGCCCCGGGGGTCGGCGACGGCGCAGGCGTCGAGGCGGTCGGTGACCCACGCAGGTCCGGGCACGGCGTGGTGCTGGGCGCGCAGGCCCACTAGGCCCGCCGCTGCGGGCGACGGGATACTCCTGCACGCTGGAGCCGGCCGAGGCCCGGCAAGGGGCGGCGGCCCCGCACGGCGGCACGTCGAAACGACACGAGGGGGCGCGGAGATGACCGGCACGGCGCAGGCAGCAATGGCGCGCGCAACCGGTTCCTCATTGAAACTCCACAAATCTTCCAGCGAGCCTCCACCGCGGAC
>Ga0209698_10001948_pt1 | contig 23686 bp, 26 predicted proteins | sample LitLauG_LLR_2012_FD_187203 | JGI IMG/M metagenome (GOLD analysis project Ga0209698, IMG submission 187203) | Freshwater sediment microbial communities from Pennsylvania, USA - Little Laurel Run_MetaG_LLR_2012 (SPAdes) (version 2) | ecosystem: Environmental > Aquatic > Freshwater > Creek >... | reverse complement strand
CCACAGAGGGCACGGAGGAACACAGAGGTTCGTCAGCTCTTCTTCTGGCGGATGGCGGCGCGTAATTCTGCCACGATTTCCTGCGAGGCTTTAATCGCCGCGGCGTGCTGATTCACGTTGAATGAGATAGCTCCGACGCGAGCGTGCCCGCCTCCGCCGTAGCGCTCACAAATACGCGCCAGGTTCACCTCGGGCTCCTGCGGCGCCCAGGGGTTCGACCCCACCGAGACCTTCACACGAAAGCTGCTCTTGCTAAGCCCGACGCTGTACACCGACTCGGGATGCAAGTAATAGGGGATAAATTTGTTGTAGCCCTCGAGGTCATGATCGGTCACGTCGAAGAAGATTGTGGCGTCCTTGCACTCGGTCCGCTCCTTCAGAATTCCAATCGAAAGTTCGTGGCGCTTGAGGAGCGGCGGAAGCAGCGGCGCAACGAAAGGTTCCAGTAAAATCTCGCCCAACGACTTGGTCGCGAGCAGGGGGATCAGGTTCGGCACGAAGCCGTGATCGGGGGCCGACTCGATCACCATGGTAAGTTTCATCGCGGGAGCTTCCATCTCGACGGCCGTCTTCGCGTCCGGATAAAGAGCTCCGTCGATTACGTCGGTCCAGTGCACCAGGTCCGCCACTGGTGAAGGATCGAAGCCGAAGCGTTGCTGCGCAATCATGGCAATAAAACTGGTGCAGGATTTGAATGCCGGATCGTAGAACTTGCGATTGCTCTGGTCCTGCTCGAAGTGCTCGGCGTCGGCGGGAGTGAGGAATGCACTCTCGTGATGATCGAACCACCAGGTAATGTTCGGAGAACTGGAGTACTTGAAATCGACGATAGCGTTTTCGTCACCGTCGAATTGCTTCTCATCAAACAAGGCGCCAGCGCGGTGCACCAGTCCGGTGAATTCGAAATGGACGTCACTGCGGATGCGCTCGCGATAGAAACGAGAGAACAACGCCGCCGAAGAAGCTCCGTCAAAACACTTGTCGTGGTAGAAAACCCGGACTCGCAATGAATTCCCCGATCGTTCGAGATTCCGGCGCGCGAGCCCCTAGCAACGGATGACTCCCGACGCAGGTAAAAGCTAATAGGATTGACAGCTTGGAGGAAGAAAGTCAAGGGGCGGGAGCGAAAGAGGACACGGAGAGCCAGCAACGCAGATACGAAGCGAAGTGTTCGTGGACCTCGTGCCTTGTGTTCACGAGCCGCTTACATGGCGTTGGCTTGCTTTTCCGCCAGGTCGCCGATCACAGGCAGTTTGTACATCTGGCCCTGATTGGCTTTGATCAAGAGCAGGATCCAGGCTACGAAGATGCCGATGCCCAGTGCCATCCAGAGAAGAAACATTACCAGGTGTCCCAGGAAAGGGATGAACGCCAACACCATGGAGAGGATGACCAGAGCAATCCAACTTGCGATCCACGCCGCGTGCAGAAAGATGTTTTGCCAGGCATGGAAGCGTACAAAGCGGTTCTTATTGTAAGGTTCTACGACCAGGAAAATGATCGCAGGGATGATGGTGATATAGGCCAGCATGCCCGCGACGTTGTCGGCCATACCCGTAGCAGGCGCAGTGGCGGTTGCAGCTGGAGCGGCGGGGATGCGCGCGGCGCAGGCGGCGCAGGTAGTGGTTCCGTCGGCGATCTGTGCGCCACACATGTTGCAAAAAGCCATAGTGCCCTCCGAGTCGTGTGGGACGGGACAGACTGCTACGTTCCGCTCCCAGCGGCGTTCGCGGCAAAGTATCAAAAAAACAAAGCTAAAGCAATCGCCAATTTGAGCCAACGAAAAGGGCCTATGCTGCGCCGGAATACTGCTCAGCCAGATCGCCGATCACAGGAAGCGCAAATCTCTCTCCTTGGAAAGCCTTCACCAGCAGAACAATCCACGTGAAGATTGCTGCCAAGGAGACAATCACCGCAAGCAGCAACACAAGCAAAGGACCGACCACCGGGATAAAGAGCAGGACAAGGCTGACCAGCCTGACTGCAGCTGCTAAGACCACGCAAACAAGCCAGAACAGCAGACACTGTACAGAGTGAAAGCGCACGAACGGATTTCTGCGGTAGGGGTCGAGTAGAAGGAAAACGAGCGCGGGCAAAAAAGTGACGTAAGCGAAAGCACCTGCGACGTTCTCGCGCACCAGACCCAGTTTCTGCTTAGCCGCGGATTCGATGTGCATGGAACGGCCGCAGCCGGGGCAGAAGGCCGCCGAATCGGGCATCTGGGCAGCACATTCCGGACACGCCTTCAATTCCACTACGGCTTGTTCCATTGCGGGCACCATATCAAACCGAAGTGCCAGAGACAAATGGGAGGGAACCAATTTAGCGCATTGACGCAGGCGGTGGCGAAGCGTATGTTTCGTGCAAATTTCGAATGCCGACGCTTTGGCGCTGGAGACAGGAATGAGCACGTTTTGCGCATCATGCGGCAACAGCAGCAATACGGAAGATAAGTTCTGCCGAGTGTGCGGGGCACCGACTTCTGCGCTTGCAGCACCCGCCAGCGTATCGCCACCGGTCCCTGCAACTCCAGCCGAGGTCAGTGGAAAAGCCATTGCCAGCCTGGTCTGCGGGTTGCTGTTTTTCGTACCGTTCGCTTTTGTCGCTGCCGTGATTTTCGGGCATCTCGGTTTGTCGGAGATTCGAAAAAGCGCGGGACGGCTGAAAGGAGACGGCTTCGCCATCGCTGGGTTAGTCCTGGGCTACATGTGGGTGGTGAGCGTTCCAATCATGCTCATCATCGCGGCGATCGCAATTCCAAACCTTTTGCGAGCGCGCATGGCGGCAAATGAATCGTCGGCGGTGGCTTCGGTTCGGACCATCAATACGGCTGAGGTTTCATACTACGCATCCCACAACGGCTATGCTTGCTCACTGTCGGATCTTGGCGGAGCCCAATTGATCGACAGCGCGCTGGCGAGCGGACAAAAAAACGGGTTTCTATTCGAGCTGACGGCGTGCGCTCCGGGGCCGGACGGCGGGGCCAGCCAGACGTATCAAGTGGTGGCGCGCCCGATCACGGCCAATACGACCGGGGTGCGTAGCTTTTGCTCCGACGAGTCCAGCGTAATCCGGACTGACCCGGGAGGCTCGGGGACAACCTGTTCGGAACGCGGCCAGCCACTTGACTGAGGGGCGGACTTTGCGGGCCTGATCTTGGTGGGTCTTTGTGTGGAGGGGAAGAATGTTTTGTCCTCAATGCGGGGCGAGTAACACGGATAACGCGATGGTATGCGTGCAGTGTGGAAGAAACTTGCAGGCAGCGATCCTAGCGGCTCCCATCCAGACGCCCGGAGTCGTTCTTCCTCCTGGCGCCACCATACAGAACTATCTCGTGTTCGCGATTCTGGCGACGGTCTTCTGCTGCCTTCCGGCGGGAATTCCAGCCATCGTTTATGCGGCGCAAGTCAATGGCAAGTTGCAGGCCGGCGATCTGGCCGGAGCAAAAGCGGCATCCGACAACGCCAAGATGTGGTGCTGGATTTCATTTGGCGTTGGGCTCGGGGGAGTCGTGCTTTGGCTCATGCTCTTCATGCTCGGCCTCGTGAGCGGACTTCATCAGAGTTGACATGCGAACCACGGTCAATCTGCCCAAGAATCGTGTGATGGCGGCGATGTTTTTGTTAGGCGTGGCCGGAATCATCATGCGCGTCTTCGATCCGGCGACCTCGGGTATCTTTCCCCCCTGCCCCGTGCGCTATCTGACAGGACTATATTGTCCCGGGTGCGGATCGTTGCGGGCCATGCATGCGCTGCTTCATGGGGAACTGGGGCGTGCGTGGGCTATGAATCCGCTGATGATTGTCATGCTGCCGTTCGTCACCTACGGACTGGTCTCCGCAGCGCTCCTCGAACTACGCGGAAAGGGGTTGCCGGAGGTAGTGCTGCCCGCAACCTGGATTCGCGCGATCGGCGTTGCGGTTATTGTTTTTGGGATTGCGAGAAATCTTCCCCTTTATCCCTTCGACTTGCTGGCGCCGGGAGCGCTGCTGCATCTCCAATGAAGTTTCCGGACAAAGGAGAATCCCGGTGAGCTCGTTTTGCCTCGGTTGCGGCAACAGTATGGCCGAGGGGGAGCGGTTCTGCGGAGTCTGTGGTCGCGACTGTGAGGCGGGTGCCAGCGTTGCCCCGGTCGATCCCCAGGTGGCATTCGGGCTGCCTCCCGAGACCAGCGGCAAAGCGGTCTTCAGCCTGATCTGCGGGATCCTTTTTATTATTCTTCCTCTCTCGATCGTGGCGATCATCTTCGGATACATCGCCCTCTCTGAGATTCGCAGGAGCCCCGGACGCTTGAAGGGTCGAGGGCTAGCGATTACAGGAGTCGCGTTCGGTTATGTGGGCGCAGTGCTCATTGTGGCGTTCATCGGGCTGGGGATTTACGGCATTCGGAGGGCTGCGAAAGAAATCAATGACACCGCACGTTCGGCAAACGAAGGGTCGGTTGTCTCATCGCTGCGAACCGTGAACATGGCTGAAATTGCCTATGGGCAGGCGCACCGGGACGCGGGCTACACCTGCTCGCTTCCGGAACTCAAGGCAGTCTGGGGAATCAGCGGCGATCTGGCGGCCGGCAGGAAAAATGGATACATCTTCGAACTCAAGAATTGCAGCGCGGTCAAGCCCGGAGGGCCCGTCGCCAGGTACCAACTGTTCGTCTACTCGACCGATCCCAGACGGGCTGGAGCGCCGGCCTACTGCAGCGATGAATCCGACGTCATTCGAGTGATGAGAGGCGGCTCTCCGCAGGACTGCTTTGCGACCGGAACGGAGTTGTCGGTAAAGGAAATCAATCGCCCGCAGGTTTGGCCGAAGTAGTTAGCGGAAAGCTAACTTCTCTCACGTGCGCCGCGCGTCGTTCTTCTGTCGGCACTCTTCGCAAATCCCGTAGATCTGAAACGTGTGCCGGGTGGTCAGATAATGATATTTGCGCCCGATTTCCTGCTCCAGGTGGCTTACTTCCGGAGAAAAGAACTCGACCGAACTGCCGCAATCGGTGCAGACCATGTGGTGATGGCTGCGACGGTTGTATTGATGCTCGTAACGGGCGATGCCATCGTGGAAGGCAACTTCGCTGGCCAAGCCACACTCGGCCAGTAACTTCAGGGTGCGGTACACGGTGGTGTATCCAATGCCGGCGTCCTTCTTTTGGACCAGACGGTGAAGTTCATCGGTCGAGAGATGGTCGCGGGTCTCAAGGAAGGTGCTCAGGATTGTGTCGCGCTGCGCAGTCTGCTTCAGGCCCACACCCTTCAGATGGCGGTGGAGGATTTCCTGGGCCTCTCGAACCATCTGGCGGGAAAGGGTGGGCTGATCGTCGATGCGCTTCTGCAGCATGGGTCGCGAGCCAGAATACCACCCGAGCATATTGAAAATGAAATTCATTTTCAGCCTCGCCAGGTCGCGGCTGGAATACAATCAGAGATTCCCTATGAGCACGATGGCTGAAATTCGGACTCCGACAGCCCGCCGTTCTCCTTTACTCCGCATTTTTTTCTGGCTTTTGCTGGTGGTGCTTCTGCTGCTGGGTTGTGTCGTGGGCTACGCCTATTACGTGGCTCACTCTGCCCTTCCCCAGTTGGACGGAAGGTTACAAATCGCGGGACTTTCCACACCGGTGACGGTGACGCGAGACGCACACGGCGTGCCGACCATCGAGGCTGCAACGCTGGAAGATCTTTTCTTCGCTCAAGGCTACGTTACGGCCCAAGATCGCCTGTGGAAGATGGACATGATGCGCCGCTTCGGCAGTGGGGAACTCTCGGAGATTTTTGGCGATGAAACACTCAAGGTCGACCGGGAGCAGCGAACTTTAGGCCTGCGCGCAACGGCGAAGAAGGCTCTGGATATGGCCAGTCCGCGCGATCGGAGTTTCTTCGAAGCCTATGCGCGCGGGGTCAATGCTTACATCGGAACTCATAACGGCAGGCTCCCGATTGAGTTCCGCATCCTGCGTTACGCGCCGAAACCGTGGTCGGTGGAGGACACAATAGTCATCGCCTACATCCTGGTCAAGGATCTGAACTATCACTATTTTTACGAGGCACTCAGTCGCGAGAAGATTCTGGCCAAGCTTGGACCGGAACTCACCGCAGATTTATATGTGAACCGCTCGTTGCACGATCGTCCGCCGACTGTCATGCGCGAAGATGTGAATGAGCCGGACACCAATCCGGGCGATTCCGACGAGGATGAGGATTCTCCGGATACGTCGGTGACGGAGCAGAGAGTTCCAATGAGTGCTATGGGAAATTCACCGGCTCTGGAACTGCCGGTGAACGGGTCCAATGATTGGGTTATTTCCGGAGCACATACTGTCAGCGGAAAACCGCTGTTATCGAATGATATGCATCTGGAGCACCAGATGCCGAACCTGTGGTACGAGGCACATCTCCACTGTGGCACGTTCGACGTGGCGGGCGTGACGCTGCCGGGCGTGCCGTACGTCATTGTGGGCCACAATCAGCGCGTGGCGTGGGGGTTCACGAATGTCGGCCCAACCGTAACTGACATTTACATCGAGAACTTCAACGATCAGGGTGCGTATCAGACACCCAAGGGATGGACGCAAGCCGAGCACCGGCAGGAGGTCATTCACGTCAAAGGCAAGCCGGACGTCAACATCGACGTTCAGATTACCCGCCACGGGCCGGTCATCACGGCGCTCGTGCCGGGCGAGACGCGTCCCCTAGCGCTGCGTTGGACGCTCTACGACGGGCTGCGGATACCGTTCTTCGATGTCGATGCGGCACAGAACTGGGAAGAGTTCACCAAGGCATTCTCCCAACTGGACGCTCCCGGCCAGAACGTGGTGTACGCCGATGTGGATGGAAACATCGGATATCACACGACAGGCAAAGTTCCGATCCGCGCCTCTGGCGATGGCAGCCTGCCAGTGAGCGGCGCCGATGATGCGCACGAGTGGACGTCTTACATTCCGTTCGACAAACTGCCGAATATCTACAATCCATCGTCAGGAATTATCGCCACGGCGAACGGGAGAATCACGCCGGACGGCTATCCTCACTCGCTCAGCATGGAGTGGGAAGCGCCCTGGCGGACGGAACGCATTTATCACGTGCTGGAATCGGGCAGGAAATTTTCGCCCGCGGACATGCTGGCGCTGCAGATGGACATTCACTCGGAGGCAACCCTATTTGCCGCGGAGCGCTTAGTTTATGCGGTGGATCACGCCGCGAAGCCCTCCGCGCGCGCCAAGCAGGCCGCCGACCTGATGCGCAGCTGGGATGGCCGCATGCTGGCTACTTCGGCAGCACCCACCATTGCGGAAAATGCAATCGGCGAATTGCGTCGCCTGCTTCTCGAACCAAAACTGGGAATGGCGCCCCTGGAACCTCGCAGGGACGCTGACTCCGAGCTCTACAAAGAAGCTCCGAAGAACGCCGTCGACTGGAAGACCTATTCGTGGCTGCAGAGATCGGTGTGGATAGAGAACATCCTGCTCCATCGCCCAAAGCGGTGGCTGCCGGAAAAGTATCCGAACTACGACGAGTTGTTAGCCGCAACTGTAGAAGCGGCAGTGAGCGGTCCGGGGGCACCCAAGGACCTGTCTTCATGGCACTGGGGTGCATTCAATTCAGTTGAGATTCAGCATCCGGTTCTGGGGAAAATTCCTTTACTCAAGTACTGGTCTGGACCGGGCGCGCAAGAGCAGTCTGGAAGCGGCTACACGGTGAAGGCGGTGACGCGGTATCACGGACCGTCAGAGCGGTTCACCGCGAACCTTGCCGATCTCGACCAGTCGACCCTGAATATCGTGACCGGCCAAGCTGGCAACTTCTTGAGCCCGTACTATATGGATCAGTGGAAGGCGTGGTACGAGGGAACCACTTTTACTCTACCCTTCAGTGCGAAGGCCGTGGAAGCAGCAAAGGCGCACCAGTTGTTGCTGCAGCCCGGGAAATAGAAGTTCTAGAAGAAGTCGATTGCCTTCACATCGCCCACGTAGCCCACTATGTCGATGGTCCCCTGCGGCACGAAATCGTTGATCAGGAGAATGTCTTGCGTGGTGTCGTAGACGCGCAACTGGCCGCCCTCCGCAACATATTCCACATAGCGGGTGGCAAAACCTTGCAGGCCGGTAACGTCGCCATTATCGGGAGGAAAGATCACCGATCCGTTAAAGATATTGAAAATCGAAAGGCATCCTCGTATTTCTCCGCCCGTTGGATTGTTCACATTGCCAATGTTGGTGCAGTGGCTCGAGCCCACGAAGAGCTGGCCATTGCTCGTCAGGTCCATGCGCTCGTGATAGCCGTCGGTAATGGCCGTACTGCTGGTAACGTGCATCGAGGTCAAATCGACAACGTCGAGGGTTCCGCAATTCGTAGCGGCAGTTTTCTGCGAGGCGGGACAAGGATAATTCACGGGACTGCCGGCAACGTAGAGTGTAGAACCGCTCAGCAGCGCCATGGTGGCGGCGTCAACCGTGACCGTTTGGGTGACCGAAAGACTTCCGAGATCAAAAACCGCAACGCTGGCGGGTGCCGGATTTCCATTGGGCAAGGTGCCGCCGCATTGGAATCCGCAGTTCAAGATGTAGGCAGTAGTTCCATTGATAATCGCGTTCACGGGACGGCTAAAGCGCGCGTCTTGCACAATGGTGCACGCCGAGTTCGGAGGATTCGTATTAGTAGGATTCGTGTAGCAACTGGTATCGACTGGCGGTACCGCGGCGGCGGGGTACAGAACGGTCACGGCATCGGAGTCCGCGCTGAAGACCAGCAACTGGGTCCCCTGCGAGTTCGATACCACAGTTTGGGCGTTGCTGACAGCAATGGTGGTCAGAGCGCTGGAGGAGAAGTCTAACGCCTCGACCGCGCCAAGAACCGCAAACCCATTCACGGTTGCGGTCGGAACGGCAGCAAATCCTGTAGGGTTGGCAGTAGGCACCGCGATGCTCGAAGTCGGACCGGGAAGATGCACGCCGCTTCCAATGGAAGACTGTCTGGCGGTATTCACGGCAAAAACGGTGTTAGTGCCCGAGTCGAAAGTCGCGGCGATGTTCCGACTCGGCGACAAAACGATCAGACCAGGGGAGCTTCCACCGTTCAGCGGCGCGACGCGCGGGAGAGTGTCGTTCTGTCCGTCGATGATCACAAGCCCCCCGAACGCCAGCGTGGCCGTAACCCCCTGAGAAGCCAGAACCCGATTGGGCAATATCACCGTACCGCTCGACGATCCCCCACACGAGAGAAAACTCAGGGCGAAGCACAATCCCACCACCACGATCAGAATACTTTTGCTCAAACGGCAGGCTCCTAAGAACATGAAAAAGGTAGATTTAACTGTGAAATCGTGGATTATAACAGACCGGCACCGCGCCCTCATGCCGCTGCGCGTTTGGGACTGTGGCCAAGCGCACCCGCGTGCCTCGGGATGCGCGAACCCGGCTTCATCCTGTATTCTCAGCAATCATGGCAGTCGACCTTCTATCCCGGATCAAGCAGTCCCCCGTGTTGTGCGACGGGGCGATGGGTACCCTGCTGTACGCCAAGGGCATCTTCATTAATCGGTCCTACGATGAACTGAATCTCTCACAGCCCGACCTGATTCGCGGGATACACCACGATTACTTGCAGGCCGGCGCCGAAATTATTGAAACCAACACGTTTGGTGCGAACTCGTTTCGCCTGGCCCGGCACAGTCTGGCGGACAAAGTACGGAACATCAACCGCGCCGGGGCGCGCCTGGCTCGAGAAGCCGCCAAGAGCTTCGATGTGTGGGTCGCGGGATCGGTTGGCCCGCTGGGAACCAGGATTGAACCTCTCGGCAAAACCTCGTTCCAGGAGGCTCGAGAGGCCTTCCGTGAGCAGATTCAGGCGCTCGTGGAGGGCGGAGTCGATTTGCTCATCCTGGAGACATTCGGATACCTGGAGGAAATCCATCAAGCCATGCTGGCGGCACGAGAGGTGGCACCCTCGCTGCCACTGGTTGCGCAGGTGACCATCGATGAAGACAGCAACTGCCTGGACGGTTCCGATCCGGAGACTTTCGCGCCGAAACTGGCGGAATGGGGAGCCGATGTAATTGGCTGCAACTGCAGTGTAGGGCCGGTTGCTATGCTGGACACGGTCGAGCGGGTTCGTGCGGTGACTTCCCTTCCTCTGGCCGCACAACCCAACGCCGGAATCCCGCGCTCGGTGGAAGGCAGAAACATTTATCTGTGCTCTCCCGAGTACATGGCCAGCTACGCGCGCAAATTCGTCGCCGCCGGAGTCCGGGTGGTCGGCGGATGCTGCGGCACTACCCCGGACCACATACGGGTCATGAAGTCGGCGCTGCGTGTGGGCGAGGCTCGGGGAAAAACGGCTTCCGCGCACGTGACTGGCGGGCCTGCACCGAAGGCGATTGCGGCTGTACCGCTCGAGAAACGGTCTCCTTTGGGCAAGAAGCTCGCCCGCGGCGAGTTTGTAACCATGGTCGAGATTGTGCCGCCCAAGGGAATCGACATCAGCAAGGAAGTCGAAGGTGCACGCTTCCTGAAGTCCGTCGGTGTCGACGGGGTCAATATTCCGGACAGTCCGCGTGCGTCGGCTCGTATGAGCAATCAGGCGCTCTCGCTGCTGATCCAGCGCGAAGTTGGCATCGATGCCATCCTGCATTACACTTGCCGCGACCGGAACGTGTTGTGCATCCAGAGCGATTTGCTGGGAGCGGCCGCGGTCGGAATCAGAAATCTGATCTGTATCACGGGCGATCCTCCGAAGATGGGTAACTATCCGGACGCGACCGCAGTTTTCGATGTGGATGCTATTGGGCTGGTGAACATCGTCCGCAGCTTGAATCATGGACTCGACCTCGGAGGAAATCCGATTGGGACGGGCACTGGATTTGTGATCGGAGTGGGCGCGAATCCCGGCCTTACGGATCTGGACGAAGAGATCCGAAGGTTCGAGTACAAAGTCGAGGCCGGAGCAGAATATGCGGTGACGCAGCCGGTGTTCGACCTACGCTTGCTGGAAAATTTCCTGCGGCGAATTGAGCATTGCCGCATTCCGGTCGTCGCCGGAATCTGGCCGCTGGTCAGCGTGCGCAACGCGGAGTTCATGAAGAATGAGTTGCGGGTCTCAGTGCCCGATTTGATTCTGGAGCGCATGGCACACGCACAGACGCCCGAGCTAGCAAGGGCCGAAGGTGTCGCGATTGCGCGTGAAATGTTGATTGCCGCACGGCAGATGGTGCAGGGAGCGCAGATCAGCGCGCCCATGGGACGGTACAGCTCAGCAGTGGATGTGCTGGAAGCGCTTGGCACGCAGCCAGCGGCCTCCGCGTAACATCTCTCAGTTACTCGTCACTCGCGTTCTGCCAAATCGATCTTGCACTCCAAACCTCGCTACTGACGTGCTTTTTACAGAACGTTTACAAATGTCGCGCACTTATGCAGTTCCATTCTGGACATCACACTTGCAGTTTTTTCGATGGATCGCACAAAAAAGACTGGACACTCTCGTGAAATAGTTGCATTACAATAGAGGACACGGAGCGAAATCCCGTTGCCCAAATTTGAAGAGTGCCTCCAGCGACTGGAGAAAATTGTTCAGGAACTGGAAAGGGGGGAAGTTCCCCTGGAAAAGTCTTTGACTCTCTTCGAAGAAGGAATGCAGCTTTCTTCCGCCTGCCGGAAGGAACTGGAACAGGCGGAAGGGAAAGTAGAAGTCCTGCTGAAGAAGAACGGGAAGCTCCAAGCCGAACCATTCGAGCCCGTGGCAGAGAAGGCGCCCACTCGCCGGTAAGCTGCCGCGACTCGGGAATCCGTTAGCTGTCTGTGGAGTTGTGGTTTTTCCCAGCCACCCCGCAGCCTAGTCGAGCGTTGACGACCAGCCGTTGACGACGATTCAAGATCGGGGAATGTATGGCTCAAAGCATAGTGTTACTTGAGAAGGATCCGCGAGTGGCCCGTTCACTGGCCGGTGGACTGCGCCCTCATTTTTCCGTGGATGTGACCGGTTCCCGCGAGGAATTGCGGGACAAGGTGGAACGAAACAACCCAGAGGCCGTGGTTCTCAATATCGAGTACTGGCGGCTGACGGATGTTGAGAGTTTGCACCGCGAATTTCCCAAACTGCCCATCGTCTGCACGCACCGCATTCCTGACGAAGAGATGTGGATGGCCGCCCTGGAAGCGGGCGCCTGTGATGTGTGCCCCGCCGATGACGTGGGCAACGTACTGACCTCCGTGCTCCGGAGCACCGCTCTGTCGCGCAGCGCCGCGGCTTAACTCACTTACTGTGCCAGAGGACGCCTGCGGGCGTCCTTTTTTGTTTTTCGCGCTCCGAACAACGCACCACGCCCTTTCGCGTCCTCGCTTGTTATACTGCCACGTCATGTTGAAGGAAACTCTGCTGGAAGGACAGCAACTGGCGGACGCCGCCCTGGACCGGCTTATTCCTTTGGAGACCCAACATCCGGTTTCCATCCACAAAGCCATGCGACACAGCGTATTCGCCGGCGGCAAACGGCTGCGCCCGATCCTGTGCATGGAAGCGGGACGGATGGTCGCAGGTTCGCTGCCGGCGGGGATCGAGGAACTTGGCGCCGCACTGGAAATGCTGCACACCTACTCACTGATTCACGACGACCTCCCCGCGCTCGACAACGATGACCTGCGGCGCGGGCGTCCGACGTGCCACAAAGCATTTGGCGAGGCGATTGCGATCCTCGCCGGGGACGCTCTGCAGACGCAGGCCTATGAAGTGCTCTCGCGGCTGAAATGTTCCGCGGAGGCGCGGGTTCGGATTATCGAAGTGATCGCGCGTGGCACGGGCACCGTCGACGGCATGATCGGCGGGCAGGTGGTCGACCTTGAGGCGGAACACACGAAACCCACTGCCGGGATGCTGGAGTACATACACCGATCAAAGACAGCGGCGCTGATCACGGCGAGCCTGGTCAGCGGTGGCTTATACGCGGAAGCCAAGGACAGCGTAGTGGCCAAGTTGCGTGCCTTCGGGATGGGAATTGGACTGGCTTTTCAGATTGTCGACGACGTGCTCGACGTAACCCAGACCTCCGAGCAACTGGGCAAGACCGCCGGCAAGGATACCGCTTCGGAAAAAGCGACCTATCCCGCTCTGTTTGGCATTGAGGCGTCCATACGCAAGGCGGACACATTGGTCAACGATGCATTCTCGCAGTTGGAAAGTTTTGGCGAACGCGCGGAGACTTTGAAGGAGTTGGCGCGATTTCTGGTGGAGCGGAAGAAGTGAAAAGCCTAAGCCACGAAGGGCACGAAGGTACACGAAGGATTTCCTGCACTTGCATTCCTTCGTGTTCCTTGGTGTCCTTTGTGGTTTAATGATTTTGACGGCGATGGAGTTCGCCACAACCGCCTCAACGGCTGATGACTCCTACAGAATCGAAATTTGCTTTTGTAGGAGACTCGCGCTTGAAAGACTTCCTCGCTATATCTGTCGCCGCAATTGTGGGGGCGAACCTCCGCTACCTGCTCAGTCGTTTGGCCGTGAGGGAATTCGGGCCGGTGTTCCCCTACGGAACGCTGATCATCAACATTCTAGGCAGCTTCATCGTAGGCCTGTTCGTGATCTGGACGACGGAGCGCGTGCTGGTCGATCCCCGCTGGCGTTTACTGGTGGTGGTCGGCTTCTGCGGTTCGTTCACTACATTTTCGAGCTATGCGTTCGAGACGATGTCGTTCTTCGAACAGGGGCAGTGGGGGCCGATGCTGGCGAACATTGTTGGCAACAATCTGCTCTGCCTGGCGGGAGCATTGGCTGGCATGGCGGCGGCGCGAGCGCTCTGAACATGGCGCATCCCACTCTCGAAACGGAACGGCTAAGATTGCGGCCTTATACCGAGGCCGACATCCCGGAGCTTTTGCCGCTCATCGGCACCCGCGAAGTAGCGGCAACCACGCGCATCATGCACCCGTACACCGAGCAGGACGCGAAAAACTTCCTTGTCCTTGCACAGGATCCCGACAAAATCTGGTTAGCGGTGACGCTGCGCTCTGATGGTCGTCAGATTGGAGGCGTCGGCCTCCGCGTCGAACGTCAGCACCAGAACGCCGAACTCGGTTACTGGCTGGGCGTCCCATACTGGGGGCAGGGCTACGCCACCGAGGCAGCCCGCGGAATCCTGCGCTACGGGTTTCAAGAGCTCCATCTGCATCGCATCTACGCTTCGCATTTCAAACAGAATCCCGCCTCGGCGCGAATTCTACAGAACCTCGGCATGCGCTACGAAGGCTGCCAGCGCGGACACCTCCGCAAGTCGGATCAGTTCATCGACTTGGAGTTATACGGTATGTTGCGGCAGGAATGGGAAGATCGCGAGTAAAATGCCAAGTGCGATGGCGGTGCAAGTCACAATCTACTTAAATGAAGGTGACCAGTGGCACCATAGGCCGCTCCACATGGAGATTCTCGCCTATCTCCGCAGGGAGAATGTCTATGCAGCCACGGCGATCCACTGTGTCGCTGGATTTCTGGGCCGGCATCAGGTGGAGAGTGCGCACCTGGTCGAAGCCGGAGGCAAGCTGCCCGTGATCATCATCTTCGTCGATACGGATGAGCACGTGAATCGCGTTCTGCCGACGTTGAAGGAAATGGCGGCCCACCGGCTGATCGTGCGCGAGAACGTTGTGCTGGAGCAAGGGAATCTCGACTAAGATGACTTCCCTTTCACAGGGCCAATCCCTCGACATCCTCGCTATCGCCGCGCACCGTGACGATGTCGAGCAGACCTGTGGCGGCACACTGCTCAAAGCTGCCCAGCGCGGGCAGCGGACCGGCATTCTTGATCTCACCCGCGGAGAAATGGGCACACGGGGCACGGCCGAAGACCGCGAGAGCGAGGCCAACGACGCCGCAAGAATTCTCGGGGTGGAATGGCGGAGAGCGCTCGATATCCCTGACGGGCGGGTGGAGAACACGTGGGAGAACCGGCTGAAAGTTGCCGGCGTAATTCGCGAGACTCGGCCGCGCGTGGTGATCCTGCCCTACTGGAAGGGGCGGCATCCAGATCATTACACGGCTTCGACGCTCGGATATGAGGCTTGTTTTCTAGCAGGGTTGGCGAAACTGGACGGTAGCGCCGCCGTCTCGGCGGCTGTCGGCGCTGGCGTCTCGCCTGCGCCGGGGGCTGGCATCCCCCGCGACAGCCGGCAGGATGCCGGCGCTACCCTGCCTCATCGGCCCTTCAAGATCGTTTACGCTTCTCTCTACTACGACATTCGTCCGACCTTCGTCGTCGACATCAGCGATCAGTTCGAAGAGAAGTTTGCCTCCATCCTCGCCTACAAGTCGCAATTTGGCGATCAAGAAGCCGGGAAGGACATCTTCCCTGCCCAGCAGGAGATTCGCGCCCGTGTGGACGCCATGGCTCGCTTCTACGGCATGCTCGGGGGCGTGACCTACGGCGAGCCCTTCCTGCAAAAAGAGGTGGGACTGGTCGAGGACCTCTTGGCGATTCCCGTCAAATCCATTTAGGATGACTAAACTCGTTTTCTGAAAGGAAGCCCATAACTATGCATCGTTTCGCGTTTCTCCTCACAGCGGTTCTGGCGATGGCGGCCGCTGCCGCAGCACAGGCTGGGACCTGGCAGATTGATCCCAATCATTCCGCGGCGCAATTCTCGGTACGGCATCTCGGCGTGTCAACCGTCCGTGGAGCTTTCATGAAGGTGAGCGGCTCGGCAAAATACGACCCGGCGGACCCCACCAAGGGTTCTCTCGACGCCACAATTGATGCCGGCTCGGTGGACACTCGCGTCGAGATGCGCGACAACGATCTGCGCAGTCCCAACTTCCTCGACGTGCAGAAATATCCCACGATCACGTTTCATTCGAAGCAGACAAAAGCGGCGGGGCCCGGAAAGCTGCAGATCACCGGCGACCTCACTATTCACGGAGTGACCAAAGAAGTCGTGCTCGATGTGGACGGACCCTCTGCTCAAATCAAGGACCCGTGGGGCAACCAGCGCATTGGAGCCTCGGCCTCAACGAAAATCAACCGCCGAGACTTCGGCGTGAATGGTGCCCCTGGAGTCGTAGGGGACGAGATCACCATTACGATCGACACGGAACTGATTCAACCTCAGAGCAAATAATCATTTCGGGGGCGGCGTGAGCCGAATCCAACTTCTGCCGTTGTCAATGCATACTGGGTGTAAAGGCTACTTCTTCAGCGCGACTGCCAGCCCATCGCGGATCGGCAAGATGGTCGTGTAGAACTCTCTGGAGTCGTACAGCTTTCGATTGAACTCCAGAACCGCCTTGGTGCGAGCATCGGTCGGATTTATCTCGGCGACCCGGCCGCTCCACAGAACATTATCGGTGATGAATAGCCCGCCCTTCCGCAGCCGCGGGGCCACGAGGCGCAGCACGCGCGGGTAGTCGTCTTTGTCGACATCGTTGAAGATGATGTCGAATTCCTGCTTTTGTTCGGAGAGTACTTCCAGGGCGTCCCCGGTATGCAGGGTGATCCGTTCGGAAACGCCTGCCCGCGCGAAGTAGCCCCGGGCACGCTCGGCATTCTTGGGATCACCGTCGGTGTAGATGACGCGCCCGTTCTCGCCCACCGCCTGCGCCCACCAGATCGTCGAGTAACCAATGGCAGAGCCCAGCTCGAAAACCGTGCGTGCGTTGATCACGAGCGCCAGTTGCTGCAAGACGCGCGCCACCGCGGGACCGACAATGGGAACGTCATGCTCGGTCGCGTACTCTTCCATTTCCGCGAGAACGTCGTCCCGTTTGGGCAGCATGGAGTAGAGATAATCATCCACCGGCCCCGCTGTGGTCAGGTCGTAGTGGCGCCAGTTGGGACGCGAGCTCTTCTTGTTCGGTGTCAAGTGCTCCCCTTTTCGCGAGAAATCGACTGCGAGGATTTATCCGCCGACTGTCTGGCCCGGTTTCATCTCCAGCACTTCCACGCCGGGCACCATTTTCCGCAATTCGCTGGGCCGCCCCACAAGAATGGGGAACGTCCCGAAATGCATCGGAATCACGGCCTTCGGCTTGAGCAAATTGCAGGCGTAAGCCGCTTCCCGTGGACCCATGGTGTAGTGATCCCCGATGGGAAGCATGACGATCTCAGGCGCATACAGGTCGCGGATAATTGCCATGTCGCCGAAGACGTTGGTATCGCCCGCATGATAGATCTTCTGGCCGCTGGGAAACTCGATGACATAGCCGCATGCTTCGCCACCGTAGATCGTCTGGTCGCCATCCTGAATGCCGCAGGAATGATCGGCGTGAACCATGGTCACTTTGATGTCGCCCACTGTTTGTGTTCCACCCTTGTTCATTTCCGCGATGTGCCTGGCACCCTTCCTTCCGAGCCAGCGAGCCAATTCGGGGATACCCACCACAATCGGATCGTGCTTCTTACATATTTCCACGGCGTCGCCGATGTGGTCGCCGTGTCCGTGGGTGCAAAGCAGGATGTCGACCTTCTTCACGTTCTTATCGGAATCCGGGCACATCGGATTACCCATGATCCACGGATCGATAATGACTGTCTTGCCTGCCGGAGTTTCCATGCTGAAGGTTGCGTGGCCTAACCAGGTGAGTTTGATGCCCTTCAGATCCATGGTGCAATACCGGCACGTAGCACTCAGCAATCAGCACTCAGCCACAACTGCAGTTCTACATGGCTAAAAGGGCCGAATGCTGAGTGCTGAATGCCGAGCGCTGAATCCTTTCTAACAACGCTCCGGCTAGTTTAATATGAAACCCCATGCCAGAACTGAAGGTGCTGATTTCACGGGAGGAAGTTGCGAAACGTGTAAGCGAACTGGGCGCGCAGATCACGAAAGACTACGCGGGACAGTCGGTCATTCTGCTGGGAGTTCTGAAGGGCGCGACGATCTTCCTGTCGGACCTGGCGCGGCAAATTGACCTGGACGCCACCTTCGACTTCATCGGAGTGTCCAGCTACGGCAACCGCCCTACCCCGACGCAGGAACTCAAGAGCGGGTGGGATTCGACAGGCGAAGTAAAGTTGACTAAAGACGTCGATCAGACGATCAAGGACAAGAACATCATCATTGTCGAAGATATCCTCGACACCGGACTTACCATGACGTACCTGAAGCGAATGCTGCAGGCGAGGCAACCGAAGTCGCTGAAGGTCGCCACGTTGCTCGACAAACCATCGCGGCGGAAGTTGCCGCTGGAGGGCGATTATGTTGGCTTCAAAATTCCCGATGAGTTCGTCGTGGGCTACGGTCTCGATTACGCCGAGAAGTACCGCAATCTTTCGGATATCTGCGTCGTGCCGCGCGAGTAGAAAGCCAGTAAATGTGCCGCAAAGCAAGACATCTTTGAGCTGAGCCCGAATTCACCGGGGCGCGGCTGCTATCATTACGATCAATGGGTTCTGTCATCTCCAAGCCGGATCGCTTGCCGGTCGAGTCGTTGCTGCTCGATGTGGCCGACGTGTTGGCGACGTCCCTGGACCTGGACACTACGCTGCGACGTGTCGCGGAAGTCGTGCGCAAGGTGATGGAGTATGAGATTTTCGCCATTCTTTTGCTCAACGAGAAGACGCAGGAGTTGCGTGTCCGCTTCCAGATCGGGTACCCACCGGAGTTCGCCGAGCGCAGCCGAATCAAAGTCGGCCAGGGCGTCACCGGCATTGCAGCGCAGTCGCGGCAGGCTGTGTTGATCAACGACGTGCGCCAAGACCCCCGCTACATCGAGGGTGTCCCGAATGTATGTTCCGAACTGGCCATTCCACTGATCACCAAGAACCGGGTCATTGGAGTGATCGACATCGAAGCGCGCGAACCCGGCGCTTTCAACGAGGAACACCTCCGCCTTCTCACCCTTGTGGCCTCACGGATGGCGGCCGGCATCGAAAACGCCCAGCTTTATACCCGAACGACCAAGCAGGCACGCATCCTGCTTTTGTTGAATGAGATCGCGCGCGAACTCACCTCGATCCTGAACCTTGACGAATTGCTCGGGCGCATCGCCGAACTGGTGCGGCGGTTGATCGACTATCAGATGTTCAGCATCCTGTTGCTCGATTCGTCGGGCGAAAAGCTGCAACACCGCTTTTCGCTGCGCTTCAACGAGAACATCCACCTCAAACATGAGATTCCCTTGGGACGCGGACTGGTGGGCTACGCGGCCCAGAACAAGCAGGCCGTGCTGGTTCCTGATGTGACGAAGGATCCTCGCTACGTTCAGGCGAATCCGGAAACGCGGTCGGAACTCGCTGTGCCGTTGATCTACAAGAGCAAAGTGGTGGGCGTGCTCGACCTCGAGCACACGAGGCGCGGCTTTTTCACAGAAGAGCATCAGCGTACTATGAGTACGTTGGCGGCCCAGATTGCGATCGCCCTCGAGAATGCTCGGCTGTATGAAGAGATCGAGCGGCAAGAACGCAGGCTGGAGCGGGATCTGTCCCTGGCTCGCGAGTTGCAGGGCAGACTGTTGCCGCAGACAAACCCAAAGTTGGCGCATCTCGACGTTGCCGCCAAATTCGTGCCGGCCCGCACCATCGGCGGCGATCTTTACGATTTCATTCCTTATTCCATGTCGAGGCTCGGGATTGTGATCGGCGACGTGAGCGGCAAGGGCGCGCCGGCCGCGATCTACGCCGCTCTGGTGAGTGGAATTATCCGATCCCATGCTCCCATCGAACCTGCGCCGGCGGAAATGCTGTCCGCCGTGAACCTGTCACTCGCCGAGAGACGCATTGAGGCGCAATTTGTCTCAATCATCTATGCAGTCTGGGACGACGCGCATCGCACGCTGACAGTTTCCAACTCTGGTCTGCCCCGCCCGATTTACGTGCACGGGGGCAAGAACGAGGTTATCGAAGCCACGGGATTGCCCCTGGGGCTGTTCGATGAAGCCGAATACGACGAGTTCCAGTTCCGCATGAAGCCGGCGGATATGTTCGTATTTTTCAGCGATGGCATTCTCGATGCGCGCAACCGCCAAGGAGAACTCTTCGGCAGGGGACGTGTGGAAAAGATCGTTTCGGAATACAGTGGCGATTCGGCAGCCTCGGTTGTAGAGGCGCTGTTCAAGGCCGTCGCCGAGCACTCGGCCGGGGTGGAAACTTTCGACGATCAGACTGTGGTTGCCATCCGCGTCCATGGCGCGGCGCACAGTTCGGCCAAGAAGAAATGACCTCCCGTAATCAGAATCTCCCCGGGCGCCCGCCGGGATTCGTATATCAGCAGGCCAGGCGTGGAACCTTGCGCACGAACGGTCCACTGGTGCTGCAATGCGAGGGCGTTCCTCTGCCCAAGCTGGCCGAAAAATTCGACACACCGCTGTACGTGTATTCCACTGCGACCATCTCCGAGCGCCACCAGGCGTTCGATCGCGCTTTCCGCGACGTACCGCACACAATCTGCTACTCGGTCAAAGCCAATTCCAACTTGAGTATCCTGCGGCTGCTAGCAAGGAAGGGATGCGGTTTTGATGTTGTATCGGGGGGAGAGCTTGAACGCATATTGATCGCCGAACGTCGGGCGGCAAAGAAAGTGGTCTTTTCAGGAGTGGGCAAGACACGGGAGGAAATCACGGCCGCGTTGAAGGCCGGTATTCTTCTGTTCAATATCGAGAGCGAGTCGGAACTGCGGACTCTGGCGGAGTACGCGGGACGGCTTCGCGCTACCGCTCCCATTGCGCTGCGCGTGAACCCGGACGTCGCCGCGGAAACTCATCCCTACATTTCCACGGGACTACACAAACATAAGTTCGGAGTTCCGATCAGAGAGGCCCGGGCTCTGTACGCGAAAGCGTCGGGCGTGCGATATCTCCGTATTCGTGGAGTGAGCGTACATATCGGCTCGCAGATCACGGACGCCGGTCCGTTCGGAGAGGCGATGTCGCGTGTGGGAGAACTCGTGCGCGAATTGCGTCACGATGGTCACAAAATCGACTATGTCGATGCAGGTGGGGGGCTCGGCATCCCCTACGATCAGCCGAATGCCAGCTCGTTCCCCGACCAGGTTGCGGCGTATGCCGCCGCTCTGGTCACGCCGCTGCGGGAATTAGATATACATCTGCTGCTGGAGCCGGGTCGATCGATCGTCGGTCCCGCAGGCGTGTTGCTGACCTCGATTGTTTACAAGAAATCGAATAACGGAAAGAAATTCCTGATTGTCGATGCCGCCATGAATGACCTGATCCGTCCAGCTCTCTACGGAGCGTTTCACGAAATCATTCCGGTTAGACTGCAAGGGGAGCAACCGGCAAAGACTGAGACGACCGACATTGTTGGGCCGGTGTGCGAGACGGGGGACTTCTTTGCGCGCGATCGAACCCTTCCCCTCGTAGAAGAGGGCGACCTGCTGGCGATTCTTGACGCCGGAGCCTATGGAATGGTGCTGGCCTCAAATTACAATTCGCGCCCGCGCCCCGCCGAGGTGATAGTTTCAGGGAAATCTGTGAGATTGCTGCGCCGCAGGGAGAAGATCTCAGATCTGCTCCGCTGTGAGGAGCTTTAACCCGATCATCTGAGATCAGATCTGCCGTTCTCCCCACTTCAACTTGGTGCGCAATACCTGAAAGAAATCCGATCCGGTGCGAAACAGATTGACGGTATGCTGAGAGCGCCGGCAGCGCACACGGTCGCCGTCGCTCAGATCGAGGCCAGGCTGGCCGTCCAAGCTGAGGTAAGCTACCTCTTCTTCGCTGCGCAGCAGAATCTCGATCTGGGAGGAGTCGGGCACCACCAACGGCCGGTGAGTCAGCGAGTGGGGTGCCACCGGCGTGACCACCAGCGCGCTGACGGTGGGCATGAGAACCGGGCCGCCTGCGGAAAGCGAATATGCGGTCGATCCAGTGGGAGTGGCAACGATCATGCCGTCAGCGCGATAGCTGGAAACAAAAACGCCATCAATGTACAGGTCGTAAGTATTCAACCGTGCCAGAGTGGTCTTGTTGACGACCGCATCGTTAAAGACCAGATAACTACCGCGCACCTCGTCGCCGCGCAGCAACGTACATTCCATGAGCGCACGGTGCTCGACTGTAGCTCGGCCCTGTGCGATCGCATCCAGCATCGTATAGAGCGATTGCAGTGGAACTTCGGTGAGAAATCCGAGCGAGCCGAGATTGACCCCCAGCAGCGGCACATCGATGGCAGCCGTGGCTCTCGCCGCTGACAGCAGTGTGCCGTCGCCGCCAAGCGCGATGACGAGATCGAGTTGCATCGATCCTAACTGCGACCGGGGCACGGATGCCTTCCCGACGGTGTATTTCGACGTCTCCAGATCAGTTACAACTTCGTAGCCATGTTCGCCGAGCCAGCGGAGAAGACCGGGGACGATCTGCGCAACTTCGGGCCGGTCTGGACGCGAAATGATCGCTGCCGTCTTACCGGGGGATTGCGGCTGGGCCGTTGCCATAATGAAAGGTGATTGTACCGAAAGTCGCGCTCCCGCACAGAACGCTGAGCCACGCAGGATTAGAAACGAGCGTAGAGAAGGAACTCCCGGTTCCCTTCCGCTCCAAGAATCGGCGAATCAATACTGTCGGTCATGGTCGCGCCCAGCTCAGTCAGAGCGGCCCTGACCTTCTCCAACGAAGCCAGCTGAGCCTCCGCGTCGCGAACGATGCCTCCCTTCCCAACATGCTCGAGGCCTGCTTCAAACTGAGGTTTCACCAGCACGACAATCTGCCCTCGCCGATCTGGACGAAAGGCAGAAGAAATGACGGCGGGAAGGATCAGCGCCGCAGAGATGAACGAAACGTCCATGGCGATAAACTCCACCGACTCGCCAAGCGCCTCGCGCGTGAGGTAACGGGCATTCGTTTTTTCAAGCAATCGGACTCGAGGATCCTGGCGCAGGTTGAAATCCATTTGCCCGTAGCCGGTATCAATGGCGATGACTCGCGCGGCGCGGTGCTGGAGCAGACAGTCGGTAAATCCGCCCGTCGACGCGCCCACATCCAGGCAGATTCTTCCATCCACATTGATGTTCCAGCGTTCCAGCGCACGCTCCAGCTTGAGTCCGCCGCGGCTCACGTACTTCAGATCTTCCCCGAGTAGACGAATCGTGGAGGTCTGGTCAATCTGTGCGCCGGACTTTTCGATCTTCTGTTCGTCGACGAGCACCTTGCCGGCGAGAATCAACGCCTGCGCACGCTCGCGGGAAGCAACGAGTCCGCGGTCCACCAGAATTTTGTCGAGTCTGGATTTCACAGAAACTTTTCTCCCGAATCAGGCACGAAAGTGCCAGCCCTTACTCCAGTGCAATCTGTTGAAGCAGTTCCTGATGAATCACTTACGCAGTTACTTTGCCCGTTTTGCACAGAATTTTCCACGAACATGTTGAAAACTTCGGTCGGAAAAGTGCCACGCAAACGAAAAAGCCGCCCAACGCACGGGCGGCTTCAATCCTTTAAAAAGAAACAGACTATCCCGCAACTTCTTCGAGCAGTTTCTGGTCGATGTCGAAGTTGGCGTGGACGTTCTGCACGTCGTCGTGTTCTTCGAGCGCTTCCATCAAGCGGATCATTGTCGACGCCTGCGGTCCTTCGAGCCTGATGTAGGTATCGGGAATCATGCTCACGCTCGACGAAGCAGGCTCGATACCAGCCCTCTTCAGGGCCTCGACCATGCCTTCATAGGCGGAAGGCGCAGTCAGGATTTCCCAGTTCTCGCCATCGTCAATGGGCTCATCCTCGCCGTTCGCTTCGATGATGATATTCATCAGATCGTCCGCTTTGGCCGCCGA
>Ga0209698_10001947_pt1 | contig 23700 bp, 22 predicted proteins | sample LitLauG_LLR_2012_FD_187203 | JGI IMG/M metagenome (GOLD analysis project Ga0209698, IMG submission 187203) | Freshwater sediment microbial communities from Pennsylvania, USA - Little Laurel Run_MetaG_LLR_2012 (SPAdes) (version 2) | ecosystem: Environmental > Aquatic > Freshwater > Creek >... | reverse complement strand
AGAACGACACGCTGCCGCGGGTTTCGCCGCTGAGCGCCGGAAACTCTCCCGGTCTGATGGTTCTCTCGCCCACGAGGAACATTGCCGCAACGTTCGATTCGAGCACGAACACCGTTTACGCGGTGAGTACGAGCAGAGGGACCACCATCGGGAATGTGCATCTCCCCGGTCCGTCTTCGAGCATGGTGATGCCTACGGCTGAGCCGACAGGGTATGCCGCCGTTCCCACCGCGACGGTAAATGGATTCGTGTTTCTTGGTGCGGTCGAGGCTCTGAACTTCTCCACGGGTACTCTTACGACCATTGCCGCCAGCAACGCCCAAACCGTGGTTTCGAACACCGCCGGGACGCAGTTGCTGGTCTTCGGTCCGGACTCCGATGCCGTGACCGTTCTGTTCCCCGGTGCAGCAGTGCCGCCAGTTGATACCAGTTGTTACACGAATCCGCCGAACTCGGTGTGCGCGATCGTGCAGGATTCCCGCCTCAGCCGGCCCGTAAATGCCATTGTCAGCGGCAGCACGGCTTACATTCTGAACTGCGGTCTGCAGTGTGGTGGAACGCAGCAGGCCAGCGTTGCGGTCTTCGATCTCGGGACCCTCACCGTCACTCGGACGATTCCTGTGGACGCCGCGACGATGGCGTTTCTCAGCGGATCTACGCTGTACGTTGTGGGTACTCCGCCCACGGCTCCAGCGAATGCCTGCACGAACCAGACAACCGCCGCGACGATCTGTGGGCGCCTCGACGTTGTCGACCTTGGTTCTGGAACCGTCACCAGCAGTGCGGCCATTACCGACGGCTATCACGACCGCATGGACCTGACGACCAACGGCCAGCTCTTTGTTGGCTCGAGCAACTGCACCAACATTGGCAACGTGAACAATCCAACGGGCGGCGAAATTCGCGGGTGCCTGTCTATCTACAAGATCGCAGACGGTTCGGTGATCATTCCTCCCGATAACGGTGATGTTACCGGTCTTCAAGGTTTCACCACCCGCAACGTGGAATATGTTGCGGAGGGGGGCCAGCTTCGCGTCTACGACACCACCAAAGACGTTCTTCTGATCAACGATTTCGTGCCGCAGGGCACCATCGACATCGTGGGTTTCGTGGCGGACGTGAAGGCAATCGACTTCTTCTAGGACTTACCTTCCGGGCTGCAGTAACAACCGGTGCGCCTTTGCTGCCTCCACGGCCTTTGGGCTGAAGGGCAGGGTAAACGTCGTTCCTTCGTACCAGGCTTTCCACTGATCCATATAGTACGGGCTCAGGAAATTTCCACCCTGCCCAGTGACGGTGTTCAGAGTGGACTGGTCAAGATCGGCAAGGTTCGCGGTGAACCTTTCTGAGGGTCCGTGAAACGTGGTCACCGCTTTGACGGTGTACCCGCTCCCCGATTGCTCCTTCACACCTGGTCCGGACCAATATTTGATCAAGGGCATCTTTCCCAAGATCGGATGCTGAATCTCGACCGCATTGAACGCGCCCCATCGCCATGAAGCGAGATCTTTGGGGGCGCCCGGACGGTTCACGGCTGCCTCCACGGCAGCGGCTAACAACTCGTCGTAGTTCGGATATTTGTCCGGCAGCCACCGCTTTGGATGATGGAGAAGAATGTTCTCCATCCAGACCGACCTCTGCAGCCACGAATAGGTCTTCCAGTCGATGGCGATCTTCTGAGTTTCTCTGTAGAGCTCGGAGTCGGCATCCTGGCGGGGTTGCGGAGGAGACGTTCCCAATTTTGGCTCGAGAAGCAGGCGACGAAGTTCTGCGATCGCATTTTCCGCGATGGTGGGTGCTGCCGAGGTAGCCAGCATGCGGCCGTCCCAGCTGCGCATCAGGTCGGAAGCCTGCTTGACGCGCGCGGAGGGCTTCGCGGCGTGATCGACCGCGTAAACCAGGCGCTCCGCGGCGAACAGGGTTGCATCCGAGTGAATGTCGGTCTGCAGGGCCAGCATGTCCGCGGCGGAGAATTTTCGTCCCGACTCGAGTATGTGATAAATCCGCGCCGTACGCCACGGCGCCTCCCACTCGACGCTCACCGAATTCGGATACCCATCCGGAGTAATTCTCCCGTTCGCCGTGGCGATGATTCCCGATGGCGGATTGTAGATGTTCGGCAGCTTGTCGAACGGAATGTAAGAAGTCCACTCGTGTGCGTCGTCGGCGCCACTTACCGGCAGGCTGCCATCGCCCGAGGCACGAATCGGGACTTTGCCCGTCGCGTGATATCCGATGTTTCCATCCACGTCGGCGTACACCACATTCTGGCCGGGTGCGTCCAGGTGCGAAAATGCCTTGGTGAATTCGTCCCAGTTTTGTGCCGCATCGATGTCAAAGAACGGAATTTGCATGCCATCGTAAAGCGTCCAACGCAAGGCAAGAGGCCGTGTCTCGCCCGGCACGAGTTCTGTGATAATGGGCCCGTGGCGGGTGATCTTGACGTCAAGGTTGACATCCGGCTTGCCCTTGACGTGAATGACCTCCTGCCGGTGCTCGGGTTGCATCCATCCCTTGGGCGTCTGATACGCGCCCTGATCGTTGAAGTTCTCGACAAAGATGTCAGTGACAGTGGGGCCCACATTGGTGAACCCCCAAGCCACTCGCTGGTTGTGACCCACAATAACGTACGGCACTCCGGGCAGAGTCACGCCTGCCACGTCGAACGTGCCACAGCGCAGATGCGCCTCGTACCACAGGTTCGGCATCTGGTGGCCCAGATGCATGTCATTCGATAGCAGAGGTTTTCCTGTGACGGTGTGCGCGCCTGACACGACCCAGTCATTGGAGCCGTTTACCGGCAGTTCTTCGGGCGGAGAATTTGCCAAAGCCGTCGATCGGAAGTTATGGGTTACCGATGTATCTGGAGAATCGTCGTCCTCGTCGTCGGAGTCACCCGGATTGTTGTCAGGCTCATTTACATTCTCGCGCATGACTGTGGGCGGGCGATCGTGCCACGACCGATTCACATATAAATCCGCGGTGAGTTCCGGCCCGAGCTTCGCCAGGACCTTCTCGCGCGCCAGCGCATCGTAGAAATAGTGATAGTTCAGGTCCTTGACCATCTGGTTGCCGATTACCACCGAATCTTCGGCAGTCCATTGCCTCGGCGCGTATCCGAGGATCCGGAATTCAATGGGCAATCGGTTGCGGTGCGTGCCGATGTAAGCGTTCACCCCGCGCGCATAAGCCTCAAAGAAGTTGCGATCGCGCGGGTTCGCCGTCTCGAGTGACTTCCGCGCCGCGGCGCGCAGGCCAAGAATTTTCTGCTCACGGTCCAGTTTCAGCGTGTCCTCGCCGAGTATCTCCGACAGTTCGCCTCCCGCGAAGCGGCGCATCACGTCCATCTTCCACAGGCGATCCTGGGCCGTAACATAGCCTTGAGCAAAGAAAAGGTCTTCCAGGGTCGCGGTCTCGATGGTCGGTACACCGTGCGCGTCTCGTGTCACTGTTACCGATGCGGAAAGACCTGAAACCTGTAACGTTCCGTCCAACTGGGGCAGGGCAGAGTGGGCAACGTAATAGGCGTAGCCAAGTGCGCAAGCCAGCAGCAGGATCACTGCCAGCAACAGCCAGAGAAGAACGCGAAGCACGGGGAGATGTCGAGCGGTAGGGGTCCGGATTTCTGCCATCGTGCTCATGAGGAATCTCTGATTGTATTCCAGCTACGGGCGGGGCACGCTGAAAATGAATTTCATTTTCAATATGCCCGGATGGTATTCTGAATCGCTGCCCATGCTGCAGAAGCGCATTGACGATCAGCCCACGCTTTCCCGCCAGATGGTTCGCGAGGCCCAGGAAATCCTCCACCGCCATCTGAAAGGTGTGGGCTTGAAACAGACCGCTCAGCGTGACACCATCCTGCGCACGTTCCTGGAGACCCGCGATCATCTCTCCACGGATGAACTTCACCGTCTGGTCCAAAAGAAGGACGCTGGCATCGGCTACACCACGGTTTATCGCACTTTGAAGTTACTGGCCGAATGCGGCCTGGCCAGTGAAGTCGCCTTCCACGATGGCATCGCCCGTTACGAGCATCAATACAACCGTCGCAGCCATCACCACATGGTGTGCACGGATTGCGGAAGTTCGGTCGAGTTCTTTTCCCCGGAAGTCAGCCAATTGGAGCAAGAGATTGGCCGCAAATATCATTACCTGACCACCCGGCACACCTTTCAGATCTACGGGATTTGCGAAGAGTGCCGCAAGAAGAACGACGCGCAGCGCACGTGAGGAGACTCCGGCTTTCTGGTTTTATTTCGTCCGAGCTTGTGGGCGATTGATTTCCGTTGTCGACAATGCGGTTCCAGTGTCGAAGCAGTCCTGGGGAGATCCGTTTGGTACCACTCGAATGACGTCGGATTCATCGCTGCAGTACGCTGGCGCTGCCAACCGTTCGGGCTGGGCCGAGTAGGAAAGCAATTGGTAGCTGCCGATGGGGCCGCCGGGTTTCACCCTTCTGCAATTCTTCAGTTCGAAGATATATCCATTTTTCTTGCCGGCGGCCAAGTCGCCGCTGATTCCCCAAACTCCCGACAGTTCGGAAAGCGAGCAAGTGTAACCCGCGTTCCGGTGCGCCTGTCCGTAAGCAATTTCAGCCATGTTCAAGGTTCGCATCGAGGAGACAACCGATCCCTCGTTTACCGCGAGCGCTGGGTTGTTGATGTCTTTCCCAGCCTTGCGAATTTCGTAAATCCCCAACCCGATGAACGCCACCATGAACAGTACGCCCACGTAGCCGAGCACGATTCCGGTGATCGCCAGCGCTCGCCCCTTCAATCGTCCAGGGTTCTTGCGAATCTCAGAGAGAGCGATGTATCCGAAGATGACAGCCACGATCGAGAGGGGAAGAATGATGAAGAAGATTCCGCAGATCAGACTGAAGACCGCCTTGCCGCTGGTCTCTGGAGGAAGCCCGAATGCCACCTGCGGATCTACCGGGGTCACGCCGGGGTCTGCCTGCGAGTTGTGACCGCAGACTCCACAGAACCGCTCCCCCTCGGCCATGCTGTTGCCGCAACCGAGGCAAAATGAACTCACCGGGATTCTCCTTTGGCCAAAAACCTCACTAGAGATGCAGCATCGCTCCCGGCGCCAACAAGTCGAAGGGATAAAGGGGAAGATTTCTCGCTACGGCGTACAAGACGACCACAACGCAAAAGGCGCGAATCCAGCTTGCGGGAAGCATCACCTCCGGCAAGCCGTTTCCGCGCAGTTCTCGGAGTGCTTCGGAGACTAACCCGTAAGTGACGAAGGGGAGCGACACAATCATCAGCGGATTCATAGCCCACGCCCGCCCAAGTTCCCCATGAAGCAGAGCATGCACGGCACGCAGGGATCCGCATCCAGGACAATAGAGTCCCGTCAGATAGCGTAGGGGGCATGGCGGAAAGACGCCCGAAGTCGCCGGATCGAAGACGCGCAGCAGGATGATTGCGGCCGCGCCGAACAAGAACATTGCCCCCAGGACACGATGGTTGCGCAGTTGTACCAGAGTTTGCATGCTACCTCTGATGGAGTCCGCTCAAGATGCCAAGCATCATGAGGAGGAGCCAGAGCACAGTTCCCGCGAGTCCAATGCCGAATGAAATCCAGCACCACATCTTCGCGTTGTTGGATGCAGTTTTTGCTCCGGCAAGGTCGCCGGCCTGCAATTTGCCATTGACCTGGGCCGCATAAATGATGGCTGGAATCCCCGTGGCGGGGCAGCAAAGAACCGTGCTCAAAATCGCGAAGACAAGATAGTTCTGGATCGTGGCGCCGGGAGGAAGAACGACTCCAGGTGTCTGTATCGGAACCGCTGGCACCGCGGCTTGAAGATTCCTTCCACACTGAACGCAGACCGCCGCGTTATCTGCATTACTTGCCCCGCATTGCGGACAAAACATTTCTCTCCTCCTGCCAATGAAGTCTCATGGCAACACAGCGCCATTTTCCAAGCAGCTCTGCGCCGACCCCCCGGAGTGCTGCTTGATGACGGCGGATTCATCCGAGCAGAAAGCACGGTCCCCCGTCTGATTCGCCGTGATAGGATACGCCACCACCTGGTATTTCTTGTTCGCCCCGCCCTGAGCTTCCACTTCGCATCCCACGATTTCGAATCGATATCCACTCTTTTGTCCGCTTGCCAAAGTGCTGCCGATCATCTGCGTTTCGGCCAGCGCAGAGAGCGAGCACGCGTAACCCGACTCAGGATGAGACTCCGAGTATGACATTTCGGCGGTGAGTATGGTCCGAAGCGAGGACACTGCCGACGCTTCGTTCGCCGCCATGCGCGCTCGCAACACGTTCGGAATCGCGATCGCCGCCAGGATGAGAATGATTGGAATACTCACCACCCACATGTAGCCGAGGACTAACCCAGCGATGGCGAGACCGTCTCCTTTCAGCCGTCCCGCGCTTCTCTTTATCTCCGACAAGCCGAGATGGCCGAAAATCACGGCGGCGACAAAAGCAAACGGTACAAAAAAGAGCAACCCGCAGACTAAGCTGGCAATGGCCTTTCCACTGGTCCGCGCTGGAGCGGTGGGAGCCACCGGCAACTCGCTCGCGGGTGTTGCAAGCGCAGAAGAGGTCGCTCCGCACACTCGGCAGAATTTATCTGCGGTGTCAATACTGGCGCCGCAACGCATGCAGAACGTGCTCATTCATCCCTCCCGCGGCGCTAAGGCGGCGGCTCATCAAAATTTGCACGAAACATACTCTTCGCAACCGCCTCAGTCAATGCGCTACATTGGTTCCTTCCATTTGTCCCTGGCACGTCGGTCTGGTATGTTGCCCGCGATGGAAAAGACCGCAGTTAACCTGAAGTCGTGCCCGGACTGTGCCGCCCAGATGCCTGATTCTGCGGCCTTCTGCCCGGGCTGCGGCCGTTCCATGCAGATCGAACCAGCGTCTAAGCAGACACTGGGTGTCACGCGCGAGAACTTCGCGGGTGCTTTCGCTTACGTCACTTTTCTGCCTGCGCTTGTTTTTCTTATGCTCGAACCTTACCGGAGAAATCCGTTTGTACGGTTCCACGCGGTGCAGTGTCTGCTGTTCTGGCTCGCCGGCGTGGTCGTGGCAGTTCTACTCAGGCTGGCCAGTCTTGCTCTGCTTTTCATTCCTGTAGTCGGTCCTTTGCTGGCGCTGCTCCTGGCGACGATCGTGGCGCTGGCCGCAGTCTTCACGTGGATCGTTCTCCTGGTAAAAGCTTTTCAGGGCGAGAGATTTGCGCTTCCTGTGATCGGCGATCTGGCCGAGCACTATTCCGGCGCAGCGTAGTCTCTTTTACTCGCTAAAATTGGCGATTGCTTTGGTACGGTTTTTTTGATACTTTGCGGCGACACCGCTTGGGAGCGGAACCTCGTAGTCTGCTTGGCATCCGGTCCCACATTACTCGGAGGACTTCCCTATGGCATTTTGCAATATGTGTGGCGCACAGATCGCCGACGGAACGACTACCTGCGCCGCCTGCGCCGGTCGCATCCCTGCCGCTCCCGCTGCCCCGGCGTCGGCCTCGGCTCAGGGCATGGCCGACAACGTTGCCGGGATGCTGGCCTACGTCACTATTATTCCTGCGATTATCTTTTTGGTAGTGGAGCCTTACAACCGGAATCGATTCATCCGCTTCCACGCCTTCCAGTGCCTGTTCTTCGCCGCGGCGCTGATCATACTTCACATCGGTCTTTCCATCTTCACCATCGTGCCATTCCTGGCTCTGATCACATTTCCACTGCACCTTCTGGTCAGCCTTGGCGGATTTATTCTGTGGATCGTCCTGCTCCTCAAGGCAAACCAGGGGCAGATGTACAAGCTGCCGGTGATCGGCGACCTGGCGGAAAAGCAAGCGAACGCCATGTAGGTCTGGTCAATCCGAGCGCACGAACCTCTTCGCCTCCGACCTGTGTTCCTGGTGATCAGTGTTCCTATTTTCGCTCGACCTCTTGACTTTCGTCCTCTAAGCTGGCAATCCTATTAGCTTTTACCTGCGTCGTGAGCCATCCGTTGCTAGGTGCTCGCGTGCCGGAATCTCGAACGATCGGGGAATTCATTGCGAGTCCGGGTTTTCTACCACGACAAATGTTTTGACGGAGCTTCTTCGGCCGCGTTGTTCTCTCGTTTCTATCGCGAGCGCATCCGCAGCGACGTCGAATTCGAATTCACCGGACTGGTTCACCGTGCCGGCGCGCTGTTTGATGAGAAGCAGTTCGACGGTGACGAGAATGCCATCGTGGATTTCAAGTACTCCAGTTCCCCGAACATCACCTGGTGGTTCGATCATCATGAGAGCGCATTCCTGACTCCCGCCGACGCCGAGCACTTCGAACAGGACCAGAGCAATCGCAAGTTTTACGATCCGGCCTTCAAATCCTGCACCAGTTTTATCGCCATGATTGCGCAGCAGCGCTTCGGCTTCGATCCCGCGCCCGTTGCTGATCTAGTGCAATGGACTGACGTGATCGATGGAGCTCTTTATCCGGATGCAAAGACGGCCGTCGAGATGGAGGCTCCCGCGATGAAGCTCACCATGGTGATCGAGTCGGCTCCCGACCACGGTTTCGTACCAAATCTCATCCCTCTCCTCGCGAGCAAGTCGTTGGGCGAGATTCTGCAGGAACCATTCGTCGCACCGCTGCTTCCGCCGCTGCTCAAGCGTCACGAACTTTCCATTGGAATTCTGAAGGAACGGACCGAGTGCAAGGACGGCACGATTTTCTTCGACGTGACCGATCACGATCTCGAGGGCTATAACAAATTCATTCCCTATTACCTGCATCCTGAGTCGGTGTACAGCGTCGGGCTCAGCAAGAGCAGCTTTCGTGTGAAGGTCTCTGTTGGATCGAATCCCTGGGCGCCGCAGGAGCCTGAGGTGAACCTCGCACGCATCTGTGAGCGCTACGGCGGCGGTGGTCACGCTCGTGTCGGAGCCATCTCATTCAACGTGAACCAGCATGCCGCGGCGATCAAAGCCTCGCAGGAAATCGTCGCAGAATTGCGTGAAGCCATCCGTCAGAAGAGGATCTGAGAGAGACTCACCTCTGTGTTCCTCAGTGTCGTCTGTGGTGAGGTTTTTCTACTGAACCTGTGTTCCGCTGGCAAAGCAGGTAGCCGGGTTCCCGTCGTCCGATGATCGGATCGTCCCTGACTGGTCCGTGCAGAATGCTTTCCGTCCGAAAGTGTTTGCGTTGGGCACAGCCAACAGGTGGAAGCTAGTAGCGGGCGCACCCCCGCATCCGGAAAGCGTAAACACAAATCCAAACCGCTTCCCGCTGGCCAGTCCGCTATTGATCAGCATCGCCTGGTGCTCGTTTGGTTCGCCGCCTCCGAAGCCGTCGAGGTCCGACAACGTGCAAGTGAAGCCAACTCTGGGATAACTGGTCGCATAGGTGATCTCGGCCGTGAGAATCGTCCGCATCGCGGCCAGCACCTGCGCGTCGCTTCCCGCCGTTGACGTGGCGATTTGTGTGTGAGGTGTAACGGAAGCATTCGCGCTCTCCCGGGCCTTCATGCTTTCTGTCAAGGCCTTCAGCAAATCCGGATCCGCCAGCGCCAAGTGGACCGTAACCGAAATCTCGTTCAACTTCCACACCCGCGCTTCTTGCTTCATGGTGAATGTCATGCGCGGCATGAAAGGAGTGCGTTGCGCCTCACCATTTTTGTAGGTCTGGAAGGACAGTTCGATATCATCTTGATCCCCGCGTAGAGCGTCGTTCTCCACCGTCACTTCCAGCTTCTGGCCGGTCTTCGGGTCTTCACCCGACAAAAGCACCGAGCCGGTTTCGAAGGTTTGAAAGTTCGTTCCTTGGGTTTGCAGTTGGCTCGCCAATAACGAGTACTGTTGCAGATTCGCCAGCGCTCCGGATTTTTCGAGAGCGGCGTGCGTGACGCCCGGAAGGTGCTTCACGAAAGTCCCCGGCGTCTTGCTGAAGAACATTTCGAGTAGCGCTTGCCGCGCGGTCTGCGGAGTCGAAGCCTCCTGAGCGGACGATGTCACGCTCCAAATCGCAGTAACGGCGAGGACCCAAACAACTCTTCGCATAGTGATTTCCCCGCGGTGATCGTGACATGTCCCCGGTGCGCCATCCAGTTACTGAGGTAAGTCCGATGCTGGCAATCAAGCGGCGATGGGTTCTGGGCGATCGTGACCGGCACGTGATACTCTGCATCTTTGCACTCGTCAGCGTTCATGCGCCAGGACGGAAAGAAAACTGATCCTCATCCTAATCAGCGGCGCGTGCTGCGAGCCGTAGCCGCCGTGGAGTTCTTCAAAGGCGTTTTCGTAGTGCTGATGGGCATCTGCGCCCTTGCTCTTGTCCACAAAGATGCCTGGCTCATCGCCGAAAGCCTGCTGGCCCTGCTTCATATCAGTACGGACCGGCGTTCAGCGCAAATATTTCTCGACTTCGCCGATAGCGTCACCGATGCCCGCCTCTGGGCCGCGGCGCGCATCGCCTTCGCTTACGCTGCATTGCGATTCACGGAAGCTTACGGGTTGTGGAAGGCACGAACCTGGGCCGAATGGGTCGCATTCGTTTCAGGAGCCATTCTGCTGCCACTGGAAGTTCGGCAGCTCCTTCGAGGAGTAACCTTCTTCCGCTGCGCTCTGCTGATCGGGAACCTGGCGATCGTCTGCTACATGCTCTACGTCATTCTTCAGAATCGGCGGGAACGGCGGAGCGCGCTCATGGCCTCACGGTAACGGCCCGAACGCCGCTCCGGAAGCGGATGTTGGCCGGAGCGCCCGCGTGTTTACTAACTCGGATGTCAGTCGGCAGCGAGCATAGCTCACAACGTACTGCGGAGATCTTCGCCAACAAACAAGATGGCTCGGTCGCTTTTCAGCCCTTCACATAGGCAAGCTTCGCGGCGACTTTCCCATCGTTCACGGTAAACACATCGACTCCGCGCAGATGCCACGGCTGACCGTTTCGCATCTTGGGATAAATCCATATGACGGTGGCGCGATTGCCGCTCACAATTACGTCTTCAGCTTCGAATCGCGCGTCTGCATTCCGCTCGAACCAGGCTCGCCAAAACTGGACGACCGCCTGCTTTCCCTCAACCCGGCGCCCGTCCGGCGCGGGCGAGGTGTCCTCGAATACTGTGTCCTCGGTCAAAAGTGCCGCCAACGCGTCCGCATCGTGACGATTGAACGCCTCGTTGAAACGATCGATCGTCGCACGCGTTGCTTGCTCCGGCGACGTTGTACCGTGCTTATCTCCCATGGCTTTCTCCTGAGAAGAACACAGAGTCGCAAAATACCAATATCCAGCAAATTGCACCTGCAAAACCATAGAGTAACCTGCACATGTCGATTCTCCGGCACAGTCAGTGTGTTAACACGGAAAAGTTCCAGTTCATGTTAGCCTGAAACCCACTTCGATTCGCATGAGGACCCATGCAAGACCCGAACCCCTCGCACTTGGATCTACAGGCGGCAGCAAAAGAAATCATGCAGCGGTACGGCTTCCAGCCGGACTTTCCTGCACCGGTCTCGGCGCAGCTAGCGAGTCTCGGGCGGCAGCAGCCGGAAGTCTACCCGTCTCGCGAAGCCCGCGACATGCGCACCCTCCTCTGGTCGTCCATCGACAACGACACCTCTCGCGACTTGGATCAGATCGAGGTTGCGGATCGTGCATCCAATGGCGATGTCAAAGTCATGGTGGGAATTGCCGATGTAGACGCCTTCGCGGCGAAGCTGACTCCGATCGATCAACACGCCGCCCGGGAAACCACCACCGTTTATACCGGGATTCGAAACTTCCCGATGTTGCCCGAGGAGCTTTCGACGGGCATCACTTCGCTGCTCGAAAACCAGGACCGCCTCAGCATCGTCATTGAATTCGTAGTCGACGCCGCGGGCAACATCAAGTCTTCTGACGTGTATCGCGCCCTGGTTCGCAACAAAGCCCAACTCCAGTACAACTCTGTGGGCGCGTGGCTTGAAGCAACGGCTGCGCCTCCGCCCAAGGTCGGCGCCTCGACCGAACTACAAGATCAACTGAAACTGCAGAGCGAAGTCGCGCAGAAGCTCAAGAACCATCGCTTCCAGAACGGTGCTCTCAACCTGCAGACCGACGAAGTGCATCCGCTCGTGCTCAATGATCAGGTCGTCGATGTCGTGAAGCAGCAGAAGAACCGCGCCACTGAGTTGATTGAAGACTTTATGGTGGCCGCCAATGGAGTTGTGGCCCGCCTGCTGGAAAACGTTTCGTCCTTGCGCCGCATCGTACGCACGCCCAAGCGATGGGACCGCATAGTGCAACTTGCAGCCACGAAGGGAGAAACGCTCCCCTTGCAACCCGACTCTAAAGCCCTGAACGATTTCCTACTGCGCCGCAAAGCTGCCGATCCCGATCATTTCGCTGACCTCTCCCTTGCCGTCATCAAGCTCATCGGTCCCGGTGAGTACGTGCTGGAGCGTGCGGGCGATACCGCTCCCGGTCACTTTGGCCTCGCGGTACAGGACTATACGCACTCCACGGCGCCGAATCGCCGCTTCGCTGACGTTGTTACGCAACGATTGATCAAAGCAATGCTTGCGAGGCAAGCGAATCCCTATTCCGATGACGAGTTGACCGTTATCGCTTCGAACTGCACACAGAGAGAAGATGCGGCTCGGAAAGTGGAGCGCGAGATGTCCAAGCGCCTCGCGGCTGTGGCCATGCAGCACCGCATCGGCGAAGTCTTCGACGCGATCGTCACCGGGGCCACCGATCACGGTATCTTTGTCCGCGTTCTTCAGCCCCGCGTTGAGGGACTGCTCGCCCAGGGCGCGCAGGGTCTCGACGTGGGCGATAAACTCAAAGCCAGGCTCATCCGTACCGATGTACGCAATGGGTACATCGACTTCGCGCGCGCTTAGCAGTTCGTTCCATCGCGATCACGTCAAATGCCAACTGTTGCAGGTGCATCCGGTTAGGTAATAGTCGACCCCAAATTTCGACGATAAGCTGGTAACAGCAGTGAGTGCGGAAAACTTTTGGGGTCCTAATCTTGTTGAGATGGGTTCATCTCGCCTGTATTCCGATGGCCGTCATTCTCCCGGTGTCGCTTTTCGCACAAGAGACTGTCGCGGCGATGCTGCGCAGCAGTGCCGCCGGCGTTCTCGTGAATACGAATCCCTCTCCCGAATCGATCGCGGTGTTCCCGAACGACCTGATCCAAACTCCAAAGAACATCGTGGCGAGGCTCGAATTTACAGGCTCTGCCGCTGATATCGGTGCCGAAACCATGGTGCAGTTCGAAAGCGACGAACTGGTCCTCGATCACGGCAGCGTGTCAGTGAATACCACGCGAGGCTTGCGGGTGCGTGTAGGTTGTCTGACGGTGACTCCAGTCAACCCATCGGAGAGGACGCAGTACGACGTTTCGGATGTGGACGGTAAAGTAACGGTCAACGCCGCCAAGAGTGATGTCTACATCGACGCTCGATCGAAGAAGCCGCAGGAAGCGAAGAATCCATCCCGCTCGAGCCGAGATTTGGTCCGCGAGGGCGAACAGAAGTCCCGCGAAGAAAAATGTGGGGGCGCCTATCTGAGAGGCGACACCAGGCCAGGCTTGGGTGCTTTGATGAATTCAAGGTGGGCCCTAATCTTAGGCGGGAGTGCCGCCAGCGCGATTGCGTGCTTAGGCCTATGTCGTGATGACGATCCTGCCAGCCCGTCGAAGCCTTAACTGGCCTACTCCGTCACAACTGCCTTCACCAGATTCCGCGGATGGTCAACGTCGTATCCCTTCTTCACGGCGACGTAATAGGCGAATAGCTGCAGAGGAATCACTTCCAGAATCGGCAGCAGCAGTTCTGGGACGGCCGGAACATAGAACACCTGATCGGCAATCGCGCCAACTTCCTGGTCGCCCTCGGTCGCAACCGTCACAAGTTGTCCGCGGCGCGATCGTACTTCTTTCATAACCTCGAGCGTGCGGCGGTACCGCAGCACCGAGTCGGGATCGTGGCGATCACAACTCGCCAGCACCACTACGGGAAGATTTTCGTCTACCAGGGCGTTGGGACCGTGCTTCAGTTCTCCCGCGGGATATCCTTCCGCGTGCGCGTAGGAGATTTCCTTCAGCTTCAGTGCTCCCTCGCGCGCGATCGCATAATGCACACCTCGGCCGAGATAAAGAAACTTCTCAGCCTTAAAATGCACTCTCCCGAATTCCTCCGCGAGGCGATCCCAGGCAGAAAGATTTTTATCGATCGCCTCGGGCAGTTGCAGCAAGCGCTTCAGGTACGACCGCGTGACCTCCGAAGTCATCCGCCCACGCTTTCGCGCCAGAAAAAGTGCCATCAGATAAAGAATCGTGACCTGCGTAGTAAAACTCTTCGTCGCTGGAATCGACCGCTCGGGCCCGGCTCCGGTAATGAGAGCCGCGCCTGCCTCGCGGACGATCGTTGTGTCAGGCATGTTTGAGATCGCCATGGTCTTCACACCACGAGTTAACGCCTCGCGCTGCGCCGCAATCGTGTCGGCGGTTTCGCCCGACTGCGTAATGACCATCACAATCGGATCGATGGCGGTGTGCGTCGAGCGGTAGCAATACTCGCTCGCATATTCGACATCGACGGCAACGCCGGAAAGATCCTCGATCATGATTTCGCCCGCCAGCCCCGCGTGCCGGCTCGATCCGCTGGCGGCAATGATCAGCTTCTCAAATGTCAGCAATGCGCCCTCAATGGGGTTGAGTTCGCCCGGGAAAATGATGTCGTCCTTGAGATGCTTATCGATCGTCCGGGCAATGGCGTCAGGCTGCTCGTAAATCTCCCGCCGCATGGCGTGAGCAAAGCTATCGCTGGAACCGTTCGTATGTTTTTCAGTTGGCATGATGATTACTGCGAAACTAAGACTAAATGATGCTGCGCATTCCATCCAACCCAGCGCTGGTGTCCTTACCTCACTACGCCTTCGCCGGTCCCTCGAAGTGTGCTTCAATCTCCTCCAGCGTTTTCCCCTTGGTCTCCGGCAGGAACCAGGTCGCGGTCACGAAGTAGATCACAGTACAAGCCGCAAACCCGAAGAACATCGTCGAGTACCCATGCTGCCCGACCGTCGGAAGAAAGATGGCCGCGATGGTGGTGGAAACTGCCTGGTTAAGAACCAGCGCGATGCTCATCCCGTTGGAGCGAATGCGCGTGGGCATCAGTTCCGAAAGCGCCAGCCACACGCAAACTCCAGGGCCAACCGCGAAAAACGCCATAAAGATAAAGAGTGTAATAGCGACCATCCAACCATGGCGAGGGGAAGGCACCGGCGTAATCAATGCATTCTCGATTTTCAGCGGAGCGTTGCGCGCGGCTTCAAGGTCGCCGAACGGGTTCGAGAAGAAGGCATTGACCTTATTGCCGGGCACGCTGTCTTCGCGCGAGATGTCGATCGGCTTGGCAACGGGGTCGTCAGATCGCACCGCCTGACTGGCAGCCCGGAAGTCGCCGTAGGAATAGATCACCACCAGGGATGTCGCGCCTTCGCGCGAGAAATTCAACAGCCTGCCGGCCATCGCGCCGCTGTATGTCAAGTTGAGCTTCTGGTCGGCCGAGACCATGGACTGCACCGCATCCCTGGAGTCGACACGCGATCTTTCCGTTTCGCGGAAAAGGAACCCGGTGGCAACCGTCGACACGATGATGCCGGCAGTGCCGATTCCCAGCAGAAACTTGCGGCCTTTGCGGTCGACCAATGCGACCCCTACCAGTGTGACGAAAAAGTTCACGAAGGTGAAGACTACGTAGCCCACATGGGCGGCCAGGTCGGAGAGTCCACTCTGCAAAAGAATGTTGGTGTTGTAAGCGATGATCGAATTGATCCCGGTCGTCTGATTACAGGCGAGAATGACGCAGGCGAGAATGAAAGGGATTACGTACTTCCGTCGCAGAAGAGATTCCCTGGTTCCCGCCGTGCTGCCTGTCTTCTCTGTGGCAGTGACTTGCTGCATTTCGCGAAGTTCAAGGTCTGCCTGCTCGGTGGTTCGGGACCGGAGCAGGGCATTGTATGCAGCTTCCTTTTTTCCATGGCGTAAGAGCCACCGAGGCGACTCCGCCAGCATGAAGCTGCCGACCACGAACAGTATTCCCGGAGGTAACGAAACCCAGAAGATACCGCGCCAGGCGGAGTTCTTAAAGGCAAAGATGGCCGCCGGATCACCGAGTTTCGCGATGTGATCCAGTCGGAAGCTGAATAGCAATCCGATTAGGGCGGCGATTGCTATCCCTGCCGTGAGCAGCCATTGAAAAACGCCCGTACCCTTGCCGCGGCTGGAGGCAGTCAGACACTCCGCCAGATAAAGTGGCACCACCACGCCGATGAGTCCAGCGCTCACGCCCTGCAACAGTCTCCCTAGCACAAGCGGCCCGTACCCTTGCGCCAGCGCGATCATAGGGATGCTGATCACGAACATGACGCCGCTCAGTGCCATTAGCCATTTGCGCCCCATCCAGTCGGCGAGTAAACCCGCAAACAGGGTCGAGATCACACTCCCGAGCAGTACGGCGGCGACCACGATAGAAAGCTGTCCCGCGTTCAGCCCCGAAGTCGCCTCCAGATAGGGCAGCGCACCCGCAATAATGCCAACGTCGACGCCATACAGCAGACCCCCAAGGCCTGCAACGATCAGAAGAAAGCGGTTATAAAAGACTTTCTTGTCATCGAGAACTGACGGAGTAGTAGTCGCCATTTGAGCCATCATAGTTTAGTGTTCACAACCCCACAGGGAAGTGAACCAACCCGCCTCACGATGGATTTTTCGCGAATTGCACTCCGAATTGTAGCCCAGCAGCCATCAAAAACTGCCAAAGTGCTATACACGCGAACAAAAATTGTTCGGTGAATTACCCCTGATCGTTCCAAATTCATGCGAGACGCACTCCCGAAACCCGTCGTCTCTTCCGGTCGCCGCTATCAGTTAGGGCCTCTCGCAAACGGGGCGGTGCCGGGGGAACTCCCAGCCCCCGAAAACTGGACCATCTAAAATGTGAGTTCTCAGAAAGCCAGGAGAGAGGAGGACCGCAATGAAAGGCACACGACATAGTGAAGAGCAGATCATCGCGATCCTTTTCCTGCGTAGTTTCCGCTCACGCTGAGGTGCCTTCAAAGGAGACTAGCAGGAGCACCACTAAGCGGAACGGGTTGGTTATTTTTCAACCATGTACTGATGGTTGCTCATTTGGTTTATCAAGTCGTTTCCACCACAGAAAGGCCATTCCCACCACCTACAGGCCATTCCCATCATAGCCGGCTCACGCGATCATCGGAGCAGGGAGAGTGGGTCATGACGCAGGAAGAAAAATCAATCACAATGGAGTTGGTTGGTTTGTTAACCGAAGAAGCTGCTGCCCTACGCACTCAACTGAAACATGCCGGGCGTAAGCCTCTTCACAAGCCGATACACTTCGTGCATGTGGCCTCATTGCTGCGACAGCTAGACCCAAGTGGCGCGTTGCTTGATGTCGCCTGTGTTTCCGAACGGGAAACCAAAAAGCAAGTTTTGGAAGTGTTGGTTAGGAGAAGCGTTGCAGAGCAGACTGCACCCGCACAGGCATAAACATGACCCCCATCGAACCCAAGAGAGGAAAGAAACGACGCATTGACGTGTTGCCAAAGGGCCTTGGGGTCCTTAATTAATATTCATGGCCGCACATCATCCCATTAGAGCAGCGCGCAATCTGCGTTTGCTTTTGAAGGCTGCATCTAGCTCCTGATTCGCCCCACTCCGCAACTGCGCAACGCACGCACAGTCGCCCGATGACCTGGCGGCAAATCGTTAACTCAGCGTTATCGTCATGCGATAATGGGGCCACGAGCTTGGCCCCGTAGCTCAGATGGATAGAGCAGCGGTTTCCTAAACCGTTGGTCGGCAGTTCGACTCTGCCCGGGGCCCCCACCTTCAATTTTCAGAAGTCAGGACGATGTGTCCACTGAGAGGGATCTCAGTTCGGCTGGGGATTGTTGTTTTCGGCAGGCTGGGGTGCCGGAGGTTTGCGTATTTCGTCCGCGTCAACGGCGAAGAGCATGTAATGATCAAAGCTGTGTTTGCGGTAGTAGCGATGCCGCCGGAAGTCCAGATAGATTTCCGCACTCTGCGGTAGCCAGAGTTCCACCTTCTTCTTTGCGAACGGCACCGGGCCGTACTCGACGACTTGATGTTCGCCGGCCAGGCGGATTTGAGGCACCGGACTCACCAATTCTGACTCGATCCGCACAATCTGGAATTTATCCGCGGTAATCCAGGCCCGCCCCTTCAACTTCAGCGAATAAAGCTCGCCCCCCACCCGGTAGTCGTGCATCTGTGCCGGACGATCTTCCCGTTGCTTGAAGTGGACCAGCCAGGTTGGTTGACCCCGCAGCTCGCCGAGTCCTTCGCAGACCATTTCGAAGCTTTCCCGCATCTTCGGATGAAATACCAGCGCCAGCGTCGTGAATCCGCTGCTCGAGATCTGGTCCGGAAAGTCGGCCAGCCCAAGGTGCTCCTGCCGGTATTCATCCACCGCGATCGAGCCCTGCTTCGACTCCGCGAAAGCAGCGACATAGTTGAACGTGCGGGTTTCCTTGGTGATCGCATCGCCCATCTCATCGAGTTGCTCATGCAAGAGATGTTCGATCGCAGCGATGCGCGATACATCATCCACGAATTCCTCGATCCGTTTGCCGGTCATCTCAATTACGTCCGCCGGACACCCTACATTCGCCGCCACGGACGGCTTGTTCATGTCGATTGCGGGTGGTTGCCACGGACGAACTGAAAAAGTTGGCTCGGCGGCAGCGATCAGGGGATCTACTCCCATGATCTGTGGGGCTGGGAGCGCAACGTTCACCGCGGTTGTACTCGCAGGCACAGGTGCCGCCTCCAGTCGCGCGATGAGCACCTTGACCTGCGGCACGCTTGGATTCTTTGGAGCGGCGGCCACAAAATCTTTGAGAGCCTGTATACCCTCCTGCCTCTGCCCGAGATTGACCAGCGCCTGCCCCAAAACCAACTGAGAGGCAGTCGCACCCGACTTGCCCTGGCTGATGGCCATCTCAGCCTGCTCACGGGCCTTGTCGTATTTTTGTTGTTTCAGATACGAAGCCGCCAACAGGTCATGTGCTACCCAGTAATCCGAATCGGCCAGCACTGCCTTCTCCAGATTCGAAACAGCCCTGCCGTAATCTTCCTGCTGCAGGCTCACCCGTCCTAACAATGTCAGTGCCTGTACGTTGTGCGGACTCAGATTCGTAGCATTCCCCAGAAAGTCGGCCGCTCGCCCGAAGTCCTTCTTCTGATAGAAGAGATATCCGAGCAGGAAATTCACATCAGGATTTTCTGGAGCCAATTTATAGGCGGCTCCAAGCCGCTTGTCGGCCTCGTCCCACTTCCCAGATTTCAGCGCAGAAACCCCGTGCTTCGCTTCTTTACGTGCCTTAGGCGGCATCCCCTCAGTGATGTTAAGCTGCACCGCCGCCGGGTCTTTCTCCAGAACAATCTCTAAGTTAATCGGCGCGAACGAACTTATCGCTTGGAACTCCTTGGTTGCTGTCCGATACCCAACCGCACTTACTTCCACCTCATAGTGTCCGAGCGGCAGATCGCCGAATCCAACTTCGGACCGCTCGTCTGTAGTTTGCCAAGTGATAATTTGTGAACTCGTGTTGCTCACTTTGACAAGAGATTGCCGATCAAGCCTCGTTTTGGTTGTTTCGGCGAAAACCGTGATGCGCAACAAAGTGCCACCTCGGTTCTCGTAACCCGGGGAACTACTCGTTGTGCTTCCGATGTTGTTGAATACGTCGCCGTGTTGCGCGTAAGCGCGAGGAACGGTCGAGCCTAGAAGCAGTAGCACCAACCATGGCCAGAGTGGGTGGCGTGCCCGCGGTGATAGGCAACGGGTCATAAATGCAGTCCAACTGAGAAGTGTCTCATGCGGCCCGGACCGGGTCAACGCGTTCTGTCCCGCTCCCTCGTCCGCCCTAACACACTCAGCTGTCCTGTTTCGTGTACTCTTCGGTATCCTTTTGCCACTGTAATGCGTGGGAGGCCTGCTGAGCAAAGTGGTCTGCAGGAGAGGTCACTTAATCGGTGTTTGCCCGCCGTCGGATTCCTCACTGCGATGGCTCTCCTCTGACAGCCGGCGAAGGGACAGCCTCTCCCGATGTGCCAGCAACAGTCCCACCGGCACCACGGCCGCAAACGTCACCAGCCACAGCAAAATTCCGCAACTCGCCGCCATCTCCGGAGGCACATCAAACACGCGCGAGAGAATCGTAATGGTTGCCACCTGCGAACCGCCTCCGACCGCCGGCAATTGCAGGATCGATCCCACCATGCTCGCCAAAATCACGATCAGCAACTGCGAGACTGGAATCTGTAGTGCATCGACGCCGTAGGAGTGCGTGACCTCTTGATAGGCCAGAGCGATGACGTACCACATTCCCACCGAAACCGCCGCCAGCAGCAGCAACGAGACCGCACCGTGAATCGTGTGCAATCCCGCCCCAAACTCGCGCACTTTTTCTGCTAGCTTGTGCCCGAAGTTCGAGGGCAGATGAGCGAACCGCATTTCGACCCAATCCGCAACGGTGTCACCATTTCGCCGCACCACCACCGCAGCAATCGCACCTCCTGCAACCAATGCGGTCAGCAGAAACCCCGCCTTCTGGAACCACGCGTAATACTCGGGGTGCGGAATCGATTGCAATGCGCTGGGCAGAAAAATGGCAAGTATCGTCAGCACCGCAAATGCGCCTGCGTCGAAAATTCGTTCGATCGCCCAAACCGCCAGTTGGGAAGAGACGGGCAAGTCCGTTCGCCGCGCAATTAAGTACGGCCGAATGAATTCTCCGGCCCGGCCTAGAAGAGCAAGTCCAGTGAAGCCGATCAGCGTCGGCGATAGTAATTCGGCCACCCGTGTTTTCGGTCGCACCGGTTGTAGAAAAATCTTCCAGCGGATGGCGCGCATGAAGTAGCCGAGGTAAATCAGCGCTATCCCGTGCAGAACGTGCCACTTCTTGATGCGATGGGTCTGGCTCCAAAACGTGCCCCAGTCAAAGGTTCGCCAGTGCCGGTATTGCAGATAGACCAGGATGGCCAGAATGCAGAACACCACCACGCTGGCCAGAATGCGTTTCTTGTCCATGAAGGGGAAAGCTCCGCGCCGCGGTCCCCGCAACGCGAAGTGGGAAACGGCAACTCAAAGGTAAACGACCGGGTCAGCAGGGTCAAACCGTAGCCCGCGAAGCAGATGATGGAGCTAGAAGCAGCTTGGAAGAACTGGGGTACTGCACGATGAGAGTTACTTGCCTTGCGTGGAGGCCACCGCAGCGTTACTGGCGTTCTTGGAATTGGTCTTCACTGCGGCACCTGGCTTCGTCCCGCCGCTTTTCTTCTGCGCAACATTATTTTGCGGGGCGACTGCCTTCCCCTGCGCGATCTTCTTCTTGTTGAAGTCCTTCACGATTCTGGCTACGTAGGCCCGCGTCTCATAATAAGGAGGCACGCCGCCAAACTGTTCCACGCGCTGTGGTCCTGCGTTGTACGCCGCCAGCGCCTTCACCAGGTCAAAGTTGTAGCGCTCCAGCAACTCTCGCAGATATCTGGTCCCCCCCTCAACGTTGGCCTGCGGATCGAAAGCGTTCGGGACCCCCAGTTGTGAAGCTGTTCCCGGCATGAGCTGCATCAAACCCTGGGCGCCCTTCGGCGATACCGCCCGCACGTTGAACCCGCTCTCCGCCTTGATCACACTGTTCACAAGATCGGGATCCAGCCGATACCGCCCGCTCGCCTCATTTACAACCTGCGAAAGATCAGCCGTCGGCCGCGCAGGAAATGCAATCTGGTGGCCCGAACGAGACTGGGTGTTCGTGTTATTTGCGAAGGGTGGGCTGTCGGCAGGGGGTTCTTCTGGTGCCGCCTCGAAGTAATCGATTTCAGCCGTCGGCACATCCACGAAACTCGATCCATCCGCGCTCACGTACAACCGCGTCAACTCGCCGACGATCTCCCGCCGCTCATGCTTGATGGCGAACCCGTTCTTGAGAACCGCAACTTCACCCGCAAAGCAGGGGAGTGCCGCCATCACCAACGTGACGATCCACGCGACGGTTTGTGATAAGCGAATCCTCATTCGAAAAAAGCGACCGAGTCGAAAACCCGATCTGTCTCTGTCGAGCATCGCCAACGACGAACTACTAACCGCCACCGACGGTCTGTCCTAATGCCAACTCTACCGCCGCCGCGACCCCGCATTCGTGGTTCCCGCGCGTTACCCGCCAGCCCCGGGTCCGCAACTCCTCACACGCATTTCCCATGATAACCGGATGCCCGGCGAACTCAAGCATCTCCACGTCATTATGGTTGTCACCGACGGCCATGACCTCTTCGCGGCGGTAACCCCGGTAAGCCGCCCAGCGCTCCAGGGCATGCCCTTTCGAGCAGCCGGCATTCAGTGCGTCGATCATCGACAGATCCCGCTCCGGATACTCCGTCCGCAGCACCGTCACCAAGCCGTCCATTCCAGCCTGTTCCAGGGCACGCAAGGCAGCATTCATCCGCACCATGGTTCCGCAAAACATTGCCTGCACGGGATTTGTGACTAGCGCCTTCTCGATCGGAACCACGAACTCGATGTATTCCATGTTCTTCTCGAGCCAGCGCCGGATGCTGGCCCCGAGTTCATCCATCCTCTCGAGCACAATGGCACCCTTGGTCTCTTTGTCAAAGGTCAGAACGGTATTTCCCCGGAACTCTTGCATAGCCTCGCACAATTTGCGGCAGGTCTCGGCCGGCATCATGTCCCGATGAAAGGTCTCGCCGCTCAGAGACCGCGTCACCGCGCCATTTGAACTGATCAGCCAGACGTCGAATCCGAGCTGTTTCGCGATCGGCAGAGCGAAAGTGTGACGCCGGCCGGTCACCAGTACAATTTCGATCCCAGCCGCATGGGCGCGCCGCAGGGCATTCAGATCGCCCTCAGAAATCTGGAATTGAGGATTAAGCAGCGTCCCGTCGATGTCGGTCGCCAGCAGGCGAATGTTGGAAAGCGTCACCATCCTTCATGGTACCACCCGCTCGGGTCTCATCTTTGCGCTGTGCAACGGACTCGGCCCGGTTCGGGAACGAGTCAGAAACCTTTAAATTTCGCGTCTAGCCGACACGCTGGAACTGCCGGGCTGGAACCGCCCGTGGCTGCTGGAAAACTCCTCCCCGACCTTTTCCTCACTGAAAGTAACGATCCAGATATTCTCCAGCGCTGGTTCTCCGATGGCGAGTTGGACATACGCGAGGATCTCGCCATCGGTGAGCAGATTCTGACCTTCCTCACCCAGTACGGACCCCGCTCTACTGTCGTGACCGACGGGATTATTGGCTGCCCGCACGAAGAAGGCGTGGACTACCCAGAGGGAACTTCCTGCCCACAGTGCTCTTATTGGGCCGGACGCGACCGCTTCACCCATGAGCCTATTCAATAGAGGACAAGTCAGGAGGGGCGTGACTCAAGCTTCGATGTTTCCGGACTAGTGGGTTTTGAGCGCTATCGCCGATTGCGACCATCATGCTCCCACCTTCCGAGTGATCAAAGTAAATCAGACTCCGGCCGCAATGCTTCATGGGATCAGTTGCAAGGCGACACTTTGGCTCCCGAGTGTGTGCGAGCAGAACCGACGAAAATATTCTCCGAGACCCAGAACGGGGGGAGTTGCTCACTAGCAATGTTCCGTAGAGCGATCCAAGCCGGTGTGCTCACTT
>Ga0209698_10001946_pt1 | contig 23713 bp, 23 predicted proteins | sample LitLauG_LLR_2012_FD_187203 | JGI IMG/M metagenome (GOLD analysis project Ga0209698, IMG submission 187203) | Freshwater sediment microbial communities from Pennsylvania, USA - Little Laurel Run_MetaG_LLR_2012 (SPAdes) (version 2) | ecosystem: Environmental > Aquatic > Freshwater > Creek >... | reverse complement strand
CGGGACCTTCTATGTGGAAGCTTTTGAGCCGACCTCAGCAGACAAACGGCACGCGGAATTGCTGGACAAGCTGGATGCGCTGAGCCGCGAGGTGGCATCGCTGAGGGTGCAGAGGGCTGGGGAATAAGATGCGCTTGTGAAGGCCACGGCAAATAGGATCACTTACCAAAGCCCTCCAAATGTTAACGGCCCGACTCAAGCGGTGCCATTTCCGATCATAAACGACGATTGGTGTGACGAATGCCACTAGAGGCTTGGTAAGCTGAATCTTCTAAGTGCATACTTCGCACCATCCAATGTCAAATGACCTGGATCCCTGTATAGAAGCTTTCCATTCGCAATGTAAGCACAATAATTCTGCTCTTCACAGAATACCGATTTCAGTTCTACCAAATCTACTACCGGAAATTCGATCTTCACGTTCTTCATTAATTCAGTCGCGGTATCTGCCGCTGGAGTAGGGTCTGGAGTAGCGAGTCCCGAGTCATCACGATATTCGCCCAGGAAGGACGCCAGCCCGTGCCGTGCAGGAATAATCGACGTTTCATATCTCAACTGTGGATCGAATGCATAGATAGGCGAATCATCGACGAGGATAACGTGTATCCCTGCGTCTCGCAACGGGCGAATTGCACTTGCTAACGAATCGTAGAACACCTCTCTGGATCCAGCTGAGGCAGAAGGGAGCTTCCGGCTCGCTTGATCCAATATTAAGAGGCCAGCCTTGTCTCCTCCAGAAAATGGACGAGACCATTCGCCCGTCAATATAACAATTCGAACGTGTCCCTCAGATAACACGAGCCTCAGCACCTCATTATTAAAGTGCATGCAGTTTCGAGCCTCATTCGGATAGTTGTTTATGCGAATTGCCGAGCCAATTATTGGAAGGCAGGATGACTTAACCATCTGCACAAACTTATAACCTTGATTGTTTGCAACTTCTCGGAAGACCGGAGCCAGGACCCCTGCGTGGCTATCGCCCCAGAGGGCGACAGTTGGGAGTGGATCACTCGTATCGTAGCAAGCCTTGGACAGGTTGGGCTCATCGACACCATAGTCAACCTCACAGCCGCCAGATAGCCCTTCGTCATGTTGAGACACATGTGGGTATCCACTAAGAGTCCAGCTACTGTAACGAAGGAATGTAAAAGCAAGCATGAAAGCTATTGTTACGCCAAAATATCGGATAAGCAGCGGCTTAGAGGGGCGTGTCGATTTTCTAAAAGGCTGTTCGACCAGATAATAGGACAACACCGCGCAAACAATCGAAATCAGCACAGCAAGTGCAGTAACGGGTGGTGACATCTCTCGTCCAGAAAGTGCGCCCATGTAGATTAATACTGGATAGTGAAACAAGTACCACGAATAAGATATTCTACCTAGGAAGACAAGTGGCATAGAACCGAGGATCGTGGCATTCATCCAGCTAGCTGACGTGGAAATTACCAAACCTGTACCTAAGACTGAAGGTAAAGCAGACACACCCGGAAATGGCGTTGACGGTGTAAGCGTGAACATCGGCACCACCATCAGGACCAATCCCAATATGCCGACAATCTGCGCCGATTGCTTGGACAGTCTGTTACACCAATCCAGTTCGCTCAGCGCCAGAGTTACTCCAGCGCCCAGCTCCCAAGCGCGAGTAGGGAGTAAGTAGAATACGTAGTTAGGATATTTGCCAAGCTGAAGCACCGCAAGAGTAAACGATAGAATAGAAAAAGTCATAACCGCCGGCAAGAGAAGGCTACGGCGAACTCGGGCGAATAACACCATCGTCAGCGGAGCCAGTGCGTAGAATTGTTCTTCGACCCCTAGCGACCATGTCATCAATAGCGGATTAAATGAAGCAGTTGTTACAAAGTAGTCGCCCAGGCGCCGATAGAAATAGTAGTTCGATGCCGAAAGAAGGGATGAGATCGCGCTCATTGCCAGTACTTTGATTTCAACAGGAGTAAGTAGGACGACAGACGCAACAAAGACCAGTGAAAGAACCAGGTAAAACGCCGGAAGTATTCGCTTAGCCCTCCGCTTATAGAAATTCAGGAAGCTGAACGTTCCCGAACGAATCTCAGAATATATATGCCCGCCAATCAGATAGCCGGATATTATGAAGAAAATGTCGACGCCTGTAAAGCCGCCCGGTAGCGAGTGCTCGTTCGCGTGATAGATTACAACACTGAGGATAGCGATCGCTCGTATTCCGTCAATATCGGGGCGGTAGCTACGCGAAGACTGTCCGTCAGAGATTCCCTTCACAAATTCACCTGTCGCATTCATTCAGGCATCCCGGCAGAATTATGTTCGGTCTTGTGACTGCAACCCGACTCCAGGTCATATTGGCTTGCTGCGGCGGGCACTCACTCCCACTCAATGGTGCCTGGGGGCTTCGAGGTGATGTCGTAGACGACGCGATTGATGCCGCGGACTTCGTTTACGATACGGCTGCTGATGCGCTTGAGGACTTCGTAGGGCAGGGGCGTCCAGTCGGCGGTCATACCGTCTTCAGAGTGCACGGCGCGGACGGCTGCGGTGCAGGCATAGGTGCGCTGATCGCCCATCACGCCTACGCTCATCACCGGCAGAAGCACGGCGAAGCTCTGCCAGATTTTGGAGTAGAGCCCTGCGGCCTTGATTTCAGCGACGACGATCTCGTCGGCTTCCTGGAGCAGGGCAACGCGCTCAGGAGTGACCTCTCCGAGGATGCGCACGGCGAGTCCGGGGCCGGGGAACGGCTGACGTCCGAGAACGTCTTCGGGCATGCCGAGATCGCGGCCGATGCGGCGGACTTCATCCTTGAAGAGATCGCGCAGCGGCTCGATGAGCTTGAGCTTCATTCCTAACGGCAGGCCGCCTACGTTGTGGTGGCTTTTGATGGTCTGGCTGGGGCCCTTCACGCTGCTTGACTCGATGACGTCGGGATAGAGGGTGCCCTGCACCAGCCAGTCGACTCCGCCAGTTTGTTTGGCGATACGCGCGGCCTCGTCGTCGAAGACGGCGATGAACTCGGCGCCGATGCGCTTGCGCTTGGTTTCCGGGTCGGTGACGCCGGCCAGTTGCTTGAGGAATCGGTCGCTGGCATCGACGGCGACGATGTTGAGTCCGAGCTTGTCACGGAGATTCTTCTGCACGCTGGTGAACTCGTTTTTACGCAGCACGCCGTTGTTGACGAAGATGCAGGTGAGCTGGCTGCCGATGGCCTTGTGGACGAGCACCGCGGCCACCGAAGAATCCACTCCGCCGGAGAGACCACAGATGACGTGGTCTTTGCCGACCTTTTCGCGGATTGAATTGACGGTGGTTTCGATAAAGTGCGCGGGGGTCCAGTCGCCGGCTGCGCCGCAAATTCTGAAGAGGAAGTTCTTGATGAGTTGCGAACCGAGTGGTGTGTGATGCACCTCGGGATGAAACTGCACGGCCCAGATGCGGCGGTCTTGGTTGGCAATGCCGGCCAGGGCGTTGGAGGTAACGGCGGTGCGGTGGAAACCGGGGGGCAGCTCGAGGGCCTCGTCGCCGTGGCTCATCCAGACCTGCAAAGAGGGCGGCAGGCCGGCGAATAGATCTGTCGCGGTGTCTTCGATTGTGACTTCGGCGTGGCCGTACTCGCGCAGGGGCGCCGACTTCACCTTGCCGCCCATGTGATGCACGATGAAGTGCAATCCATAACAGATGCCCAGCATCGGCACGCCGAGCGAGAGGAGTTTGGGGTCGGCTGCGGGGGCGTCCGCATCGTAGACGGACGATGGGCCGCCGGAGAGGATGAGGCCCATGGGCTTGAGGGCTTGAATCTCAGCAACCGGCGCCGTACAGGGCAGCACGACGGAAAAGACATTCTGCTCGCGGATGCGGCGGGCGATGAGCTGGGTATACTGCGACCCGAAATCGAGGATGACAATTGTCTGGGTGTCCACGTTTCAGTGTGGCAGGGGGCGGGGCGGGATGTAAAGAACGACGGTTGGCTCTATCTCCGAGACCCATGTTTCCACATAGCGATTCGGTAGCTTGGAATCGATTTCTCTGGTTACTCGTAGTGGTAGCGCGCCTGCATGAAATCAATTCGGTCCGCGGTCACCCGGTAGACCAGGCGGTGCTCCCGCGTGATTCTCCGGCTCCAACAACCGGCATACTCATGTCGCAGAGCCTCGGGCTTGCCAATGCCTTCGTATGGATCGGCGAGGACAGCCTCGACAAGTTCGAGCGTCTTCAGAGGCGCTTGCCGGTTGTTTTTGACCCACCATGCAAGGTCTTCGCGAAATTTTGGAAGGAAGTCGGCGCGACGTTCGATTTTGGCGCTCATGGGTATCAATTGCTCTTGCGTAATGGGGAGCGATCAGAGACCGGCGGAGCGGCGCAATTCTTCAAGAGCGGCTGCTGCCGGCTTTCCTGGAGCTCTCTTCTTGTCGTTTGCTTTCGACTCAGCAAGAGCCTGCGCCAGCCTCCTGGCATTGGCTGGCGAGCGCAGAAGAAACGCCGTCTCCTCCAGCCCCGCCAGTTCATCGGCGGCAATAATCGCCACATCCGGCTGACCGCGCCGCCTCTTCACCACCACAACTTCCCGGTCATTCGTGACTCGGTCCAGAAAGGTCGCCAGATTCTCACGCAGCGCAGTGTAAGTTGTCTCAATAGCCATGCAGAACCTCTCTGGCTTAAACGTACAGCTTTCCTGTACGTATTGTCAAGCGGGCCAGCTACCTACTTTTCGTTCTTGTAGACCACCCCTCCCTTCATCACGAACTTGACGTCCTCGACCGTGCGGATATCATCGAGCGGATTTTTTTCGACGGCGATGATGTCGGCCCATTTGCCGGGTTCCAGAGTGCCTGTCTTCGCGGTCCATCCCATCAGGTCGACTGCGTTGATGGTGGCGGTTTGCAGGGCAGCCAGCGGAGCCATGCCAAGCTGGTTAACGTAAACGTCGAGTTCATGCGCATTCAATCCGTGCGGGTAGACGGCGGCATCTGTGCCCATGGCGATCTTTACGCCCGCCTGCATGGCGCGCTTGATATTGCCCTTGGCCACGGCGCTCACATCGACCATCTTCTTCTGGTAAAAGGCGGGCAGGTGCCCGCTCTGGACAATCCAGTCTTCAAGGTAGAGCGTGGGCACCAGGTAAGTGCCGTGCTGCTTCATGGCGGCAATGTCCTCGTCGTTGATGTAGCTTCCGTGCTCGATCGAGTCGACGCCGGCTTGCGTGGCCCAGAGAATCCCCTGAGCCCCGTGGGCGTGCGCGGCAACCTTGCGTCCCAGGCGGTGAGCATCGGCGACAATGGCCTGCATCTCCTCAAGCGTGTACTGTGCAGCCTGCGGATCGTCGCCCTTGGAGAGCACGCCGCCCGTGGCGCAGATCTTGATCAGATCGGCTCCATATTTAATGTTTTGCCTAACCATGTGCTGCACGGCGGGAATTCCGTCCGCAACCCCGTCGCCAACCGCGTGGTACTGGACGGGCAGCAGGTTCTGGTCGCAGTGGCCGCCGGTGATGCCCATTGCCGGCCCACTGACCAGCATGTGCGGTCCGGGGACCTGGCCGGCGTTGATGGCGTCCCGCAAATCGACATCGGCAAAGCCGCTCGCACCGACATTGCGCACGGACGTGATACCCGCCATCAGCGTGGTGCGGGCGTTTGCGACTCCGTTGATGGCCTCTTTTGCGTCGGTCGAGGTTAACTCCCGGTAGGGGTCGAAGTCCGTCGTCATGGTCAGGTGCGTGTGCACGTCGATGAGGCCGGGCAGCACGGTGAGGCCGGTGAGGTCGATGACATTGTCTTCCGGGTGCTGAACAACCCGTGCAGTCGGCATCAATCCGGAAATCGCATCGCCTATTACGATGATCGTCTCATCATCGAGCAGCGTGCCGGTCTTCACGTCGAGCAGGTGGCCGGCGCGCACAAGCGTCCTGTGCGTTTCTGCGCCGGGCCCAGCCTGCGCAAACAACGTTCCTGCCCCAACAGCGAAAGCCAGAGCAATTCTCAATCTCGAATGGGGAAACATATCTACGCCTCCAAAAGGTTGTGAAGGGAAGTCTAACAAACAGCCTCAGAAGACGCAGAGCCCGTCTCTAGTCAGTGGACGACCATCCATTCGGGACTTCGAAATGCCGCCATCGTCTGCTCAGCTCAGCGCGGGAACGCAGCGTAAGTCTCAACTTCCGAAGGCTTCAAATATCGTAAACAGGGTCGGATACTTGACCTGCCAGGACCCGACGCACGCTCGTCAGCTGTCCCACCAAGAGTCGAGCTACAATAGTATGCAAATTCGTTCTGAAACATTTTGACGGGCGGAAATATGAGATCTCGAACAGCATTTCCCTGCCTCTTGCTTGTTGTTGCTGGCGGTTTCCTCGCGGCCCTTACAGGTTGCAGCGCCTCTGGAACAAATTCTGACGGCGGCACCGGGGGTGGCACTGGCGGTGATCCCGGAGGCGCTCAAAACCCCGTGCCGACGCTCACGAGCGCTACCCCTACCCAGGTCGCCGCGCACAACCCGGGGACGACGTTCACGCTGACAGGCTCGAACTTCACCTCAACCTCCACGGCCATGTGGAGCGGATATCAGCTCGCAACGACCTTTCAAAGCGCGACATCGTTGACGGCTCATGCGCCTTGGCAAGCTTTCGCGTCGACGGGGGTCCAGTACCTGAGCGTGATGAATCCTGCTCCCGGTGGCGGAACGTCCAATTCCGTGTCGTTTTCAGTAGTACCGGCGAGCCTGAAATTGATCACGGTGCCGACAATTGCATATGGCCTGGTGTGGGAGCCTGCGAGCCAGAAGCTTTTTCTTTCAAACGTGGGCTCGACCTGGCTGAACGGCACCAGCATTCAGAGTCTCGATCCGGTTACAGGGACTCTGGGGACCCCGATTACAGTTGGACCGATACCGGACCAACTGGCTGTATCAGCCAATTCAAAGTACCTGTATGTGGCGCTCGACAGCGTTGATCCGTTCCTGCCCGTTAGCGTGGGCCAGGCCTTGATCCAACGAATTACCTTGCCGGCCCTGACCCTGGATCAGACTTTTCCGGTGAGAGGGTATGCTCCTTTGCAGATTCTGCCGTCGGCGATTGCCGACGATACGATTGCAGTCATTGGTGGCGATCTCCAAATAACGCCGAAGGAAACCGGCGGAATTTTGATCTATGACAGAGGCGTTCCTCGGCCGAATTGGCTCTGCGGAGACTCCGACAAACCATACTGGAATTCCTGCATCGATACGCAGTATGCGAGCGGAGACTGGAATTCAGCGGCGTGGAGTCCGGACGAAACGCTGTTGTATGCCTACGACGGAGCCTCGACTGCGGCAGATGCATTTACTGCAACGGTCGATTCCTCAGGGTTCAGGTCCGTAAGCGCAACGCAAGTCCCCTATTACGGGGGTTCTCTGCCTACACAGGCTTACCCTCCACAGTCCTACTTTTCGATCCACTATGACACCACCACGGGATACGCGGTAACCGATGACGGGCTGATCCTGAACCCCTCGAATTGGTCCGTGGTGAACAATCTCCAACATATTGGAGTCGCGATCCCGGATGGAAAGCTTGGCGCTGTCTTCATGGTCTCCTGGATTGGACCGGAAATCGGATATGAGCTGGACTCCTTTGACATTCACACCGGCAAGGTCATTGCGTCTTATCTGCTTCCCACCGTTGTGGGACAACCAGCAGCACTGATTCGCTGGGGTACCGATGGCCTCGCCCTGCTGACGAAGGATTTTTTCCCAACGCAACACCCCCCCGTTGGGTCGATCTACCTGATGGAGGGGGTTTTTATCGGAAATCCGACAGCCGCGGCTAAGTAGGCATCGTTGCAATCGAATTCACAATCGTGCCGGGAGCTCCCATGTCTCATCCGCCGCGGTGGAAGACATGGGATCGAATTCAAATAACCACCGCAACCCCTCAGGCCCATTTCTTGCCCAGGCTGTCCAGGTCCGCGCGGCCGAGATCTTCCGGGGTCATAGCTACCCTGAATTCGACATCCGCATTGAAGGTGAGGAACCAGGGCTCGGCAAGCCTGGGGACGTCGGAGGGATTGTCCATGTTCACGATCATGATCCCTCCGCGCTTGCCGTCGCGTTCACCAAACCAGGCGTGCTCCGGCTAGATTGCTTCCAAGATCTTTTTCATCTTCGCGGACACGGTTCCGTCCTTGACGGCAGTGTTGAACGGTTCAATGGGTAGTTGAACCAGCATCATAAAGCGCATGTGCAACCTCCAGGCGCCCGTTTTCGCGTCAGAACTACGAACGGCGCGGCCAGAGAATACCACAGGCATTCTTGGACTGGCATTGATTTTTTATCCGGGTGGTGCGCACTTGCGACGGCCATCCGGGCACCTCATGAACAAGGCGGACTGAGAGTCGAGGTATCCCACCCATTCGCCAGAAGAAAGCGAATGGATGGGGCACGGGGCTCCTTGCGCCGGTCCATTTCTGCCCGCGACTCAACGTCGCGAGGTGGACTGCTCCTGGAGCCGTGGCCGCGCCATCTCTATCCCCCGCATGATAGGCTGCTATGCAACACAGCTTGAACCAATTTAGCTGTTCTAAAACTCCGTCCCGGCCTCCATCCGCAGGCGTGATGCGTGCCGATGAAGCTGGCCGGTTGACTGTATTTCCAAGAGGACATTCGATGAAGTATTTCCGTTTTGTTCCAGTATTGATTCTGGCGGCCAGCACCGTGCTGGCGCAGACATCGGCGGCGCCGAAAGCCGATAGTTCCAAGCCCGTGGCCCCGGCGGAGAGCAAGAGCTTCGACGCCTCGGCCATCGACAAGACCGCCGACCCCTGCACGGACTTCTACCAGTACGCCTGTGGCAACTGGCTGAAGAACAACGCAATTCCTTCCGACCAGGTACGCTGGGTGCGGTCTTTCTCGCTGCTTCGGGAGCGGAACCGGTACCTGCTTTGGCAGGAACTGGACACCGCGGCAAAGGATCCGAAATCGGCGTTGCAAAAACAGTATGGCGGCTTTTACGCCTCCTGCATGGACACCGATACGGTCGAGAAGAAGGGGTTGGATCCGATCCAGCCCGCCTGGAAGGCGATCGCCGACTTGACTGACGCCGGCAAACTCCCAGCCCTGCTCGGCCAGCTTGAGAACCACGGCACACCCGACGGTTTCTTCAACTTCGGCGTGGGGCAGGATGAGAAGGACTCCTCCAAGCAGATCGCCGAGATCTTCCAGGGTGGGATTTCAATGCCCGACCGCGACTACTACATCGTGGATAATCCGCATTTCAAGGCGATCCGGGCCCAGTACGTCGCGCACGTGACCAAGATGTTCACTCTGGCCGGCGATACGCCCGAGCAGGCCGCTCAAGAGGCTGCGGCCGTCATGGAAATCGAGACCGCGATGGCGCAATCCGCCACCAGCCGCACCGAGATGCGGCAGCCGGAGAATCGTTACCACATCTATACAGTTGCCGACTTCCAGAAACTTGCGCCCGGCTTCGATTGGCCCGCCTACTTCACCGCGGTCGGCATCGGCCATTTTGATACTTTGAACGTGGGCACGCCCAATTACTTCAAGGCGCTTGACGGGCTCATCAAGAGCGAGCCGTTGGGTTCCTGGAAGAGCTATCTGCGCTGGCATGTACTGCACGGACACGCCACAAGCCTGCCCGCGGCCTTCTTCGACGAGAACTTCAACTTCTTTTCGAAGACGCTAACCGGTCAGGAAGTGCCCGAAGCCCGCTGGAAACTGTGCTCCAGCATGACCGACCGGGCACTGGGCGAGGCGGTAGGCCAGGACTGGGTGAAGCATAACTTCCCTCCCGCGGCCAAGGACAGCATGGACAAGCTGGTCGCCGCCCTTGAGAAGTCCCTGGGCGATGACATCAAGACTCTGCCGTGGATGAGCGACGACACCAAGAAGGCGGCAGAAGCCAAACTGGCGATGATCCGCAACAAGATCGGTTATCCGGAAAAGTGGCGCGACTACTCGAGCGTGAAAATAGACCCAACCGACCTGATCGGCAACGTGCACAATGTTTCAGTGTATGAGCGCAACTATGAGTACGCCAAACTCGGCAAGCCGGTAGACGAGAAGGAGTGGAGCATGTCGCCGCCCACCGTCAACGCCTACTATAATCAATCGTTCAACGACATCAATTTTCCTGCCGGGATTCTGCAACCGCCGTTTTTCGACTTCAAGATCGATCCGGCGGTCAACTTTGGCGGAATTGGCGTGGTGATCGGCCACGAAATGACGCATGGCTTCGACGACCAGGGCTCGAAGTTCGACGGCAACGGCAATCTCAAGGAGTGGCAGACAGCGCAGGACCGCAAGGCATTCACAGAGCGAACCAATTGCGTTGCCGACGAATACAGCGGCTTTGAGGCGGCTCCGGCCAAAGGCGACGCGCCGGCGCTTAAGCTGAACGGCCACCTGACCCTGGGTGAAAATACCGCCGACAATGGCGGCCTCCGCATCGCCTATATGGCGCTGCTGGATACGCTGGCGGCGCAGGGCAAGACGATCGGCGACAAGATCGACGACTATACAGAGGCGCAGCGCTACTTCCTCGGCTTTGCCCAGGTATGGTGCCAGAACTCGACCGATGCGTCGAACCGCCAGCTAGTGCTCGTCGATCCGCATTCGCCGGGCAGATGGCGCGTCAACGGCTCGGTGCAGAACTTCGACGAGTTCGGAAAGGCCTTCGGCTGCACAAAGGGCCAGCCCATGTATCCGGTTAACTCCTGCCGCGTCTGGTAGGCGGACAGAATAAGGCTGCACAAGGGGCCCGAACGCAATGAGGTCGAGCCGAATGCTTGCATGAGCTGCCTTTGCCCCATCCATCCCGCTTTCTTCCGCGAGATGGGTGGGACGCGGGCCGGGTGTCTTTGAGTCGTAGGTGCGTTGACATTTGGCTGCATCCTGAAGTCAAAGCCACAACCGCTTTCTCAACTGGATGGACCTGGAGCCGGGCAATGGGCCGAGGTTTGTGTTGAATGAGGCTAACCCGAGGAAACCTGATGTTTTACCGAGTCTTTGGCTGAAACTAGGCACAAACAGGCCTTGGCTTTTACAATGCATCAGGGACCCGTCCCAACCCAGCTCTGCTGTGGAACTAGCAAACTTGGCGGCGCAGGCCGGACCAGGATGAAGGAATCGCATGAAGTTCACGAAACTCGGCAAGGCACTTCTGATGAGCGCCCTCTCAGTTGGCGTCATTCTCTGCGTTACGTCTTGCGTTCGTAGTTATACAGTGGGTTTTATCTATGTCACGGGTACGGTGACGGCCCAGTCCACGGGAACCGGCATCATCAGTGGCTACAAGATCGATCACAATACAGGCTTTCTGACCCCCATCAACGGCTTGCCGGTATCCTCGGGCGGCGCCAATCCTGTCCGGGCCGTGCTTTTGAATGGAAGCCGGTTCCTTTATGTGCTCAATCAAGGCGTCACTGCCCAGGGCGGGACCACATGTACGACCGCCAATCCGTGCCAGAACTCGAATATTACCGAGTTCGCAGTGGGTGGAAATGGCATTCTCACACCACAGGAGACTTTTTACACCCAGGGCATCAATCCGTTCCGGTTGATCGGCGACAGCTCGGGTAATTTCCTGTTGGCGCTTGACCACGATTCGCCCACGAATTCGACCTGCAAGTTAGCGCTGGGCAGCTCCGCGACCACATGCGGTGACATCACGGTTTTCCAGATCAACCAGACCACAGGCCGGCTCACCCTGGTGGTGAATGCGCAGGTGACTTCTGCCGGCGGTACGCCCTTGACCTATTTCCCAGTCCCGGCCAATCCGATCGACTTCCTCTTCACCGGCGGCAACATTCTTACCCTGAGCGGAACTCCGGCAACCGGCGACTCGGTATTTCCTTACATCTATGCCTCTTCCAGCGGCCAATTGAGCCTGGGCCAAAATAGCCCTCAGCCTCTGGGGATCAAACAGGCTACAGCGATCATTAATGCCAACAGCACCATTTACGTGCTCGACAACGAGGCACCCAGCCCAAATCCTACGACGGCGTCGAGCCAGATTCTTCCCTTTACTGTGGGCAACAACGGCGCTCTTCAAGCGCAAACCGGCGGAATCATTCCGGATGACGCAACGCTTGCCAACCCGATCGAGCTGATGGTGGAGTCGAAGGGCAAGTTTCTTTATGTAGCAAACCAGGGGAACAATGTGACGGGGAACAACGCCGGGAGCGGGATGGCCGGCTGGTTCCTCACAAGTTCTCCTTCATTCCAACTTACGCCGCTCACGCCGCCGACTTATGGCACGGGATCGGGCCCTCAGTGCATAGTAGAGGACCCATCAAACCAGTTCATATACACGGCCAACTTTGTCGACTCAACTATTACGGGCCGCGCGATCGACCCCAACGACGGCGTTCTGAACCCATTGAAAGTTGCCAGCAGCTACAAGCTCCAGGGTCCGGCCACCTGGTGCCTGATTAATGGGCGAACAAGCTGATCAACGTGGCCAATCGAAGTGCGGCCCGAATAGGTGTGCGGCTAGCCTGGGGGCCAGCCGGATCGCCTGATCCCGGACGAGGTTCCGGGGAGCGACAAGAGAACGTAGCCGAATGCCGGGCGCGGCATTTCCCTGGGCGCTCCGGGATTCGATTCCAAACCCGAATTCTTAGGGACCTGAAGTTCAAGGCCCGTGACGAAAGATGCGCATGAAGTTCAACAAATCGAGCCAGCTTGTGCTGGTCTCCGCGGCCGGTCTGCTGGTGGCTTCGCTTGTGACCGCCTGCTCACAAATCACTCAAACGCTGACTGTCGATTTTGTTTTCGTGGCCAGTTCCAAGGCGGCCGGCCCCGACAACTACGGCGAGATCGACATCTTCGAGGTGAACTCGGAGTCGGGAGCGATGCGCCAGATTCCCGCTTCGCCTGTCCCTTCAGGGGGACGCTACCCGATCGCAGAGGCCGTTTCGTCCGACAACCAAAGCCTGTTTGTGGTGAACCAGGACGACAACAATATTGTGCAGTTCGTCATTGGCAACGACGGCAAGCTTTACCCTTTTAACACTGTCAACACTCCGGGCGTGTTTCCCCTTGCGGTTGCCGCCAACGCCTCCAACCTGTTCGTTGTGGATACCTACCAGCCGCTGCCCAGCTGCTCCACCGCGGCACCGTGTTCTGGATCGATTGCCGCGTATCCGCTCACGAAAGCCACGAGCACCGTCCCGGTGACAATCGGAACGCCTGCGATCAACGCAGGCATCAGCTCGAACTACTGGCCGCTCACCCTGGCCGGCAAGCCTTCCGACGTGATTGTTCCCACCGGGGTCAATATCCTCGGATCCGGCTCCTATGTTTATGTGACCGCGTATGACTCGTCGGTGACTCCCAATGTGGGCTATCTTTTTGGCTTCGGGGTGGGCTCGGGAGGCGTGCTGACTCCATTGAGCGGATCGCCCTTCGCCGCAGGAACCCTGCCCTCGGCGGTCGCCAGCGATGCCGCCGGCAAGTACCTTTACGTGACCGACTACGCGCGAGGCAATGTCCTGGGATTTTCGGCTACGGCAGGCATTCCGACGCCGCTCGCCGGCAGCCCATTCCCGGCCGGCAATGCGCCCTCGGCGATTGTGGTGAACCCATCATTTGCGTTTGCCTATGTGACCAATTCGACGGACTCGACGGTGAGCGCCTACTCGATGAATTCCGGGGTGCTGACGCGAGTGGGCACCTACACAGTCGGGTTGCAGCCGGTGGCGATTGGAATCGATCCCTCGACCAACCATTTTCTTTACACCGCCAACTTTCTTGGCAACAACGTCACGGGCTTTGAGTTGAGTCAAACCGCGGGCACATTGCTCGATGCCCAGTTCTCGCCATTCCCTTCCAACAATCAGCCGACGGCGATCGCAGCGATTCCGCACAATGGCACCGGCGCGGGCGTGCACTAGGAAGAGATTGAAATCGGCCCTGCTCACGAATGATCGAAGGCAGGTAGCAACACCCCGTACCGGGCTTTTACAATACCTACGGGGCAACCTAAACGAGTTTTCCTGGGGTTAGAAATCGATGACCCACAACGAAGGAAGCGCATGAAGTTCAGCACACCGAGGCAGTTTTTTCCGGTTTCTCGAGTTCTTATCATCCCCGCGATCGGCCTTCTGCTGGCCACGCTTTTGACTGCCTGCCAGCTTGTCACCATCGACTATGTTTTCGTGGCCGACTCCGCCGGCACTTCAGCAGGGAGCGCCGGGCAGGTACAAATTTTTGCAGTAGACTCGCAGTCCGGGGCACTGCGCCAGGGGCAGCCGACCGTCTCATCAGGCGGCGTGGGCCCGGTCGCAATGGCTGTGACGGGAAACTTCTACCATCTTTATGTCGCCAACGCGGCAAGCAAGAACGTAGTGCATTTCACGATCGGAATCCACGGCGAGCTGACAGCCAAAGATACAATCACGCTGGCCGCCACCCCGGTTGCCCTGACTGTAAACGCCGCCAGCAACTACTTGTATGTTGTCTCCGGGACCACCTCCGCGACGCTTTCCGAGTATCCTTTGACAATCGCGGACGGAACCATTGGCGCCGCGACAGCTCAACTGCCGCTAACGGTTCCCGCCTACCCGACGGACACGATCGTTCCCACCGCGGTGAATGTGCTGGCCAACAACAATAACGTCTATGTAGCAACCTATGATTCATCCGCCTACAATCCCGGCGGGACGCCGACCAGCGCCGCGAACCCTGGATGGGTTTTTGGCTTTGCGGTTGGCTCGGGCGGTGCGATGACGGCAACCGCCGGCAGCCCTTACAAGGCCGGCGTCAAGCCCAGCGGCATCACCAGCGACCCGGTGAACCGCTTTGTGTACGTCACCGACTTCGCCTCGAACGAGCTGATCGGCTATGCAATTCAGAGTGGCGGCGTTCTCAATTTCCTGGTGAACGGCCCATTCAAGACCGGGAACCAACCCACCGGCATCGTGGTGGATCCGCGTGGAATTTACATCTACGTTTCCGACTCGCTGGATTCTGCGATCACGGGCTATAACATTGCCTTGCCCACGGGCACGCCCTCGGCGGTCATCAGCACCACCGGCAGCGGGGTATATTCCACCGACACACAGCCTGTCGCGATCATCGTCGATCAGGCGCTGGGCCGTTTTGTCTATACCGTCAATCACCTGGGCAATTCGGTCTCAGGCTTCCGCCTCGATCCCAATACCGGCACTGTCACCCAGACACAGGCGACCCCATATCCAACCGGCGCAAGTCCAACGGCTCTGGTTAGCATTCCTCACGGGAACCACGCGGTGCAATCGGTCACGCCATGACGGCAAACTTACGGTGATGCAAGAAGCCCAGCCTCCGCGGCTGGGCTTTTTGCATCAGAGTGCTTGGCGAGGCCGTCGGTTGTCAGGGCCGGGCCGTTGCGGAGTGCAAGGGAAATCAACGGCGTGGGATCAGGTCCAGCTTTGAGGCGCGCATCGTTTAGTTGGCGAACGGAAGCTAATTCGCGACCGCCGTGGAGACGTTGGTGCCTTCGCTCGTAAATTGGAAGTGCAGAATCCACGTTTGCGGTGCGGCCTGCGTCGGCTTGAACTTCCATTTTTGGGCTGCCTGCATGGCTGCTTTGGCAAAATACTGGCTCGGCCCCTCCGATTCGAACGTCGCGTCCGAAACATTTCCGGCCGGATCGAGCGTGACTCGAACTCGTACGTTGAGTTTGCCATGAATCGACGCCAGCGCTTTTGGAATAACGTCGGGCATAACCTGTTGGACGACCGCGGTGTTCGCAACCGAACCATTCGAGGCCTGAACAACGGGTGGGGGTGCAGGAGCCTCAACCTGCGGCGGTGGAACCGAAACGGATGCAGGCGGACGATCCTGGACAGGCGCGGTCGCGACGGCGGGTGCCTGATCCTGCGCTTTAGGCGGGCCTTCCGTGACTGGCGGCGTGGCGTCGGGGGCAGGTTCAGGGGACGGAACATCCGCGGAAGCCTTTGGCGAGGCGTCACTTTGAGCCGGTGCGGCCGACACGGACGGCTGATCTTGATGAGGTCGCATCTTGACAACGGCGAAGACCGCAATCAGAACGATTGCCGCGGAAACCAGCAAGGGGACTCGACTCCTGGTGCTTGCCTTCGTTTCGATCCTGGCAGCAGGCTGACTGACTGGCTGCCCCGCCTCGAGCCAGGTCTTTACGTTTTCAAGGGTGCATCGGCCCATGGGGTCGGACCGGAGACAACCCCTCGCGATTCCGGCAAAGGGCTGTGGAATCGAATCCGGAACCGCCGGGTCCTCAGCAACCGATCGATTCCAAACCGGTGGATGCTGGGTGAGAGCTTCAACCAGGGTGACTCCGAGGCCCCATACATCCGCGCCGGGAGTTATCGACCCAGTTTCCGCTTCCGGCGCGACGTAGATGCTCTGCGCCGGGGCCTGTTTCCCGGTCTCGCCAGCTGCTTGAAGACTGTCCCCGGAGAGTTTCAAACGGTCATCGACAACCATCACGTTGGATGGTTTCAAATGACCGTGCACGAGCCCTTTCCCATGGAGATAAGAGAGCGCGTCGAGAACAGGCTCGAGCATCTGTTTGGCTTCGTCGGGCGAAAGAGCCCTCTCGGGAAGAATCTCCGAGAGAACTTCATCGGCATATTCGTTGACAACGAAGATCAGTTCGGCGCCGTCCATCTCGCAGCGTCCGGTGTGAAAAAGCCGCATCAGGTGGGGGTGAGACAGGGGCCTTGTAGCGTCCCAGCCAGCCATGTAGGCTTCCGTTTCCCCTTCGTCCGGGGAAATCAGCTTGATGGCGGCCTTCCGAGCCTGGGGGCCGGGGAGTTCAGTCAGAAAGACCCCACAATTCTCTGACCCGCCCAGCCATTGGAGGAGGGAAAACTTTCCGTCGATGACTCTTCCGACCCAATCGCTCCGAATTGCCTCTACGCTCATGGCGAGTTCATTCTAACCGAGGTAACTAATAATGGGAGCACCAAATTGCGGCTCGAAGGTAAAAAAGTAACATGAGGAGGCCGACGCCCTGGGCTCGGAAATCCGTTATCAGACGTTCCCCGTCATCGCCACACGTGCATCCAGCCGCGCAGCACTCGCTGTGCGGGTTTTTCAACAAAGTGCAGGGCCGCCACGGCCATCGCAATCAGAATCACGTAACTGATCCAGGGATCGAAACGGCTGAGTCCGAACCGGACGAGGACGCCGGAGTCGTGAATCAGGTTCCAGAAGTTGAAGTGGAGCAGGTAAAGGCAGTAGCTTGCCTCGCCCACAAAGACCAGGGGACGCCAGCTCAAGGCGTAGGCTAGCGGGTTGTTCCCGGCCAGACCCAGCACGATGCAGCCAAAGAATGGCATCAGGAGCCCGTCGTGAACGATGGCATAGGGAACGCGCGGCCCCAGTTCCAGAATGCAGAATGTGGCGGCAAAGCCGAATACGCCAAGAATCAGCCGCAGGCGGCTGGTGCGCCCAATCATCTCATCGAGCGTTGCCAGCAGGACCCCGAAGACAAAACTGGCCAGGTGGGGCAGCGGCGTGTATTTCAGCGCCTGGAGCCAGGGACCATAGCTCCAGCGGTCAGGATGCGGAATTCCGTCCGGATTGAACGCAATGTAAAGCGCTCCGGGAACCAAGCCAAGTATCCATACTCCGGCCAACTTCGCCAGTTGAACTTGAACCGAGGCAGGCTTTTTCCAGCGAGCGAGCCATGGAAAAACGACATAGTAGGCCGACTCAGCCGACATGGTCCATGCCGGGGTGTTCAGGAAGGTGGCGAGCGCGGGAACCCAGCCTTGCAGCAGAAGAGGCGTCAGGACCATGCCAGTCCAGAACATGGGGTGGGTGTGTGCTGCATACTCCGAGGGCACCATGCGCCAGCTCAGCAACAGGCTCAGGAGATAAATGGGATAGAGGCGTGTGAATCGCGCCTCCCAGAAACGCACCTTTTCCAACTCCCCGGCGCGCGCTCTGCCGGCGTAGTTGTAGGCCAGGACAAACCCCGAGAGGAGTATGAAGAAACTGACGGAAGCGAATCCGGCATTGACTACCGGCGCAAAGATGCCAAACCACTGGGGATTGGAGAAGTGGAAAAAGACGATGTTGATGGCCGCGAAGCAACGCAGGCCTGTGAGCGCATTCAGCCGGGCTGGCTTGCTGGTGTCCACTCCGTAGCTTCTAGCCTCTAGGTTCTAGCTTCCAGCTCTTATTACCCAGCCTTGCGTTGCCCGCGAAGTTTCAGGATGCCCCAAGCGGCGCGGATCTCCGACAATTGGCTCAAAGCTAACAGCTAGAATCTGGAAGCTGCACTTACGCGGTAACCAGCGAACCGACCTTTTCGCCCATCACCACCCGGCGTATATTTCCGGGCTGGTTCATATTGAAGATGATCATCGGCAGGTTGTTGTCTTTGCACAGGCTCACCGCGGTCAGGTCCATCACCTTGAGTCCCTGGCGCAGGATCTCCATGTAAGTAATCTCGTCGTATTTCACGGCATCCTTCACCAGCACCGGGTCGGCGTTGTAGACGCCTTCAACCTTGGTTCCCTTCAGAAGCACGTCGGCCTTGATCTCCATGGCGCGCAGGCTGGCGGCAGTGTCGGAAGAAAAGAACGGATTCCCGATGCCTGCGGCAAAGATGACCACACGCCCTTTCTCAAGGTGACGCACGGCGCGGCGCCGAATGTAGGGCTCGGCCAACTGGTTCATGAAAACGGCGCTCATCACCCGGCACTGCACGCCGCGCTTTTCAAGCGCATCCTGCACGGCGATGGCATTGATGACAGTGGAGAGCATGCCCATGCTGTCGGCAGCAACGCGGTCCATTTCCCTGGCCTGTTCCTCGACACCACGGAAGAAGTTTCCGCCGCCCACGACAACGCCTACTTCCACGCCCAACGCGTGAATTTCAGCCAGTTCGCCGGCTATGTCCGACACTTTTTCTGCATCGAGGCCAAAGCCGCGCTGCCCTGCCAGCGCCTCACCTGAAAGCTTGAGAACGATCCGCTTATACATATCTCTCCGAGTATCGCATAACCGACTGAAACGGAGGGACTGCGAAGGATGTGTGGATGCGATAGGCGCAGTGGAATCAGGGTCCTGGTTCTTCCTGAAACGACTCGCGGTTCGAAGGGTTTCAAATCAGGAATCGCGAGGCCAATTAAAGTCGCCGTAATGCAAGCTTACTCGGGTCGCTGCCTAAACTTACGTTATCGGGAGTCGAACGCGGTTTGTCGAATTCGGGAATCGATCAACAGGAACGGTAATGGTGGTCAGGACACAAAACAAGGGACTCGAGATCACGGGGCTGCAGGTCGGCGCCAACAACGTCCGAAGGTATTTTCCCAGAGACATGGCGGTTATCGAATTACAGCTGGATCATCTGGAGATTCAATGCTGCCTGGGGCCTGATTTCTGGCGGGACCAGCCAGAGATCAAGGATCCCCGGCTCTGTTCCTGGCTGGCATCAAAGAATCTCCATGAGAGGCCAAGCCGGGATGCTGTTGCGATGGCAATGATCCCGAACGGGAAAAACCGCTTTCGTGTGCGCCCCATCGCGCTGAACGGCGGATTGTCGGCTGGTCTGTCACGAAACAAGCCGTCGTCCGACCCATTCAATGCAGCATGACGACAACCATGCTCATTCCTGGTTAGTCCCAGCCATAGCTCAATCGACGCGCACAGCGAGTATGAATTGATAGACTCGAACTGCTATGAGCGTCAGCGAGTCCATTACCCAACTGCAAGAGACAATCGAGCGGTATTTCGCCGCGGGACCGGCAGCGATCGGCGACCCGGCCGCCATGACTGCATTTCTATTGCTGCGCGCTGCGCTGGAAAAGGGTGAAGTCCGCGCCGCCTCGCCGGACCCTGAGTCACCGACCGGTTGGAGGGTCAATGCCTGGGTAAAGCAGGGGATTCTTCTGGGTTTCCGGTTGGGGGCGCTGGAAGAGCTTCCTTCTCCAGGACTCTCATTCGTCGACAAACAGACGTATCCGGCCCGTTATTTCAGCGCAAGTGACGGTGTGCGCATTGTTCCCGGAGGTTCCTCGGTGCGGTCCGGAGCATTCGTGGCGCGAGGCGTGGTCTGCATGCCGCCCATGTACATCAACGCCGGCGCGTATGTTGACGAGGGCACGATGGTGGACTCGCATGCATTGGTGGGCTCCTGCGCGCAGATCGGAAAGAGGGTGCACCTGAGCGCGGCCGCGCAGATCGGCGGCGTGCTGGAGCCGGTGAATGCCAGCCCGGTGGTGATTGAGGACGACGTGCTGGTGGGCGGCAACTGCGGGGTGTATGAGGGCACAATCGTTCGCAAGGGAGCAGTACTGGCTGCGGGGACCATTCTTACGCGCGGCACCCCGGTCTTTAACCTGGTGGACGGCGAGGTGCTGCGCTCGAGCGGCGAGATGCCGTTGATCATTCCGGAAAACACGGTTGTCGTCCCCGGCTCGCGCGCGGTAACAAAGGGGAAGGGACAGGAATGGGGCTTGAGCCTCTATGCCGCGGTCATCGTGAAGTATCGGGATGACAAAACCAGCCTGAGCACGACGCTTGAAGAGTTGCTGCGGTAGGCGACACGCCCCCACAGAACCGCATCTGAGCAACAATGACCATCGCCGCGGCTACCTTGTCCGATAGATTCTCCTTGTCTCGTTAAGGGTTTACTTGGAAGCGGCGAGAAGAAAAGGAGATACAAATTATGATTCTCAATCGACTGGTAGTACCTGCATTTGCTCTTTATCTGGGCATCGCTGGACTTGGCACCAGCAAGGCCTCCGCCCTGCCCCAGGAAGGCCACCACGACGCATACGCTCAGGATCGCGGCGGCTGGGATGCGCCCCCACAGGAATTTCGGGACACCCAACGCCAGGGTTTTCACGACGGAATCGAAGGCGCACGCAAGGATTTCGAGAATCACCGTCGGCCGGATGTCAACAACCGCGATGAGTTCCGTCACCCGCATGTTTCGCGCGACCAGCGAGATGCGTATCGCGAAGGCTTTCGCCGTGGCTATGAGGTGGGTGTGTCGCACCTGAAGGGCGATCATGACCATGACAGAGATCATGACCACAACTGAAGCAGGTTTCCCGATGGCTATTTGAACGGTTTTACAGGGGCTTCGAGGTCTGAGCCGACGTGCCCGGTGGAGATTTCGGCGACGTAGTAGTTTTCGCCGCGGATGGGACATCGGGCCAGGCGGCGCATCATGGCGAGCTGGCCGACGTGGGTGAGCGCGTCGGCCACCGGGCCCTGAAAGAGCCTCTCAAGTGGCGCATGGATCCGTTCGCCCGATATGAGATAAGCGTCGAAGGCCTTGAGCGCCGCGAAGAAGCGGCGCTGCTCCTCCGGCCAAGCAAGTGGGGTGGAATTGTGCCAGCGCTGATTGCCTTCGGCCATGCTGAGCGCCCAATCGAAGAGGTCGCCCATGTGGGCCAGGATTTGCGCCGGCGTGCGTCCTGCGCCGTCAAAAGAGGCAAAGGAGTCTGGCGCGTCTTCAAGGGCGCGGGCGGCCCGGTAGGCAAGGGTCGCGAGGGTATGGCGGAACATTTCTCGGTCGGAGTTCATACGGGAAAACTATAACGCAAAAGGGCCTCGGTCGTGAGCGCATCCCTGATTAGGATTTAGGATAGGCGCAAGGGAGAGTTTATGGCCGAAGAGCAAGTGGTTAGGCTCCTTGAGGAGATCAGAGATCTCCAGAAGTTGCACGTAGAGAACTATAAAGACGCGTTGAAGCACCAGCAAGAGTCCATTGAGATCCAAAAGAGCGCGGTACGACGTCAGAAGATCACCGTGATCGTGTTTGGGCTCCTGCTGGTGGGCTTTTTAGTCTTTTTTGCCTGGTCCTCATTTTCAGGAAAAGGCTGACTGCAAAAGTCGCTCGGGAGTCCCATAGAGGTCAAATTGACCTCATAACAGGCCACCGGGGGATTAGGCGCTGGGGCGTCTTCTCTGATAAACTTGAGGTTCTGAGTTCAACCGCAGGAAGAGACCATGTCAATCCATCCAGTTATGCAGCGCCTGGCCGAAAAGCTGAAGCGCACCGATTTGCCCGCTTTCGTGCCCGGCGACCAGGTTCGTGTCCAGGTCAAGATCAAGGAAGGCGATAAAGAGCGCCTCCAGGCCTTTGAAGGCCTGGTCATCGCCATCAACAGGGGCCCTCAGGGCACCTTCACCGTCCGCAAGATGAGCTTTGGCCAGGGAGTGGAGCGCATCTTTCCCTTCAACTCCAAGGTCATCGACAAGATCGAGAAAGTCCGCAGCTACAAAGTTCGGCGCGCCAAGCTGTTCTACATTCGCGGACTGCGCGGCAAGGCCGCCCGGCTGCGCGAAGTGGACCGGGAGACCGGCAAGGTTCGCGCGTAGCGCAAATAAGTTCCCCCTTTCCACAGGGCCCGTTTCTCAAAGCCCCCAGCCCGACGCGGCTGGGGGTTTTGCTTTCTATACTCAATGCATGGCGAATGTCTGCGGCTGGACGCTGGAAGAGGCTGCTCGCGAGCGCGGGGCCAGGCACATTGCCGGCATTGACGAAGTGGGCCGCGGACCGCTGTTCGGGCCGGTGGTAGCGGCGGCCGTGATTCTTCCAAAGGACTGCTGCCTCAAAGATTTGACAGACTCGAAAAGACTCTCCGAGAAGAAGCGCAACGAACTTGACGTTGGGATTCGCGCATGCGCGGTTGCCTGGGCCATTGCGGCTGTGGATGCGGAGACGATCGACCGGATTAACATTCGACGGGCATCGCTCCAGGCCATGCGGCTGGCGGTCGAGTTGCTTGGCCTGATTCCCGATTTTCTTCTCATCGACGGGCTCGACACGATTGCGTGGGATTGCCCGCAGCAGGCCGTCATTCACGGCGATGCGACGAGCTTTTCGATTGCCGCGGCAAGCGTGCTGGCCAAGGTGCACCGCGACCGGCTGCTGGTGGAGCTGGACGCTGAATTCCCTGGGTACGGCCTTGCCCGGCACAAAGGCTACTGCTCGCCGGAACACATGGAGGCGCTGGCGCGGCTGGGGCCGACTCCGCTGCACCGCAAAAGCTATCTGCCGGTGGCGCAGGCGGCGCTGCGGTTCGATTGAGAGTGCCCGGTTAGGCGGCGGCAGCCCGCGCCCTGCGCCGCTGGTTCCAGGCCAGCAGCGGCCTCACCCCCAGCAGCACCAGAATCACCAGCGTGTACGGGGCAGGCTCCACTACACCTGTCTTCACCTTCCACCAGTAGTGAATCATGGCGGTGATCGCGGCCAGGTAGACGAGCATGTGGAGGCGCTTCCAGTTTTTCCCGCCCATCTTGCGGATTGCCCAGATTGTGGACGTAGCGGCCAGCGGCAGCAGCAGAAGCCAGGTAGTCACTCCCATGATGATGAAGCGGCGCTTGGTGATGTCGGTCTTGATGGTCGCCAGGTCGAAGCCGGCGTACAGACCCAGCCAGGTGAGCATGTGCAACGTGGCGTAGAAGAATACGAAGAGCCCGAGGAGGCGCCTGAACTTGACCAGCCAGGTAAGCCCCGGCAACACGATGCGCAAGGGAGTAATTGCGAGTCCCCCTGCCAGCATCCAGAGCGCCGTAAGCCCGGTGATTGAAGCGATCTCCGCCGTCGGATCCGGCCCGAGCGTATTGGTGACAGCCCCGTAGATCGCAATTCCAAGCGGGAGCAGGCAGCCGATCCAGACGAGAGTCTTAAGAACAATCAAATTGGAACGATTCATGGTTTGTCTTTCAGTGGGTCATCAATTCGGCACGAAACGATTTTGGGCAAAGAGCTTTTCCTATTCCTGAGGGCGAGCATGAT
>Ga0209698_10001945_pt1 | contig 23732 bp, 20 predicted proteins | sample LitLauG_LLR_2012_FD_187203 | JGI IMG/M metagenome (GOLD analysis project Ga0209698, IMG submission 187203) | Freshwater sediment microbial communities from Pennsylvania, USA - Little Laurel Run_MetaG_LLR_2012 (SPAdes) (version 2) | ecosystem: Environmental > Aquatic > Freshwater > Creek >... | reverse complement strand
GCCAAATCCGAACAGGCGGCCCAGAATGCCCTGCTCGACCTGGACACTTTCAACCTTGCCGATATTGATTTCCAAGGTGCGGCGGCTGATGAGCCCCAGCTTGATGACAATGCGGCGGTTCGTGACGGCAATTTCGGTCGAGCGGTAGCGCACATAGGCAACCCCCAGGATGACCAAGCCCACGACCAGCGGCAGGGTCACGATCCCCAGCAGGATGAGCGGCGCGAGGGACCACAGGCTGATGCGTCCCGTATGGAATATGCGCTCGTCCCGTCCCAGGGTGCTCTCAATGTAGTCGCTCAATTGACGCCTCTCAGTAAAACAGCTCGGAAATATCCACCGACGACTTGTGCCCCACGCTGGCAAGATGTTGCGCCAGCCATGCCTTGGCATTGTCGCGGCCCAGGTCGCGCAAGGTGGTGAAAAATTGCAGATTGACCGCCAGCCGGGTTTCGGCCGTGAAATCGCTCATCAATTCCTGCGCATCGATCACGTGGAACGAGGTGGCGGCGATGCGCCGCTCGAAGCGGCCCATGGGAAAGCGCATCTGGCTCACATAGTCGCGAAAGTGCGCAAACATGCGCATCTCGCGCAGGAACGTGGCGGTGAAGGCGAACTCGAGGACGCGTTCACGGATGTCCTGCACCGTGTGCGGTGTCTCCTTGTGCTTGAGCGGCGAGAGCAGCACCAGCAGGATGTCCGGGGATGTGCACTCGTAGAAGAGCGGAAACACGGCCGGATTGGCCGCGTATCCGCCGTCCCAGTAGGGCTCGCCGTCAATCTCGACCGCGCGGCTCACGGTGGGCAGGCAGGCAGAGGCGAGGATCGCATCGGCGCTCAACTCGGGCAGACGAAACAGCCGCAGCTTGCCGGAGTTGGCATTGGTGGCTGCGACAAACAGCTTGAGCGTGCTTTCGGCGCGCAGGCGCTCGAAGTCGATCTGCGCCGTCACGATGTCGCGCAGCGGGTTCAGGTCGTAGGGATTGAGCCGGTCCGGCGAAAAATAGTTGGCCCAGCGCAGCATGCTCTTGAAGGCCGGCGCCAGACTCACGCCCTGCCCGTCGGCCGCAGCCACGGTTGCGGCCATGGGCATGGTGCCGGCCAGTGCCGTCCAGAACTGTTCAAGGGCGGCACGCGCACCGTCCCGCCCGCCGGTCATGAGGCCCTGAGCCATGGCCACGGCATTCATCGCACCGGCGCTGGTACCGCTGACGCCCTCGAAGTCGAGCCGGCCGTCCTCGAGCAAGGCATCGAGCACGCCCCAGGTGAAGGCGCCATGGGCACCGCCGCCTTGCAGGGCGAGGTTGACAATGGGATGCGACGGTTTACGCGAATTCACGATGTGCAATGCCGGTGGGTCACGCGGATTGCCCGCGGGTGATCCGTCGGATCACCACGCCCATTGTCGCATGTTGCGACGCAGCAATGCGCACCCAACCGTCGCGCCTAAGCCCTACTCCCCCGAATCACGACGGCAGGAAGTCCACCGGCCAGGTAATCGTCAACTGGTCGACATCCTTGGCACCGAAGTCGAAGGACTTGATCCGGCCCAGGAGCTTCTTCTCCAGCTCCGGCGCCTTGAGTTCACTGGAGACGACCTTGCAGTCGAGCACTTCTCCCGAAGGCGCGATGGTAAGGCTCAGCACGACCTTGCCCTGCAGCGAGGGATCCTCGCGCAGCGCGCGGTTGTAGATGGCGTAGATCGCGCCCTTGTTGCGTTCGAAGACGAGCTTGATCTCTTCGACGGAACGCGTGGGCTTGCCGCTCGTGCCGCGCTGCACGGTGCCGCCGTGGCTGCCCGCGCCGCCACCGCCACCGCCCCCGGCAACACCCTCTACCAGCGTCGTTGCCCGGCCCGCCAGCCCACCGCCACCCGTATCACGGCTGTAGCCGGCGGTATTGATACCGCCGCTGCCACGCGTGGCGTTGGAGGTGATCAGCGAGCGCACGGGAGTGCCCAGACCCGATCCGCTGCCCACACCCGCACCCACGCCGGCGCCTACGCCCGGTCCCTGCTTGATGTTCTGATTGAGTTGCACGGCCGTGGGCGCGCCGCGCAGATCGGCCAGTTCATCCTTCATCGCCAGCAGGCCCACGCCGGATACCTTCTTGCGCGTCTCTGCCAGTTTCTCGCCCGGGGTCTTATCCGGCTCGGGAACCCGCGCCTCGACCACCGGCTGCTTCACCGGCTTGGGCTTGACCTCCGGGTTCCTGGGGGTCTCGGCCTTCTTGCTCTCGACGATGGGCTCGCGCTTGACTTCCACGGGCGGCGGCACGGGACGGTTCTCGAGCAGCATCTTGGCGTAGCGCTGCGGCAGTTCCTCGTTGTGCACGTCGGCGGCGGGTCGCGGCAGCCAGGGCATGACCAATCCGAAGAGCAGCGCCAGCACCAGCACGATCGTGAGGATGCGCCGGAACCGCTGTTCGTCCTCCGCCGAGGGGGACCACGGCAATATGGCCGAGTGGTACGACAGGCTCATCGTCGCCATTACGCGCCACTCTTTCTTTGCACGGCGAAGGACACTTCGCTGTAGTTGGCACGCGCGCAGGTGATCATCACCTTGCGCAGCAACCGATACGGAATGCCCTTGTCGCCCATGATCGTGATGGGCTGGTTCTCCGGCGTGTTCTCCTTGCGCACGAGAGAGTGGCTGGCCTGCACGTCGAGTTCGGCCTTGAGCGGCTCGATGATGTCACCCTCCGTGGCCAGCACCTCGGCAACCGATGCCACCTTGCGTCCCTGCACCAGGATCTCGTCGTTGCTGACGACGACCACCACGGATTCAGCGGGGGATTTCTCGGCGATGGATTCGGGCAGCTTCACGGCCTTGGAATTGGGGAGCGTCTCCACCTCGGTCGAGTTCGACAGCAGGAAGAAGATGAGTATCGTGAAGATGTCGATCAGCGACACGAGGTTCATGTCCACCAGCGGCGCATTGCGCGCCGCGCGAACCTTGCGGCGTTGCATCGGGGTCAGGTTCATGATCCCGCCTTGGTGGGTGAACCCGCCCGGATGGGCGCATCGCCCACGGAAATATCGGGGAAGAGCTCGGCCTTGACGACATTGGCGCCCTGCACCTGGTGACCCACGCGCACGGCGTCCATCACCTGCACGAGCACGTCGTAGGGCGTATCGGATTCGGCGAGGACCGTGGCGTCGGTCTTGTCGGGAAATTTCACCTTGATCTGTTCCATCAGCGACGACAGCGTCTTGTAGTCGTAGCCCGCCGGCGTGTTGGCAATGCGCTGCACCAGCCCGCCGATACGGTCGCCCACTTCGATGGCGTCAGGCCGTATCACGACCTCGAGTTTCAGGTCGTTGGTCTTGAGATTCTCCACCCCGGAGGTCTGCGCCGGCAGGTTCAACTGCAGCACCGCCAGGCGGGAAAAAACGGCCGTCGACAGCAGGAACGGCACCAGCACCACGATCAGGTTGAGGAACGCGGTGATTTCCAGCGCCGCCGGCCTCTTGTGCAGGCGTCGGATCGGCATGGCTAGTTCGACTCGCGCGCTTCGGTAGCCGGCTTGCCGTCAGCCGTCAATCGCTGGACCAGGTTGAGGAAGCTGATCTTGGCGGCCTCGAGACTGTCGACGATTTCCGTGGTCTGGGCCGACAGATAGGAGTGGATCAGCAGGAACGGGATGGCGACGGTAAGCGCAAAGAAGGTGTTGTTCATGGCCACCGAGATACTGGCGGACAGCAGTTCGGCTTTTTCAGCCGGGTTGACCTGCGCGACCGCGGTAAAGGCGTGAATCAGCCCGCTGATGGTGCCCAGCAGGCCGACCAGCGTGATGACGTTGGCGAAGGTGGCGATGTAGTGGGTGCGCCGCTCCAGGCGGGGCACGATTTCCATCATGCCTTCCTCCATGGCTGCGTCGATATCCTCTCGGCGGCGCGTGCTCTGCAGGCGGCTCAGGCCGTTGTGGACGATCATGCCGATGGCGACGTCGGACTTGGCCGTGGCGCTGTACACCTCCTTGAGCTTCCCGCCCTGCAACATCGGCAGGATGCGGTCCCACTGCCGGCGGTTCTCGCTGCGGGACTTGGTGATGAAGACGAAGCGCTCGACGGCGATCGCCAGGCCCAGGGCCATGATGAGCAGGCTGGGGTAGATGAACAACCCGCAATCCTGGAAAAACTTAATGACCGTACCGAATGCATCCATCAAATCATCTCCAATATCAAAACAGTTTCCGGCCCGGACTCCAGACCGCTGCGCGCCGGCCGGGGCCGCGCGCGCCAAGTTGCATCCGCCCTACTTGGTTTCAGGCGCGGGCTTGGTTTCCGGGGGCGCAACCTGCGCCCCGTATTTGACCTGCCGCTGGAAAACATCGCGATCCAGCGGCTCCATCGTTTCATCGAGCACGCTTTTGAGCGGCCGTCCGGGCAGTTCCCCCGGTACCGGCTTCTTCCACGGAACGATGTACAACACCTTGGGCAATTCGCGATTGCCGATGATCTTCGTCTGCTCCATGTCGGCCTTGTCGTCAGCGCGGACCGGCAACGCGGCTGCGACCAGCAACACCAGCGCGGCCAGCAGCGGCAGCAGCGCCAGCAGGTTCAGGCAATCCGGGGTTTTCGCAGTGCGCATGCGCGGGTTCATTCCTTCTCCTTCGGGCTGTCGGCCTTGGCTTCGCGGTTGCGGTTCTTCAGGTCCGCAATCCACTTGGTGACTTTCGCGTCGCCGCCCGGCGTGAGTGCCAGATAGCGATCGTATAACTCGAGGGCACGTTTACCGTCCCAGAGATAAAGGTCGAAAAGCATCCCCAAATTTAGGATGGGAGCCGCATAGGCGGGATCGATCGCGGTGGCATGCTCGTAAGCGTCGCGCGCCTTGGCAAATTGACCTTGCTGCCGGTAGGCGATCCCCAGCTGATTCCAGTAGACGGGTTGCTGCGGATTGCACTTCACCGCCAGTTCCAGCTCGGCGACGGCCGGCTCCAGCTTGCCGCTCTGCCGGTAAACGATGCCCAGGTTGGCATGGGGCCCCCCCAGCTCGGGATTGGACTTGGTCAGCGCCAGGAAGATCTTCTCGGCTTCCGGCAAATGCCCCTCGTGCAACTCCTTGAGACCGTTTTCGAAGGACACGATCACGGCGTTATCCAGATCGGGAATCAGCGGGGGCTTCTGCGCGGCCTGCGCAGCGGCGGTTTTTGCAGCCTTGGCGGCTTCGGCATCCGCGGCAGCTTCGCCGCCGCCACGAACGCCCGCGCAGGCGGCCATCACGGCCGTTAGCAGCAGGATCACGGCAGCGCGCGCCGCACCGCCGCCCCCGGGGAAGCCGTCTTCAGCGGATCGCATCGATCGTATCCTCGCTGCTCTCGGCCTTGCCATAGCGCAGCGGGCGCAATTGCGCCAGCGCTGCGAAGCTGCTCTTGACCCACTGGTCATAGATGCCCTCGGCACTGTGGTGCACATTGGCCTCGTGCATGGCGATGGATTTCTCCTCGAAGGGGAAGGACTGTTCCTCCAGCAGCACGTTGTACTGCTCGAGTTCATCACCGGAGAGCCCCTTGGGACGCTCGGAATCCATGAGCGACTTGCCAAACTCGTGATAGACCTCGGCGGCGTGGTAGGTGGCCGCGGTGGAGACCTCGGCAACGCCGTAGTCGGCGGCGGCGGCGTAGGCCTTCAGCACTTCTTCCATGCGGCTCTTCTTGAGCGCCAGCTGTTTCTTGAGCGGCTCTACCAAAGCAACCTTGTGGAACTCATCGTAGGGGCCTTGCGCAACCAGCAGCGCTGCATTGGCGCCCAGGAACCGCGTGCGCTCGGTGCGTCCTGCTCCGCCGGCCTGCTCGGCCTGCAGCAGCTGGCGCGTCCAGGCTAGCGACCGTGCTGCGTCGCCTTGTTCGCCGGCGAGCCGCGCCAGGCGGGCGCGCGCCTCGATGGCCGGTTCCAGGGGATCCGGGTATTGCTTCACGTACTGCTCGTAGGTTCGCGCGGCAGCGGCCCGGGCCTGGGCAACGCCGTTGGCGCTGTTGTTGGCGTTGCTGTTGGCGCCGCTATTGGCACTGTTGTTGGCACTGCCGGCCGCGCCACCCGCATTGGCACCGGACTTAGCCGCCTTTTCATAGAGTTCGGCGGCCTGCCAGAGCGCGGCCCGCGATATCTTGTCGTCGCCCTTGCGCGCGGCGACCCGCTCGAGCTCGCCCGCGGCCAGCGCCCACTGGCCGCTCTCGGAGTACACCAACGCGAGCTTGTCGCCGGCCTCGCTAACCAACGGGCTGGTGGGAAAGCGCTGGCGGAAGTCCTCCAGCTGGCGGGCTGCGGCCGGCCAATCGCGCAGCTCGATCAGGACAGCAGCGGCGTCGTACTGGGCTGCCGCACGCACCGGCGAGAGCGGCGCCACGACAGCGACGCGGTTGAAGTTGGCGACTGCGTCCTGCAATTGCCCATCGGCGCGGGACTTCTCGCCTTGCTTGTACACGGAAGCCGCCAGCCGCTCGACGAATTCCGCATGCTTGGGGTCCGTGGCCGGCGTCCTGGCGGCAAGCTCGGCATACGCACGCTCGGCTTTCTGGAACGCGCCACCATCAAAGGAGGCCAGCCCTATCACCTTCCATGCCGTTGTCTGGTTCGCCGCGCTGGCCGGCGGCGTGAGCGCGAGGACCTTCTGTGCAACCGTGGTTGCCCAGTCGAGGTCGTGCAGGGCGTACAGGCGCTCGGCCGCATTGGCCAGAACGGGGCCGTCTCGCGGATCCGCCGGATAGGCGTCGGTGAAGCGTATGGCGCTTTCAATGGAGGTGTGGACGATCGCGCCGCGATCGGCGGGAGGCGCACTCTTTTCCTGCTCGGCATAGGCAAGTAGCGCCGCGTAGCCCGCGTCGGCACTATTGGCGTGCGGGAGGTAGTGGTAGGAGGTCTTTTCGTATTCGACGGCGGCCTCGCCGTAGCGCTTGTCCTCGAAGAGCAGCTCGGCCAGGAGAAAGTTGGCCTGCGCGGTTTCGGGATCCTTCGGAAAGGTTTCGATGAATTGCCGGTACCAGGCGGCCGCGACCTGGTAGTCCTCCGTCTTGTGGCTCTTTTGCGCAATGGCATGGTCGCGGCGCGACAGTTCACCCAGGTAGGACTTGAGTCGCGGCAGGGTTTCCTTCCAGGCGACGCGATTGGCCTTGTAGAACTCTCCGCGCACGCGATAGAGATTGACGTAGTCGCGCTTGGCGCCCAGCGCCTGGTTGTCAAACCCCCCCTGCTGGTAGATCTCGATCACGCGCGCCTGGAGGATCGGCGCTTGGGTGTGCAAGGGGTAGCGCCGCGCAAACGCCAGGAAGGTGTCGGCCGCGTCCTTGACGCGTTCCTGCGACAGGTACAGTTCGCCCAACTGACGATAGATGCGGTATTCGTAGTCGCGGCGCAGCGCCGAGGCCATGTACGGCGGGATGGATTCGGCGCCCTGCAGGTTCTCGAGGCACAGGCTCACCACGCGCAGTGTGTCCTCCACGAGTTCGCGATCGGCCCGCGTCAGTCCGGCAACCACGTCCAGTTCCGCATCGGCTTCGCGCGCGATGAGCTTGAGGTCGAGGACGCCAAAGAACGACTGCAGCGCCTCATCGAGCCGGTCCTGCTTGTACAGCGACCATCCGTGCATGTACAGCGCGCGCTCGAAGTACGGCGTGTGCTGGGGCGCGCCGAGAATGATGGCGTAGGCGGCCTCCGCACCCCGGTAGTTGCGCATCGCGAACATGAGTTCGCCGCGGCGGAATTGCGCCTCATCGACGGCGCTGGACTTGGGGTATTCCTGAACCAGCCGGTTGAGAACCTTGAGTGCGTTCTCCAGATCGCCACTGAGCTCATAGGCGTGGGCCAGTTGGTAGAGCACCTTGTCGTTGTCGGGCGCGACCGGAAAGCTCTTGAGCAGCTCCTGGTACATGCGGATGGCGCCCGCATAATTTTGTGCGTCTGCGTCCGCAGCGGCGGGCGCGGCGCTGGGCGCGCTGATCGCACCCTTGCCGGTACCGGGCGCTGTCGCAACAGGAGGCGCCGCACTCGGCGTGAGTTCCTTGGCCTTGCCGACGGGCGCAGCCGTTGTACTGGCAATCGGCGCCTTGGACGAGCCTACGGTCGTTGCATCCGCAGTCGGGTTGGAGGGTGCGGCCGTGCTGGTGCCCGCTGCGGCGCCGGTTGCCGCGCCCGCGGCTGCTGGCGCGGGCGCCGGTGCTTTTTCCGGCGCGCCCCCGGCGAGCCGGGTGTCAGCGCGATCCATTTCCAGGTCGCCCAGGCGGCGCATGGCTTCCGGCCGCTGCGCATCGGCCGGCGCCTTCTTCAGGTATTCGCGGTAAGCGGCAATGGTGGCCTCATCATCGGCAACCACGCCCTTGTCCGGCGGCACCTGGTAGATGCGGCTGTTGAGGTCCTTGATCGTCGGGGAATTGTCCGTGGGGTGTTTGTTCGCGCACCCCGCCAATGTGCTCAAAATCGCCACGATGGCGCTTGCCGCAGACAGGGCCGCGCAACGGCGCCACGCATGGCCGTCCACCGGCCCGTGCGCAGCGGCGCAGACCGAAACCAATGACGCGCCGGGCAGACTATTTCGGAGGTGCATGTGCCGCGTCCCGCGAAAGGGTTGCCCGGTCGTAAATCTCCGCAATGGCGAAGCGCGCCTGGCTGCCGTAGGCTGCAAGGCGTTCGCGCTGCTGCTCGAGTTCGGCCACCGCCAGATCCTGCACAGCCAGCTGCTGCAGGATCGCCAGCTCGGTGATCCTGGGCTGCATGGCGATCACCCGGTCGCGCAGGGCGCTGATGCGCTGCGCCAGCGCATCGAAGCGCTGTGGTTCGTTGGCCTGCGCGCCCACGAGATCGCTGTCGTGCACGTGCAGCTGCTGCAAGCTGGCATTGAGTTGTTGCAGCGACTTCTTGGCTTCCCACAAGCGCGCGGGGAAAGCCTGTGCCAATTCCCAAGCCAGCGCGCCGGACACGCGCCGGTAGCGGTCGCGTGCGGCGGCAAGGTCCGGCAGCGGGTCGCCGGCCGGATCTGCGCCAGGACCCGTGGCCGCGGGGGCCGGCGGGGCGGCTTCCAGCGCAGCCAGATTGCGGCGCACGCGATCCAGTCGCTCGGCCAGCGCCTGCTCGCGCGCGTCCGCAAAAGCCACGCCGTCGGCCTGCTCCTGGGCGGCGCCCAGTTCGGCGACGACGGCATCGCGCCGCGCATCGAGGCGGTTGGTGCCGGCCTTGCGCTGGCCGGCCATGACCTGGGGCAGCCGCTGCGCGAACGCCTGGCGCCGGTTGGCCAGCATGTCGTCCAGGATGGCGAGCTTCTGGTTCCAGTCCTGCAGGTTTTTTTCCAGGAAGCGCAGGTCACGGTAGCTCTTGAACGCCTCCTGGAAAGCATTCTGCGCCATGACTTCGGCCAGATGACCGGAGCTCGGCAGGCCCGGCAGGCGATCGATCTTCCAGGACCAGCCCAACTCATCACCGGGATTGGCACTGATGATGCCATCGAGAAATTTGCCGGAACGGATCACGGCAATCGATGCATCGATATTGCTGTTCGCCTGATCGTAGGCGGCCAGCGCCTTGCCGTAATTTTCCAGCGCAGGAGCGTTGGCACCGATCTCTGCCAGCGCGTAGGGAACCGCCAGCAGTGCCTCCAAAACCGCGGGATCACTGGTGTCGCGCGTGGCCAGTTCCCCCCAGGCAATGAGCGCAACCTTGGGGTCGATCATCTGATCGGCCGCCCAGCCGGTTCCGAGCAGGGCGCGGCTGGCCATGACGCCGTTCAGGCGCACTCGCGACAGGTACACGCGAGCCCGCTCGGGGTCCTTGTTCTGGAGCGCGGCAAAGCCCAGCGCCACGTTGGCCTTGTCCCGGACACTGCGCAGCTCGTCGGTATCGGCGGGCTCGACGCCGATCTCGTCGAGGATCTCGCTACCGCGCGCCACGGAGCCGCTGCGGACCAGGGCAACGCCCAGGTTATAACGTTCGTAAACCGATGCCGACGCGTCGTCCGCGCGCGGCTTGAGCAATGCCGCCGCCGGCGCGTAGGCGCCCCGCAGCATCATCAGGTTGGCCTGCAGCAGCAGGCGGTCTTCCTCGAGCGGGGAGGGTAACTTGCCCTTGATGCGCGCCAGGTTCGCCTCGGCATCGGCCAGCATGCCTTTCTGGTAGCGGATCTTGGCCAGGTAGAACCACGCACGGTCGCGCACCGGCGGCGTGGCAGCCGTATCGATGAGGCGCGTAAAAATATCCGTGGCCTCGCGGTCCAGCCCATAGGAGAGCAGGAGACCGCCGCGCAGCACCTCGGCTTCGTCCGTAGAGTGGGACAGGCGGTTGAAATGGCCGGCCACCATGAGATCGGTGAGCGAAGAAAAATAGTGTTCCTGGAAGTAGTCGAACAGGCTTACGCCGTAGTACGGATCGCGCACCTCGCGGGGTGCCGGCTCGGGCAGGTCTGCCGCCGCGGCAGCATCCGCAGCAGCTGCACCGGCGAGCGCAAGGGCCAGCGCTGACAACGGCGCAGCGAGGCGCACGAGCAGGTCGGCCGACCGCCGCGCGAACCCGTGACCCAGCAGTAGCGCGAACCGACGCGCCAGCAGCGGTGTCGCCGCCGGCAGCGTCCGCCCGGGCGCCGGGCTAAGCGTGGCAATGCGCAGGTGCATCGGGTTCTACTGCCAGACCTTGACCGAGAACTCGGGCTGGAGCTTTCCCGTGGAGTCCTTGATTTGCAGTTCGATGTACTTGGGATCGGTTCCCTTGTCGAACTTCAAGGTGGTGCCGCGCCGGTAGTCGCGGTCGTGCGGTCCCTTGCCCACGAAGAAGGCAACCAGTTCGTGCGTGCCGGCGCGCAGATTGCCGAGATACAGGCGCTGCACGCCGCCGCGATGCAGCGACTCGACCTCCGCGGGCGTGTAGAGATAATTGGCCACTTCCTTGTCGTCGAGCTTGACCTGCACGGAGTCGAGTCCGAAAAGCTTGCCCACATCCAGCGAAACGAATACGGCAACCTGGGTATTGGCCGGGAAGAGCAGTTCTTCCTCCAGAACCATGAGGTCGCGGTTGAGCTCCAGGGCCTCGGTCTTGATGTCTTGTATGCGCCCATCCAGGGTTGCCGCCGAGGTCGGGGGCGCCGTCGGGGAACCTTGCGCAGCCGGCGGGTTGGCATTACCTGGGGGGGTCGTTGCAGCGGGCACGCTCGCAGCGGGCGCACTGGCGGCGGGTTGCGTGTCCACGGCAGGAGCCGGTTGCGCATCCGGGGCGGCCGCGTGGGCCGCGCCATGGATCAGCAATCCGAGCACGATGACCAGCGCCATCACCAGGGGCAGGCGCGTGAGCACATTTACCGGGCGCAGGCTCACGCGGGCCGCCACGGCCTGCGCATGCGGCCGCGAGGGAACGGTATTGCAGCGTCGATTTCTCACGGCGCCTCCTTCTTCAGAAAGTTGCCGACACATACAACTCGAGCACGGTGGCATCGAAGGAGTAATTCTTGCCGGTTCGGATATCGGTGAAGTCGCTGTACTGGAACCGCAGGCGTTCCAGCGCGCCATTGACCTTGACCTCGTAGCGCGCCGCCACCTTGAGCGCAGAATACGTGCCCTTGACCCCCAGGCCCACGCTGTCGAAAGTGCTGAGCTGGCGGTTGCGGGACATGTACGTGTATTGGGCGGTGAAATTATTGCTGTAGAACGAGGCGTGCGACTGCTTGTAGTAGCGCAGATACCCATCGACCAGCCACCGTTGCTGTTGCAGGTACTGGCTGTAACCCACCTCGAAGGTATTGGCGCGGATGTCCCAGGTATCCCAGAAATAGCGGTACGAGGCGCGCACGGCGCCATCGGCGCCCACGCTGCCGACGGCGCGCAGCGCCAGCGCCCGGCTCGAGCGCGTGCGCGGGTCGCTCTCCGGCACCGCCGCGCCAAAGACGCGCGCCGCGCGATACGGGCTGCCCAGATAGCCCTCATCGGACACCACCTCGACGTTGGCGCTGGCCAGCCAGCGCGGCGTGATGATCTGCGTGACGCCCCCGCGGTACTGCCAATGGTTGGCCGAATCGGAAAAGGTCGGATAGCCGTGTTTGCCCACGGTATCCCAGCCGCGGGAATAACCCAGGCTCACGGTGGTCATGCCGCCAAAGACATCCTGCGCCACGTCCATGCTGGCACTGTTGGCAGTGTAGTCGGGCTCCTTGGAGCTGCTGCCGGCCACGCTGATAAGGGCATCGTGATAGACATAGTCCAGGCCCGCGGCGCGCTCCGTGCGGCGCTCGTGGTACGGGCTGGCAGTGGTGACCACGTCGATCGAGGCATTGCTGACGGCATCGACGTAATAGGACGCCGACAGCGAAAATGCGTCGTCGATACTCTTTCTGACCAGCACCGCCGGACCTGTGGCGGTAACGCCGCCGCCGGTGTAGGAGTGGTACATCACGTCGGCGCGGTCTTCCGGGAGATCCGCTGCTGCTGCGTGACCGGTGGCGAGCAGCCCACCGGCCAGACCCGCCAGGCGCGCGGCCAGCCGCGAGCCCAGCCGCAAGCTGGAGCCCATCCCCGCCAGCGCCGCGTGGCACAGGGACGCGGCGGTCCGCCGCACCGGATCAATTGCAGCCACAGCCGCCTCCCTGAACCGCTGTTGCGCCGCGCGCACCTTCGCGCACGTTGTAGATGTGCTCGTGGTGTTTCTCAGCGATGGTGTCGCGCTCCGGCTTCATGATGGGGTCGGCCAGCCGTTCGCGGTCATAGGGCTTGACCCAGGGCTCGATGCTGCACGCGCCCAGCGGCAAGAGGCCGGCGAGCACGAGTGCCGCCAGCCAAGGGCTGCGCAGCCGCCGCGATGCCGCGCCGGCGCCGGCGGGCCGTCGTGCTACCACGGGTGCCGGCACGCTGGTGGCGGAAAGGCGGTTGGGGTTCATTCGCGCAGCAGCTCCGCGATTTGCTGGTCGTACATGTCCTCGAAGCCGTCCTTGTACCCTTTGTGGATATAACGCACATGACCATCGCGGTCGATCAGCACGGTCGACGGCATGGTACCCAGATCGTAGAGCTTGCTCACTTTCTTGGCGCTGTCGAACAAGACCGGGAACTGCACGCCCAGCTTGGTGGAGACCCCGACGGCATTGGCCGGATCTTCATCCACATTGACGCCCATGAGGACAAAGCCCGAAGCCCGGTATTTGGTGTAGAGGCGATTGAGCTGCGGCATTTCGCGCTTGCACGGCCCGCACCAGGTTGCCCAGAAATTGAGCATCACCACGCGCCCGCGCTGCTCCTGCAGGCGCAGGTTAGGTCCTGCCGCGCTGGGCAGAGTGAAATCCGGCGCCGGCTGCGCAAGCGCGGCGGCACCGGCCGGGTTTGCCCCTACGGCGGCAAGCAACAGGATCAGGGCGGCAAGCAACGGTTTGGTCATCTGATTCACCATCAAAAGAAGAATGTGGCACCCACCGTCGCTTCGAGGTTATTCGTGTCGCGCTTGGTTCCCAGCAGGTCCACCGAATACAGGTGATCGCGGAAATCCGCCTGGACCGAAACCCAGTTGGCCAGGAACACGCGCAGGCCGGCGCCGCCGTTGACGGTCTGGTGGCTGGTGTCGTTGAATTTGGTGATACCCAGGCCAGCGATCACGTAGAACGCCGCGACCTTTGCGTACTTGCGTCCCAGGAAGATCTCGCCCGGAAAGATGTTGTACCCGGCCGAGAGGTCGTAATAGCGCAGCGGGATCGTGGCCGTTGGGAAGATGCCACCGGGAAGGATGTCGCGAAAGGTGGTGTCGGAAACCTTGCTCTGGCCATACACCGCCTCGACAAAGATGTCTTCGGTGATGTGATAGCCCAGACGCACGCCACCCACGGCGTTGGCGCCAAAGTTTTCCGTGTTGTAGATGCCGGTAAAGAGCCCCGCCTCGAAATCGTTGGAGGGAATGTGCGTCAACTGCACGTCACGCCGGTCGAGCTCCGGCGTCACGACCTGTTCGTTGGCCGGCTTGGCATCCGGGGCAGTGCCCGGGGCGCCATCGGCCGCGTGCGCGAGCGGGCTCAGGAGCAGCGCGCCTGCCGTGAGCAGGCGCCGCATAAGCAGGGACAGCAAGGGGGAATTTGATCGCATGAGTCGCCCGTGGTTGATCAAAAGAAGAAGGCCAGGCCCGCCGTCAGGGCGTGATACTGAGGGGTCCGGCTCGACGAGACGAAGGCGGTGTATTCGGTCCAGTCCAGGCGAGCGACCAAGCGCTGCGTGAGGTGGTAGCGCGCGCCCACCATGGCATCGGCCAGCTTGGCGTTATTGGCAATGGCGCTCACGAGGCTGGCGCTGGGGATGTTGTCGATCTTGCCCACGCCAATGCCGAAGAAGGGCGAGAAGCGTCGGTCGGCCCACGGTTCTGCAACGATGTCCAGTTGCCAGAAACTGGTGCCCGAATACAGCCCCTGCACCTGCCCCACGGCGAGTTCCACGGCAAAGGTGTCGTTGAGGTTATAGGTTCCCCAGGCCTTGAACATAGAGGAGCCGCTGAAATGGCCCCAGGCGCCGCCGAATTCGGCACGGCGGTGCAGGTAGTCATCGAGCACCACATCGCGGAAACTGGTCGGCATGCCCGACTCGGAAAGGGTGGTGGCCAACTGCGCGCGCTCCACCCAGCCCAGCTTGCCGGCGTCGGTGCGCACGCGGTACCAGTCGGTATGGCGGGACTGCAAGGCAATGAAGTCGCCGCGCTGCGCCACGTAAAAAACCGGGAAGCCGCGCCCCGGTCCGGTATGCAATTCAATGTAGGGATCGGTGATGCGCACGCGGGGTTGCTGGAATGCCGTGGCATCGGCCGGCGCCGCGGGGACAGCGGGGGCTGGCGCGACGGCCACCGGCTCCTCGGCCCGCGCCGGCGCGGCCGGCAAGACCAGGGGCAGCACCGCAAGCAGAAACGGCACGATGCGGCAGGCGCGCACCCCGGTGAGCGCGGAATGGCACCACGACAATAGCCTGGCCCATTGCGGGCAGTTGATGGCCGAACCGTGTCGTGGTGTATGGATGGAAATCAAAGATGGAGGCTCATTGGGTCAGGCAGGCCCCGGCGTTGGGATCCGGGCCGTCGTTGGGATTTACCGCCGCGAAATACTGGGCATAGCTCGAGGTATCGAATTCTCCGGTACCGGCCGGCGTGGGATGGCTGATCCAGTACTCGAACAGCACGATATGCGGATCTGCCGTGGACGTGAAGACGCGGCCACCGCCGTGCTGCACGTTCATCACCAGCGGCTTTTCAACGAGGAGGCTCTGCGCCGCCGAATTGATGATGATTTCTCCCTGCGCCGAAATGAAGTTCTTGTACATGTCCGAGGCCCGGATCACATCCGGCGAGGCACCCGTCACGGCGGCAGCACCGCCAAAAGCGGGCACCGACATGGTGAGCGGCGTCGCGGTGGGGATGATACGGAAAGCGCCGCCCGAACCGGTAGCGTTGGCATGGCAGCCCGCATTGGCGCAGCTGTTGGTGACCGCCACGCCGTTGAGGGTGATCGGCAACGGCTCCAGGAATACCGGATTGATGCAGCGCTGAAAATAGGCGAAGGAGAGACTAGACTGCCCGGTGGCACTGGCCGGGTTGTTGACCAGCGGCGGGTTGTCCAGGGGATTGCCGTTGCCCGAACCGCCGCAGGCGCCCAGCCCCGCGGCCAGGACGGCTGCCGCCGTCAGGGCTCGAAGGGTGGTCCGCAGGCGTACACAGCGCAATCGTCCGATCAAATCAACACCCCGAGAGTATCCACGCCGCTATCGCATTGTAGTTGGCGCTGCCGATGGGCAGCTGCGCCGGCCCGGGCGCCGAGGTGCCGGGGATCACGGCCCCCGCGGGATGCGGAACGGTGGACGGCTTGCTCAGCAGCAGGTTGTTGGCCGGATGGCAAAGATCGCTGATCATGGTGAGGGTGTTGTTGAAATCACTCTGGGCGTCACCCGTGAGCACGAACTTGTTGTCGACGAAAGACGTACCCGTGGGCGCCGTAGTGTCGCTGCCACGAGCGTAGTGACAGCCCGCCGCACACGTAGCCTGGATTATCGGATAAACCGTGGCCTGGAAGCTCGCGAGATTTATGGCACTTGCGGTGTGCAATACCGTGGATCCCTTGAACGCGTCGTTGTAATACTTGCCGCCGGTATCGATCCATTCGGCCAGCAGGCGCTTTTCGGCCACGTTGAGCAGAGTCGAGTGGTCGATGATGGGCGCAGCCGGGGTGGGGTACTGGGCCTGGGCGGCGGCACTGGACATCACCGTCTGCCCGAACAGGATTTCTGCCAGGCGGCTCTTGCGCGACAGTCCGATCACCTCGCTCTCACTGGCCATGGTTTCGACGAGCGCTGGCGAACGCACCACCATCAGGACGCCATCCGTGATCTGGAGCACCGGGTTGCCCTGGGGGTCGAGCAGCGGGGGGCCCAGGGTCAGGCTCTCGTAGGACGAATAACGTCCCGTGCCGGCCACCGTGCTGGTGAGATCCAGCAGGGGATCGGAGGCGGTATGGCAGCCGCTGCAGGCGCCGCCCGGCCGCGAGGTCTTGTCCCACAAAGGCTGGATGTGCTCAGGGTAATTGATCACGCCGTTTACCGGCGCCAGGGTGGTGAGGTCGTTGCCGGTGCCCGTATTGCCGGTGTAGCGCAGGCTGATGGCGGCGCGCTGCACACCCCCATGGGTGGTATCGGCCCAGACATCGCTGAACACCGGGTCGGCCGCCAGCTGCAGGGCCGTGGGATCGAGACGCGTACGCAACGCGGCCATGGTCTCGCCGGCCTGATGCTGGCTTGCCAGCACGCTGAGCCAGCTGGTCGGCACCGTGTTGACCACAGGGCCCGTGTTGATGGCGGCGCCGCGCCGCGGGCTGTGGCAACCGTCGCAGGTGCGCTTTTCGCCGGGGCGTGCCTGTATCCAGTTGGTGTGCGACTGGAATGCGCGGCCCTTGGTATCAAGGATCTGGAACTCCACCGGGGTATCGGCGGGTATGTTGAGCTTGAACGAACCGTCCGGCTCCACCATGGCGTAGCCGAGTATCTGGGTCTGCTCGAAATTGGTATTGCCGATCGCCTGGCGCGTGCCCATGGCGTCGCTCTGCGGCGCAACCGCCCGAATGGCGCGCACGAACCGCACCGGCGTGCACCCATAGGCGGGATTGGCCGGGTCCTTGATATGCAGGATGTCGGCTACCAGTGCGCGCGTTTCCAGGGGATCGGCCGGCGGCGGTGTCTTGGCGATGGCGGTGGTGCAACCCGCGGGAAGGTCGGCCGCCGAAATCACCGGATCACTCATGCGGCCGAACAGGTCGGTGTCGTAGGCGCTCACGACGTCGATCTGCGCGAGGTGGTTGGCGGCCAGCGTGGGATCGACGCTGGTGGGCGCAACGGTATTGGGCTCGGTGCGCGCCTGCAGGGGTATGGGGTCCGTGTACATGAAGCCCGAGGGCGGCGTGGCCACGACGAGCCAGGTCTGGGTCGCCGGATCGAACATGTATACGCCATAGGACGGGGGCACGTTGTCCTGCACGTAGTCCTTGGCGATGTCGGTCGTCAGGCGGTTGGCCGTGGACAGGCGCGCAAGCTCGGCCGCCGTCAGCGTGGAGCAGGAGACGACCGCACCATATTTGGTCACTTCGCAGGGCGCGTAGGACGCGAGCACGCGGTTGGTGCCGTCCCAGAGGGGATAGGGCGTGGTGACGCGGCCGTATTGCGAGATTCCCATGCCGTAGTTGAGGGGCTGCGCCGTCACCGAGGTCTGGCCACCCACCGGGGGCACATTGATGGTGGCACGCACATTCTGGTCGGAGTAGTTCGCCGCATCGATGAACATGAGAGCGCCGCCGCCATGCGTGCGATCCAGGGGCATCAGGTCGGAGGCGATGAAGCCAGCGTACTTGCCGCTGGGATCCATGTCCCGGGGGTGCAGGAAACTGTTGCCATCGGCATGCGCCCCGTACAGCACGAACATGTTCGTGCCGTCGGGCTTGACGGTAAAGATCGAGAAACGGTTGCGGTCGGCCACGTGCTCCCAGCGCGAGAACATGATGTCGCCGTTGGGGCGCACCACCGGATTGCGGTCGTGGCTCTGATTGAAGGAAATCTGCGTGATAGCGCCACCATTGATATCCATGGTGTGCAGGTTGAACACGGTCTGGCGCTCGTATTCGTCCAGGGCGATGTACGTGCGCCCCATTGCCTGATTCAACGAGGAGATCGCCTGGCGATTCGATGAAAACACAAAGCCGCGGCCGTTGGGCAGGTACGCCGGGCCCACGTCGTCCGAGATGGTGCTGCTCGTGATGCGGCGGAACGTGCCCGCGGCAATGCCGCCGACGGTCATGTCGTATTCCCAGATGTTCCAATGGCCCGTGCAGGCCTGCACAGCCCCTATCGTGGCGGCATTGCTGGCCGGGCAATTCATCGCGAAGACCAGCTTCTTGCCGTCGTACGAGACTTCGGGGTCGGCGACGTCTCCGACGCCTTGCGTGTACGCGGCCGTTATGTTGTGCTCCGGCGCACTGGGCGAGGACGTGTCGCGGACGATCAGGTCGCCACCGGGCTGGAAGGTGGCGCCCGTAAGCGGGTCAAGCTTCACGGTCACGGCGCGCTTGGTGTAGGCCACGGGTACATCGCCCGATACCGTCGTCGCATCGCTCCCGCTGCCGCTGCACCCGGCCAGCACCACGCCAGCGAGCAGCACGGTGGCCTGCGCCGCCCGCATCCATTCTGCCCGGGACCGCGGGGCGTGCGGCCTCGGCAGATCGGTAGCCGGGGAGGCGCCGTGATTGGCGGCGTGCGACCAGGCGAGCGGAAAATCCGCAGTGGCGATACGTTTCATTTGCTTGCTCCCTTTAGCTGTGCGCCCTGGCGCAGTCCGCTTGAATAGTGCAGGACGCCCTGCGCATCCACGACAACCGCATCGACGCCCTTGCGCGATTCGATGAGGCGCATGCCTTTTTCAACACCCATGACGAAGACCGTCTTCGACAAGGCTTCCGTAGTCAGCCCATCAGCTGCCAGTATGGTCACGCTGTGCACACCGGTGGCCGAAGCGCCGGTGCGCGGATCGAGGACATGGTGATAGCGCACACCGTCCTCGTCAAAATAGCGTTCGTAGTCACCCGAGGTGGACATGGCCACGTCGGCCAGCGGCAGAACCGCGGCCAGTTCGCCCGGCCGCCGCGGATCCCGTACGCCTATGGTCCAGGGCCGGCCACGGCGGTCGCCCAGGATGTGGCTGTCGCCCCCGGCCGTGACGATGGCGTTGCGCACGCCGCGGCTGCGCAGGATGGCGGCGCCGCGGTCGACCGCGTAGCCCTTGGCAAAACCGCCCAGGTCGATGCGCATGCCGGACCGCGCGAAGCGCACCGTCTGCGATGGCGCGTCGAGCAGCAACCCTTCGTAGCCGATCGCGGCGCGCGCCGCCGCCAGCTCGTGCGCCGCGGGCCGGATGCCCTGGCGGTAATCGTAAAGGCGGCCCGCGCTGGCAAAGGTGATGTCAAAAGCGCCATCGGAGAGGCGCGAGAATTCGAGTGCCCGCTGCAGCAGGCCGAACATCTCGGCGCTTACGGGCACGGCCTGCCGGGCTGCGCCGTCGTTGATGCGCGAGAGCTCGGAGTCGGGCTTGTGCGGGCTCATGGTGCGGTCCACGTGATGCATCTGCTCGATGACGGCAGCCATGGCCGCCGCCGCGCCCGCCGCATCCTCGTGCCAGAGTTCCACGCGGATAGCCGTTCCCATGATGGCCTCGTCGCGGCTGTACCAGTTGCCGTGGCCCTCGCTGCTGGGGGATTGCGCGCGAAGCCCTGCCCGCTCTGGCGTCAGGGCGCGTTGTGCTGCCCGGCGCAGATTGGCCAGGGTGGCTAGCATGGGGCCAACTGCCGGCGCAGGGCCGGATGTCGCGATCGCCGACATGGTTTCCGCTCGCTTTGGGCGGCCACTTTCGCCCCGGGACGATGCGCGGAACGAATGCAGCGGTCAGCCTGATGCGGGGCGCAGGCCCCACGGTATGGGAGGTCTGAAACGAGCATGCTAAGACCCACCGCTGCCGCCCAAACGCGCAAAGAGCGGCCGAAAACCAGCACCGCGGGTGCTGCTGGGGCAGGCTGCCGTACGCTGGCGAACGTACCGGTGCAAGCGCCTTCACGCACACCGTCGAACAGCGCCGGGCCGGTAACGGAAAGCTGGGCAATAAGCATGGTCAATTCCTGTTTCGAACCGCGCGCGATCACGCCGCCAGTCCGGTGGAGCGTTTATAGCAACGTGTTGGTGGGATGGTCACCGCCTTGACTCCTTACTATGCGGGAGTCCTTTCACTCTATAAAGATTCGCAATATCGCTTGCATCGAGGTCGAGGGGACGGCGACTACGGACCCGGGGAGGCCGCTCGCCAGAGGAGAAAACAGCAATTGGCAAAACTTGAGGCGTTCTCCGGGGAGGCGAAACGGATGAGGCCGCCCAGCGCACGACGGACCGGCCTGCATCGTCCCGGAGAACTTGACTCGCCGTTTTACGCCATGCGCGGCGACCTCAGCGTTCATCAAAGCGTGGACCGCAGCGTGGACCACGGCACCGATCAGGGCCCGCTCCAGAGCATACGGTACCGCCCATCGGCATCGTGCTCGCGCGCCTGCTTGTCGATGTTGAAGTGCCGGCCGCCCCGCGGGTCCGCGCCGGTCCCGGCGATATAGCGCCAGTTGCCATCGTTGCTGTACGGATCGTAGTCCACCAGTTGGGAGGCAAACCAGGCAGCGCCGGCCTGCTGTGGGAGGGCAAGCTCGTTGACGAGATAGCTGGCCGCCACCTGACGCATGCGGTTGGACAGGTAGCCTGTCAAAAGCAGTTCCCGCATCGCGGCGTCCACGAAAGGCACGCCCGTCTGGCCGTTACGCCAGCGCTCGAACGCCGCGTCCTGCTCCTGCGTCAACCCAGGTACTTCCGGCTCGCGGCGCGACCCGCCCGGTGCCCTCAGGGCCAACAAGCGGAAGAAGTCACGCCAAAGCAGCTCGAACCAGATGGCATAACTGCCCTCACCCGCGCCCTTGCGGTCCTCGAAGCCGCGCAGCGCCCGCAGTGCCGTGCGGGGCGAAATCGCACCCAGCGCCAGCCAGGGCGATAGCTTGGTTGAGCTGGTTTGACCCGATACCTGGTTGCGTGTCCGCTGGTAGTCGGCCGGCCAGGGTCCCGCGAAATATCGTTGCAGATGGGCGCGTCCAGCCGTTTCGCCGCCGGCATACTCGGGCAGGTGATACGGGAACGATGACCGGGGTTCACCGGGCCAGCTGTCATCGGTGGCACTGCTTTCCGTTACCGGGCCGGGCATCGCGGCCGGCAACGGGGGCAGGCAATCGGGAGCTGCCAGGGGCGCTATATCGGGCACGCCGGCCCGTTCAATGGATTGACGAAACGGCGTGAAGTGCCGCGGCATCCCCGCAGGCGGATACGGCAAACGGTCCGGATCGAGCAGACTGGAAATCCACCGGGTATTGACGATCAGCCCGGCATCCCGCAGCGCCTGGACGTCGCAAACGGCGTCAGGCTGCTCGATGTGTTCGCAATGGACCTCGTGCGCGCCCGTGGCGGCGGCCAGCAGCGGCAGGACTTCCGCAGGTCTGCCGTGCACCTCGATCAACGTGCTGCCGCGGCCCTGCAGCTGCGAGCGCAGGTCCGCCAGCGTGGCTGCCAGGAAGCGGCGGCGGTGCGGGCCAGTGCGAACGAAACCCCACGGGGTGGGTTCCGCATGGCGCGGGTCGTGACAGTAGACCGGCACCAGGTGCGCCGCCCCGGATGCCGCGCCCTGCAATGCCGGCTGATCGTGCAACCGCAGGTCGGACCGGAACCAGTAGAGCCGGGTTGTCATGCGGGCGTGCGGTCCCGGCGGCAGCGGTCCGAGCAGTACTTCACCTCATCCCAAACTTTTTCCCACTTGCGCCGCCACGCGAATGGCCGCTTGCACCGCACGCATATCTTGGTGGGGAGATCAGCTTTCCTGCGCATGGACATGGTGGGATCTGGCCGGCCTCCTAGTCACGCCACTGGGGAAACGCCGGCAGGCTGCGAAAAAAGGCGAAATCATGATTGGGCCAGAGCTCGGCGTCTTCCTGCCGCGCCAGCGCCTTGAGCTTGCGGATGCTTTCCACCGCAAGCGCCGTCTTGTCCTGCCAGCAAAATCCGGGCGCCACCTCGTCGTCGAGGTTTTCCGCCAGATCGGCGGCATCGCCACACAGGATCACCGGCCGGCCGCGGGGCAACTCGATCCACATCGACATATGACCCACCGTATGGCCCGGTGACATGATGGCGTGGACACCGGGGGCCAGCGTGTATTCACCCGTTTGCTGAACCCAATGGTCTGCGCCAGCGATTTCGTCGGGAAAGACACCGCCATCCAGGCCCGAGCGCGCAGCGGCCAGTTCGTCCCGATGCACATGCACCTCGCAACCAGGCAGGTCGCCGCAACCGCCGGCATGGTCGAAATGCAGGTGCCCCAGGAACACGACATCGATATCGGCTGGCCGCAGGCCGAGCCGATGCAAGTAGTGGGGTATGCGCTGATCCGGCGTCATGCGCGGCGTCTCGAAGACCGGCTGCATGGGCGTGAAGTACGCGGCACTGCGCTGGGGATCGGCGATCTTGGTGTAGTCGCAACCCACGTCGTAGAGGATGCGGCCGTTGGGCGTTTCGATCAGGTAGGCCAGTATGGGCGCCTCGATGAACTGGCCGTGGCCGCGGTCGCGGGTGGAAACAATTTTTTCGTAGCGCTGCACGCCGGTCAACAAGGGCCACATCCGGAGCGCACGGGTCATGGAATTCGCATCCTGCAAGTAAACGGGCAGGAAAACACCCGGCTGCTCGGATAATAGCGGGGCCGGCAATAACCGGTACGATTTGCCCCTCGGCATCGGGGGCTTTACGGCCCCTGCCCTTAACTCCCTACTCGCTACCCCTCAAGACCCGAACCCAACCATGAACTGGCTCAACAGTCTGCTGCGCAAGCCACCACCACCGGCTGCGGCACAGCCCACACCGCGACGCGCTGCGGCGCCGGTGGCACCGCCCGTCGATATTGGCGCCTTGCGCGAAGGCCTCGGCGGCAGCCTGGATGATGCCGAACGCGGCAAACGGGAAGCGGCGCTGGGCCGCGCACTGGGCGCTCGCGTCCAGTCGCCCCTGGCCGGTGACGCACCGGCGGTTTGGGCCGCAGCCATCAGCCATGGCGCGGACAAATCCGCGGCGCTGGGTTGGCTCGAGCAGGTTGCCGGCGACGCCACCCTCGCACAGATCGCGGGCGATGCGCGCTTTGCCGAGGTTCGTCTGGCCGCTGCGCAACGCATCCTGGACAGTGCGGCCCTCGAAGCAGTAGCCCGCGCCAGCAAGAACCGCGACAAGGGCGTTTACCGCCATTGCACCGACGTGCTGCGCGCGCGCCGCGAGGGCCAGGAGCGCGCCATCCAGGCCGCACAAATAGCCCAGTCACTGCAGAAGCTGCTGGATCAGGCCCCCATTTCGGTTTCGCATCTGCTCGAAGCCGAGCGCAGCTGGAAGGCCCTGGCTGGAACCGCTGAGACGGTGGATCCCGGCGCACTTGCCCCCGACGAGACCGCGCCTCACGACGCTTTTCACGAATGTCGCAAGCTGCTCGCGCAGGCCAATGCCCGCATCCTGGAGGAGGCCGACGCGCAGCGGTCACTGCAAAGTCTCGCCTCCGGCCACGATGCGCTGGCCGCTCAGGTGGGCGCCGCCCAGTGGCCGCAAGCTGTAGAGCTCGATGACTGGCGGCATCGCTACAGCAACCTGGCCACCGCCTTGGA
>Ga0209698_10001944_pt1 | contig 23737 bp, 30 predicted proteins | sample LitLauG_LLR_2012_FD_187203 | JGI IMG/M metagenome (GOLD analysis project Ga0209698, IMG submission 187203) | Freshwater sediment microbial communities from Pennsylvania, USA - Little Laurel Run_MetaG_LLR_2012 (SPAdes) (version 2) | ecosystem: Environmental > Aquatic > Freshwater > Creek >... | reverse complement strand
GACCCCGTTTTCGGCGATGATCGCCAGATCACCTGACACGTTCATCCTGCTCGACATGGATGGATCTGGCCACGGGATTACTCCGAGGGCTTTCGGCTCCGCGGGCTTGCTGATGTCGATAATCGAGATGCCCTGGATTTGTGAGTGCTGCACATAGAGGTAGACCTTGTCGTTTCCTTTGTTCTGCATCGCCATGTCGATAGCCGATAGTCCGGTGAACGGAATGTGGGCGACCACACGGGCCTGGTTGTCGGCACCCTTAGCTTTGTGATCTTTGGCCGACGCTCCACCCGATACAAGCAGCACAGTGGCAAGAAGTGCCATAGCCGTCGAGTTGAATTTAACGAATCTGCTTTCTCTGCTGTTCATAATCCGCCTCCTGTGAAATGACCTTCACCGTGGATAACGGACTTTTTAGCGCTTTATTCCGCCTGGATTGCGCAATTGGCGAGCGGCACGACAAATTGATTCCATTTCAATGGAATATCTACGTGGAAAGCTAGTTCTTAAGGGTAGCGGGGATTATTCTGGGCGTTCATGAGAAGTGGTCATTACGATTGCGGTGCTTGTCCTGCGAATCGTTCTGGCCCGCCACTCAGTCTTCGCGACAATTTGTTGTTTTGGAGGGAATAAATCCAGGACTTCGAGGTTCTTATTATGTGGACCTGTCAGGAGCGAATCTCCAACTCGACTCGTTCGAAGAACTGGCCATCCCGCTCTTCGATCAGCTTTACAACTTCGCTCACTGGCTGACACAGAATCGCGATGAAGCGGAAGACTTAGTTCAGGAAACCTACGTTAAAGCCCTAAAAGGGTTCCCCTCTTTTCAGTTGGGTACAAATTTCCGGGCGTGGATCTATCGCATCTTGCGCAACACGTTCTTGACCTCTCGCAAGGGCCTGAAAGTTACAATGACCGTACCTCTCGATTTCGACGGAGACGAGGAGGGCCCGGAACCTGCCATTGAGCACGACACGCCAGAGACGATTCTGTTGACGAGATCGAGCCACGAAGCGCTGCAGAGTGCGATCGATGAACTCCCAGTGCATTTCCGAGAGATCCTTCTTTTGTGTGAGGTAGAGGAGATGTCGTATCAAGAAATTTCCGAGACGCTTTCGGTTCCCATCGGTACCGTAATGTCGCGTCTATCGCGTGCGAGGCGAGCTTTGCGAAATCAATTACTGCCACATTTGCGACAGGGGGCAGGACAACGAATTGCTAGGGGGACGAACCATGGTGTGTGAATCCTGGAAGGCACAACTCGACACCTACGTTGACGGAGAGGTTCCACACGAGGAGATGCGAACGTTCGACGCTCATGTGCGCAATTGCCCCTCCTGCTCCGCGGATGCTCTCTCGCGCGTACAGTTGAAGCGCGCGATTCAGGTGGCTGGAAAGCGTTTCACTCCCAGCGCTGAGTTCCGGAAACGGATGCAGCAGAGCATCGCGTCCAGGCCGCGACGCAGTTTCCGCATGGGGTGGATGTTAGCGGCGGCGGCAGCCGTCGTTGTTGTGGCCGGAACCTTGACTTCAACCCACCTAGGAAGCCGGCCGGCTAGAGACCAGGTGTTCAGTGAGATTGCAGACTTGCATGTAGCAACGCTGGCCAGTTCATCGCCGGTAGATGTGATCTCCACCGATCGGCACACGGTAAAACCCTGGTTCCAGGGAAAGATTCCTTTTGCCTTCAATTTGCCGGAACTCCAGAATAGCCAATTTTCTCTGCTGGGCGGGCGGATGACCTATCTTGAGCAAGCGCCTGGTGCGCATCTCATTTACGACGTACGGAAACACCATATTTCCGTGTTCATATTTCAAGAGCGGTCCTTGCCAGCCGGGTTGAGTGATAGCGCTCTCCAGCCGGGCAAACTGTCGTTCAACATGGAAACATGGAGTCGTGGCGGGCTTCGCTATTTCGTGATCAGCGACGCGAGTGCTGCGGACATCGATAGTCTCGCGAAATTGTTTAAAGCCGCGTCATAGATTGGGCAGGGTAATTCTGATGGCTTCTGGCGATCTTCAGGAATCGGTCTCCAAATCAGAGAACTTATCGCCGGCAGCTTGTGCATGAGTGACGTGCTTTTGCGGAAAAGGTGTTGAGTCGGGACGGGCAAAGTTGAAACTGTCGACACCTCGCACTCCAAGCGAGCGCTCTGCCAATGACGAATTCTTGTGCACGAAGGTTTCTCTGTCTGATATTCATCTTTATTTCCCCTATTGTTGAGTTCGCGCAACAACATGAACACGAACCGCGCGCAACTCCCTCTGAAAAGCTTGGCAAGATCTCGTTTCCAACATCCTGTTCATCGCAAGCGCAGTCGGAAGTGGAGACTGGCGTGGCGTCGCTGCATTCGTTTGAGTACGACAACGCCATGCGGCATTTTGAGAAGGTATTGCAGCACGATCCAAACTGCTCTATCGCTCACTGGGGAGAGGCGATGTCGTTGTACCACCAGCTCTGGAACGTCCCTTCGGAGAAAGATCTGGCTGAAGGCTGGCAGTTCGTGCAGAAGGTACAAGCGGACGCCAAGACGAGTCGCCGGGAGCAAGATTATGTCGAGGCAATGGAAATATTCTACAAACCGGGTAAGCAAAGCGCAGTCGAGAGAGCTGAGGCTTACTCAAAGAGAATGGAGCGGCTTCACGAGGACTATCCCTCCGATGAGGAAGCGACGGTCTTGTACGCGCTTTCGTTGCTAGCAGCCGAGCCCCTGAATGATACATCTTTGCAGTACATGAAAAAAGCAGTGGGACTTCTGAATGGCGTGTTCAGAAACGATCCCGAGCATCCTGGCGTAGCGCACTATCTAATACATGCTTGCGATAACCCCAACATGGCGCAGGAAGGGCTGCCGGCCGCCAGACGGTACGCGAAGATTGCTCCGTCGTCTCCGCACGCACTTCACATGCCGTCGCACATTTTCGCGCGGCTCGGCCTGTGGCGCGACGATATCGCTTCCAATCTTGCCTCTGTTGCCGCCGCTGAGCACAGCCCTTCGGGAACCGAAGCGCGCCTTTATCCGATGGATTTTCTGGAATATGCCTACTTGCAGACTGGTCAGGACGAGAAGGCTCGAGCAATCGAAGCGGAAGCTGTTGCCGTTAGAAACGAGGGCTTCACCAGAGGCTTGGAACCCTATTATTTCTACGTGCAAGCTCATTTTCCCGCGCTGCTTACATTAGAAACTAAAGATTGGAAGGCGGCGGAATCACCGCAGCCGATCGCCGGGGCAGAGCCTCGAGTCCAGGCAATTACCTATTGGGCACAGGCGGTTGGCGCAGGCCACTTGGGTGATGTCGCCGCGGCCCGGGTTGCGGTTCAAAGCTTAGATGGAGCGCTTGAGACCGACAAGAAGAACCACCCCGATTCGCCAGTCTCACCCGTAGATACAAATAAGAATGAGGCACACGCATGGCTTGCCTTTGCCGAAAAAGACAGTGCTGCAGCATTCGAACTGATAAAACCGGTAATCCAGTTCCAAGACCAAGTGGGTAAAGGCGAGGTAGAACTACCGGCGCGGGAAATGTACGCGGACATGTTGCTCGAACTAAATCGCCCCGCCGAGGCTCTGGAACAATACCGCCTCTCGTTGAAGTCTGATCCTAACCGTTTTAATGGACTGTACGGGGCAGGCCGCTCTGCGGAGCTTACCAATCAAGAAGCCCTCGCGGCCACTTATTACAAGCAGCTGCTCGATAGTTGCGATCATGGCACGGGTTCGGATCGTCCAGAATTGCGGCACGCCAAGAAAGTCGTAGCCGAAACCGCGAGTGCGATGATCCAATGAGGCTGTTGTTCCACCGGAGGGCTAGCGTCCGCGTCCGAGGGTACCGAGGAATCGGGTCTAGAAACATTGAACTGGCCCGCGCAACCCCTGAAACCATCAATGCGCTGTGGACGTCGGCGCTCGCGATCAAGGTCTAACCGTGTCGCGCGTCTCCGCGTGACAAGACCAGTCTTTCGATGGCGGTGCCTGCGGAACGCTGAGCAGTGACTCGCGAACCGCCTTCCGCGCTCTGGTTAGGCGCGACATAACGGTTCCCATCGGGATCGACAATATTTCCGAAATCTCCCGGTAAGACGCATCTTCGACATCGCACAGTAGAAGGACTTCCCTAAAGATGACCGGCAGTTGCTCGATCGCGCTTCGAACGGCATTTTCTTGGGAACGTTCGATCAACAGCGATTCAGGAGTGGCGGAAGTTGCGGGCAACATCGTGACGTCGTCTTCCGAGTCGATCTCAACAGTCATGCGTCGAGCGAGTGTTGAGCGTGAACTTAGAAACGTGTTCCTGAGGATTCGAAACATCCACGCCCGGAAATTGGTGCCAGGCTGAAACGAGGCGAAACCGCGCAAGGCCTTCAGGTAGGTCTCTTGTACGAGATCCTCGGCATTGCTCTTGTTGTGCACAAGCCAGCTCGCAAAGTTGTAAAGCGAATCGAACAGCGGCATGGCTAATTCTTCGAACCCGGCCAACGGTTGATCGTCCTGGGAGGACGAAGCCCCAAATCGGACCGTCCCTTGAGAGTCAAATCCAATATGCCTCATTTGCCTTCTCCTCAGCTCGCACCCCGGTTGCAGCCCAATTTGACGCGCTAGTCGTTCGGCGTCAATTAACTGAGGACTTTTTCCATATATCCAACTCATTACCTGTTAAACGATTGGGGACTAATGACTTAGCTCCGCATATATCCAGAGTGCCGGAGTCTCTGTTGCGCTAAATGCTAGACTTCCTAGCGAATTATGGAATCCCTGCCGCCCAACTCCGTCCTGCGATTCGGAACTTATGAGGTTTCCTTGCAGTCGGGTGAGGTACGAAAGGCGGGGTTGAGAATCAGAGTGCAGCAGCAGCCGATGAAACTGCTGGAGATCCTGCTGGAACACCCGGGTGAAGTCGTCACCCGTGAGGAATTGCGTAGCCGAGTCTGGCCCAACGAAAGTTTTGGTGATTTCGATCAGGCTCTCAATATCGCCATCGGGAAGCTGCGTAGTGCTTTGGGCGACGCGGCTGAGAATCCGCGATTCATCGAGACTCTTCCGAAACGTGGCTATCGTTTTATTGCGGACGTGTCGGTTGTCGATGCAGACGCCCGCCCAAAAAAACCGGAATCTGTAGCTGGAGATCTGTCTAGTCTAGAGCGAAAGACAGAGCCTGGGCATCAGCTTCAAGGCGCCGGGTTGGCGGTTGCACTCAAACGCCGGTGGCTGACGCCTGGGGTCATCGTCGCCTTGGCGCTCGTCCTGAGTTTGTCGATTCTCTCCGTTTGGCTGTTTCGTTCGCGTGGCCGTGCGCCCGCGGGAATCCGATCCTTAGCGGTGCTTCCACTGGAAAATCTTTCTGGTGACGCTTCACAGAATTACTTCGCTGACGGCATGACGGATGAATTGATCACTGACTTGGCGCAAATCAGCGCTTTAAGGGTAATCTCCCGCACCTCTGTAATGGTTTACAAAGGAGCACGCAAGCCTCTACCGCAGATCGCTCGTGAGCTGAACGTGGATGCCGTGGTAGAAGGCACAGTACTCCGGTCCGGCGACCAAGTCCGTATCACGGCGCAGTTGATCGAGGCCTCTACGGACAAGCACTTATGGTCCCAGAGCTATGAGGGTGAGTTGCGTGATACGTTGGCGCTCCAGACCAGAGTCGCTAGCGCTATTGCAGATCAGATTCGGATCAATTTGACTCCACAGGAACAAGCTGCGCTGAAAAACGCAAAAGTTGTTGACCCAGAAGCTTACGAATCCTACCTTAAAGGCCGCTACTTCTGGAATAAACGAACGGCGGAAGGTTTGAAAGCCGCGCTGGCTTATTTCAATCAGGCAATCGAAGAGGATCCGAAATACGCCCAAGCTTATTCTGGCTTGGCCGACACTTATGCTTTGTTGGGAGACTGGCAGTATGCAGTGATGACCCCCAAGGAGGCATTCCCCAAAGCGAAGGCGGCCGCGATCAAAGCTCTGGAATTGGACAGCACGCTCGGCGAAGCCCACAACTCGCTTGCATTCGTCCTGGATGGCTTCGATTGGGATCTGGATGCTGGCGGGAAGGAATTCCAACGGGCCATTGAACTGAATCCAGGCTACGCTACGGCTCACCATTGGTATGCCTGGCACTTGAGTCTATTGGGTCGGTTTGACGAAGCTATTGCGGAAATGAGAAAAGCGGAAAATCTGGATCCCCTCTCTCTTATCATTAACGCCGATTTGGCAGAACTCCTTGGCCTGGCGCACTCTTATGACGAATCCATACGACAGAGCCGCAAAACGATCGAAATGGATCCTAATTTTGCTCTCGCCCATAATCAACTCGCCCAGGCGTACCTGCAAACACACATATACGATGAAGCCGTCGCAGAACTGCAAAAAGCGGTAAAGCTTTCTGGGGATAGCCCGACATGCATAGCTAATCTTGCTCGCGCTTACGTCGCATCCGGCAAGAGGAGCGAAGCGGCAAAGCTGCTGGGCGATCTGAAGAGGCGCTCAAACTCTGGTTATTCGAATGCTGCGGAGATTGCAATGATCTACGCATCTCTCGGAGATGCAGATCAAGCCATGACTTGGCTCGAAAAAGGCTACGATGAGCGATTTAACCCGGGCGTCCTGCTGCGGCCAGGCTTCGATCCCCTCCGCTCGGATCCGCGCTTCCAAGACCTTCTGCGCCGCATCGGCCTACCCGGATGAGACGATCTGCGCGCCTTGTGCCGTTACCTGGACTTCTGGTTCGACTGGTTCACAACGCGGTGTGGACGTTGCTACTCACATCTCCTCCTACTTCTGCTCGATTTCGATTGCGTGGCCATCGTCAGACAGAGACTAGAAACTGGAAACCAAACTAGAATCCGCCCCCGTCATATGTATGGCCAAGCTCCCATCATGCACGGACCCCAGAATCCACACATCGCCCGGTGATGAGACAACTCCTGCCCACAGGAGATCACAAGGAAATCCGCCCTTCGTTGGGCTTGGACTGGAGGCGACAGTCCAACTGGTCCCGTCCCAGTGCAATAGCAGTGTCATCTGGTGCCCCGATCCGTCGGCTGCGAAGTAGGAACCAAACGCCCAGACGTCATTTGTCGAATTCGCCGTCAATCCAAGCAAACGGTTCGACCGATTCGCGCTATTCGGTCCAACATTCGGACTCGGTACCACCACCCACCTCGTGCCATCAAAGTGCTCGATCAACGTCAGCGTGGCAGTCTGTTTTGGAGGCGCAGCCGGCGTGGAAAAGCCCACCGCCCACACATCGTTCGGTGCCAGCGCCACCACGGCGTTCAACTTGTTCGTGCCCTCGCCTACGTTGGGAGTTGCCACACTCTTCCAGTTCGTGCCATCCCAGTGCATCGCCGAAGTTGTGATGCTGTCTGAACCGTTGAATCCCACCGCCCAGGCATCATTCGCAGCGTCGGCGGACGCGCCAAACAAAAACTGATTGTTCGATTCCACAGTTGTCGCCGACCATGACGTGCCGTTCCAGTGCTCGAAAAGGGACGAGACCAACCCGGTGCCGAGGTTCACGAGGCTACCGATTGCCCAAACGTCATTCGCCGAGCTAGAGGTCATGGCGAAGACATCCGCCCGCTCTTTCTTCCCGAACTTGGGGGCCGGAAACAGGCTCCACTTCGTTCCATTCCATTGCTCGATCACCTGCCCCGAGTGTGCCCCGTCAGTCACGTTTCCCGCGGCCCATGCCAAAGTCGGAGAAATAGCGACCACCCCCTGCAGAAAGCTGGTGTTGTCGCCTTTGATCCTTGGAGCGGAAAACGCTGTCCACGTGGTGCCATCAAAGTGGATCGTCGACTGCCCTACCGCCCAAATATCGTTGGGCGAAGATGCCGAAGCCGCAAAAAGTTCGCTGTTAGGGTTCCGGTTCGGGGTTGGGACCACTTGAAAAGTAGAGCGTACCTCCGTTTGTCCCTGTGCCGGCAAGTCTTGAAGCAAGGCAACAGTCAATCCGAAAAACGCCACCGCACTAAGCGTAAGTCTCACAATTCCACCTCAATGGTGCTGAGCTAAGGATGTGTCGGGTTTTGACCTTCACCAGTTGATAACTAAACGCCAGTCGCTCTTATTCCTGCTTAGCGTTATCTTTTCGAACGAGGACGAGTGCAGGTTCAGCCTCCAACAGAAGGTTCTGTAGGACGTTGGGATTTTCCAGCGGAGAACCAGACTAAGCCGAAAGGACAACCGTTCCTTCAGCACGGCTCACACAAGGCAGTACATATCCAGCATTTTTTTGCTCAGCCGTCAGCCCGGCTTCGACGTCCATCTGGACGGTGCCGCTTAGAACCTGCGTAGCACACGTACCACATTGGCCCTGGCGGCAGCCAAACGGAATCTGGACGCCGTTTCGCTCTGCCAGATCCAGCAGCGTGCTCCCGGAGGAAACCTGGCAAACCTTTTCCGAGTGAAGAAACACGACAGTCTCGACTGTACCGGCTTCCAGTGGACGAGACTCAGTGGACGGTTTGCTCTCCCCAAAACTTTCCTGAAGGATCCGGTCCTGGTTTACGCCGAGAGTCGACAGAATCTGGCGCGCGTTGTCCATGAACCCCTTGGGCCCGCAGAGAAAGAAAGTGGGTGAATCCAGATCGGTCACGTTCTGGGAGACAAATTCCTCCGTCAGGCGCCCGCTGCGCCCCTTCCAGGTTGGGTCCGGTCTCGACAGGCACGCTTCATACTTGAAGTTGGGAAGAGACTTGCTAAGCCTCGCCAGTTCGTTTTCGAAAATGATGTCCGCACCCGTGCGCACACAATATAGGAGCGTCACAGGAGTAGCGAGTTCGAGGTCGTCGATATAGCACAGCATCGAAATCATTGGTGTGATCCCACTTCCGGCCGCAATGAGAACTATGTTTTTGTGGAGCGCCTCGTCAAAGTAAAACCGTCCGTACGGTCCGGTGGCTTCCACCGTGAGGCCTGGCTTGGCCCGTTCATTGAGAAAAACCGATACACATCCATTTTCCATGCGCTTGGGCGTGATTTCCACATAGTTCTCGTGCACCGGCGAGGAGGAAACGGTGTAGGACCGCCGTACTCGCTGGCCATCAATCGTCCATTGGAACGTCAGAAACTGCCCTGGCTTAGCGCAAAACCGTCTTTCGTCTAGAATCTGGAAGCGCAGCGTCTTGGTGTCGTGCGTTTGCTGTTCGGTCTGTGACAGCAGCAGACGCATTGGGCTCTTCGCGTTTTCGTGGTTGGTTAGTGGGGTCAGCCGCGCGGGAATCTCCGGAATGCCCGATGACTCCCCGGAGGAACGCAGCTGGTTCCTCTTCCTAAACACCGAGGCGCACTGGACCATGCACACTGCAACAACCACGCCGGTTGTGAGCCTCAGCCCCAAGCTCCCAGGGTTCGCCGAACGAAGAAGTTCGGAGAGGGTGGCAATGGACACAAGCGCGAATGAAATTACGAAGATTGCTATTCCTAGTGCCTTCAGCGACGAATGGCTATGCTGGTAGCGGCGTGCGATCAATATTTTCAACAGAAGCAGAGGGACGAGGACTAGGGCAAGCACGATGTGCAGAACCAGGTGCGTAGGCAGATGACCTGTTATCCCCAAACCAGCCAGTCTCTGACTCATGCTGTAGGCCATGATGCAGAGCAGAATGACAAACAAATACCCACCCGCCCGGTGAACAGCGATCAAGCGGCTTCTTGTACCTGCGCTACGCGAGGACTGGGAAGCCTCCAGCATCACCACCACGTTGGCGGCGGCCAGTGTCACGAAGGCAACGCCAGTCGCAATCGCTGACATATTTGACATAGGCTATCGAGTCTTGCTGTTCCGCGACAGCATTCCTGCTTACGGTTCTGGGACTGTCTGGAGGAACTTTAGGTCGAGAACAATTGTTGTTTGGTTACCGGTCGCCGGAGTGCATTGAGGGCCGCTGCAATCTTCTCCTGCGGAGGCGGGCGCGTCACAGTTGTTATCAATAGTTGCTGCTGCCACTGTTCCAGTGCATGGAGCCCCGCTATAGTCCTCTCCAACCGTAGATGGCATGTGACAGTCTTTGGCCTGCGCGACAGCTGGCCAATTCGTCTCTCTTATCGCAGTTGACAGTTCAGGAAACTCATCCCGGTCGACGCGCGCCGACCCCACAATCTCTAGCACTCCTCGTTTCTGCACTGTTGCCGGAGTCAAAGGTCCCGATACATGCGCTGCGCTCGCACTCGGGAATAGAAACGTGATTTCGCGAGTTTCATTGTGAATGACCGGATCACCGTACACTGGCCCCGCATAGTCTTCAGTTGGTGCCGCTATGACCGTGCGCTCCACACGGGTCAACGTAAGATCCCCGGTGACTTCTAATTTGCCGTTCCCTGTCCTCAGAATGTGCGTGGACTTGAATGTCAGCAGGGTCTGATCCGTCGCGTCCGGGACGTAGCCGGTCGGCAAGGTACTCTCAGGACTGAGTGCCTGCCCCCAGTCCTCATCCGCAGGATAAATACTTAGTTCGAAGAACGAGGCGTCCAGATCGTTTCTGTCCAGCTTTACTTTCCCCGTCACGCGTGCGACACCGCTGTCCACTGATCCTGAAGTCGCTTTTGAACTCTGAAACAAGCGGGCATTGGATCTGCTAGGGTCCAGAATCCAGGTATCGCTAGCAAGCGCTAGACAGGTAACGAAGAAAGCTGCGGACGCAAATGTGATAGTCCGATATTTCATGTTGTATTACTTCCATTCCTTGATTGATCCGATCTCAATTGCGCGACGTGGTCTCTTGTGCTCCTCGCACGTTGGGGGCGTTAGGTCTGTTAGTGTTAACTGGATTGAGCACGATTTATTCCAGAACGTCTCTTTGTTCGCGATATCCCTGAGATCTCGCCAAGCTGCGGCTTTCATTTAAACCAGCGAGGTAAAAAGGCCGCTCACTTGTTAGGACGGCCTTGCGGTTCTTCCAGGTTTCTTTTCTTAGCTTCCCCGGCTGACAGCTCGTAGGGCCGCAACAATCGAGCCCACGATACAAGAACCGATCAGTAAAGGCAGAGCGCTCAAGAATAGCCCGCCCAGCAAATCAACAATGCTCTCCAACATTCGCAGATCCTCCATCGTTAGTGGCGTGTGTGCCCAAGGCTCGCGTATTCAAGGAATAGGCGCTCCGATTGCGCGTGGAGCCTGTGTTCTGAGGACCTCCAGGCTCTCCGAACGCAGGTCCCTGGCTCCTCAAATAACCCAATGCGGGCGCACTTCTTGAGCGACGTCCAAACTGCGTTGCAACACATACCGCCTGAATTGTCGTCGAACACTAGCGCTTCTTTTTGATGAACGAAACGTATCTCTTTGAGCGTTGATGTACCCCCGCCTGTTGCTTCGGTCACGATGGCGTCCTGTGTGATGTGATCGTCATTTGTCTTCAACGTTCCTGGCGCCGTGACCACAGTCTTCCCGTTCTGCTCGAAACTCACCTGTACCGCGGGGCCGGTCCCTTGCCACTCCACTTTGTAGGTGCCAGGCTTCAGTGTTGTACTGCCGATTTGCACGACATCCGAAATCTGGACCGAATGTGCGTTGTTGCGTGCGGCGCTGGCGCTTATGCCCAACCCAAGCAGGCAAGTTAGAGTAAGTACAACGTTGAAATAGGACTTCTTCATGATTTCTCCTTATTCACATGTTGTGAACCGCTCATTGTTGATAACTGCGCTTATGACGTTTTATTCCAGAGGTGTCTCTTGAACCGTTGCCCAGTGCGGAAGGGACAGTTGGTGGCGCGTCATATTTATTTTGGATCGTGGAATCCCCACAGTCGGTGAGGCAAGAGGTACGTGAAGCCCGCAAACCCTTCCCACTGCGTCGAGGAAGAGGTAAGGCCATGATCGAAGCCGGCATCCAGTACAAGATTTCTCCTGATCGGATACGAAACGGCCCACAAATTCCCGACGGCATTTCTGCTGGTGAGTGGCTGCGTGAAGTGCCAGAGTTCGCCTGCGACTGTCAGCTTCTTCAGTGGGCGTGAAATGGAGAGGGTCTGGCCGAATTGTCCTCGACGTATCATGCCTTTAGTCTGTTCGGAAAAGATGCCGTTGATGTCGAAGTGGAAACCTGCGAGGTCGTCACTTAGCAGGATCAATGCACTATTTCTAAACGTGCCAATGTCGATTTCCGGCGCGGGACTCGCGTAGAGACGGCGAATGTAGCTGAGGCTTACGGTAGGTTTGTGCCCCGCCCCGGGCGATACCACTGCCTGAAATCCGGCGAAGATCTCGCCGGGGCGACTGCCCGAGAGAGCATCGCCGGTAGCTCCACTTGCTTGAACAAGTGGCCCCGATAGGGTCAGCAACTGAACGCGGGATGCAACAGTGAGCTTGGTGACCTGGTCAATGCCGAATAGCGTCGTGAACTCAGGTGAGGTCTCGGCATAGAGTCCGCCGTTCTCAAATTGCAGGTAGCCCACCGGGGTCAATGTCGCGGGAGTTGAAACCGTGGGACGACCGGGATTCGCCTCCGGTGTTTCCACGGTAGACGACTGCGCACCAATCCGGGCGACAAATAAAAGTGCAGCCGCCCCCACAAAGCCGCCGCGAAACAGTCTGCTCAAAATACGCTCCAGAAAGAAGTGAGATCGCACACGAATCGTTTCTTTTGCTGTTCCGTTCCGGGCTACGCGCGTGGAGGCAAGAATGGCGGCGAATGAAAAGGCTCCGATAACGGTCGCGCTGCAAAATGGAGGGACTCCTTACTCACTTCACCACGACCTGGCCGGTCATTTTCGGATGGACCGAGCAGTAGTAGGAATACGTTCCTGCCTTGGTAAACGTGTAAGAGAACTTTTCGTCCGTGTCCATCACCTTGGACTTGAACACACCGTCTGTGCTCACAGCCGTATGAGGAATGTCATCGCTGTTTGTCCAGGTGACTGTTGTTCCGACCGGTACTGTGATCGCCTGCGGCCCAAAAACAAAATTATCGATTTTGATCACCACGTTTGCCGTGGAGGGCTGGTCACTTGCTCTTACGCGAGATGATCCCGCGAACAGCAGCAGCGTCGCAATCATCACCGGCATTACCACACCTGCAATCCGCACATTTTTCTTCGTCATTTGTCTGTTTCCTTATATTTGATTTTCTTGCTTGAACCCTGAGGCGTCTCACTCCTCCACGACCAGTGTTCCTTTCATACTTCTATGGCCTATGCCACAGACATTCGAGCAGCGAAATTGGAAAGTGCCAGCCTTGTCAGCGATGAATTCGACGACAACCGTCGTTCCCTTGGGGATTTTCTGATTGATGTTAAAGTCGTCTAGCTTGAATCCGTGATCGTGGTCCGCGGCGGCCATGACTAGCTTGACCTGGTCGCCTTTCCTGACGCGCAGCGTGCCAGGGGTAAAGTCGTATCTCCTGAGCGTCACCTGAATTTCATGTGCCCCTCGCATCGACGTTCCCGACTTTTCAGCTGCTTGCGCAACTGTCCTTGCCGATGCTGCAGACAAGATCGTAAGTCCTATTAACATCATCTTCAGTCTGCTGAACATTGCATTCCTTTGCTTCACAACCAGGCTGCCTCTCACTAGAGATAACCAACGAGTTGATCTTTTATTCCATACCGTTCGGGGCACGGTTTCATTAGGTTCGCCGCATTTGTTCGGGAATTCTCATGTTGCGTTTGTTGCCAGCGGGTTGATTAGGCCTCCCTGTCTTCACATGTGTGACTGTTGTCTGAAAGAAGATCGGCTTATTGGTTCGGGTTGCGGGCAGTTGTGGAGGCAGTCGAGGTCGATTAGAGTTCCTTTGGAGGCAGGCTTTTTGGAGCGAAAGATGGGATTCCCGATGCACCATGGGGCCAGCGTCCGCACCGGCGATTCCGGGGCTAGTACGTCGGTTCGCAGCGAATAGCCGCTCCGATAGCGCTCTATTTTCCAACAATTGCGCCAGATGAGGGAATATCGGGAATATTTTCTTCGGTCCCGCGTTCTTAGTAACAGTGGAAGAACGTGGAGGCAGGCCCCCATGCTATACGACTGGGATGAGCGCGATGAGGTGGTGGCGGCAGGGTCGATTTGCCCAGTTCCCGACTGCGGTGCGTTAGTGATTTCCTACCGGGCACCAGACCGCACGGGACTCGACAATGCCAAATCGTGGTGTGAGTTCACGTGCCCGCGCTGCGGAATCGACTTTACGGTCCCTGAAGATGAACTGATTTTTCAGTCAGTGCCGAGGGAATGGCTATTGGCCAGAGTCCAAGCCGCATAACGACAACGAAGTCGCGGAAGAGTTCATCCAATCGGGCCGAGAATTTGATTGAGTGTGCAAAATATGCGATGTTGTCGTATATTTTGCATATGTGGATTCCACGCGCGGTTGAACCCCGCCTGCAACGCTCAGCGAAAACGCGGCCCGTGGTCGTGTTGACCGGAGCCAGACAGACCGGCAAAACCTCCACTTTCCTGCGCCTGTTCCCGAAACATGCGTTTGTCTCCCTGGATCTCCCTGCCGAAGCCGAGCAGGCTGAAAAGGAACCGGGCACTTTTCTCCGGCGTCATCCGCCGCCTGTCCTTATTGATGAGGTCCAATATGCGCCCGGCTTGTTTCGGCACCTCAAGGTGGCCGTTGATGCCCACCGCTCGCGTAATGGGCAATTTCTGCTTACTGGTTCGCAGAAGTTCACCCTGATGAAGAATGTTTCCGAATCGTTGGCAGGCAGGGCCGACATCGTGGAACTGGAAACTCTCTCATTTGCCGAGATTCAAGCAGCCTTGCCGGAAACCGGGCTCGAAACTACTGTCGTGCGCGGCGGTTTCCCAGAGCTGTACGCCAACCCGGACATTGATTCTGTGGCTTTTTACAATTCTTATCTCGCTACGTATCTCGAACGCGATGTACGCTCCTTAACCAACGTTGGCAGCCTCCGGGACTTCGAGAGATTTCTGCGCGCCTGCGCACTCCGTTCTGCAAACCTGTTGAACAAAGCCGATCTGGCACGCGATGTCGGTATTGCCCCTTCAACCGCGAACCATTGGCTGTCCATGCTGGAAGCCTCCGGTCAGGTCGTATTGCTTGAGCCGTGGTTCTCGAATCGGACCAAGTCTATCGTCAAGAGCCCAAAACTCTACCTTGCTGACACCGGCCTGCTCTGCGCGCTGCTGAATATTCGGTCCGTGGAAGCTCTTCGGCAATCACCGGCAGTCGGCGCAGTCTGGGAGACGTTTGTTTTCACCCAACTTCGCGACCGCGAGCGCCGTGGAGGGCGCACAGGCAGCCTCTTTTTCTGGCGTGACCGAACCCGCGAAGTGGATTTTGTGGTGGATACGGGAGGACGCCTGGAACTGTTTGAAGCGAATTGGACGGAACTGCCGGACGTCGGCGATACGGTGAATCTCGATTTTGTACGCAATGTGGTAGGCAAATCGCGAGTGGCTGGTGGTGCTATCGTCTGCCGGACACCAAACAGCTTTCCGATTGCGAATGGATTTCGGGCGCTACCTGTAACGGAACTCAGATGAATTTGCCCTGGTGATGTTACAGGAAACTCTGACATCCCCCGGATAGCTGAACAATAAGCCGAGGCCGCCCTTCGAGTGTCGGAACTGCTGGGCTTGACGTGGATGGATCTCGATTTCGAGGGGTTGGTGATCTACGTGAGACGAGCCTATGTGTGGGGAAGACTGAAAGAGCCGAAGTCAAAAACGTCAAAGGCTCCAGTTCCCATGCATCCACTTTTGGCTGGCTTCCTCCTCGCATGGCGCGAAAGAACGAAGTATGCCAAGGACAGCGACTATGTGTTTCCCAGCGCGAAGCTGAGAGGCAAGAAGCCACTGTCGGCCTCCATCATGGTGCAGAAATATTTGCGACCCGCGGCCATCAGCGCGGGCGTGATTTGCGCGGACTGGAAGGGACGCTTCGGTTTTCACAATTTTCGCCATTCGCTGGCAACGGCGCTGGTGAAGCTAAAAGTGGACCCGAAAACCGTACAGGGTGTGCTGCGCCACGAGGACTTTGGCACGACCATGGAACTCTATGCGCAGTCCGACATGGACTCTATGAGGGACGCGCAGGGCAAGTTTCTGGAACAGTTGATGGGAGACAGAATCCACCTGCTCACGGAGCAAGTTCAGTGAGAATCATGGGTTGGATCGTGGGTTGGAAATTTCGGTTCTGTTCCTCTAAGTTCTTTGGAATGATGGTGGCCAGGGACGGAGTTGAACCGCCGACGCCAGCCTTTTCAGGGCTGCGCTCTACCACCTGAGCTACCTGGCCACTTCCGTGTCCGCGCATCCACCCCCTCGCTCGCTGTGACTTGGACGCGATCATTGAGCGGGCCGCCACAATACAAAAACAAGCGATTGCTATGAGAGCGTACGGAACGCTCAAATTATAGCAATCTAGCGGGGTTCACTCCAACCAAAGGCGCGTAAAAATTGTCCGCCCCCGACTTCCGGCGACTGCGTGCCCGCATCGGTTCGTCCGTCTGACTGCGTCACCCGCCCGTTCGGAAACTGGTCCAGTCTATCGAGGCGGGCCGCGCAACCGGCAGCCCATCGCAGGAGACCCGACGATCGCCGTCTGCGCCACCCTGAATCTCCCTCTGACTATTCAGACCATCCTCCTCATCGCAACCACCGATGGTATCAAATAGGCAGCGCCCTCCGTTACCTGGCGAACTTCCGTTACTTGTTGAATAGTGGTAGTTTCGTCTCCTGCACATATTGACTCCTGTTCTGAGGTGAGCGCACTCCATGGAAGCCAACTGCTATGACCTGGTCGTAATCGGGAGTGGACCCGCCGGACAGAAGGGCGCGATCTGCGCCGCCAAGCTCCGCAAGAAGGTAGCCATCATTGATCGCAAGCGAACCATCGGGGGGGTCTGCGTACACACCGGGACGATCCCCAGCAAGACTCTGCGGGAGGCGGTGTTGTACCTTAGCGGATTTCGCCAGCGCAGTTTTTACGGCCGCGGCTATGTTCTCAAGGATCGCATCGCAATGTCCGACCTCATCTTCCGCGCTCAGGCCGTCATGGCTCGTGAAGTGGAAGTGATCAAGGCTCAGCTTCGTCGCAACTATGTGAACACGCTGGAAGGGGAAGCCCGGTTCATCGATCCGCACACCATTGAGATCAAGAGCGAAGAGGGCGTGCAACTGGTGCGCGGCGAAAACATCCTGATTGCCTGCGGCACCCGCCCCGCCCACGTGGACAACATCCCGATCGATGGCAAACGCATTTTCGATTCCGACCAGCTCCATTGCATCGAAGAGGTGCCCCGCGAACTGGTCATCGTGGGCGCGGGAATCATTGGGCTGGAATACGCCTCGATGTTCGCCGCCCTCAGCGTCAAGGTGACGCTGCTCGATCAGCGCCCCTCGCTGCTCGATTTTGTCGATCGCGAGATGATCGAGAGCCTCTGCTTTCAGTTGCGGCAACTTGGAACCGTGTTCCGGCTGGGCGAGAAAGTGGTGTCGGTGGGCTTCGACGCGGAACGCGACCGCGTGTTCGCAAAACTGGAAAGCGGCAAGAACGTGCACGGGCAGGCCTTGCTGTTCACCATCGGACGCCAAGCCAATAGCGACCTGCTCAACGTGGCCGCCGCAGGAGTAACTCCCGATGAACGCGGGAAAATTCTCGTCAACGACAATTTCCAGACCACTGTCCCGCACATCTACGCGGCCGGCGATGTGATCGGATTCCCTGCCCTGGCCAGCACTTCGATGGAGCAAGGCCGCCTCGCCAGTTGTCACATGTTCGGCAAACCGAGCAAGATGACCGCCAATCTCATTCCTTATGGAATTTATTCGATTCCAGAAATCTCCATGGTCGGACAAACGGAGGAGGATTTGACGCGCACGAAAACTCCGTATGAAGTCGGCTTGGCCCGCTACTCAGAGTTAGCGAAAGGACAAATGCTCGGCGACGAGCATGGTCTCCTGAAACTGCTATTCGACCCGACTTCGTTGAAGTTGCTCGGAGTGCATGTGATCGGGGATCGAGCCGCCGAAATCGTGCACATCGGCCAGGCCGTGCTGACCATGGGCGGCACCATCGAATACTTCCGCGACACGGTATTCAATTACCCAACGTTGGCGGAGGCCTACAAAGTCGCCGCGCTCGATGGCCTTAACAAAATCTAGGGCGGTGACCGCAAAATGATCACCTCGTTCACACCGCCCTTCTGTCACCCTGAGAGGCCGTGACTTTTTGGTGCCCCAGGTTCGCGCCCGTTCTTTGGGCGCTAACCTGGGCCACAGTTCGCGGTCATCCTGAGCGAAGCAGGACGAAGAGCGTAGCGAATCGTCCTGCACAGTCGAAGGGCCCCTACCCGACCCACGCTGTGCCTGCTGCAGCACGCGGGAAGCAACCAACCAGTCGAGGTAGGGATGCTTCGACTGCACAAGCCCGTCCGCCCGGCGGACAGGCTTGTTTCGCTCAGCAAGACAGGGTTCTTGGTGAGGTACAAATCACACGGTCACGGCACTAGATTACCCTGGCAGGCCACCGAAAGATCAGATCTCGGGTGGCGCAGCGCTTCAGCGCTGCGATCAAGCCTTTGCTTCCATCGCAGGCTTAGCCACCGAGGTCACCGGTTTCGCCCAACCTCTTAGTGGGCTTTTTTCCGCGTATCTCCCATCACCATCGCAACCCGATGCTGATGGGAATGAACGTCGTCTGACCGTCGCTGTGATACGCGCGGTGGTAGCGCCCCTCGACATACCACCTGGCGTGCAGGCGGTTGAAAGGGTGCGTGAGAGGGTACGTGAATCCGCCGCCGACATTGAAGCCTCCGGCACCTTTGCTGTTCGACGCGAGGGCTTGAGCGGGCGTGTTGGGAATGACAGGCGGGCCGTTACCGGTGGTACACGTCACATCCCACCATCTCCAGGCGGGTTCGCAGAGTGCGCCCGGCGACAAAGGTTCCTTATGGTTCGATACGTTTCGCTGATACCAGCCTACCCCGAAAATTCCGTAGGCTCCCCATCGCCCAAAGAAAGGGGCTTTGACGATGCCGTTCAGAGTACCGGACTGAACGTTGCCAGTCGCACCGGGAAGAAGGTTTTGGCTCTGAATCACACTGGGTTTGAACGGAAGGGCGTAGTACATGTACTCGGCATTGAAGCCAAACCGGCGGCTGAAGTTCATTCCGAACCCGGCTTCTCCATGATTGGAAGCGCCCACAAACGCGCCCACATCTCCTTTGCCAATTCCCAGGCCGCCGCCAACATTAAAATTGAAGCGCTTGAAACTCGATTGTGCGGACGCCGTGACGGTTGAAAACCCTATCAAGATGACGAAACACAGTACTCGATGCCTCAATCTCGCTCTCCTGTTTTCGATAAGACGCGGTTGTTCTATTATCTCGTTGCCCGCCTGAAAAAAGATGGACGCCCGGCAAAAAGCTTCTTAAGGTTGGTCACTTTACCTGCATCTGCGTGCGCCGTGACCCGTGCATTCTCCTGACAAACACCGGCCAGTACTCCCGCAGCATATTTCCTCCCAGCCGGACCGCAAGATCGGTCCCGTAACGCTCGAAGGTTTGGCCGACAGTGCGGTCCTGCTCCGGCCAATAAGCGTTCGCCAGCCCTTCGGACAGAAGTGGCCCTGCCAGCCCTGACCAGTTGGCGACGTCGCGCCCTTCGTCGTTGCGTGTGACAAACAGGCGCTGCACCGAATACTTCATGCTTTGCCCGAACGTGGGATCTCGCTCTGGAAAGAAGCGCGGATCCTGGTGGAGCGCCCATGCCAGCAGAAATGTCCCAAAGAAATTGCTGGACGATTCGCGCGCCGCCAGCGCCCCAAAGCGTTTCGCATAGCCGTCGGAGCCCTGTCCGAAGCCGCGCGGCGAGTCGGCAGCCTGGCCGATCGCGGCGCCCAGAGTCGCGCCCGCCAGCGAGTGCAACGAGATACTGTTGTCAACAAACAGCTCAAACTTCTGCCCCGCCGACATCCGGGCAGAATCGGCCGCGATGTCTGGAAAGACGATGGATCTCTTGTCCAGCATCACGAACAAGGCCACCGGCGGAATCCTCCGGGGAGCGCTCGGGCTAGCTTGGCTGGTGGAAGGAGCGTCCGGCGTCTTGGGCGTTGTCTGAGTTTCCTGCGCCAGGACTGCGGCTGCCCCGCAGAACCCAAGCAGCGCAAGGCAAAGGACTGCCCGTAAAAATGGGAGCGGCAGGTTGGGGATACCGATGGCGAGCTCGCTCGGAACGCTGCATGGGCGAAAGTGCATCGCATCAGACTAGCGAATTACACGCTGAACCGCAAACCCAGCGAATCTGGCGTCGGACCCAAATTTCGTTAACCACAAAACACACGAAGTCACACAAGGTGTGCATGCCACGAGGGTTTCCTTCATGTTCCTCTTTGTCCTTCGTGATTGATAAGGACACTGCCGACCTGTGAAGGGGTTGATCGCTCCAAAGACTGCGAGCGTTCTACTTCTGCTGCAGCGACTCCAGGTACTTCACAACGCTGCTGATTCTGAGCTGGGCATTGTCTTTGTGTCCATGAGCCATCGACCGGAACACGGGTCCCCAAATGGGCATTTCACGAGATCCATGCGCCGATGATTTGCCGAACTCGCCGTCAATCATTTCCGAAACGCGCATCGCCGGATAGGTACCATTATTTTTCTTGGCCAACTCTGTCAGATCCGGAGGCCAAACCTTAAGTTGTGGCGAAAATGGACCTCCTCCTTTCGCCTCGGTTCCATGGCACATGGCACAATACGAGACGTATAGCTGTTTCCCCGAGATCGGCTCGCTCTGCGGCGGGGAAGCGCTCTTCGATTCAGACCCGGTTTGCTGGCCGGCAGCCAGCGCACTAAGCAGCAGGATCAGCCATACGCCTTTTACCGTCTGACGCATCTCAATCTCCTTTCCAGCCCTCGCCACCGGCTTCCATCGGCACTCGCTTGCCGGTAATTTGCTTCGTCATTGACCCCAGATATTCCAGCAGCTCGCCCACAGTCAAACCCGAGTCCAGCAACAGGATCATCTGGTCGGCACTGACCCCGACCAACTCGCCGAGCAGAACAATCTTGGCGACCGCCCGCTCCAGAACTTTCTGTTGCGCAAACGTGAGCGGCTCGGCGGAATGAGAACGAATTTCTGTAACGTTGTGCAAGTCACTCATCAATGGACTCCACGCGTCCTGGTGCCAGCCTGAACTCCACCCCTGCATCGTCTCCGAACTGGAATCCAGCCAGGATCGCGCCCTGTCTTTATAATGATTCGGCCCTCCAGCAACCGGCTGTGATGCCGCTTACCGACGAGTGTGATTGGAAAAGATGGAACTACCTGTTCACCAGGGAGTTTTCCTCCCGCTTCATCATTGCGGGGAATTTCTTCATGAAAGCGTCGTACCTGTTCCGATTCTCAGCACGTTGGAGTAATGCCGGCACCTTGCCGGCTGTACCGAGAACGCGCGGCCAGACGGCTCCGAGTAGAGCCGCGGTCCATCCCTGGGCCTGACGGCCTGCTCAGCGTTCGGCCGTCGCCGCGCAGTGCTGATCGAACGCCGCCTTCAAATCCTCGGCGATCGCAAGCGCTACGCGAGTTTCAATCTGGCTGCGCTGCATCATGTAAACGAGCTTGCCCTCGCGCAGAATCGCGATCGAAGGCGACGACGCCGGGTAGCCTGTGAAATAAGAACGGGCGCGCTCGGTCGCTTCTTGATCCTGTCCCGCAAACACACTCACAATGTTGTTGGGAATGATCGGGTGCTGCAGCGCGAGACGCACAGCGGGACGCATGCGTCCAGCCGCGCACCCGCAGATCGAGTTCACAATCACCATGGTCGTGCCCGAATAACCGGACAAAACACGATCGACATCGGCAGCCGTACGAAGCTCTTCAATTCCCAGACGCGTCAACTCTTCCCGCATCGGGACCACCATAATTTCTGGATACATCGCTCCCTCACCTCTTCAATAATAGTAACCACATTCTAATATGATTGCCCCGTGAAGACATGAGATGCTCAAGTAGCGCCGCCGCCCCGGCGGCTGTCGTGGGGGCGCCCCGCCCCCCACCGGCGAGGACAAGGTCCCGGCGCTACTTGCAACATGACGATTCAGGAAAACATCCCCCTCGCCCCTCTCACCACCCTCCAGGTCGGAGGAGCCGCCCGCTATTTCGCGGCCGCTGCGAGCGAGGACGACGTCCGCGACGCCGTCCGCTTCGCCAAGACCAAGCAGTTGCCCCTTTTCATTCTGGGCGGTGGCAGCAATCTAGTCGTCGCCGATTCCGGCTGGCCAGGGCTGGCGCTGAAAATCACTACCGGCGAGGTAACGAGCCAGAAGAAAGAAGATGCTGTAACCTTCGACGTCGGCGCCGGCGTCAACTGGGATGATTTCGTGGCCCACGCAGTGGCCGGCAACTGCGCACGCATAGAGTGCCTGAGCGGCATCCCCGGCAGCGTCGGCGGTACGCCTGTCCAGAACGTGGGCGCCTACGGACAGGAAGTCTCCGACACCATCGAGTTTGTGCGCGCGCTCGACCTGAAACAGGATCGAGTCGTGGAGCTGCCGAACCAGGACTGCGGTTTCGCCTACCGCACCAGCATCTTCAACACGACGGAGCGCGGCCGCTACATCATTCTGCGCGTCTCATACCGTCTGCAGCAGGACGGCGCACCGAGCTTGAAGTATGCCGACCTCAAGAAGCACTTCTCCACCTGGACCGCGCCGCCTTCCCTCTCCGATGTGCGCGAAGCCGTGCGCCACATCCGTCGCAGCAAAGGCATGCTCATCGTCCCCGGAGACGAGGACAGCCGCAGCGCCGGATCATTCTTCAAGAATCCGGTCCTGAGCGAATCACAATTTCAAAATCTGCGCGGCCGCGCCAAATCGCGAGGCCTTGAGATTCCCAGCTATCCTGCGCTCGCTGCCCAGCACAAAATTTCAGCGGCCTGGCTCGTCGAGCACTCTGGATTTTCGAAAGGATATGCGCTCGGCCCGGCGAAAATCTCAAGCAAACACGCCCTGGCCCTGGTGAATTCCGGTCAAGCTTCAGCCGCCGACCTGGTGCGCCTGAAAGAACAGATTCAAAACAAGGTCCAGGAAAACTGGAGCATCACGCTCGATCCCGAACCCGTGTTCGTAGGCTTCTGATCCAGCATTTAGCATCTGGCCTTTAGCACTTAGCAATGAGCCGATCGAACTAAAGCCAAGTGCTAATTGCTGGGTTTCCCCAGTGCGCTCCGCAGCAACATGATTCCGGACAGCAAGATCAACGGTGCGCTGTACACGCCCGGCATGAAGCGCCCCAGGTAAATCGAAGACAGGATGTGGCCCAGCGCATTGCCGATTCCCGCCAGAATGGCCACTGGAATTGCCAGCCGTCTCTGCCATGTGAGCCCGCGAAAGGCCAGTGGCGCCAGCACCAGCCAAATCGCCAGACCACACAAAAGACTGCCAATCCACTGCCGGAACGTAAACACAGGGAAAAAGGGAATGAACCGGCGCAGCACCAGCGCGTTCGGGTTATAGACGGAAAGGAAGTTGTGGCCCGCCTCGTCCAGTACGTGCAGTGCCAGCGTGTAGCCGAACGCCAGCCACCAGATTCCGAAACGCTGTCGAGAGTCGCCGAGGCTCATGGCACTCCAGCTAGAGGACCGATAGAACGAACCTCTTATATCACCGAAGCGCGGCGCCTGCCTCCCGAGATTGGAAAGAAGAAGGGCGGCATCATCCCGGAGCACGCGAGTCCCCCATTGCCGGCCCAGAAGGCCCCGCTACCGCAGGATCCGCCCCAGTTCCCTATCGGCAAAAGGCCCATTCTTCTTTAGGAAAGTAACGCCGGCGTCCCGC
>Ga0209698_10001943_pt1 | contig 23739 bp, 23 predicted proteins | sample LitLauG_LLR_2012_FD_187203 | JGI IMG/M metagenome (GOLD analysis project Ga0209698, IMG submission 187203) | Freshwater sediment microbial communities from Pennsylvania, USA - Little Laurel Run_MetaG_LLR_2012 (SPAdes) (version 2) | ecosystem: Environmental > Aquatic > Freshwater > Creek >... | reverse complement strand
TCTGGGCACTAAAGCCACTTCATATTACGAGCCTGCGGACTTGAACGTCACGGGCTGAACAGGCCGCAGGAAGAACCAAAAGCTCACCTCAGGCGCTAAAGCGCAATGTATTCCCAGAGTCTTAGTGGCACGAGTCAAACTCGTGCCCTTCCCGTCTGCCTTTAGACCAGGCGTTCGGGAGAAGGTGGGACCGCGGCTAAAGCCGGTTCTATTTTCGTGCTTTACGGCGCGCCTGAAGGCGCGCCCTGATGCGAACCTGGAAGTTTTTCCGCAGGTTGTTCAACTCGTGCCCTTCCCATGAGCATCTCCCCTGAGCATCAGGTCGAGAGAGGCCCCGGACCGCGGCTAGAGCCGGTTCTATTTTCCTGTTTTACGGCGCGTCTGAAGGCGCGCCCTGATACGAACCTGGAAGTTTTTCCGCAGGTTGTTCAACTCGTGCCCTTCCCATGAGCATCTGTCCTGAGCATCAGGTCGAGAGAGGCCCGGGACCGCGGCTAAAGCCGGTGCAATTTTCGTGCGGTTGCGGCGCGCCCTTCGGCTTCGCTCAGGGCAGGCTCTGAAGACGCGCCCTGATACGAACCTGGGAGGTTTTGCGCAGTCTCTGAGTGCCCTTCCTGTTTTGTCGTACGCGAGGACTCTTTTTTAGCGTATGAAGGTACCGTCCGACAAAAGCCCTTGGTTCTTCCGCAGCGTGAAGCCGTGGCCATAAGAGCCACTTATCAGACAGCTCCCAATGGTCGAGACTCCGTGCGGCAATGTGCGCGGCAACATGCCCTGACCGCTGTTTAACCCTCGCGTTCTGCCGTTTGCCCCCTGTGCTCCACCGCTAACCTCTGCATACCCCAACTCGACCCAAAAGGATTGCGCCTCCTATTCTTCTCTGGTAGCTTTTTAGAGACTCCGAAACATGCGAAAATGCGCGAAAAGACAGCCGTAGTGCTCTCATTTTCCCGCCATAGAACGTCCTAAATAGTTGCAAGGAGAAACAACTTTGCCGTCCAAAAATCGTTATTTGTTCACCTCGGAATCGGTGACCGAAGGCCACCCGGATAAGATCGCCGACCAGATTTCCGATGCCATTCTCGACGCCTGCCTGACCGAAGACCGCACCAGCCGCGTCGCCTGCGAAACTTTAACCGCCACGGGACTGGTCGTCATCGCGGGGGAAATTACAACCAAGGCTTACGTGGACTTCCAGACGCTGGTGCGCGGCGTGATCCAATCCATTGGCTACGACAACGCGCTCTACGGTTTCGACTGCAACACATGCGCCGTCATTTCGAGCATCAACAAACAGTCCGGCGACATCGCCATGGGTGTGGATACGGGCGGGGCCGGAGACCAGGGCATGATGTTCGGGTTTGCGGTGAACGAGAATCCCGAACTGATGCCCACACCGATCGCCCTCGCCCACAAGCTGACTCAGCGCCTGACAGAAGTAAGGAAGAACGGCCTCTGCGCCTACCTTCGCCCGGACGGGAAATCCCAAGTTACGGTGGAATACGACGCCAGCGGGAAACCGTTTCGTGTGGATGCTGTCGTCATCTCGACGCAGCATGCTGAGACGGTCGGCAACGATCAGCTGCGGGCGGAGATCCTGAAGTACGTGATTCAGGCCGTGATCCCAGCGAAACTGCTCGATGCCGACACCAAGTACCACATCAATCCGACGGGGCGCTTCGTGATTGGTGGGCCGATGGGCGACACCGGCCTGACCGGCCGCAAGATCATCGTCGACACCTACGGCGGCATGGGCCGTCACGGCGGCGGGGCGTTCAGCGGCAAGGATCCGACTAAAGTGGATCGTTCCGCTGCTTACATGGCCCGTTACATCGCCAAGAACATCGTGGCTGCGGGATTGGCGGACAAATGCGAACTGCAGTTTGCCTATGCGATTGGTGTTGCGGAACCCGTCAGCGTGCTGGTGGAGACGTTCGGCACGGCCAAAGTCGATCCGGAGATTATTCCGGACCTGGTGCGGGCCAACTTCCAGTTGACGCCCAAGGGCATCATCGAGTCGCTTGATCTGCGGCGTCCCATCTACCGGAAGACCGCGGCGTACGGGCATTTCGGCCGCAACGACAAGGACTTCACCTGGGAAGCGACCGACAAAGCCGCCAAACTGGCGTCGGATGCCGGCTTGCGCGAGCCGGCTTTGCAAACCGCGAAACGGTAAATTCTAGAGCGAGGCAAGGGGACGTTTGGCGGCGTCCCCTCGTAACCTTCGGGCCGTGCAAGTCTGGGAAATCCGTCCCTATGATTCGTGTATTCTGGTTCTCAAGCCTTTGAATCAGCAGTCCAAATCTGGCCGCAACCATCCATAGGAGAAGTATGTCGACGACACCGACGCAAGTCAGCTGCGACGTGAAGAATCTTGATCTGGCCGACCTGGGGAAAAAGCGCATTGAATGGGCGAACCAGTCCATGAATGTGCTGCAGATCATCCGCAAAGAGTTCATCAAGAACCAGCCGCTCAAGGGCGTGCGTATTTCCGCCTGCCTGCACGTGACGGCCGAAACGGCGAACCTGGCGATTTGCCTGCGCGATGGCGGCGCCGACATGGTTCTGTGCGCGTCGAACCCGCTTTCTACTCAGGATGACGTGGCCGCGAGCCTGGTCCGCGATTACAACATTCCGGTTTTTGCCATCAAAGGCGAGGACAATGAGACCTATTACCAGCACATCATCGCGGCTATTGACCACCGTCCGCAGATCACCATGGACGACGGGGCAGACCTGGTGAGCGTTCTCCACACCAAGCGCACCGATGTTCTGGAAGGCGTGATTGGCGGAACCGAAGAAACCACCACGGGTGTGATCCGGCTGCGGGCCATGGCGAAGGAAGGCGTGCTGCGTTACCCGATCGTTGCCGTCAATGATGCCGATACGAAGCACCTGTTCGACAATCGTTACGGCACGGGGCAGTCGACCATTGATGGGATTATCCGCGCCACCAATTTTCTGCTGGCGGGATCGAAGTTCGTGGTTGCCGGCTACGGCTGGTGCGGCCGCGGTCTGGCCAGCCGGGCACGCGGAACCGGCGCTGAAGTCATCGTCACCGAGATCGATCCGACCAAGGCGCTCGAGGCGGTGATGGACGGTTTCCGCGTAATGTCGATGACCGAGGCCGCGAAGATCGGCGACGTTTTCTGCACGGTTACGGGCAACAAGAACGTGCTAACCAAGGAACATTTCGAAGTCATGAAGAACGGCGCCATCATTTCGAACTCGGGGCACTTCAATGTGGAAATCGACATCCCGACGCTGGAGAAGATGGCCTCTTCCAAGCGTACTACCCGCAATTTTGTCGAGGAATACTCGATGAAAGACGGGCGCAAGATCAACCTGCTGGGCGAAGGGCGGCTGATCAACCTGGCGGCTGCCGAAGGTCACCCGCCGTCCGTGATGGATATGAGCTTCGCCGACCAGGCGCTTTCGGTTGAGTACATGGTGAAAAATCACGACAAACTGGGAAAGACGGTCCACACCGTTCCGGTTGAGCTCGATAAGCGGGTGGCCAAGCTGAAGCTCGAGTCGATGGGCATCAAGATCGACCGGTTGACCCCGGAGCAGGAAGAGTATCTGGCGGGCTGGTCGGAAGGAACGTAGAGAGCAGTTCTCAGTTCCTGGTTCTCAGTTCTCAGTGGAAGGAAGCGGAGCGGCGAAAGCTGCTCCGTTTTTGTTTATCCGTTCCCTACGAGGGCGCAGCGCACCGGATCGACGTCCCAGATGTAGGGCTCTTCGGGCAAGCGCTCCAGGCCGAGTTCGCCCGCTTCAATCGTACCCGGCTTGCCCGCCCAGATCACACGGAACTGCGCTTTGTTCCCGTCATACTGCACGTCGAGGATCTCGCCGGGTTTTACCTGCGAACGCACGTTTTTCACCACCGCCCCCAGGTTGCCGATGTTACGCACGCTCGCTACCTGCATGAAGGGCTGACAGTAGCTGTCCACTCCCCAGATGCGCACTGGCAAGGATGTGTTGACCAGCATTTCGCGTTCGCGATCCATGAGCGCTGTTCCCCAACGAGCGGCACAAGACTGCTGCGAGGATACCCAGGTTTCAGGATTCCGCAAAGTAACGCCGGTTACCAGCGGGCCGGTCTCCAAAGTCACGGGATGTGGGGAACGGGTTGCAGTTCCTGGGCTCGCTCTCGGGCGGTACCGAAGGAGAGGAAATCAATTCATATTGCGCATTGAGCAAGCGCCCGGTCCGCGGGGATCGCCACACGACCCACAGGCACCGGCGGAGGGCTGGCTCGAAGGAGAGCCCTTGCTGGACACGGCAAAGGTCGAGAGTTGCGGCGCGAGTTGCTGGCTGTGGCATTTCGGACACTCGGCCTTCTGCCGGCCATACACGAGGGCCTCGAACGAGTGGTCACATTCCTTGCAGATGTATTCGAAAATCGGCATAAGTCCGCTCCCGTGAAATGAAGGCGGCAGGAACCGCCGTCTCTATTTAAAATCAGAACGTGGCCGCCACGCAAACCCGATTTCAACCGCCTAGGTTCGAACCGCGGCGTTTTCTCCGCGGAGGGCACCGGCAGACCCTAGCCGGATTCTTCTTGTTCCGCAACATTCGGCTGCCGGCTCCCGAACAGCGCTACGTCGAAGTTGCGCCCGGCGTGAGTATCCTCTGCCATTGCCACTGGCAGCCGGAGCGGCGCAACGGGTTGACGCTGATCGTCGTGCATGGCCTCGAAGGCTCCAGCGATTCCGGGTACGTGGTCGGGGTCGCGCAGAAAGGTCTGGCCGCGGGCATGAACGTGGTTCGCGTCAACCAGCGGAACTGCGGCGGCACCGATCACCTCGCGCCCACGCTCTATAACTCGAGCCTGTCGGGAGACATTGCTGCGGTCGCGCGCAACCTGGTCGAGCTGGAGAAGATTAAGCGCTTTGCTCTGGTGGGATTCTCCATGGGCGGAAACCTGGTGTTGAAGACGGCGGGAGAATGGGGCAGGGAAGCGCCGCCGGAGTTGCGCGCAGTGGCCGCCGTGTGTCCGGCGATGGATTTGGCCGCGTCTGCCGACGCGCTCCACCTGCCGGGCAACCGCATTTACGAAGAGTATTTCATGGTCAAACTGCGGCATCGCTTTCGCGCCAAGGCGAAGCTTTTTCCGCAGCATTTCGACGTGAACCGTTTGCGAGGGGTGAAGAGCCTGCGCGAGTTCGATGACAAAGTCACTGCCTACTATTGTGGCTTCGAAGGCGCGGTGGACTACTATGCGCGCGCGGCCGCGTCGAACGTTGTCGATCGAATTGCGGTGCCCGGCCTCATTCTGCATGCAGCTACCGACCCGTTCATTCATCTGATACCTGAAACCCGGCGTAAGATCGCGGCCAATCCGAACCTGACGTTCATCGAGACCTCGGACGGCGGCCACTGTTCCTTTCTAGCCCACGCCAACGGTTACGACGGGCGCTGGGCCGAGCAACAGGTGGTTGAGTTCCTGAGACGGTTTTGACTCGTCAGTCGTCAGTCGTCAGTCGCTGGTCGCCAGTCGCAAGCAAAACCTTGATCAAGTCGTTATTCGGGACATCCCGCTTTCGCAGTCCTGTTCGGATTCGCATCCCCGTACTCGCAACTCGGCTGTACTGTACAATTTCCGCGATGCGGCTGCGCCTGCAATTTCTGTCTGTCATTCTGGCTGCAGTCGCATGCGCCGCGCTCGCGTCTGCTGAGCCTGTCTCTTCGCTGAAGCCCACCAACTATGTCAACGATTTCGCGGGCGTCCTGAACGCTGCAACCCAAGACCAACTCAATGAAATGTGCCGGCAGGTTGAGGAAAAGGCTCAAGCGCAGATTGCGGTGGTCACCATTAAATCCACCGACGGAACAGACATCTTCAGTTACGGGGTAGCCCTCTACCAGAAGTGGGGCATCGGCCAGAAGGGCAAAGACCGCGGCGTCCTCATCCTTCTCGCCATTCAGGACCGCCAACGCTACATCCACGTAGGTTATGGTCTGGAGTCGATTCTCCCCGACGGTAAGGTCGGCGGCTTTGGGCGGGAAGCCGTGCCGTATCTGCAGCGTGGGGATTATGACGGCGCACTAAGTCTACTGACCTCACGCGTGATCGATGTGATTGCGAAAGACGCAGGGGTCGAGATCACCACCTCGCAGCCGCGCCGCATCGAACCCGACGCGCCGCGCCGCGACACCGGACTTTCGCCCGGCGGGATCATCGCCCTCATCGTCGTCTTCATCATCGTGCTCGCCGTTCCGCCGCTGCGCAAGCTGCTCTTCTACATGATTCTGTTCGGAGGCTTCGGCGGCGGTAATCGGGGCGGTGGCGGCTGGAGCGGCGGAGGCTTTGGGGGCGGTGGTGGTGGAGGCTTCGGTGGCTTCGGTGGTGGCAGCACCGGCGGCGGCGGCGCCGGCGGAAGCTGGTAAGGCAGAGGGATTGAGGAACGTTATGGCTCCTGAAAACGCGATTCCCGAAAAGCAGATCAGTGAATTTGTCACCCGCCTGCAGCAAGCCGCAGGGGCGAACCTGGTGAGCGTGATCCTGTACGGCTCGGCGGTTTCCGGCGGTTACGACCCGGAGTACTCGAACCTCAACCTGTTGTGCGTCTTGCAGGACGCCTCCTTCCCCAAGCTCCTGGCGCTGGCCCCGGCTGTGGAATCGTGGACCAGGCAGGGGCGTCACGCCCCATTGCTGATCACGAACAGCGAACTTGAACGCTCGGCGGATGTGTTTGCAATCGAGTGGATGGATATGCGCGAAAAACATCGCGTGCTGTTCGGCCCCGACGTGATCGCGCCTCTTGAAATCCCAATGCAGCTTCACCGGGTGCAGCTGGAATACGAATTGCGCGAGAAACTTATCCTGCTCCGGCAGCGTTTGCTGTTAGCCGCGAGCGACGAAAAGCGCGCCTGGGATTTGATGCTGCGCTCGTTGTCCGCTTTTACGACCTTGTTTCGCCACGCGCTTATCGCGCAGGGGCAGCCGGTCCCGGCGACCAAGCGTGAGGCGGTGAAGACGCTGGCGGCGAGCCTCGGCTTCGACGCCAGCGCTTTCGAGCACTTGCTCGATATCCGCGAACATCGCGCCGATCGTAAGCAGTTCCGGGTTCAGGAAGTCGCGGCCCGCTACCTGGCCGCAGTGGAGCAAGTGACGGGCGCCGTCGATAGAATGCTGGACCGGTAGGATGCGAGTTCGATAGAGTGCTTCGCCTGGGCTCCCCGGCAGTTTTCCAGATTTTGTGTGAAGGAGAGCGATATGGGTAAAGGTTTAATCGTAGTGATCATTCTGGTGTTGATCGCGCTGGCCGTCTTCGGACAGTACGTCGGCGTGCGCAACACACTCGTGACCAAGAACGAGGCGGTGAAGGCCTCCTGGTCGCAGGTCGACATCGCGCTGCAACGCCGCGCCGACCTCATCCCCAACCTGGTGGAGACGGTGAAGGGCATCGCGAAGCAGGAGCAGACCGTCTTCGGCGACATTGCCAAGGCGCGATCCGCGCTGCTGTCGGCCGGTTCACCCTCCGACAAAATTGCCGCCAACAATCAGCTGGATGGCGCGATTGGTCGCCTGCTGGTGATCGTCGAGAACTATCCGGAACTGAAGTCGAACGAGAACTTCCTCCGCCTGCAGGATGAGCTGGCAGGCACGGAGAACCGGATTTCGGTGGAGCGCAAGCGCTACAACGACACCTTGCAGGACTACAACACCTACGTCCAGCAATTCCCCAATAACGTCTTTGCGGGGTGGTCGGGCTTCAAGCCCAACGACGCCTATTTCAAGGCTGCTGAAGGCTCGCGCGAGGTGCCGAAAGTGAATTTCGGGACTCCGGCTCCACAGGCGGCGCCGCAGACCGCGCCGGCGAAATAGGTGGTGTGAAGAAAGTCGGGACCGGTGGGTTGCGCGCAGCAGTGCAATCCGCCGGTCCCTTGTGGTTCAGACGCGCTCATGCAAGTCGACTTCGCCGTCGAACTCGGCTCCGATGATGAGACCCTCGAGTTCCCATGGGCCGCGCCCGACGGCGGCCCCTGCTATTACGATCTGAAGCGCCAACCCGAAGCGATCGGCCTCGTGGAAGAGGCCGCGCGCTGTCCTGAGCTCAAAGAGTTCCTCGCGGCCGTGAACTCGCCAGCGAGCCCGCTAGAGACTGCCAAGTGCGACGTCTGGGCGACGACCGAAATCCATCCGGAAGAAGAAATCTTCGGCGCTGCCTGGAAATTCGGTTCCTACGTTGACTTTGTTCTTACGGAACCTTCCGCCCGGCACTCGGTCGAAGATCATGAAGAATTCTTGGGCAAACTGACTGCTTTGCTCAAACGTGTGCCGGAGATTCCCGCGTCTGCGGAATTCCTGCTGCGCCGGTGTTTCTTCCATGAAGGCGAAACTGTCCGGGAGGGGTTTTACGTCACTTGCTACCTGTTCGGCTACGGGAGCGACGAGGCTACGGCGCGGCGCCAGTGGGGAATTGGCTTGCGGCTCGTCGGCAGCGCGATTGGCCAGTTATGTTCCCGCCACTCCTCTGTGTAATAGTTTTGTATTTTCGCTGGTTGCTCACATACCTGTGCCTACTCGGGTGCTTAATCTAGGCGGAGGAGCATTCCTAGATGAAGCCTCACCCCAAGGGCGCACGCGCCCGCGTGCTGCTCGCGTCTGTTTTCGGGCCTTACGCGCAGGACGACGAATTCGGCAGCCGGTCCATCAACCCGATGGAGCTTTACCACAACCAGGTAACGCGGGCCCAGGGCGCGTTCTCGCTGCGCATGTTTCATCGGTCCTGGGGGATCATGATGATCCAGGCCAACATTTCCGCGCCCTGCACCGTGCTTGATTTTCCCACCCGCGAGGCTTTTGCGCGCGAGCTGACGGCACGCGATTACGACATCGTAGGCATTTCATCGATCATCGTAAATGTCGGAAAAGTACGCGAGATGTGCCGGCTGGTCCGCGAGGTTTCTCCGGATTCGGTCATCGTTGTAGGCGGGCACGTCGCCGCCATTCCTGGAATTGAGACCATGATCGACGCGGATCACATTGTCCGCGGCGAGGGCATCCGCTGGATGCGCGAGTACCTCGGCGAAAGTCCGGAAGCGCCCATCAACCACCCCGAGATCGTTTCCGGTATGCGGACCCGCATCCTGGGGGTGCGCATTCCGGATCGCAAGGGCGCCACGGCCGCGACCATCATTCCGTCCGTCGGCTGTCCCATGGGCTGCAATTTCTGCACGACGTCCTCTTTCTTTGGCGGCAAAGGAAAATTTGTCAACTTCTACGAAACCGGGGACGAACTCTTCGAGGTGATGAATCACATGGAGAGTACCCTGAAGGTCCAGACCTTCTTCGTGATGGACGAAAATTTTCTTCTTCATCGCGAGCGCGCCATGCAACTGCTTCACCGCATGAAGAAGGCAGGTAAAAGCTGGGGAATGGCGGTATTCGCCTCGGCCAACGCCATCCGCAAATACACCTTCCAGGAACTCGTCGACCTCGGTATTTCCTGGCTGTGGATGGGCCTCGAGTCTCCCAAATCTCACTACAGCAAACTGCAGGGCACCGACACGCGACAGCTTACGCGCGAGTTGCGTGAGCACGGCATCCGCGTGCAAGGCTCGACCATCATCGGGCTCGAACATCACACCCGCGAGAACATCGGCGACGAAATCGATTACGCCGTCAGCCACCATACCGACTTCCACCAGTTCATGCTCTACACGCCCGTGCCCGGCACGCCTCTTTTCAAGGAAATGTCGGAGCAGGGCCGCATGCTCGACAACGTCGACCTCGCCGACGTCCACGGCCAACACAAGTTCAACTTCCAGCATGCTGCGATTTCACGAGACGACTCCAAGCGTTTCCTGGACTGGGCCTTCCGGCGCGACTACGAACAGAACGGCCCCAGTCTCTACCGGATGTGCCAGACCACGCTACAGGGCTGGCGCCGCTACAAGGACCATCCGGATTTGCGGGTTCGTGAACGCTTTGCACGGGAGGCGGCCAAGCTGCGTACCGCCTACAACGCGGCTCTTTGGGCCATGGAGACAGAGTTCCGCGAGGTGAATCGAAGCGTGAGTGAGGAAATCCGAGGGCTGCGTTTGGAAGTCGAAAAAGAGTTCGGCACGGCGGCGCGAGTCGCTTCACGCTTGGGAGGGCCACTTCTGCTATGGACGTCGCGGCGCGAGGAACGGCGCCTGGCCGCCGGCCGCACCTACGAGCCGCCGACCTTTCTCGAGCGCAGCAACTGGGCGGAGGTGCAGGCCTGAAAGCTGACGCCCTCTAACACGTCGGCGAAGCCGCTGCGAACCCGGCGCGGCGCCTGAGCCACGCCCACGTCACCACCCCGCGTCCTTTGAGCCTGGTCCGCGCGAGCGAGAGGGCCACCATCATCAGGAAGATCGTGGCTAGTCCGAGCGTTGCACCGCGGATGCTTTCCGCCCGTTTGGGCAGGATCGACAATCGCCCATAAACCAACTCAATGTGTACCCAATACACCAGCAACGACGTGTGCCCCAACTGGATCAAGGGACTGAATCCCCTTTGCGCCCCACCCCACCGGCACCAGGCATAGCTCGCCGCCAGAACGATGAGCAACAGTCCCACGCGGATCAAGAAGAAATTCGGGCTGGTGTGCCAGAAATCGTAAACTGCGTAGAGTTGCCGGGGTTGTGCGTCAAGCCAGCGCCCAACTTCGATCAGTGCCACTCCTCCCAGTCCAGCCGACAGGAAGACGGCCGCTTCGTGACGCCGTGACCAGTCTTCCCGTAATAGAAATCCGATCGCCAGTCCCGCAAACGCAAAGGCCGTCCATGGGAAAATTGGAAAGAGCCACGATTGCGGCTCACCCAGGTTGTGCACGCCGTTCACGTACGACTGCAGCGGCCAGGGCAGCCAGGTCGGCCGCCAAGTGGTCCACAGGAGCGGCGTGGCAAGCGAAATTCCTAGCGAAACCGCCACGGCGGACGTCGCCAGCCGAGTCCGATGTTCTCCCGGTGCCGCGCCCGCCAGAACAACCGAGCACATGACTCCCATCAGCATCATGGAAACGCCGATGGTGTTCAGGATGTCCACCCGGAACAAGTCGGTCCAAGGCGACCATCCCCATGCGGCGACGTATTCCTGCAGGCGGAAGAGCAATCCGAGAGCAAGGATTTCCGCGCCACGACGGATGGCTGATTTTGCAATCTGCCCCGGAATGACGCCTTTCCGGACCAACTTGTCGGTCACCAGCGCGAAGGAGACACCGGCCAGAAACAGAAACAGCGGGGCAGGTAATGTTCCACCCAGCTGGGAGTACATGAAGAACGTCGTCTTCCGCGCCGCTGGGGACAGCCAGGAATCGTAGCAGTGGGTCTGGAACATCAGCACGCAGGCCAAGCCGCGCATCCAGTCGATGTAGGAGAGCCGGGATGTGGTGCCAGGGGCCAGGGAGAGGAAAACCTCGCTGCCAGGATCGCGCGGTCTCGCCCGGAATGCGCCGCAGTTCCCGGATCAGTGCGGGAGCTTTATCGCGCAGCCGGGAGGAAGGCGAGCGCAGCACGCTTTCGAGGGCCGTCCGGCCGGCGCGCTTTACCTCCAATGGGAGCAAGCGCCGGTCGGAAGCCAGCGCTTATTTCACAGCGTCTTTGGCCTTCTCAGCGCCTTCCTTGGTTTTCTCGGCGGTCTTTTTGGCGCCCTTTTTTACGGCATGCCCGGTTTTCTTGGCAGCGTTCTCGGTTGTGTCCTCGGTCTTGACCGCGGCTTCCTTGGTGGCGTGTCCAGCCTTCTTGGCCGTGTCCTCAGTCACGTCAGCGGTCTTGGTGGCGGCCTTCTTGGTTGCAGTCGCGGTCTTCTTGGCGGCTTTCTTGGTGACCTCCGCCGTATCCTTGGCGGTTTTGTCGACGTCAGACTTTACGTCTTGTGCCAAAGCCATCGCGCCAAGCGCGAAAATAACAAACAGCAGAGATGCCAAGCGCAGTTTCATATGGATGCCCTCGAGGGTCAGATTGAAAGCATGGATTATCTCTTAGAGGCGTTCGGAAGGCAACGCGGCCCTAGCCCTTACCGAAGAATCGTTAGAGCCTGGGGGCCTCTGGCTGGACGTTGCGAGGAAGCTGGAAGAAGCAGGGATCGCTATCGGCCTTGTTTGGCGACACGGGTCAGGGGGATCGAGGTGGCCTTCTTGGAAACCTGCAGCAAGCGATTGAGTTCGGCGACAATTTCCAGCTGCTTATCAGGATCCGGCTCCTTGACCGCACGGAGACACAATTCTTGCCACTCGCGCTGTTGTTTAGTGGTCATCGCACATTCAGTCGCTTTGGCGGCTCGGACTCAGGAAATCAAGCGTGACGTGAATCACGTCTGTTATAGCACCGTGGGCGGAGTCGTTTCGCGCCGGAACCACGCTCGTCAACCCAGCCGGCGGCGAATTCAGAGCGCAGAGTTCGTTCGGAAAACCCGACTTGCATCCTGACCTTCGACCCTCCCCCGTCCAGGCAGGCTGCCGACAGACCAGTTCGACCCTGTGACCTTCGTAATGCAGCCGGCGGGACTTTGTCTGTCCGATAACCCGACCGTGCCGATGTACCAACACGGACCCTCTCATGCCCCTGAGTCAATTGTTCAAGAGCCGTTACCGGGACTTACAGAGCGAACTGGTCGACGCGCGACGAACGATCGACCTCCTGCGTCAGAGGGAAGAGAAGTTTCGCCGGATCCTGGCGAATATGCCGGACGTGACCTGGACGTCGGACCAGTACGGCCACATGACCTATCTCAGCCCGAAAGTGGAGGGTCTTCTCGGTTATAGCTCGGAGGAAGTTCGTGCCAGTGGAGGAGACCTCTGGCTGGGCCGCGTCCATCCCGACGATGCCGGCCGCGTGCTACAGGCCTACTGGGCCCTGTTTGAGAATCGCTGCACCTTCGACGAGGAATACCGGATCCAGCGAAAAGACGGCACCTGGATCTGGGTGCACGACCGTGCAATCCGCACCCACGCAGAGAACGGCGTGCTCTACGCGGATGGGATCTTCTGTGACGTCACGCTGCGCAAGCAGGCAGAGGCGGAACTCCGGACGAAGACTGCATTTCTGGAAGCGCAGGCGAACTCTACCATCGACGGCATCCTGGTGGTGGACGAGCGTGGGCAAAGGATCCTGCAGAACCAGAGGTTTGTCGAGATGTTCGGCATCCCGCCTGACATTGTGGCGGACCCGGACGACCGTCGGTCGCTGGAGTTTGTAGTTTCAGTCGTCAAAGATGCCGAGTCCTTCCTGGCGAGAGTGCAATACCTGTATAGCCATCCCAGCGAAACGAGCCGAGACGAAATTGAGTTCAAGGACGGCACGATCTTTGACCGTTATTCCTCCCCCGTGGTCGACCAGCGCGGCAAACACTATGGACGGATTTGGACTTTTCGGGACATCACCGAGCGCAAGCGGAACGAGGACATGTTGCAGCAATTGTCGATGGCGGTCGAGCAAAGTGCGGTTTCGGTGGTCATCACCGATCCCCGCGGCAATATCAGCTATGTGAACCGCAAATTCACGGAGGTTACTGGCTATACGGCGAACGAGGTCCTGGGGAAGAACCCGCGCGTTCTCAATTCCGGAAGGGCCGCGCCCGCGATGTACCAGGAACTTTGGTCCGCCATTACTCAAGGCCGCGAATGGCGAGGTGAATTTTGTAACCGGAGAAAGAACGGCGAGATCTTCTGGGAAGCCGCCACCATCACGCCGATCACCAACCCTAAAGGCGCCATTACGCACTTTCTTGCTATCAAGGAAGACATCACCGAGCGGCGCGTGCTGGAAAGCCAGCTCCGGCAAGCTCAAAAGCTCGAGGGGGTCGGCCAACTGGCGGCCGGCATCGCCCATGAGATCAACACCCCCACGCAGTTCGTCACCGACAATCTCACCTTCCTGCGCGATTCCTGGAAGGCTGTCTACAGCCTGCTCGAACAGTATCGGGGTGCGGTTCAGGATATGAACGGGAAGCTGCCGCCCACAGTGGCTTCCACCCTGGAGCAGGCCGAACGGGACTGCGATCTGGATTTCGTGGCATCAGAAGTTCCCCGCGCCATAGACCAGGGCCTCGACGGGGCGCGCCGTGTGGCGAAGATCGTGCGCGCCATGAAGCAATTCTCCCACCCGGACGCGGCAGACAAAACCGCCACCGACATCAACCAGGCCATCGAATCCACTATCACTGTCGCCCGCAATGAATGGAAATATGTCGCCGAGATATCCACCCAGTTTGGGGAGGACTTGCCTCCCGTGGTCTGTTATAGCGGGGAGATTAACCAGGTCATCCTGAATCTGGTGGTGAACGCAGCCCATTCCATCAAGGAAAAGGTACGGGACGGCGAAAAAGGCAGCATCACCGTCCGCACGCAGACGCTAGGCGAGTTCGTCGAAATCTCGATTACCGACAGTGGCACGGGAATTCCCGAAGCCATCCGTTCCAGAGTGTTTGAGCCGTTCTTCACCACCAAGGAGGTGGGCAAAGGCACGGGGCAGGGCCTAGCGCTCGCTCATAGCGTGATCGTGAAAAAACCCAAGGCAAGATCTGGTTCGAGACCGAGATGGGCTGTGGCACAACTTTTTTCATCGACCTGCCGATCACACCTTTCCGCCGGGCGCAGGAGAATTGATGCTCAAGCGCCTGCTCTTTGTCGATGACGAAGTGATGGTCCTGGAGGGCCTGCGGCGGGCCTTGCACGGGATGCGCGGGGAATGGGAGATGAGCTTTGTTGAGAGCGCGGCCGCCGCGCTGCAGGCCCTGAAGCAGCTGCCCTACGACGCCATCGTGACGGATATGCGGATGCCCCTTATGGACGGCGCCCAACTGCTCGAGAAGGTCAAACAAGATCACCCCGATGTCGTGCGCATGGTGCTTTCCGGACAGTCGAGCCGGGAAGCGGTGTTTCGCTCCATCGCCCCGGCTCACCAGTTTCTGTCCAAACCGTGTGATCCACACGAACTGGCCCTTCGGTTGAGCCAGGCTTTCGCCACGCGCGATCTGTTGGAGAACCCAGCCCTCAAGACCGTGGTCTCGGGTTTGCGGTCGATTCCCAGCCTGCCCACCCTCTACGGGGAACTAACGACTGCCTTACGTGTGGAAGACACTTCGCTCGCGCGTATTGAACGGATCATTTCTAAAGACGTGGGAATGGCGACCAAGGTTCTGCAACTGGCGAATTCAGCCTTTATCGGCGTACGTGGACAGGTATCGAGCCTGTTGCAGGCGCTGTCTTTAATCGGAACCGAGACGGTGCGCACCCTGGTCCTGTCGGTGCATGTCTTCTCGCAGTTCGACGGGAACTCCGTGATCGCCGCCTACCTGCCCGCGCTTTGGGACCACAGCGTCGCCGTGGCGGCGATCGCACAACGGATCGCCTGTTCCGAGACTCGCAAGAAGGCTATGGCGGAGGAGAGCTTTACGGCCGGGTTGCTGCACGAGGTGGGGAAGGTGGTTCTGCTGGCGGAAATGCCCCGCGAATACCGTCACATTGTGGACTCGGCGGCAACCGATCCTGGCGGCGCGCTTGCTCTGGAACGGAAGCATCTGGGTTGTACCCATGCGCAGGTGGGCGCCTACCTGATGAGCATCTGGGGCCTGCCTGCGCCCCTGGTGCATGCAGTGGCGCTTCACCATAATCCCTCGGAGAGCGCCGAAACCGAGTTTTCTTCATTGACGGCTGTGCATGCCGCCGATGCCATCGTGAGTGCGGCCGATGCTCTTCCCCTGAACCGCGACATCGAGTTGGACGTGCAATACCTGGACCGCCTTGGGTTGCGCGAGAAGGATCCGGTTTGGCGAAGGTTCCACGAAGAACGCACCGCCGCCCAGCGGGAAGGAGAAGCCTGTGAGCGAAAAGATTCTGTTTGTGGATGACGAAACGGCAGTCTTGGATGGTTACAAGCGAGCCCTGCACAAGGACTTCTGTCCCGATACAGCGGTTGGAGCCCAGGAAGGCTTGGCCGCTATCGCGAAGGCGGGCCCCTATGCCGTCGTAGTGTCGGACATGCGTATGCCCGGGATGGATGGGGTCCAGTTCCTGGCGCGTGTAGGCAACGAATCCCCCAACACGGTGCGCGTGATCCTCACCGGCCACGCCGACCTGCAGAGCGCGATCGGGGCGGTGAATGAAGGCCGCATCTTCCGCTTTCTGACCAAGCCGTGCGAGGCCGACGTTCTGAAGAAAGCTCTGACTACCTGCCTGGTGCAGTATCGCCTGGTGACCGCCGAGAAAGAGTTGCTCGAAAATACGCTGATGGGCGCCATCAAAGTTCTTACTGATGTGCTGAGCCTGGCCAATCCGGCCGCCTTCAGCCGGGCGATCCGCATCCGGCGCTACGTACAGCATGTGGTGGCGGAACTGAAGCTGGAAACTCCGTGGAAGTACGAGATCGCGGCGATGCTTTCACAGTTGGGGTGCGTCACCTTGGCTCCCGAAGTGATTGAGGCAGCATATTGCGGAAACGAACTGTCACGGGAAGAGCAAACCGCTTTCGACATGCACCCCAGCGTCGCACGGAACCTGCTAAGCAATATTCCTCGCCTCGACGGTATCGCGTGGATCGTGGGACAACAGCGCTTCGGAGCCGCGACCCCCGATGCCCAGGTGCCGCACAGCATAAGAATCGGAGCCGACATTCTGAGGCTTGCGATTGCCTTTGATGATTTAAAGATCAAAGGCAACAACGAACCGGAAGCGCTCTCGAAATTGCAGTACGATCCTCGTTTTGATCCTCAAATCGTGCGCGCTCTGGCCACCCTGCGGCCCGAAGCCAGCAACATGGAACTGAAGGCAGTGCGTATTTCCGACCTGGCAACGGGGATGATTCTGCAGGAAGAGATTCGCACCAATGTCGGAATGTTGCTGGTAGGCCGGGGACAGGAAGTGTCCTATCCGCTGATCGTTCGTCTCAACAACTTCCATCAACGGCGGGCGATCCCGGATAAGGTCCTGGTGTTGAGTCCCAGTTCGTAGTGGCTCTGTTTGCGAGTCGGTGACCACAAGGCAACCTGTGTGGGGTCAGCCAGGTCTGTGCTTCCCCGATTTTCCCAAGCGAGTCATCTGCAGTGATTTCGTATAATCCGGCAGCACCAAGTGTGCGCCTATGAGAGAAAAAAGCGTTACGATCCTTGCCCGTTTGATCTTGCTGGTTTCGACGACGGCCGCCCTGGTGGCCGGAGGTACTCTTGCCCAGGCAACCGGGCAGCCGTCTCCGCGCTCCATCAAAGTCACGGGCGATGTCGAGGGAACGCACGATCCCTCGATCATCAAAGAAGGGGACACGTGGTACCTGTTCGGCACCACCACGGAACGACCAAGCGAAGGAGAACTTCCCGTCCGCTGCTCGAAGGATGTACAACGGTGGCAGCGCTGCGGATACGTGCTGCCCGTAATCCCGGACTGGATCAAAAAGGAAAGCCTGGAAACGAAAAACCTCTGGGCTCCCGACGTTTCCTACTTTAGCGGAGAGTTCCATCTCTACTACGCATTCTCGGTTTTCGGCAAGAACACTTCCGGCATCGCGCTGCTGACCAACAAGACGCTCGACCCGAGCAGCCCTCAGTTCCGGTGGGTCGACCGTGGACTCGTGCTGCGATCCGTGGCCAGCGACGATTTCAATGCGATTGATCCGAACCTGGTGGTCGACGGGCAAGGCCGAGCCTGGCTCGCGTTTGGCAGCTTCTGGGGTGGGATCAAGATGCGGCGGATCGATCCCAAGACCGGCACACTGTCCACCGAGGATACGAAGCTGTACTCATTGGCGAGTCGGCGGCCGCCCATGGAACCTGACAGGCCCCACCCTGGTCTGCCGGCCGATTGGCAGGCGGTCGAAGCGCCGTTTATCGTTCATCACGACAACTATTACTACCTGTTCGTCTCTTTCGATCTCTGCTGCCGAGGGACCAAAAGCACCTACAGGACGATGGTTGGACGCTCCCAAGAGGTCACCGGGCCCTACATTGACGCGGCCGGCAAAGCGATGATGGCAGGAGGCGGGACGCCGTTGCTCGAAGGGAATTCCCGATGGAAAGGTCCGGGAGGACAATCGGTCGTGTTGCAGAAGGACCAGGACATCATTGTCTTTCACGCCTATGACGGGACGACGGGCAAACCATCTCTGCAGATCTCGACGCTAGCGTGGGTGGATGGCTGGCCAAAGGCGGCGTTGGAGGACAGTGCTGCTTCGCCAGACAAGTGAAGGAGGTTTTGTCAGGCACCGGCCTGTCCTGGCTCTGCGGGTTGATTTGAAGAGTTGCTATCATAGACATGATTTGCGAGGACCTACTCCTGTCGAAGGGGCGCGTAGCTCAAACGGATAGAGCATCGGATTTCTAATCCGAGGGTTGCAGGTTCGATTCCTGCCGCGCCTACCACAAAACCTAAAGATTCCGGTGTTGTTTCGTTCCGAGCCCGGTCCAGCAGTCTCCCCGCTCATCGCTCCAAGTGACTCGCTCGGTGGCTTCCAAAAATGGCGAGGCGGTAGGGGAATGCGAGTCGCGGCCATTCGGTAGTTGATGCGTCCGGTGACTGCGTCAATCGCCTGGCCCAACTTCCAAAAACCAGAAGAACCCACTTGACTCCGACCAGCCTTCTCATGGACGGGGTTAGCGCTCATTGACACGGTGGCCTGATCTACTTATCGCCATCGTTGGCGCTATCGCGATTGATCGCTAACTATCCGACTTCAGCGCCGATTCGGAAGAAGCCACAAGCCGGGCGTCAGCCCATTCGTGCGAACATTGACAATCGCGCCTGTTCAGGCGCACGCTCGCGGACACGTCGTGGGGGGAGCCTCTTCAGGTTCTGGCATTTCGAAGCCGTATCGGGTCGGCAGCGGTCGTTCAGTATCAGTCAAGGCCCAATCACACGGAGAGCGCAGAGTTGCGGGAAGGAGGCGATGTATGCACATAGGCGTGCCAAGGCTTCGCCTGCTTTTCAATCGAGTCTTGTTGCCGCTCGCGCTGCTTTCCCTTCTTGTGCAGGCTAAGCCAGCTTTGTCGGCCCAGGATAAGGAATGGGACGAACACATGAAAGCGGGCAACAAAGCTTTCATGTCATTCAGGGATGAAAAGGCTGGGAAAGAGTATCAGGCCGCACTTGCTAGAACCCAAACATTTCCGCCCACCGATCTACGGACTGCGGAGACTCTGAGTAAACTTGCGGCGCTGTACGCGAGAGAACGGAAATTCTCCGAAGCGGAAACCCGGCAGAAGCAGGCCGTCGCGATTTTCGAAGCTTCGGCGGGGCCTGACGATCCCCGCTTAGCCTGTGCCCAGATTGGCTTGGCGCTGGTCTATGAGTTTGAAGATAAACGCGAGGAAGCTGCCCCGATTTGGGAGCGTTATTTTCCCATCCTGCAGAAGGCAGAGAGACCGGTAGATCCCGAGATGTTGTCGACCATGATTGATTTGAGGAGTGAGCTGCGTTTGGCGATGTCTTATCGACGGCAAAAGCAAGATTCGGATGCTGAGACGATGATGAAAAGAACCTTGGCAATCGATGAAACGGCTTTTGGGCCAGACAGGCCTGAGACTGGTAACGACGCGCAATCACTCGGCCAAATCTACGAGCGCGAGGGTAGGTATGGAACTGCATATCCGCTCTTGCTGCGCGAACTGGAAATCAGTCGGAGGGCATACGGGAAGGACAGATCCGTTTCGGGTGCTCACAGGGATGCGGCGACAGCCTGGGACATCTTAATAGCTACGCTCGAGGTTCCCGTTTTCCATGAGAACGTACCAGGACCGTTCTTGGATGCCCACTGGGGGCGCTCTTACGAGTTGCTCCATCAATACAGAGAACTGGCAAAGGTTGGCGCTGAATCCGGCAAATATCCGGAAGCTGAGCAGGTGTACAAGCAGATCATAGCCTTGGATGAGAAGCGGGCCGGTTCGAATAAATGGAATGACATCAGGGGCCTAGCGGACGATTTGATGGATTTAGCCAGAGTGTATCGTCATGAAAAACGTTATGACGATGCGAGGGATACGATCAAGCGATCTGAAATGGCTGATGAAAAGGCTGCCAAAGCGAAATATTCCAAACCAGAGCAAGTGTCCCTTTTGCGTTGGTACAGCCAGAACGAGCTGGCGGAGATCGATCGTGAAACAGGTGATCTGGCGGCGGCGAAACCGCTTTTCGAGCAATCTCTCGAGATGGTGGGAAAAGTACCTTTGGGGGCGGGACATCCCAGGATTGCTGAATTGCTGAGCGACTATGCCAACTTGCTTGGAGACCAAGGAAAGTTCGAGGAGGCCGAATCCTATTACAAGCGTGCTTTCGATACTTGGGCGAAGGGCTGGTATCCGCAGCAACTGGAACAGGCCGAGACCCTCACGAGCTACGCTACGCTATTGCGAAAATTGAATCGTCCGACGGAGGCGGAGCCTTTGGAAGCGCGAGCCGCCGCTATTCGCGAAGAGGTTTGCGCCGCAAGCCCTGTCAATTTGTTGTAATCGATTTCGCTCATTGACCCGTGCAGGCCGCTGGGCGTAGTTGGTGCTATGGGGACATTCCGCCAATAATCGGCGATGCCCTGCCGCGTGGGTGGGCCGACCCTTGCACGCACTCGCTGCTAACAGCCTTAATGTCCCTGGGCCATCTGCGGCGTCCGTTCCCCAAGGGTAAAGTTGACCTCCACTGCGTCGTGCGGAGGAACCGTGACCGATTTGCTCCAGGTTATGGGATCGGAGAAGACGGGGCGTTTCACTCGGACTTGTGTCGCAATGTCGTAGAGCGCGTTCTCCCCGACCACCCTCCATCCTTCATGCCAGGCGACGATTTCGTAGTTCCCGGGAGGAACCTGCGTGAGTGCGAAGTTGCCGTCCTGATCTGTCACCGCGTAGTAGGGATGCGTCGCTACCATCATCTCACCGTTCATCCAGACATGTACGTTGCAGCGCAAGCTGACCCTACCTTCCCGGGTCATGGGACGCGTGATTTCCTGCCCCTGAAGAACAAAGGGGAGGTTGTAATCCGCGTTGCCCATCATTTGCACGGTGTGCAGCAATGGGTCGCTGTCCCTCACGGTTAAAATCGCTTGCAATGGCACCAGCAGGACGTGAGGTTCGTAGCGGCAAGTCTTTTGGTTGAGAAGCCGGCGCGACTCGGGCAGGTCCATCGCCTTCCCCCGACTGATGTTCTTGAGAAACACGACGGTGTTGGCCACTCCGCCGTTCGGGGCGACCAGCAACCGCTCAAGGTCGCGGCGCTTCTGACCCTGTGGGTCGCAGACCTGCTGGTCTTTGTTGATTTCGGAGGCCATCAGGTGGGGCAAAGGTCCCTGCCACTTCACGGTTCCCTTGATCGTTCCTCCGTCTTGGACGGAGATGACCTCGTAACCCGCTTGGCCAGCAGAAGGTCGCGGCGCAAGGGCGATGGCGAGCAGTACGAACACGCGAAACATGTACTTCATGTACACCACCTTGGAAAGGTCCCGCCTGGGGCAGACGAGCCCGCTACAGCGCAGGGGGAAAACCCAGCCGGGTGGAGGATGACCAGGCGGTTTCCAAGTATCGTTGACTTGCGGTTTTCCACGTGGCCGCGCTGTTTGATTACGACCGTAGGCCATCTACTAACGGTCGAGCAAATGACCAGAGGCCAGAGACCATCGGGGATGGCGAGATTTGTTAATGAAATCAGGCACCAACGAGAATTGCGGATTGCTGATGTAAAGGAGATTTTGCAACACGTGTCCGACCTCGCCTGTGCAGAATTGACCGCTTTCCTCTGCGAGTGAGCCGTATTATCAACAGCGCAACCCGGTGACGACCTTTGACCTCTCCTCCCGTCATTCCAAGCGCAGACCTCGTTTCTCGTCCATCAACCCACCCGCTCATCGCCCCGGCTTGGCATACGATTGTGTTCATTGCCATTTTTGTTGGGCTGTCGATTATGGGTGGTTTTTTTCAACACAGCGTAAACCAGCACCCGCAAGCAACAATGGCGAGAGGCAGCGCCGTGCCGGGCTACATTTCCGTGGTCGTCATGGAATGGCTTTTGGTGCTCTACGTCCGCATGGGCGTGCACAAGCGCGGAATGCGTTTGCGCGATCTTGTGGGCGGCCGCTGGGCTACACCAAGAGATGTGGTGAAAGACATCGCGCTAGGTGCGGGTCTCTGGGCGGTGTGGATCGGCCTTATGAATGCCCATCTCCTGGGCGGCGGAACCAATGCTGCACAGGGGCTTCTGCCCCGAGGGATTCTCGAGAGCCTGGTGTGGATACCAGTTGCGCTCTCAGCGGGGTTCTGTGAGGAAGTCGCATTTCGCGGCTATCTTCAGAAGCAATTTCAGGCGATCACCGGTAGCGCTGGATGGGCGGTCCTGTTCCAGGCGATAGTATTCGGCGTTGGCCATCTCTACGAAGGAGTGGGCCCAGTTGCGAGAATCACGATGTTCGGCGTCCTGTTCGGACTACTCGCTCTATGGCGGAAAAGCCTGCGACCGGGAATGGTCGCGCACGCATGGTCTGATATTTTTGGCGTAATCATTTTCCGCGGAGCGTAGAGAAGAGGCAGCCTTGGTTCGACACTGGCCCGCTCGATGCTGATTTCCGAGCCCAGGTAGTCAACTGCTGAAATCAGATTACATTCATCGCGAATTGCGCCCAGACGTGGCCGATCGGAAGGCCCCGCACGGTAAGTGGGACGGCTCTATTGTGTTCGATGCGGGCTCCGTTCGAGTTCCTTGATTTTGGCCATATTTGCGGCGATGCGTCGAGTGTCCTTGCGTTTACCCGAGCGATTGCGACGCTTCGGCTTGGTAGTGTAGTGGTTCTTCGACATGTCAGGCTCCCTTTTGCTTGTTCAGTGTTGCTGAAATACGGCTTGATACGAAAGGTTACCAGCGTAACGATTCCTGCCGCGCCCACCAGCCCCAGCGAGATTCGCTCGCGAAACGCTCTCCCACACCGGTGTACAATCTGTTTCAAGGCCCCACCGGGGGAAGACTTCGGGAAGACTTCATGAAGCGAATTTCTTTGTTTGTCCTCGGAGCCGTTCTGGGTTTGGCAGGCTCTGTCCCCGCCTATGCTCGGGATTCGCAGATCTTCAACCAACACCAAATGTCGCCCGCAGCCCGGAAAGCGTCCAAGAAGCAGGCGAAGGCTGCCAATAAGTACGCGAAAAAGTATTCGAAACAGCAGCAGAAGGCCATTCGGAAACAGGCGAAGGCGCAGAGGAAGGCACTGAAGCAGGCACGGAAGAGAAGCATGCGGTAGCCGTTCTGGCGGCCTGCTTCACGTGGTTTCAGTGGTGGTTGAAGGACTCCGCGAGATCGCGAAAATCAACCGGTAAGGCTTTGCAGGGTAGCGTTGACCCGGTCGATGACCTGCTGGGCGTTCATTCCGATGGCATGCACGGCCGACACGACGATCACCACCAGCAGGACCAGCAGAACAGCATACTCGCTGACGCCCTGACCTGCCTCGTCGCGTCCGATGGCCCCGAACATTTTCTCCAGGAATGAATACATCTCAAAACTCCACAAAGTCCAGCTGGCTTGCGCCGTGTCCTGACAACATCCAGCTTTCTTGCGCAAACCCCGCATCCGGCGCGGGGTTTCGGACTCTCGTGCCCCTAGCACCATTGTCAACCAAGTAAACCCCGGGGTCCATGGCACCAACGGGGAGGTGCCTGGCACTTCAGCGTTGGCAGTACAACGGGGAGGCGTGGTGGCGCATCGGGACTCCCGCAAGCCTTTGATATACTTAACTAAATTCAGCGGGCCGACGTAGCTCAGTTGGTAGAGCAGCCGATTCGTAATCGGCAGGTCACCAGTTCAAGTC
>Ga0209698_10001942_pt1 | contig 23744 bp, 30 predicted proteins | sample LitLauG_LLR_2012_FD_187203 | JGI IMG/M metagenome (GOLD analysis project Ga0209698, IMG submission 187203) | Freshwater sediment microbial communities from Pennsylvania, USA - Little Laurel Run_MetaG_LLR_2012 (SPAdes) (version 2) | ecosystem: Environmental > Aquatic > Freshwater > Creek >... | reverse complement strand
GAAGGTAAGGCACTCGTTCGGCGTATAAATCGTCTAATCTAGGAACATAAATAGGCTATCAAGTATAGGAGACTTAGAATGAACCCAAGGGAAATCGTAGACTTCGCACAAAATGATGACGCAAACGAACTGCGTAAGGCACTCTATGCCAACATCTATGACCGTGTAGCCCAGCATCTTGAAGCCAAGAAGCAAGAAATTGCTCGTAATCTTGTTGGTCAACAAGAAGTGGAAACTCCTGCTGAGGAAGCAGTGGTTGGTGAAAGCATGGAATATACGATTCCTGCCGCAGATCATTTCGCTGCCAACAAGAAGAAGGTTCAAGCTGCACACAAGACACTTCAGGACAAGGGTTTCAAGTATTCTGGTTCCGAAGAAAAGGACACCCACATGGGTGGTCGTCAAGTGACACACCACTATCTTGGTCACGGACACACACTACATATGCACTATGATGCTGCCGACATGCATAAGGAAAAGGGTCCTAAGTTTACAATGTCAAAGACGGCCCACCAAAACCCAGTCCATCACCACCTTGCTGAAGAAGCAGAACTGCATGAACATCTGATGACGGAAGAACAGTTGGATGAAGCTGCTTTCGAGGGAATCAAGAAGGGTGCCTTTCATCGTTGGCTCGGTAAGTCGGAAAATCAATCTATCACGACAGCCGATATTAAGAAGGGTCTTGCCGCTGGTGGTCACGCTGCTCGCATGGCAAACTTCGCTAAGAATGCAAAGCACCATTTCGAGGAAGTGGATCTTGAAGAAGCCGTATCGCGCAAGCACTTCCAGATGGTCGCTGACACGCTGAAGGAAATCCCAGACATGAAGAAGCGCCAAGAAATGGCAAATCATCATGCTGCTATCTTCGCAAAGCAGAATCCACGTTTCGACCATGGTCGCTTCCATGCGGCAAGTGGTACTAAACACGGAGAATAAGTTGAAGAACTTCAGTCAGTTCCTTACAGAGAAGTCTGAAGATATCCACATGATAATCGCGGATACTATCAAGCATCATCCTGCGGAACACAGGCAGAAACACGCTGATGAGGCTGCTAAGAGGCTGAAGGACTTGAATCCTAACTTCGATGCCAAGAAGTTTCATGAGCGCATCGGCACAAAGTATTCGGAATAAGATGAAAAACTTCAATGACTTTCTGGATGAAGATGTAGAAGAAATTGTCGAAGGTGACCGTCAGAACCACCAGGTTCCTATGGACCCTCCGACCGTTCTCATTATGCGTAGAAAGTCGATTAGATCGTTTCCTGGCAACAAGCGCATCGCTTTGTATTATATCGATAAATTAGATAAATATATCTCGATCCCTTATGATGAAATGAAGTGGGCTGGCTCTGCGGTAGAAGAAGAGGTTATCGTTGAAGATAATCTGAAGAAGCTACAGGATATCGTGGACGGACACGCTAAGAAGCCGATGAAGTTCAGGGACGGAACTCAGATGAGTGTGGACCCAACGACGGCAAAGGCTGTGTTGAATGTCCATGGCGCACTGAATGACGCAAACAAGGCTAAGTTACACGATATGATACACAAGAGCAAGCACCACTTCGGTAAGATTGTGGATTTTGCTTGGAAGAATCACAAATAAGGATAAAAAATGGCAAACTCATTCGAATATCAAGTTCTCCGCGACACCAACCAAAAGGCGGTCATCAAGATCACTGGAGCCTTTGATGGTTCAGGCCAAGAATCGAACGTGGTTCGTATTCAAGCCAACTCACTCTTTGGTGCCCTGGATGCCAATGGTGCTGTTCTCGGAACTGGCGCCAGCCTCAGCAATACGGCTCTGAGTTCCTATGGACTCTCAGTTCTCAAGATGAACTATATTGTCAATATGCCTACCCCAGGCTATGTAAAGCTGGCTTGGAACGGATCAACTCCAGGCACGATTGCCAATCTGAACCGTGACGGTCAATTCGGTGAAGATCAAGGAATGTGCGCAATCACGAACAATGCCGCCAACGGAACAGGTGACATTTCGGTATCAACCTTTGGTGCTGCTGCTAATAGTTCGTACACGATCATTATCGAACTTCGCAAGGACAATGCGACATACAGCCGTGGTCAAGACCGCGATCCTGCTGCATTCAACGCTGGCAACTACGGAATCCGTCCATAAGATGCGTGAACTCCTTGATGCGATTCTTTCTGGTAACTTGGCGGAAGCAAACGCATTACTGGAGAGCAAAATAACGGAAATCGCCAAGGATAAGGCGGCTTCTCTGAAGATGGGCATCATTGAAGAAATGTTCGATGAGAACGATTTCGTGTTCGAAGAGGTAGAGGAACTGGATGAAGTAAAGAATGTCCAGAGGATGGGAAGGGTCAAACTCATTCGGGCGCGAGTCAGAAACGGTAAGATTCAGCGCAGAAAGAAGTTTGCGGCTGTAAAGGGATATACGCTTCGGGGTGGTAGGGTCATTCGAATGACTCCGGCAGAGAGAATGCACCGTAAGAGAGGTGCTAGAAAAGCTAAGATCAAGCGGCGCGGAAAATTAAGACAGGCGTTGAGAAAACGCAAAATATCACTAAGAAAAAGACGGATGTTAGGTCTATAGAGGATAAAAATGCTACTTATCAAAGAAATCACGGAATCGGTAGAAGTTCTGACGGAAGATGTGGGAGGCAAGAAGTCTCTCTACATCCAGGGTCCGTTCCTTGTGGCTGAAGTAGCCAACAAGAATGGTCGTCTGTACAAAGAAGATACAATGCGCCGGGAAGTTGAGCGTTATCAAGACCAGTATATCAGCAAGCACCGCGCATTCGGTGAACTGGGTCACCCAGACACCCCATCCATCAACCTGGACCGCGTGTCCCACCTTATCGTGGGTCTGAAGCAGGAAGGTTCTCAATGGATCGGTAAGGCAAAGATTCTTGACACTCCTATGGGCACCATCGCTCGTAACCTGATCGAAGGCGGTGCGCAACTGGGTGTTTCTTCTCGTGGTATGGGTTCACTCAAGAATGTCAACGGAGTAAACGTAGTTCAGGATGACTTTTTTCTCGCTACAGCGGCGGATATTGTGGCTGATCCTTCTGCTCCTGGTGCCTTCGTTCAAGGTATCATGGAAGGCAAGGAGTGGATGCTGGTTGATGGCGTTTGGACTGAAATGGATTATGCTGCGGCACGGGCTCGGATCGTCAGAGCTACTCCAAAGCAAATCGAGGAAGTAAGTCTACGCATCTTTGAAAACTTCGTGAAAAAACTGTAAATATAAATACCAACATAGCTAATAAGGAGAGTTCCAAAATGCGTAAATTCACTAAACTGAGCGAAGCTGCTAAAGAAATTCTTGACACAAGCGTAGCCTCAAAGCGCGCCGAACGTGACTCAGGCGACGCGCACAAGAAGGGTGCTGTTGGCGAGGACAAGTTGGATGCTGCTGTTGCCTACGGCGAAAAGGATGCTGGCGTAGTTGGTAAGTCTCCTGAAAAGAAGGACGACGATCTTCCTGACTACCTGAAGGGCACACCACAAGCAACCCCACCAGGTGCAACGCCTCCTGTTGGTAAGCAGTCTGACGGTGTTGGTGCCAAGAAGCCTGCTGGACAGCCACAAGAAACACAAGGTCGTGCTGACCTCGTGAATACCGCTCAAGCCCCTGCTAACGACCATGCTGCCATGGTTGATCGCAAGGCTTCGAAGCTGGCTCCACAGACATTCGAAAAGAATGCTGGCGCAACATTCGACTGCTACGAAGATGTTGAAGCCCTTCTCCAAGGTGAAAACCTTTCGGAAGAATTCAAGCAGAAGGCTACCACGATTTTCGAAGCTGCTGTTGCAGCCCGTGTTTCGAAGATTGTTGAAGAAACCGAAGCTACAATGGCCGAGCAATTCGAAGCCGCTGTCGAAAAGGTCAAGGACGAACTTGCTGAAAAGGTCAACGACTATCTGGAATACATGGTAGAATCGTGGATGAAGGACAATGAACTGGCTATCGAAAAGGGTCTACGTGCTGAAATCGTTGAAGAATTCATCGCCAAGCTGCGTAACCTGTTCGTAGAATCGTACATCGACATTCCAGAAGATAAGGTTGACGTTATCGGTGAACTCGCCGAAAAGGTCGAAGAACTGGAAGCCAGCCTGAACGAAGAAATTCGTAAGAACGTTGAAGCCGCTAAGGTTATCAGCGAACAACGAAAGGTACAAGCCATCGCCGCAGCGTGTGAAGGTTTGACGCAGACCCAAGTCGAAAAACTGAAGTCACTTGCAGAAAGTGTCGAATTTACCGACGAGTCTGAATTTGCCGACAAGATGAACACACTGAAGAAGTCTTACTTCCCAAGTGACGTGAAGGTTGCCGACAAAGCCGCTCTCACAGAAGAAATCGTGATTGAGGAAGAAAAGCCAGCCAAGAAGTCTGCTGACGAAATGGACATTTACACGCAAGCAATTTCTAAGTCAGTGAAGGCCTAAAGGGTATAAATAAACCTAACTGATACTAATAACAAAACAGGAGATATCTTATGTACCTATCAGAACAACTTCAACAAAAGTGGACAAAGGTTCTGGATCACCCAGAACTCGAAGCCATCAAGGATCCATACAAGAAGGCTGTTACAGCCGTTATCCTTGAAAACCAACAGCAAGCAATGATGAAGGATCGTCAGGCTCTTAACGAAACAACTGACAATGGTCCTACGAACGTTACTGGTGCTGGTGTCAACAACTTTGACCCTATCCTTATCTCGCTCGTTCGTCGTTCGCTTCCTAACCTGATCGCCTATGATGTAGCTGGTGTTCAGCCTATGACAGGCCCAACCGGTCTTATCTTCGCAATGCGTGCCAAGTTCTCGTCACAAGGTACCGCAGGAACGACAGATTCGAACGAAGCCTTCTACAACGAAGCTAACACGGTGTTCTCTGGTACGCTTTCAACCAACAGCCCATACGGCTTTGCTGGTAACGTATCGACAGACACATCGAACAGCGCCATCCGTGACCTGACAGCAAACGCATTCACGACTGGTGTTGCAATGCCTACCGCCAACGCTGAATTCCTGGGCGCTGACAGCAAGCAAATCTTCAACGAAATGGCCTTCTCTATCGAAAAGGTTACCGTTACAGCACAATCCCGCGCTCTGAAGGCAGAATACTCGCTTGAACTTGCGCAAGACCTGAAGGCAATCCATGGTCTGGACGCTGAAACAGAACTTTCGAACATCCTTTCGACAGAAATCCTTGCCGAAATCAACCGCGAAGTTATCCGCACGATCTACACGACAGCCGTTGTCGGTGCTCAGTACGGTGTACAAACCGCTGGTTACTTCGACCTTGATACTGACTCGAACGGTCGTTGGTCAGTTGAACGCTTCAAGGGTCTGATTTTCCAGATCGAACGTGACGCAAACGTTATCGCCAAGCAAACCCGTCGTGGTAAGGGTAACGTCCTTATCGTTTCTTCGGACGTTGCATCTGCCATGGCTATGGCTGGTGTTCTTCAGTTCACGCCTGCTCTGCAAGCTGACCTGCAAGTTGACGATACAGGCAACACATTCGCTGGTATGCTCCACGGTCGTATCAAGGTCTTTATCGACCCATACTTCGGTGGCTACACATCGAACCAAGAACTTGTGACCGTTGGTTACAAGGGAACCAGCCCATATGACGCAGGTCTGTTCTACTGCCCATACGTTCCGCTGCAAATGGTTCGTGCTGTTGACCAGTTCACGTTCCAACCAAAGATCGGTTTCAAGACACGTTATGGCATGGTTGCAAACCCATTTGCTGAAGGTTCGACAGTCGGCAATGGTCGTCTCCACGCTCGTAGCAACGTTTACTACAGGATTTTTGGCGTGAAAAATTTGATGTAATATCAAAGACTTACAAGCCACCCGTAAAAAGAGTGGTAGTCTTAGAGAGGAGCCGCAAGGCTCCTCTTTTTTTGTTATAAATACATTATATTGTTGACCCATCGGATTACTATGAAACCCACCTACCTCTATATCAAACAACACTCAGTTACCAAACTCAAATACTTTGGTAAGACCACCAAGTCAGACCCAGTATCATATCTTGGTTCCGGAAAACACTGGGTTAGTCACATCAAGAAGCATGGAGTTGAACATGTAGTAACCCTATGGCATCAACTATTCACCGACGAAAAAGAACTAATCGATTATGCTTCAAAGTTTTCTCAAGATAACAACATTGTTAGTTCTTCGGAATGGGCTAATCTAAGAGAAGAAAACGGATTGGATGGTGGCGGGTGGCCCATTGGATACAAACATAAAGAAGAAAGCAACGAAATCAACCGACAGAAGGCTATACAAAGACATAAAGAAGGTCGTTATGACTATGAGAAACTCCGTCAGTCTCGTATAGGCTTCAAACAACCTCAATCACAAAAGGATGCGGTGTCTAAGTTCAACTCTGCTACTTGGACCATTATCAGTCCCATAGGTCAAGTTATGACAATCACAAACCTACTTGCCTTTTGTAAGGAACACAGTCTTGACCAAGGCAATCTGTCAAGAGGCAAACACAAAGGCTGGCGAGCCACAAAGGTCTCCTAAATACTCCATCTAAGGAGATAATATGCAACCCAACAACGCCAACCTACTCCAAACCACCAGGTTCCTCATGACCTTCCCAAGGCTTGAGTCAACCCAATATTTCTGTCAAGAGGTCAACCTTCCTGGTCTGACCATCAAGGAACTGGAACAACCCACCGCCTTCATCACCACCTTCAGACCAGGCAACAAACTGGAATACGATCTGTTTACAATGCACTTTCTGGTCAATGAGGATCTGCAATCTTGGCGTCAGATTCATGATTGGATCCACGCCATGGCATTTCCAGAGAATTTCGATCAGTACAATGATCTATCGAGGTTATCCAAGGTTTCTGCTTTCGCCAAGGAACCACAGTTTTCCGATGGAACTCTGCAAATCATGTCGGCCCTGAACAATCCGGTGATGTATGTGGACTTCAAGGACATGTTTCCAACGACCCTTTCTGGCATCGATTTCAACTCCACCGACACGGACACCCAGCCTATCGTGGCGATTGCCACCTTCAGATTCACAGTATACAACATCCGGATGGCTTGACTTGCTTAGTGGTTTCGTGTAATATCATCAAATCTTTATCTTTGGATTCATCATGGAAACTCAAGAAAAAACGGAAGAGGAAAGTCCTCTTCGCAATGTGTTACGGTTGTGGGAACGGGATTCGGTAATCGATATGACCGAACCATCAAAGGAGATTCTCCGGGTTCCCCTCCTACACTCAAAATACCTCAACATTCTTACCAAACATCGACTGGCCTCCAAGAAGGCTTCGTTTGATATCGCCCGCATGAAGAAGATCAAGTGGGAATATTACACAGGCAAGATGGACAAGGAGGAACTGGAGAAGCACGGATGGGAACCTTTCCGATTCACACTGAAATCGGACGTAGCTACCTATTTGGAAGCGGACACGGATATCATTGAATTGATGAAACGCAAGTCCTATCACGACGAGGTTGTGGAAGTATGCACGGCCATCATGAAGGAACTGAGCAACCGTACCTTTCAACTAAGGGAACACATGACCTTTGAGAGATTTATTGGTGGACGATAATACAATCTTAGTTACCAAGAAGGATGAAGTATACGCTAAGATACATTGTGAAAGAGCGATGGCCAAGGAGCTATCCGAATACTTCACCTTCGTGGTTCCAGGTTGTCAGTTTTCTCCGGCGTTTCGCAACAAAATTTGGGACGGGAAAATCCGTCTTTACAACCTTCAATCCAGCACCATCTATCTGGGTCTACTCAGTTACATAGAAGAATTCGCCAATGAACGCGACTACGTGGTCGAGTATGGAGACCCCAGGCCCGATTTGGCGGACGAATACTCACTGATACAAGGACAAGAATTCATTGACTCCTTGTGTCTCCACGCCAATGGGAAAGACTTGGAGACACGCGACTATCAACTGAATGCCTTCGTTCATGCCATCCGGAGTCGCAGGGTCCTCCTATTGTCACCTACCGCATCTGGTAAGTCCCTTATCATTTACGCCATCATTATGATGATGAGAGAAAGAGGGCTAAGAGGTCTAATACTGGTGCCGACAACATCGCTGGTAGAACAGTTATATTCGGACTTTCAAGAATATTCCACCAAAAACGACTTTGACGTGGAAGCCAATGTACATAGAATCTACCAAGGAAAAGATAAAGTAACCAACAAAGGACTCATCATATCTACCTGGCAATCTCTATATACCCTTCCTGAAGATTATTTCAAGCAGTTTGATTTCGTCATTGGGGACGAGGCCCACCTATTCAAGGCCAAGTCCTTGACACATATCATGTCCTCATGTATCAACGCCAAGTATCGGGTAGGACTTACCGGTTCTTTGGACAACACGAAAACTCATAAGTTGGTGTTGGAAGGGTTGTTCGGTCCTGTTCGAAAGGTTACCACGACACGCGAACTCATGGACCGCAAGCAATTGGCGGAACTGTATATCAAGTGTCTGGTACTCAAACATCCTGAAAAGGTCTGTGAACAATTCAAGTTGATAAAGGATTATCAGGCCGAACTTGAATATCTGGTGACTAATGATGAAAGAAACAACTTCATCAAGAATCTAGCCCTCTCCTTAGGTAAAAACACCCTAATACTCTATCAGTTTGTTGACAAACAAGGCCGAGTCCTCTATGATAAGTTACTTGCATCCAAAAACTTGGGTGACAAGAAAGTGTATTTCATTCATGGAGGAGTTGAGGCTGAAGAGAGAGAAATGATTCGTAAGCTGTTAGAGAAGGAAGATGGAGTCATCATTGTAGCCTCCTATGGCACCTTCTCTACTGGTGTGAACATGCGTAATCTTCATCATGTCATCTTCGCATCTCCTTCCAAGAGTAGAATCAGGAATCTACAGAGTATTGGAAGAGGACTTCGTACAGGTGATAATAAGACCGAAGCTATCTTATTTGATATTGCCGATGATATGAGGTCAGGTAAGAAGATGAATGTGACCCTCAAGCATTTTGTGGAGAGAGTTAGACTGTATAATGAAGAGAAGTTCCCTTACAAGATTTACAAGATAGGGTTGAAAAATGGAAACAACGGATCTAAGTGAGGGATGTATTCGTATCATCAGACTGAAAACTGGTGAAGATATAATCTCCGAGATATTGAAGGTAGATGAGGACAAGATTTTGTTAGATTCTCCTCTATTCATTTCGAGCAATATCAATAAAACAACCGGTAAGCCATTCCTGATAATGCTTCCTTGGCTTCCTATCATGGTCATCAAACATGATATGGTAGAAATCAGTTGTTCTGATATTTTGACTTACATGGAACCGACCGATGATATAGTTGAACTATACCATGATGGTGTAGGTGAGTTTGACTTGGATGATGAAATGGAGGTAACTGACCATACTTTACCTCTTACTATGAATGAAGATGATGAGAGAATACTTACCAAACTCAAGAAAGACAATCGACTCAATTAGAAAAATGGCCTCCGGGTTCCTATGGTATTCCATAAGGTGGTCCTTATAGGAGTCCTTATGGTTTTCCTGGAGGATCTCCAGTAGGTAGGACTTTTTGAATACGTTTTTACAGATTAGATTTAATTATACCGTTTGATTACCGAGGAATGATATGGCTACCGCACCGAAGAAAAAGAAGGAATACGTCAACAATGCAGCATTCGTAGAGTGTCTGATTGCCTATAAGAAGGCATGTAAGGACGCCAAGAGGAAGAAATTGGAGAAGCCTCCTATTCCGAACTACATAGGAGAATGCTTCATGAAGATTGCGGAGGGACTATCCCACAAACCCAACTTCATCAATTACCCCTGCCGTGAGGATATGATCGGTGATGCTATCGAAAACTGTCTCATGTATTTCGACAATTTCGATCCTGAAAAGTCCAACAACGCCTTCGCCTATTTCACCCAGATCATCTACTTCGCCTTCCTCCGCAGAATACAAAAAGAGAAGAAACAGTTATACGTGAAATACAAAGCCACCCAACAAACTGGTATACTTGACGAACACGAATTTCTGGAAATGGACGATGCTCACCGTCCTCCTGTGGAACTATATGACAATATCTCTGAATTCATTGAGAATTTCGAGGAAAGCAAGAGGAAAAAGAAAGATAAGGTAAAGAAGGAAAAAGGTATTGAAAATTATCTTGATGAGTGATACAATGTGAGTTAGGAGGAATATTATGGCACGCAAAATCGGCTTCGTAGCATCCTGTTTCGACCTGTTTCACGCAGGTCACATCCTTATGCTGAAGGAAGCAAAGGAAAACTGCGACTATCTTATCGTAGGTTTGCAAACAGATCCTACCATTGATCGTCCTCAAAAGAACAAACCCGTTCAATCCATCTTCGAACGGTTCACGCAGTTGCAGGCCTGTAAGTATATTGATGAAATCGTCATCTATTCCACAGAGAAGGATCTTCTCGACTTACTCCAATCCTATCCCATCGGTATTCGTTTCGTGGGAGAAGAATACAAGGACAAGGAATTCACAGGTAAGAACCTAGGCATTCCTATTCACTACAATACCCGCCGACACTCATTCAGCACCACCGAACTACGCAGTAGGGTCGTTATGGCAGAGGTTGATAGATTGGAAAAAGAAGAGAAGATGAAGCGGGAAATTGTTTTTCAACCTTCAATAACTGTTGTTGGTGGAACGGGAGGTGTAATGAAATCCAACACCAGTTTTAGTGTCGGAACACTCCCTGCTCCACTAACCATAGGTGGAGCCCACCAAGGACAAGCACCCTTCTCCTTCGGACAAAATCAACAAGATCGTTCACCTGATTATGAGGACGAATGAAAATTGCCCTAATCACCGATATTCACTTCGGTGCGAGGAATGATTCTGTAATCTTTCTGGATCATTACGATAACTTTTTCAAGAATACATTCTTTCCTAAGCTGGAAGAGGAAGGTATTGACACTATCATCATTCTCGGTGATACCTTTGATCGCCGTAAGTACGTGAACTTTCACACACTACAGAGAGCCAAGGAAATATTCTTTGATAAGTTGGTAGAACGAGGAATCAAGGCGTATGTACTCGTAGGAAATCACGATACATATTTCAAGAATACTAATGAGGTCAACTCTGTTTCACTCCTTCTAGGTGAGTATCCTAATCTAGAAATAATTCCCGAACCAACAACCATCAATATTCAAGGAACCGACTTTTGTATGATTCCTTGGATATGTTCTGGAAACTACGAAAGATTCCAAGCCGAACTAAAGAACACCAAAGCCGAGATTTGCTGTGGTCACCTTGAGATTGCCGGCTTCGCCATGTATAAGGGCGCTGTCTTGGATGACGGTCTTCCACGAGAGACATTCGCTAAATTCGACCTGACTTTCTCAGGTCATTATCACTATAGATCATCCGATGGTTCCATGTTTTATCTGGGTAATCCGTTCCAACTCACCTGGCAGGATTTCGGTGACCAAAGAGGATTCCACCTATTCGACCTTTCAACCCGCAACTTAGAATTTATTCCTAATACTACCGACATGTTTATTCGTTTGACATATGACGATAAAGAGTCCACCGTCAATGAAATTGTGGGACATGATATGTCTTCCTATACAGGTAAATATATCAAGGTAGTAGTTCTTAATAAAACCAATCCATACCTCTTCGATATGTTCATGAATAATCTATATCAAACCAATCCATCCGATGTTACAGTAGTGGAAGATTTCACCGAATTGACAGAAGGCGTAGAAGATGCTATGGTGGATCAGGCACAAGATACGATAACAACACTGAATACCTATATCGATAGTATTAAGGACACCAACATTGATACTAATCGTTTGAAAAGTATCGTGAAAGAACTTTACGTGGAAGCACTCAATCAAGAACAAGCATGATAATATTCAAAAAGATCCGCTGGAAAAATCTGCTATCTACAGGCAATGTATTCACAGAAATTGACCTGGCAAAATCTTCCAACACGCTTATTGTAGGAACGAATGGTTCCGGTAAGTCAACCATCCTCGATGCGTTGACCTTTGCTCTATTCGGTAAGCCATTCCGAAAGATCAACAAGCCACAATTACCAAACTCCATCAACAATAGTGAGTGTCTGGTTGAAATTGAGTTTACCATCGGCAAAAAGAACTATAAGGTAATTCGTGGTATCAAGCCGAATGTCTTTGAAATTCATGTAGATGGAGTTCTACTCAACCAAGACGCCTCTTCCCGAGACTACCAGGAAGTTTTGGAAAACAGTATTCTCAAACTGAACTTCAAGTCATTTACCCAAATCGTAATCTTGGGTTCCGCATCATTTACACCGTTTATGCAGTTGTCTGCCGCTGATAGACGTGCTATTATCGAGGATCTGCTGGATATTCAGATATTTTCGTCCATGAATACCTTGGTCAAGCAAAAGTTGGTTTTGCTGAAGGATGAAATTACCAAGAACAAGTATTCGATGGACCTGATTGCCGAAAAGATCAAGATGCAGCGGCAGAACATCGAGGACATGAAGAAACACAACGACGCTGAGATTGAAAAGAAGAAGCAGGAAATTACAGAGTCGGAAACACAAATTTCCAAGTTGCAGTCTGATATCGACCTGATACAAAAACATGTCGATTCTCTCATGTCTAGTATCTCCGATAAGCCTGTATTGGAAGGCAAGCACAAAAAGCTGATTCAGTTGGACACCAAGATCGAAGGTAATATCACAAAGATCAAGAAGGATATCGATTTCTATAATGGTAACGATAACTGTCCCACATGCAAACAGGAAATTGATTCTGCTTTCAAGGAAACAACAATACTGGATCGCAGCCGTAAGTTGTCCGAACAACAGACAGGACTCAATGAAGTCAACAAGGAAATCGATAAAGTAAACACAAGACTCAATGCGATCAAAGCGGTGCTTCAGGATATCACGAACCATAATTCTGAACTTGTCAAGAAGAACACTTCGATTACAGCAATCAACAACTATGTCGCAAAACTGAACAAGGAAATCTCCGAACTTTCCAAAAAGAAGGAGGGTGTGGAGCAGGAAAATGTCAAGTTGACTGAGTTGAAGGAAGAATTGAAGAAGGTCATTGCTAGACAAGAAGAGTTGTCCATTGAAAAGCAGTATTATGAATATTCTTCGAATCTGCTGAAAGATACAGGCATCAAGACCAAGATCATCAAGCAGTATCTTCCTATCATGAACAAGTTGATAAACAAGTATCTTCAGTCCATGGACTCGTATATCAACTTCAACCTGAACGAGAATTTCGAAGAAACGATCAAGTCTAGATTCAGGGACGATTTTAGTTATCATAACTTCTCTGAAGGTGAGAAGATGCGTATTGACTTGGCAATATTGTTTACATGGAGACAGGTTGCCAAGTTGAAGAATTCCACGAATACCAATCTGTTGATACTAGACGAGGTTTTCGATGGAAGTCTTGATACGATGGGAACCGAAGAGTTCCTGAAGCTGATGTATGAAATGAGTTCTGATACGAACGTGTTTGTTATCTCACATAAGGGAGACCAGTTGTTTGATAAGTTCGAATCGGTTATCAAGTTTGTCAAGAAGGGCAATTTCAGTCAAATTGAAGGAAAATAACATGAGTGACGTGATTACATTCAATACCGAAGACACATTGAAACAGGTGGAAGTGAAGGAGATTGCTACGTTCAATTTAGTAGCTCCTAATGATCCTATCCTTTATGAACCTGTGGTTCCTTTCGACTTCGCCAATCCCATTATGAACCCCAACGAGTTGGCTTCCACTCTCGTAGAGACATGTAAGAAACTTAATGGTGTTGGTCTTGCTGCCAACCAGTGCGGAATCAAGACAGCAGTTTTCGTTATGGGTTTAGACAATGAATATGTGGCATTCTTCAATCCACGTATTCTTGGGGGAGATAATGGTTCCATTATCCAGAAAGAAGGCTGCCTTTCGTTCCCAGGACTCGAAGTTTCCGTGTGTCGTCCATTCATGGTATCTGTTGAATATTTCGATTTCACAGGCGAACGCCATGAACAGACTTTCACAGGCTTCACCGCACGTCAGTTTTGCCATGAGTTCGACCATCTGAATGGAACGACGATGTTGGATCGTGCCAAGCCGCTCGCCCGTAAGATGGCTCTTGATAGGTGGAACAAGAAGCGTAAGGCTCACATCAAGGCACAAAAACTCATGATGGAACAATTCTCGAAACTCAAGGCATAATAATGGCTACCCCTATCGAATTCGTAGACAAGCAATGGGAAGAATGGGAGGAAAAGAATCCTCCCGAGGCCCGAACACACTACGATACCGAAGAGGTCAAGAAAATCCTCATTGAGGACTTGACCTATGCCTCCAAGATGGATGTGCGAGAATATACACTCTATCAAAAGTGGCTTGAAGTGAAGGAACGATATCCTACCACGATGGTCGAAACACTTTGGGGTGAAGAGGAACAGATGGAGTTTCCTGAGCAGGAAGAATTGCTCAAGAAGGTCCGTGCAAACTTCTGGTCACCGAAACATCCGGACGATTATGAAAAGTTGCAACCAACCCTTGTTCTCCATAACGGAGAACTTGCGGAGACTTGGAATGCCGTTCGTACATTCTCATCAACCATGAAGAATAACTCCAACATCGGTAGAAACCTGTTCTATATGGTCGAGGACAAAGTAACCCACAAATATCTCGGTGTGATTTGTATTTCTTCAGACTTCTTGGACCTTACACCACGCGACAATGCCATTGGGTGGCCTAGAGAAGTCAAGACACAACAGGGTATGATAAATCACACCGCCATCGGTTCCACCATCGTTCCGTTGCAACCACTGGGATTCAATTACATGGGAGGCAAGCTACTTGCCCTTCTTTGTCTTGCTGATACTGTCCAGAATGACTGGAAGAGACAGTATGGTGATGTTTTGGTTGGTGTCACCACAACCTCCTTGTATGGAAACACCAAGTCGGGAGGTCTGTCCCAGTATGATGGACTCGATCACTGGAACAAGATGGGTTTCTCTGCGGGCTCCGTAGCATTCGAACCAAGGCGCTCCACCGCCAATATGGTGTATGGTTGGATCAAGGAGAACTATCCGCGCAAGTATTTCGAGTGGTGGGAAGCCAAGAACCTTGCTGGCCTACCATACAAGCGTGACCACAAGAATCGATCACTCAATTTCGCATATTCCAAGTTGAGCATTCCTAAGAACATCACCCGCACCGCCCACCAACGTGGAATTTATTTTTCGCCGCTGTACAATAATACCAATGAGTTTCTGAGGAAGGAAATCAAGGAAGATAGCCTTGTCAAGTCCTTCGATACCTCCGAGGAAACACTGAGCAATATTTGGAAGACCAAATTTGCCAAGGGTAGAATCAAGCAGTTGGTAAAGCAGAATAAGGTTTCCTCCGAATCCTTGTTCTATTCCGATCTTATCTTTCTTTCCTGGGAGGAAACGAAAGCTAAGTACCTGCCGCAGATTGGCAGATAACCACTTATACCTCTAAATTATTTGACATGAGAGATAAGTAATGTTATGATGTGAACACTCGCAATGAGTATTTTTTCAACCTTATCATTTTTCGTTAGGAGTTTTACAATGAGCAAACTTTCCGCCAAGACCCGTATCCTCAACTTCCTGAAGAAGGACGGCCCATACAACACACTGACAGTTGCCCAAGCACAATCGCGCTTTGGTGTTCAGAACGTTGCTGCCCGTATTGAGGAACTTCGCAATGAAGGTCATGTGATTTACACGAATCGCAAGACGACCGCTGATGGCCGTACCATCAACGTGTATCGCATGGGTACGCCTAGCCGCAAGCTGGTGCAATCGGCCCTTGCTGCTGGCTTCACGTTCCGCGACGCCCGCTAATCGTTATCGGCAAGATGGAAAAAGCCAGGATCCGTCCTGGCTTTTTTTTCGATATGTCAACATATAAGATATGTACTAGGTGTAAGGAAAATAAAACTTCCGATTCGTTTTATAAGAACCATAGGTATACTGATGGTTTGAATTATATGTGTAAGCAATGTTGTGTCGCAGACACACAAAAGAGAATGAAAACCGAAACATATAAAAAATCCTTTGTGCAAAGAAGGAAAGAAAGATATTATAAGCGAAAATCTTTCATGAATAAAAAGAAGGAACAAGGTTGTTGTTTGTGCGGAGAAAAAACCATATGTACGTTAGATTTTCATCACACAGATCCTTCTAAAAAAGAATATGAGATATCTCAGTTGATAAAATGGAACTTCAAAATAGATCGTTTGATTGGTGAATTAGATAGATGTGTGGTTGTGTGTTCAAATTGTCATAGAAAAATTCATGCCGGCATAGTAGATGTACCTAAGGGAGAGACACATGGAAATCAGTATCAAAGTAGATGAATTGAAGAAGAAAAGATTGTTCGTGGCCACTCCGATGTATGGTGGACAAAACCACGGTCTTTACATGAAGGCCTGCCTTGACTTGCAAGGCATGTGTATGCAGTATGGAATTCAAATCAAGTTTTCCTTCCTGTTCAACGAATCTCTCATTACGAGAGCCAGAAATTACCTAGTGGATGAGTTCCTGAATCGCAGCGATTATACTCATCTACTCTTCATCGACTCGGACGTGAACTTCGATCCGAAGGACGTTATTGCCCTACTTGCACTCGATAAGGACGTTATTGGTGGTCCCTATCCCAAGAAAGCCATCAAGTGGAGAAACATCAAGAAGGCAATGACAAAGAATCCAGCCGTCACTGAAGAAGAATTGTCCAAACTCACCGGAGATTTCGTGTTCAATCCTGTAAAGGGAACACAGCAATTCACCGTGACCGAGCCTTTGGAAGTCCTTGAAATTGGCACCGGCTTCATGATGGTCAAGAGGGAAGTTTTCGGCAAGTTTGCTGAAGCGTATCCTGAACTGAAGTATCGTCCAGATCACGTTGGGCAAGCCAACTTTGACGGCTCTAGATATATCCACGCATACTTTGACACCGTTATCGATAAGCAGTCGGAACGATATCTGTCTGAGGACTACATGTTCTGTCAATGGTGGCGGCGAATTGGTGGAAAGATTTACCTTTGCCCATGGATGAGGACCACGCACATTGGAACTTACCATTTTGTGGGAGATATGCCGGCTATCGCTAATCACGTTGGAGAAATGTAGTATCTATGTATTATAGACAAGAATACATGGAAGAATATCGCAGAAATCATTCCAAAGAATATGTTGTCTATATGATAGTTAGTAGATGCAAGAAAAAAGGAATGGAGTGCGATAAAGATTATCTTCTGTCTTTGGAATGTCCGAAGGTGTGTCCTATATTGGGCACACCTATTTCCTTTCAGAGAGGAGTGGGAACTAGGAAGTCCGCTAATACAGCATCCTATGACCGAATAGACAATGCGAAGGGTTATATCAAAGGCAATGTGAAAATTATTTCACGAAAAGCCAACTCAATGAAATGTGATTTGACATTGGATCAAAGTAGGAATTTGCTCCAATACATGGAAGGAAAACTGTAATGCACGCCACTGCAATGCGAAACGGAGATTTCTTTTTCCGTGTATATGCTGACCACCTAAACCCAGGAACAATTGTCGAGATTGGTTCACAGGACGTAAACGGTTCTCTACGAAACGTTGCCGCTCGCCAACACCGATACATCGGACTTGACTTTGTTCCTGGTAACGGAGTGGATATGGTCATCACCGACCCATATTCATATCCACTTGAATCCGATTCTGCTGATTTGATCGTAACCTCTTCCTGTTTCGAACACTCGGAGTTTTTCTGGCTGACCCTACTCGAAGCCATGAGAATTCTGAAGCCAACTGGTGTAATGTATATCAATGCACCAAGTAACGGTGGATTCCACCGATATCCTGTTGATTGCTGGAGATTCTATCCTGATGCAGGATATGCCATGGCGAATTGGTGTAAACGTTCTGGTATGCCTAATGTTGGTATGCTCGAATCGTTTACTTCACACCAAGCACAGAATGTAGACCTGTGGAATCGTTGGAACGATTTCAACGCCGTACTAATCAAGGACGTGAATTATCTCGGTCTATATCCACGCAGAATCCATCAGCACCGAACAGACTTTGATAATCTCCGTGTATATGGCTCTGATGCCATTCACAACAAACAAGATTTCCCGCAAGATTTGAGGAGATAAACATGATGTTTGTAGGACTTGTAGGATTCATCGGTTCAGGTAAAGGAACCGCTGGTGATATGCTCACCAAAATCGGATTCACCAAACAGAGTTTCGCAGGTCCTCTCAAGGACGCCGCTTCGGTTATCTTTGGTTGGGATCGAAATATGTTGGAAGGTGATACTAAGGAATCCAGAGAATGGCGAGAACAACCAGACGAATTCTGGTCCAAGGTTATGGGTCGACCATTTACACCTAGAGAAGCCTTGCAGAAACTCGGAACTGAAGCAGGTCGCAATGTGTTTCATAATGACATTTGGATTGAATCGTTGCAACGCCGTATTACAGGAAACACCGTAATCACCGATGTTCGTTTTCAAAACGAAATGGATTTCATCCGTCGTAATTCCGGAGTCTTGATTCACATTCAACGCGGTGAACTACCCGACTGGTATCACACTGCCAAGGATGCCAATAACGGCGATGTGAAGGCACTTCAGGAAATGAAGATGTATGGTATACATGAATCTGAATGGAAGTGGATTGGCGGTCAAATCGATTATACCATTGTCAATGATGGTTCCGTAGATGATCTGAAAAAACATCTTGCCCAAGTATTGACACACAGATATGGATCAGATATAATTGAGCAACTTTTTGTGAATGGAGAATAGCATGAAACTTTCAAGTGAAACACTCAACGTATTGAAGAACTTTTCTTCGATCAATTCTGGACTTTTCTTCCGTGAAGGAAGCAAGTTGTCCACAATCTCTCAGAACAAGACCGTGTTGGCCCAGGCCACCGTTACCGAATCTTTTCCTACAGATTTTGGTATTTATGATTTGAACGAATTCTTGTCTGTACTTTCACTGAACAAGGATCCAGAACTCTCATTCGACGGAGTGAACGTTCGCATCACCTCCCAAGACGGCGAGAGCAGGATCGATTATCGTTGCACCGAGAGGACGATGATTGTTACGCCTCCAGAAAAAAATATAAATTTTCCTTCCGTTCATATTTCGTTTGTTTTGAGTGAAGCAAAACTAAATAGTCTTATGAAGCAAGCCAACGTGTTGACTTCGCCTAACGTCGCCGTCGAAGGTGTTGATGGTAAACTATTGCTAGTTACCTATGACAGTGCCAATGACTCGGCTACTAAGGGTAGTATCAACGTTGGTGAAACAGACAAGACCTTCCGCTTTGTGTTCAAGACCGACAATCTGAAAATGATTCCCGGTTCGTATGATGTTGAGATTTCTCCGAATGGAATTTCTCACTTCAAGAACAAGAATGTTGCCGTTGAATATTGGATTACAACCGAAAAGATTGGCAACAAAGTTTGAAAGATTGGGTTTGATATATAATAGTGGAAGGTTTCTATGCAAGTAGAAATTAAGAAATTAGATCCTCGGGCCGTTGTTCCTCAATACGGGACGGATTATTCCGTCGGGCTGGACCTAGTAGCCTGTATTGATGAAGATGTTCGTATGCGACCGGGGGATCCTGCTGTTTTAATACCAACAGGACTCGCAATATACATAAAAGAACCCGGTGTTATGGGACTCATACTGCCACGTTCAGGAAACGGACATAAGCGAGGTTTGGTACTAGGGAATACAGCAGGCGTGATAGATCCTGATTATCAGGGTCCTCTTATGGTGTCGGCTTGGAATCGTAATACTCTTCCTGAATCCATCATGTTTCAGTCGTGGATGGATACAACGAAAGATATTATCATCAAGCCAGGTGAGAGAATTGCGCAAATGATTTTCGTGCCCATTATTAAAGCACAGTTCAATCTCGTAGATGAGTTTACGAATAATACGGACCGTGGCCAAGGAGGTTTTGGATCCACTGGGCAATAATGGAGTTTTGTTATGACAACGATTGTCAATGATACGAAATTGGATTTTTCTGATGTATTGTTTGTCCCTCAAAGAACACCTTGGGCTAGTAACGGAAGTAGACAAGGTGTTGTGCTAGAAAGAACGTTTAGATTCAAACACAGTAAGCACCAGATAACCGCAGTACCAATCATCGCCGCAAACATGGACACTGTAGGCACCCTACAGATGGCGAGTACGTTATCAAAGTTCAAAATGCTTACGGCGTTACACAAATTTCACACTGTCAAATCCCTCCAAGAATACTATTCTGATGAGTGTTCTGGTGAAGCCAGGAGTGGTTTTGCTTTTTATTCCATGGGAATTTCTGATGACGATTTTGTGAAGTTCAGTGCAATGAATTTCGGTTCTTGGTTTGGAGAAAAACCAATCCTTATATGCATTGATGTGGCAAATGGTTACACAGAACAATTCTTTTCGCGTATTCGCCGTGTTCGTGAACAACTAGGTGAATATGCCATCATCATGGCAGGAAACGTGGTGACACCTGAAGTCACCATCGAGGCAATCAGAGCCGGCGCCGATATCGTCAAGGTCGGCATAGGCTCTGGATCTGTATGTACTACACGCAAAGTCGCAGGGGTTGGATATCCCCAATTTTCAGCCGTTCTCGAATGTGCCAATGCTGCACATAGCCAAGGCGGTCATATATGCTCTGACGGAGGTGTGGTTCATATCGCAGATATTGCCAAGGCATTCGGTGCCGGAGCCGATTTCGTCATGTGCGGCAGCATGTTCGCTGGACATGACGAGTGTGGTGGAGAAATCATCCACGACCAGGACTGGCCACACATGAAGTTTCGCGGTATGTCCTCGCGCGAGGCCATGGAAGATCATTATGGCGGTAAAGCAAATTATCGGGCATCCGAAGGAAAAGAGGTTCTTGTTTCCTACAGGGGTCCTGTATCCAATACAGCAGAAGAAATGTTAGGCGGACTTCGTAGCACCTGTACATATATTGGTGCGCGTAAATTGAAGGATATTCCTAAGTGCGCCGTATTCTGCAAAGTAAACAACACACACAATAAAGTCTATGGAGAATAATAACAATGAACGACTACCAACGCTACATAGCGGCGAGTAGATACGCCCGCTTTTTGCCAGAACTAAATCGAAGAGAGACATGGGAAGAAACAGTATCGAGATATTGTGATTTTTGGTTTGAGAAGGACAAGCAGTTTCCAAAGAAAGAGATTTACGAACATATACACGAACTAGAGGTCATGCCATCAATGCGTGCCCTCATGACCGCCGGCAAAGCCCTGGATCGTGACCATGCCGCAGGATACAATTGCGCATACATCGCCGTGGATGATCCACGCGCATTTGATGAAACCATGTATCTTTTGATGTGTGGTTGTGGAGTAGGATTCTCCGTGGAACGTCAAGCTGTTTCCAAGTTGCCTTTGGTATCCGAAGATTTCTATGATACAGATACCGTCATCAAGGTTGCTGACTCTAAGGTGGGTTGGGCAGCCGCCTATCGCCAACTGGTAGCAATGCTGTATTCAGGACAGATTCCTAAGTGGGATTTATCCTCGCTGCGACCTGCCGGCGCACCACTCAAGACCTTCGGAGGTCGATCATCAGGTCCGGCTCCTCTTGATGACCTCATGAAGCATACGGTCCGAATCTTCAGGAACGCAGCAGGACGCCGCCTTCAGTCCATCGAGTGCCACGACCTGATGAATCACATTGCTTCAGCCATCGTGGTCGGAGGTGTACGTAGGTCTGCTCAGATCAGTCTTTCGAATCTCTCTGATGACCGTATGCGCAATGCCAAGATGGGTCAGTGGTGGATTGACAATCCTCAGCGCGCCTTGTCGAATAATTCGGTAGCATACACTGAGAAGCCAGAAATTGGTTTGTTCATGGAAGAATGGATTTCACTATACAACTCCAAGTCTGGCGAACGAGGCATCTTCAATCGCCAAGGAGCCCTGAAGAAGATCAAGAAGGGTGGTCGCCGGGACGCCAAGAAAGCCGAAGAACAATTCTTGGGTGCCAATCCGTGTTGTGAGATTTTCCTTCGTTCATCAGGATTCTGCAATCTCACTGAAGTTGTTATTCGTCCCAGCGATAAGTTGGAAGACCTTCTCAAGAAGGTTGAACTTGCCACGATCATGGGCACATTCCAATCCAGTCTCACTGATTTCCGTTATCTACGAAATGTCTGGAAGAGGAATGCAGAGGAAGAAAGACTTCTCGGTGTATCACTTACAGGAATCATGGATCATCCTGTATTGAACAAGACCAACGACAAGACGGCAGAATGGCTCACTAAGATGAAGGAACATGCCATCGAAGTGAATGAGATTTGGGCTAAGAAGATCGGCATCAATCCTTCGGTCGCCATCACCACAGTCAAGCCATCAGGAACAGTATCGCAGTTAGTGGACTCAGCATCAGGAATTCACCCACGATATTCCCGTTATTACATCCGCACCGTTCGTTCCGATAAGAGTGATCCTATCGGAAAGTTCCTCAAGGAACAAGGAGTGTATTGTGAGGATGATGTGATGAAGCCTGAGAAAACTTGGGTATTCCATTTCCCACATATGTCGCCTGAGAAAGCCGTCACAGTCCCAGAAGTCTCAGCAGTACAGCAATTGGAACATTATTTGTTGTATTATCGGCATTGGGCTGAACACACAGTCTCTATCACCGTCTATGTCAAGGAGTCCGAATGGATGGAGGTAGGTGCCTGGGTGTATAAGCACTTTGATGAGGTAGGAGGTATCTCTTTCCTTCCTTACACCGACAGTATCTACCAACAAGCACCATATCAACCTATCACTAAGGAAGAATATGATAAGTGGTTGGCTAGAACACCTAAGGTAGATTGGAGCAAGTTCAATGTGAACGAACACCAAGATAATACCACCGGAACACAGACACTCGCCTGCCAAGGCGGAGTATGCGAACTTATTTAGTTCACAATGAAAAAGTCCTCCTGTATAAATATATGTGAAATGTATAATACAGGAGGACATTATGCCCCGAGGAAAAATTCCCAACGACCTTACTAATTTAGTTTTCGGTAAATTGATTGCCAGAAAATTGGTTTCCTTTTCCCGAAACGGCCACGCTAAATGGTTGTGTGAATGTGTATGTGGTAACGAAAAGATAATATTCGGAACACACCTGACGCAAGGAAATACCACCCATTGTGGATGCATAAAAAGACCTATACCCAGAAATTGGACCGGATTTGGTGAAATAAGTGGTTCATATTGGAGTTCTTGCCAAAGAGGCTCGAAAGGTAATAAGAGGCGCCGTGCTATTGACTTCTCTATCACAATAGAGTATGCTTGGAATCTGTTCTTACAACAAGAACGAAAATGTAAATTGAGCGGTATTGAATTGAAGTTTGATGGAGTTAGCAGTAAACAAACCGCATCATTGGATAGAATTGATTCTTCAAGGGGTTATGTTGAAGGAAATGTACAATGGTTACACAAAGATGTAAACAGGATGAAGAATGCTTTTGATGAAAAATATTTCGTGGAGTTATGTAATAGAATATCATCTACGAATTGATTAGTACCTTATGCCCGATCAGCATAAGTGTGGGCGGGATTTTCCCGGTCCGCGACCCACAACCCTTATATTATGGAGGTATTATGAGTGACAATGAACAACTTCTCTGGGTTGAGAAGTATCGTCCTACCCGTGTATCCGAT
>Ga0209698_10001940_pt1 | contig 23745 bp, 10 predicted proteins | sample LitLauG_LLR_2012_FD_187203 | JGI IMG/M metagenome (GOLD analysis project Ga0209698, IMG submission 187203) | Freshwater sediment microbial communities from Pennsylvania, USA - Little Laurel Run_MetaG_LLR_2012 (SPAdes) (version 2) | ecosystem: Environmental > Aquatic > Freshwater > Creek >... | reverse complement strand
GCGTCAGCGCGGCGTTGCCGTTGACGAAGAAGATCGGCTTGGCGTTGGAACCGGTGCCGATGGTCGCGAAGTTATCGACCGAGGTCGTGCCGAAAGCGGCGTCGTACACCTTTTCCGGGATCAGCGGTGCGGGCTGCGTCGCGGCATAGGCCACCGGCAGCGCGGTCTGCAGCGCGGCGAGGTTCAGCGGCCCGCCGGTGCCGGAGGTATTGCTCGCGTTGACCTTGATCTGCAGCACGGTGCGCGTGTTCGGGGCATAGCCCGCCATCGTGTTGTAGGTGCCGCCACCGGGGGTCTGGTCGCCGTCGCCGGTGTACATGTCAAGGCGCGGGTCGAAGCCGGGCAGGGGCGCGGGGGCGTCGTTGTACAGGATGAGGGTCTGGCCGGCGTAGTTGGTGAAGTCCACGAACACGTCGGCGCGCTCGGCCCCCATGATCAGCACGTCGTGGTCGAGCACGTTGAAGACCGTGATGCTGCGCACGTTCTGCTCATAGACCAGCGGCTGCGACTTCCATACCGCCACCGCGGGCAGCAGGCCGGCTTCGTTGCCGATCTGCACGATGTCCGGGCCGGCAGTGCTCGGGTCGGGCACGCCGCCGGCGCGACCGTCGGTCGGCCATGTGGCGGGGAAGCCCGGGGTCGAGCTGGCCGGCACCATGCGCACCTCGGTGCACGCCACGGCCGGCAAGCCGCCGGGGATGGTGGGCGGCAGCGCGGGCGTCGGATTGTTCTTGTCGCAGACCACGCCGTTGGCGTCGACCGCCTGGTACAGGCCCAGGTTGAAGGAGCGATCGTTGGCCACGGCGAGGATGCGGAACCGATAGGTCTTCGGGTCGACCGTCAGCACCGGAAAGGCCTGCCCGTTGATGATAGGCGTGTGCATGAAGGCTTCGGGCGTCGTCGTGACGTCGCCGTACATGCCGGTGGGCAGCGAATACTGCGCCGGGAACACCGGCCAGAACCACGGACCCCAGTCCCAGCGTCCGACCGGATTGGTGCCGTCGATCGAGTTCGGGTCCTGGTTGGTTTCGTACACGTGCGGGAAATACAAATCGCCCGGCTGGCCCCAATGGCTGAGGTCCCAGCGGGTGTCCTGCGAGGCCGGCGTGACATTGTCGGAGGCAACGGCAACCGCGCTCGCTGCGGTGGTCACTGCGCCGGTCGGAACGGGTGCGGCCGGGCCGATGTTCTTGGGCACGAATCCCTTGTCCTGGATCACCAGCGGGATGCCGACGGCATCGAGCAGGCCGGTCGGCAGGCCGGCGGCCGCGCCGGTTCCCACTTGATTGAGCGGTTCGCCGATGGTGCTTGACGCGAGGCCCAGTTCGGTGGGGTCGACCACGATATAGCCGGCCGCCTCGCCCAGGTAGGCGTTGGGGCGGGTGAGGCCCGAAGCGTGGTCGTGGTACATCATCAGCCGACCCGTAAGCACCTGATTCGGGAAGAAGAGGTTGTACGAGCCGGCGCCGGGGTCGGGCATGTCGGCCACCGATTGACCGGTGGTGGACTCGCCGCGGCCCATGCCGTACGGGTGGCGCGCATCGACACCCAGGGAGTAGGCGATGTCGCCGGCCGGCGCGAACCACTGGTGCGGCGTGCCGTCATTGCTCCAGGGCGTGTCTCCGCCGTGCCAGTGGACCGACGCGCGGTTCTGGCCCATCTTGACCGGAACCGGGTTGCCGGATGCGTCGAGGATGGGGGCGCCGGCGGAGTTGACCGCGTACACCTGCTGGCCGGCGGCGTTAAGCACCACGCCACCGCCGGGTATGGTCTCGTCCACCGGCAGCGGCAGCTCGCCGCCAGTGCCGTTCCACGAGCCCACCGACTTGCCGGTGGCGTCCGTGTAAGGCAGGTAGTTGGTGTACTTGATGCGCACGGGCGTGCCGTGCAGGGCGATGATGGTCGGGCCCAGGTAGTGCGGCTTGTGCACAAAATAGACCTGGTTGCCATTGGCATCGAGGATGGGCGAGCCGTCCGGATAGGTGCCGGCGATGTGTTCGCTGCCCACCACGCCGGTGATGTCCTTGAGCGCGCCGGCGACGATCGCCGCGGTTTCGATCTGCACATAGCCGCGCAGCCGGGTGGCCTTGGGCAGGTCGGGGTGCATCTGCTGCGTGTACTCGACGATCGCGATCTCGTAGTAGTCGTCCTTGGTCTGCACGCCGTTGAACGGATTGAGCCAGTTGTGCTGCGCCAGCGCGATTGGAATCCCGACCTGCAGGTCGGTCTGCGACGCGAGCGCTTCCAGGCCGTTGTAGACGCCGCCCATCGGATTGACGAACTTGCGCATTGCCGCGCCGGTGTCGACCGTGACGGGCTGCGTGGTGACCGCGGTTACCGTCGTGCCCACCGGGAAGCCGCCGCCGTTGACCAGCGCTCCGACCACCGGGACGAAGCTGCTCGTGGCGACCACGGTCGAGGTGGTGGCGCCGATGGTCGCGCCGGCCGCCAGGGTTGTGCCCGGATTCGGGACGATCCAGAGGCTCTGGGCCGCGGCGCTGGGCGTCGCGCTGGCGGTCGTGGTGGTAAAGCTCGTCGCGCTGGTGATCGCGACGATCTTGGTGCCGGTTGGGAAGCCCCCGCCGAATACCGTGTCGCCGGTTACCAGCGTGGCCGTGCTGGGGACCGTGACGATCAGGCCGGTTGCGTCCAGCGCCGCGCCGGTCACGACGATGGGCGGCAGCATGCTCAGTGTCACCGAGGTCACCGCACCGCTGGCCAGGTTGGAGGGCGCCGAGGTGGTGAAGGTCGTCGGAAAGTAGGTGTGCGTCGCCGGATTGAACGCCGGATGCACGCCCGAGGGGCTGTCGGCGAAGTAGGTCGGCACGTTGATCACGTTGCCATTGATGTCGGTGTTGACACCGAAGCCGGAATTGGCAAGGGCCAGTTGCGGCAGCTGCACCGTCACGGCCAGCGTCGCGGCGAGGACGCCAATGCTGGATATGGCGTTGCGCTTAAATCCACTTGAAAGCTTGTTCATCAAAACTTCCTCGGAGTCACGTCGTGTTGTCTTGTTGTTTCCGCCTTGCTGCGGTTGCCCGCGCCAGGCTGACGAATCTGTGAGTGCAAAGGGCCCTGGACCCGCCAGCGACGGGACATCACGCCGTTTTGTTATCCCGCCAATCCGGTACGGCGTGGATTGTCATTGCCGGGACGATCGGCGTATGTGGGTAGATACCCGCGCGCGGTCGGGTGGGTAAACACCTAAAGTCTTTTACTTAGTCTTGCGTAATGAGAAGGTGAATTTGTACCGAGGAGAATGCGAATCGTTCTTGAAGCATCGCTCTCGCCGATAGTCATTTTCATTCTTAATATCGACGAAGGCCGACAGCGAATTGCTCCGGGTCGACGCAAATGCTTAGCGCGTGCCAAGGCGTACGGCGACGGATTCGGCGCGCGCAGCCGCACTTTCTTAGGTGAGAGAAAGTTTCTCAGTGAATTTCTCTGCTGAGATTATTATTCTTAGCGCACCCGAAGCTTCCTGGGGCTGGTGCCCCACCGAGCGCGATTCTTACCGGACGCAAATGGCGATGCAGGCTCGCGCAATCTGCAGCATGGCGGATGAGAATGCGGATCGTTCGTGACGCAGCGACGCGATGCAGGCCTGGCGTGTGTCGACGATGGCGGCGAGGCGGCCGCCTTGCGCGGCGCACCGGCGCGGATGCGTCGACATACGCATCCGCGCCGGCACTTGCCGGCGAGCCGTTCAGTTCAAGCAGCTGCGTTGATGAAAAGTTCGTGGGCCGGCGCGCCACCGCGCGCGCAAGACCCGGCCCGTGCGGCTAGCGCTTGGCTTCGTCGCCGGCGTCGAGCCGCCACGCGCCGCCGATGCGCGTGCCGCGCTGGCCGATGGATTCGAGCAGCAGGCGACCGCCCGTGGCCTCGACGCGCTTGCGTATCGACTGCAGGCCCAGGTTCAAGCTGCCATCGCGGCGGGATGTGGCCATGCCCAGATCAAACCCTTCGCCATCATCCTCGATGACAAGGATGAGTTCGTTCATGGATGTGTGCAGCGACAGCCGCGCGCGCCGCGCCTTGGCATGGTTGATGACGTTGCTCAGCGCCTCCTGAACGATGCGGAAGATGTCGAGCTTGAGCGCGTGGGGCACCTGGCTTTCGGCCACGGCCAGATGGCATTCCACGTGCACGTCGCTGCATGCCTCCTCGACGCCGCGGCAGTACCACTCCAGCGTGGGCAGCAGGCCCAGGTCGTCGAGCAGCTTGGGCCGCAGGTCGGTGGAAATGCGCCGCAGCTCGGATATGACATCGCGCAGGCGCGCGGCCGCTTCGTTGAGGATCTTGCCCGACTCGGCCGCCGCCTCGGGGTTGAGCCGGCCCACGGCATCCTCGATCATGTATTTGACCATGATGACGATGGGCGACACCTCGTCGTGCAGCTCGAGGGCAACGCGCATGCGCTCGGCCTCCTGCGTGTGCAGCAGACCGTAGGCGACGCGCTTGAGGTCGGCCTCGGCATCCTGTGCGCCGCTGTTGCGGCGGACGCGGCGTTCCGACCACGCGACGACCGCGCCATCGTGTCCATCGGCGCCGGCCCGGGCGGTCATCTCGACCAGCGTACGCCGGCCGCTGCGGCCACGCAGCGCGAGTTCGAAGCTTTCCGTGGCACCGAAGCGCACACGGGCCGCGGCCACTTCGGCGGCAGCCTGCCAGCCTTCGATCGCCAGTTCCTTGAGCGAGCGGCCGCGCAGTTCCTGCGGCTCGAAGCCCAGCATGGCTGCGGCCGAAACGGTGGCTTCGCTGATGCGGCCCTGCGGATCAAGACGTATGGCGGCCGCGGAGCTGCCGGCAATTGGCGGCAGCGCCTGCATGGCCAACGAAGGATCAGGCGCGGAAGATTCGTTCGGGACCGTTTTCATCAAAATGCTCAACTGCTCCGGATGGTGCATACCTGCTGCCGGTGGCGACTACTGCGGCTGGCACCCATTGTTGCCGGCCCCGATTTTGCACTGAAATGGATCGGGAAGCAGATGCATTACGCGCATTACGCGAGCACGTCGCGCATTTGTGCGTGCATCCATCCACCGAAGGTCGTATTTTCACCAGACCGCTCGATTCCCCGTACGCGGGATTTCCCTACTTTCCATGCGGGGTTGCACCCTTTCTGCAAATGATGCGCGTTGCGCTTGCAGGTTCAGGTGCCGCGGCAGGCACCGGTGCGGCGTGGGCGGGTCCGGGTCAACGATCGGGGTCAAAGCACGGCGGTGCGCGCCCAGACGGGTGAGGGCTACTTCGCCGCACTGGCGCCGAGATATTCGCGGAGCAATTCGTCGGGCGTGGCAAAGCCATCGAGCCGGACCCATTGCTGGCCCGGTGCCGCGCGGAACAAGGTCACGGGGGTGTGGCCCATCTTGTCGCCCGTGAATACACCGAAGGCGCGCTGCGTCGCGATGCTGGCTTCGGCCGTTCCGGTATAGCAGCGCCATTGGGGGCCGGCACCGTACTTTTCGCGGAACTGGGCCAAGCGCCGGGGCGTGTCCTCCTCCGGATCGATCGAAACCGACACCAGGTGGACCTTGTCGCGATGGGGGCCGAGTTTCTCCTGCAAGGCGGCAAAAGTGGCGCTGGTCACGGGACAAATCGCCGTGCAGGTCGTGTAGATGAAGTCGATGTACACGGCCTGGCCGTCATTGAGTTCGGCAGCCAGGTCCACCGCCCGGCCATCGTCGCGCACGAGGCGCAGGTCGGGAATCCGGTAGTCCACAAGGGTGCGCTTGAGGGCGTCGGCCGGGACCACCCGGTGATGAGCCGCGTGGGCCTGCGCGTCGGCGCCGGCATCATTGGCGCCCGCGTTTGCGAGCACCGCCAGCGCCAGCAGTCCCAGAAAACCCGCGGGCACGTGCGTGCGCGCCAGGGCGAACCGGCCTTTCATGGCTTGGCGCCGGCGGCAGGTACGGGCGCCGTGGCTGCCGCCGGCAAGTCCGGTGTTAGGGCCGGAGCAGCGGGGGCCGGGACCGCTGCCGCTGCAGCGCCCGAAGAGGCCGGGGCGGGAGCCGCGGCGGGCGCAACCGGAACGGCGGCCGCAAGCGCATCCTTGGGGAGCGCGAAATGATCGTCGTCGATCGGCATGTTCACCACGGCCCGGTCGACCAGAATGCGGTTGCTGGTGCGGACGCCATCGACGGCGGTCTCAATCCGGTAGGGCAGCTTGATCGCGCCGGCCTTCTTCCAGTCGTAAAAATAGGTTTCCGAGGACCAGGGCCGGCCCTCGATGATGCGCTTGCCGTCGATCTTGACGTCCAGGTAGGTGTCGGCATCGATCCAGACGTGGCGCTCTTCCCCGCCCTTGAGTGCCAGCTTGAGCTTGTAGGTGCGGTGGCCCTCGACGATCTCCTGCCCGTCAAGGGTAACGGTCGTTCCCTTGGTTGCTGCGTCAATCAAGGGCCCCTCGGGATCGAGCTGTTCGGCCGCCGTCATCGCCTCGTCGGGCGCAAAAGGGCGGACCATCGGCCCCTTGGGGGTAGGCTGGATGGTCCAGCCCTGCTTGCCATCGAAGAGCTGCAGGGCCGTGAGGTCGCCCAGATTGATCTCCAGGCGCATCTTGTGTGGCCGCTTGAGCTCCAGCGTGAACGGCAAGGACTGGTCGAGCGAGCCATGCGCGGAGGTTGGGCCGCCATGGCGTGTCTTGGGTCCCTTCATCTGGCCGTGCTCGAGATGGCCCTTCTCTCCCAGGCTGTTGAGCGTGCGCCAGGCCTCGAGCCCGCCGCGCGCCTCGGCATTGCGCGCAACGATCTGCGCCGCGTCGGGCATTGCCGGGGCTTCCGGCGCGGGGGCGGTGGCCGCCATTGCCCAGCCGCCGGCAAACAAGCCAAGCGCGCCGGCAGCAGCCAGGCGCATCGCGGTGTGCAACCAGCCAGGGAAGCGGGATTTGATCGTCATGTCGTTCATTCCAGGTTTTGGCGAGCTTACGGCACTATCCAGTCGGTATCGGCGACAACGCGCACGCCGGGCGGGTGCCGGGGATCGGCGGTGGCCGGAACTGCCGAGGGCGCTGCGCTGGCGTCAAAGTGCACCACGTATCCGCCCTTGGACGCAAAGCGCTGGCCGGGGGCCAGCCCCAGCCGCGGGAAATAGGCATTGGCCAGGCGGCGGCTGACCATCATTTCCAGGCGTTCCAGCAGGTAATCGGGCACGAAGCTGTCGAGCACATGGCCCAGGGTTTCGGCGGTGATGATGCATGCCAGGTAGGTGTCGACCTGGACCCGCTCGGCGCTGATCGGAATGTGCTGCACGCGCAGCCAGCCGAAAGGAAAGTTCATCCGCGCAACGCGGCGCTCGGGCAGGTCGAGCGGATAGCTCATGTGTGCCAGCGGCCACCAGGCGGCCGGCAGCGGGGCAGCGTCCAGCCCACCCATGAGGCCGGAGAAAAGCACCGGAACCTCGGCCGGGGGCGCAGGCAGACGCTGCAGGTCGGGCGCGCGCAGCCACAGGGCCAAGGTGTCGCCGGGACGCACATCGGCCAGGGCCGCGGCCAGATCTTCCCTTCCCGCGGAGGCGGACAAGCGGCGCTCGATCAATAGCGTGCCGCCGGCGCGCAGGTCGGCGGCCATTTGCGCGGCGGCGGCGGCGCCTACATCATCGGCGCGAAACACCTGTACCAGGCGCCGGGGCTGGCGCTGCGGATCGGCCATCAGCCAGGCCGACAGCAGATCGGCCTCGAGCAGCACGCCGCGGGAGAAGTAGACCGGATAAAAATCCGTCTCCTGCACCACCGGCAGGTCGATGTTCGGGAACAGGCAGGGAACATGTGCCACTTCGCAGAAGCGGTGGATCGGCGCCCAGTTGCCTCGACCCAGGCCCGAGAGCACCGCGAAGACCGGCTGGTCGCGCTGCCGGTCTTCCAGTTGCCGCTGCCAGGTTTCGGCGGGGCCTTGCAGCTCCCAGACGTTGAGGCGCCATTGGCGCGTGACCCGGTACTTGATCTCGCGCGAGCTCTTGAGCGGGCGCGTCTCGGCAGCGATGACCTCGGCCTGCGTGGCAAAGAAGCGCTCGAGGATCGCCAGCATGGCGGCGCGCTCCACCGGATCGGCATCGGGCGTGATGATGGTGGCGAACTGCAGCGTGGTATCGGTGACCCCCGGCGGCGCGGTTGTGCCCAGCTGCTTGAGGTAGCCCACCAGGGCGGTCATGGCGGGCGCATCCAGCGTGTAGCGAGGCATGAGATCGCTCATCACCCGGCCGTCCGAGGCAATGCCGTCGCGCAGCGCGCGGGCCAGCGAAGCATCGTCATAGGGCTTGTGGCCCTGGTGGTAGCCCTCCACATGGGCCATGTCGAGGTCACTGGTGTTTTCCAGCGCCGAACGCAGCAGATACTTGCTGGTCACCGGGGGCACGACGTAGTGGCCCTCGACGTTGCCCAGGCCGCTGCGCCGGTGGCAATTGACGCAGGCCGCGGTGGCGCCCTCGACCTGCGTGTGATTCTCGCGCAGCGCCCGCAGCCTGGCGCCGCCGGGCAGCAAGCCCTCGCGGTAGATGCGCTCCCCAATGGCGAGCGTATCGTCATCCGTGCTGCCGGCGCGGGCCGGGAGCGCAAGCACCGCCGTGGCGAGCGCCAGGGCCACCAGGGCCATGGCCGGCCGTAGGGCGCGGATCCGCCCGCCGACCCGGTTGGTCCGACGGCGCATCACGCGGCCATGCATGGGCGGGTCCGAGCCGCGGCGCAGCCGGCCTGCCGGGCTCCAAAACCAGCCGAAAACCGGCGCTCCGAATTATGGATTGGGCTTGCCAAAGAGTGCGTCATCGATTTTCGGATTGAGGGTTGCCTTCTCGACGACGATCTTCTCATGGTCCGGCAGTCCGGCCGTGCGCGTATCCATCAAGAAGGGCAGCTTCACCCCATTGATGCTGCGATAGTCGCTAAGCGCCGTGTACTGCGGCACGTCGTGGCCATTGAGCCGGCGCACGCCATCGACCTGAACGTCAAGGAAGCTGGCGGCATCGATCCAGATATGGCGAACGTCGCCGCTCTTGAGCGTCAGCTTGAGACGATAGGCGGGGTTGCCATTGACGCGATCCGTTCCGTCCAGTTCGACCTTGGTCCCCTTGGCCGCGTAGTCGAACAGCGGACCGTCGATGTCCTGGAACTGCTGGGCCTTCTTCATTTCCTCGGCGGTAAACGGCAGCACGCCGCGGTGCAGGTAGGGCTGCAGCTTCCAGCCGTTCTTGCCGTCGTAGGTTTGTATCAGGGTCTCGTCCTTGAACTTCACCTCGACCCGCTGCTTGCCCGGGCGCTTCATGTACAGCGTGTACGGCAGGCTCACCGGCGTGCCCTCGTCGACACCGGTCAGGTGCTGCTCCGGCGCCTGGCCCGGCTTGGTCGATTTTCCCGGCTTGTCGATCAGCCGCTCGGTGGTCGACGGGTGGATGCCGTTGTCCGGGCGCACCCGGCCGGCATCCAGGCTGCCGGAGTAGACCACCGACTGGATGGAGCGCCAGGCGGCGCTGCCGCCGCGCGCCGCAAGGTTCTTTTCGACGATCTGGCTGGCGCTCAGCGCCGGCAGCGCGGGAGCCGGGGCAGCCGCGGTATCGGCTGTGCCGGCCGGTGCGCTGGCGTTGGACACGGCAGCCGATTGCGCGCTGCTCACGCCGGCGGCGGAGCAGATTCCGAAAAGGGCGATGAGCAGAGCGCGTTGCTGGAATTTCATTTTCTGGGACTCCCTGGTGTTCCGCGGCTCCGGAGGGTGCGGCGTATGCACGGCTCCGGTTGCAGGAGGGTTGACAGCATCGAGAAGAGAACATGGGAACCGAAAGGCAAGTACCCCGGTCGACCGAAACGGACCATTGAAACGGCGCTTACTCGACGATCATGCCCTCGGCATGAAAGCCGCCAATGACCACATCGACCCGGCTGCCATGGTGGACGATCTGGCCGCCATTGCCGAAGGTCAGGAAATACTGGCGGCCGGCTTCGGCCTCGGTAACCTGGCGCAGCTCGCCTATGTTTTCCATGGCAGGCACGGCCATGCGCGCCCCGCTGGCCTGGTCGACCAGGTAGGGGACCACCTTGCGGTCGAGCAGGGGTTTGGCCTTGACGGGGTCGATCACGCGGTAGCGGAAATTGAGCATCCAGTCATGGCTGGCCAGGCGCACGCCCAGCACCTCCACGCCCCAGTTGCGTTTGAGCAACTCACCGGTGCGCATCTGCCAGTTACGCATCGCTTCGGCGGCCTCCTGGGGGCCTAGTGGCGCAGGAGCGACGGCCGATACCGCGGGCGTAGCCGGCGCCGCGGATCCGGGTGCCGTGGCGTGCTCGTTCTGCGCCAGCGCCAGTCCCGAAGCCGCCAGGCCAAAGCCCAGCAACAGCTTGCGCAATTTGGGCACAACACCCCGCTTGGCTTTGCGGTTGGCGGAACCCTTTCTGGCGGCATTGAGAAGTGTCATCGCTTCGTTCATCCAAGATCCCCCGTAATGCACAGGAACGCACCTGCTGCCGGCACGCACCCAATGCCCCCCAGAAGAATCGGCCCGCATCCATCGGCATTTTGCATGCTCTGCGCGCGCGGCCAGCTGGCCGTCCCGCGTGGATGTGGGGATGATACGTTTCCCGGTCGGCGGAGCAAGCCGCATCCGGCCATACCCGGCACCGCTGTTTGCGCTGCGGGCGAAATTGCCGGCCTGACGGCCGGGCAGCCTTAAGCTGCCCGGGGCCAGATTCCGCATCGCCGCCTATCCGTTTCCCGGCGGATCGCCCCGCCGGCCAATTCAACTTCGCGACTTAAAATTCGTCGGCACCGATATCCACGCCACCGCCGCTTCCACCCACGCGCGGACGGACATCCCCGTCAATATCGTGGGTCAGTGTGGCGCCGTGGCCGACGATCGTGCCGCCGTGGTTGTACGCGCTGCTTCCCGTCCCGCTCAGGTGATAGTCGCCGATCACGGTGCCGGGGCTCGTCGTCGAGGTCGTCGTCGGGTCAAACAGGTACAGCGGCCCGAAACGTACATCGACGAAGTTGCCGGCCTCATCCAGGGTGGCGCCGGCCGTGAGGTTCTGCGCGGCCGGAGTGAGGAAGGGCTGGCCCGGCTCGAAGATGAATGCCGGATTGGCGCGCGCGCCGTTGCAGTACGACGTTACGAACGCCGGATCGGCGTTGCGATTGCCGGGAAGGGGAAGGTGGTAGCCCGGCGTGCTCAACACCGAGTACGTCGGGGCGAGGGCCACCTTGAGCGGGTTGGAGCCGGGCGTCGACGAGGCATCATCGGTAGTTCCCAGATCCCAGTAGGCGGACCCCGCCACGCACTGACCGATCGCGGTCTGCGCGGGCAGCGGAGCGCACTTGAGGCTATAGGCATCAAGAACGTTGTTCGACGGGCACAAAGTGTTGGTCGGCACCTGGACACCAGCGCTATTGGCCTGGGGTGTGATGGCAAAGTAGAACGAGCGGTTCTGCCAGAGAATGTCGTTGTACAGCGTGACGCCGGCGTACTGGTATGCCGACTGGTTGGCTGCGCTCAAGCCCGTCAGCAGGGCGGTCGTCGTCCGATCGACGCTGACGCCGGCCGGCGACGGATAGCCGGTCGTCTTGGAGAGCAGCTTGCCCCTGTTGAGTGGGTCGGTGCCGATCATCTCGCCCACGATACCCATGCTGTCGTTGTTCGCGATCGTGTTGTTGGACACGTTCACGAGCAGGGCGTCGGCGGCGGAAATGCCGGCCCCGGCCCATCCCGATACATTGTTGGTGATCATGTTGTTGGTGATCGTCACGCTGTACCAGTTCGCCGGCGTGGTCGGATTGGTGGCCACATCGCTTCCATTGACCTGCTGCAGCCGGATGCCACCACCGTGGCCGCCTTGCGAGAAGTTGCCGCGGATGATGTTCTTGTCGATGGTCACGCTGCCGGTGCCCAGCGAGGTTCCGCCAATGGCGCCCAGTTCTCCCTCAATCACGATGCCTCCGCCATTGACCTGCGCGGTCTGCTGGTAGCTCTGGTTGAAGATGATGGTGTTCTGCGCGATCAGGCCGTTGTTGCTCACGCCCGTCTGGCCGATACCGCCACCGTCACCCGAGCTGTAGTTGCCGCAGATGAAGTTGTAGTCGACAACGTAGTTGTCCGTGCCGGTGCAGATCGACAAGCCGCCGCCGACGCCGCTGGAGTTCGAGGCGCTGACCGTTCCGGGATTGGCTTCCACCGTGCCGTTGTTGGTGATGACGTTGTGGTGGATATGCACGCCCACGTCATAGCCGAACACGGTGCCGTCGGCGTTGGTTTGCGTTGACGTCAGGGCCTCGAGATACGGAACTCCCACGCGGATGCCGCCGTTGAACGAGCCGGCATTGCCGTAGACGCGGTTGTTGGCGATCTCCAGGCCGTTGGCGAAGCCGTTGACGTAGATGCCGCCGCCCGAATCGCCGCCAGTGACGGAAATTCCGTCGATACGCGAAGGCGCGCAGGTGAAGTTACTGTCGCTCATCTTCGTGTTGGTGGCGATGATGTTCACCGTATTGCTGGTCGGCGGGAACAGAGTCTGGTCCGGATAGCTGGAAGTGGCCGTGCTGTTGCAGGGTGCGGTGGCGGGGTTCTTGCCCAGCACGGTGATGCCGGCGCCTTCTTCCGTGGCAAGCACGCTGGGCTCGAGCAGCACGATGCCGCCAGTGATTTCCTGGTTGGGCAGCGGATCGACCTGCGAATTGGGCACCTGGTTGCCCAGAACCGTATCGACGCCGAAGTACTTGTTGACGATGGGCCGCCAGTTCTGCAGCTTTTGCGTCGGATACTTGGCCGCATTGATCACGACCGAAGCTGCACCCACGCCCTGCAGACGCACCGGCTTCCACATCACCACGAGTTCCGGATACTGGCCGACATCAACGATGATCAGATCGCCAGGCATGGCCGCATCGATGGCATCCTGGATCGGATGGGCGTTGCCGGTGGCTGCAGCCACGTTGGCCGCCGGCTCAACGATGACAGGAGCAGCTGCCAAGCCGGTGGTAACCGTCACGGCATCGACGGACTTCAAGCCGTTGCCGCTGGTGATGGAAAGTTCGCCGGTGGTCGCATTGCCAACGGTAGCGACGATCTTTAGGTCACTCCAGCTGCTGATGCCAAGCGGAGTGCCGTTCAAGGTCACGGATCCCGTGCCCTGCGCCGCCCCAAAGCCGTAGTGGCGCGTCAGGTTCTTCTGGTTCCAGGGTGCCGTGGTTGCCGTCGGGCCTTGGTAGTTAGGATTGGGCACGGTCACGTCACCAAGTGCGGTGATGGTGATCTTGCCGGCGCCGTTGGCCAGCAGCCACGGGCCTATGCCATCACCATCAACGCGGGCGATGGCCGGCGAGCTGGCGGGCAGCGCACAGTCCGGCGGGTTATAGCCGGCTGCGAACGCCGCGACCGGCAGGATCGGCGTATCCAAATACACGGTCATGCCGGGCATGAACGGATTCGTGTAGCAGAAATTGCTGTACTGCGGGTTGTATTGCGGATCGTTGATCAACCGCACCTTGCCGGTGACCGGATCCTGCGTGCCGGCCGGATCGGGGAACGGGCCCGGATCGTTCATGCACGTGACCATCATGTTGGGCGAGTAGCCGGCCGGATTGGGCACATTCACCTGCCAGGTCGAATAGATGATGCCGTTGTAGCCGCCCCAGGCATCGGTATACACGCGGGACACTTCCACGCCGTTGAAGTCGCGGATGGCGATCGGCGCGTAGGACGCGGCAAACTTCTCGCCGAAGTCCGGCGCAGCGGCGTTGATTTCAGCCGCGGCGTCGTCGAGCATCAGGCCCGTGTAATGGGAAGCGCGCGGAGTTGTGGTGAAAAGGAAGAAATTGGCCTCGCCGGTCGACTGGTCGTTGAGCACCACTTCCTTGCGGTCGCACAGATTCTTCATCGCACCGGCAAACGGCGCCACCTGGCCCGAGCTGGGGAACAGGCTCATGTAGTCCGGCACCTGGTGCGGCGTACCGACGCATTTCGGATACTGGTTGTTGGGCTGGGTAAAGTCCAGGCCCAGCGTCGTGTTGTTGTTGCCCGGGTTTTTCGCATTGTAAGCCGAGGCCAGCGACGCCTGGTCGGGCGTGACGAAGATGTTCGTCAGCGCGGCAAACTGCTGGGCAGCCGGGGCCACCCACTGGTCGCCGATGAGGATGTTCTTGTCCTCTTCCTTGACGATTTCGTAGCCGGGGGGCGGCACCACTTCGACGACATACGTTCCAGCCGTCAGCGTCTTGGTCACCTTGGTGACCGGATCGATCCAAGTGGCAGGGAGCAGGTAGGCACCGTCGAAAACCGCCGGCTGCACCTGGTTCCACATATGGAAGCCGTCATAGCACTTGAACTGGTGCGCGGTTCCCAGGGAGAAGGCTAGGTACGGATCCTTGCCATCTTGCCCTGGACACGTGATGTTGTTCTGCGCATTGGTTGACGTCACACCGGCGGGTGCCGGGGCACCCGTCACGGGCGAGTGCAGGGTGTTGTCCGGGAACAGCACATATTGGTTGCCATCGGACCCCAGGACGCCATTGGCCCAATCGTCCCAGCTCGTCGAGGTGGTCGAATTGACGTAGATGTAGCCGGTGGTGCCGTCGGCGTTGATTTGTTCCTTGTAAAGATTGATCGTCACGCGAGGGATACCGGGTTCCCAGAGGTTTTGCACCTGCAGGCTGGGGTCGTCAAAGCCGCGCGTCGAGGAATAGACCACCGTGCCCTGGATGCCGCCGGTTTCGCCCGGATTGAAATTGCGACGTCCGAAATCGAGGAACTCGGTCTGGTTGATGAAGGTCTGCATACCCTCGAACATGCCGTTGTACGGGGTCGTGCCCGGATCGATACGGTTGGTCGAGTTCAAGGCGCCCGGGGGGACCGCGCCGTAGGTGAGCCCGGTATTTGGGTCCGTCCAGACATATTTTGTGTTGGCAATGCCGGCCGTGCGCGAAGTGGCGCAAGTGCCGGCTGCCGAAAGCGTGCCCTGGCTGGTCGTGATGTTGGTCGTCACGCAATCGGGTTGGCCGCCGGCATCCACCGTGACGTTGACGCCGGTTGATGTATAGCGAACGCGGTCGGATTCGACGACGTACCAGTTGAACAGCGGGAACAGCTCGTTGAACACTGCATTTCCGTTGCCGTCGGTGATCAGCGTATTGGAGATGCTGCCGTCGCGGAAATGGATCTTCACGGGAACCAGCGGAATGCCGGGTTCTCCTGCGTCACGTACGCCGTTGTTGTTCAAGTCCATGTAGACGCTGGACTCGAGACGGGTAAACCAGCTGAACACCGGAATGTCGCCCAATTTCAGTGTTCCGGGATTGACCTGGTTGGCGGGCAGATTCTGGAAGGCAATGATCTGGTCGAGCCACTGGTCCCAGATGACGAGCTCGTACTGCTGGCCCGACGGAATCGACGGCAGCGTGAAGGTGCCATCCGATTTGCACGCAGTGAACGCGACGTCGTTGCCGGTTTCGCCGGTCTGGTTGACGGCGACGAAGCAGGTCGATTCGGCGAAGGCCTCATGACTGGCCGAATCCCAGAGCGTTTCCATGACGGTGCGCGACATGTGCAGGCTAGTGACGCGTCCCGAGATTGTTGTCCGTCCGGACACGCCGGCAGCATTGGCCTGGACCAGCGCCATCGCGTTCTGGTCGGAGATATGCGCCGGATTGAGCCAGCCGATGAAGGTATGGAAGCCGGGGGGGCCGAATTCCTGGAAATAGTTCGGCTCATTGGCCTTGGTGAATGCGTCCTGTCCGGGCGTGCCCTCCAGCGTCGAGGTCTGGTACCAGGTCTCGCCGGAGCCTTCGCGGTAGGCGCCCGGGTGGGCCAGGACGTCGTAGCGGCCCGGCATGATGTTGTTGATCAGTGCCTGGCCGGCCAGCTGATAGGTGCTCGCATCGCGGGCGATGGAAGACTTCCAGACCTGCACCTTGCCCGCCGGAACGCCGCCGGGGTTGGCAAATGTGAATCTCCTCGGCCCGGTGACGGTTACCGTGAAGGAACCGTTTAGCGGTACAGCGGCCACGCCGCTGATATCGATGGTCGGACTGGCGCCTTGCACCGAGGTTTCGAACTGGTGCGGCACCGCCGTCGTGACCGTGATCGTGGAAGCGGTGGCCGTGATAGAGGAAATCTGGCGATCACCGTCCGGGCATGTATAGACGACGCCGACCAGGTTGGTCTGTTGCAATGCGGGCTTTCCGGCCGGCGTTTCATTCGGGCAGCCGGCCACACCAAGCAGAGCATTGGTCAGCGGCATGTTGAATGCGTCGTAGGTGACCTGGCCAACCGGGTCACCGGAGCGCCCGCCCACGTCATTGACGATGATCTCGAAACCGCCCAGGCCGATTTCATTGGCATCGTAGTCGTTGTTGGTCGGGCTGTTGTCTTCGAAGATGAAGACGCTCAGGGCTGCGGGCTTGAGCGGGTTGGGCTCGACCAGCACCGTGGCGGCGGTTTGCGGCGGCGTCGCCGCGTACAGAATGTTCGCACCGCCCATCGAGTGGCCGCAATTGGTAGGCATTGGCGCGTTTACCTTGGTGTAGAGACAGGAGGTAAATTGCGGATTCGTCGGATCGTTGCTGAAGCCATTGGTGAACGGATTGGCCGCATCACCCGGCAAAATCGAGATGTAGTAGTTCTTGGTGGGGTCCAAAACCGCGTCGGCCGGGAAGGTGTAGACCGCAATTGGCGCTTTCCCGCCTTGAATTTTCTGGCCGCCGTTACCGTCGCCGCAGGAAATCGGACCCGTGCAACCCACCGCCACCACCGGGTAGTGGCTGTTGTGGAAACTGGTGGTGAGCACGGGTGTTGGCTGACCATTGAGCAATGGCGGGGTTACGCCGGGCGTGGCATTCCGGAAAGAACGGTCTTCCTGGATGATCCACATGTAGTCGGTGACAGCCGGCACCGAACCCGTGGAGCCGTTGAGTGCGTCCTGAACCGTGATCGCCAGATTCGCCGGCGCCGGGAAGTCGACGGTCGCCGTGGCGGTCGTCGCGGTGGCGGGATTGCGCGGATCCCTAACGGTGAAACCGAATGTACAGGTCGTGCCGGTGCGCACCGAGGCAGCCGCCGAAAACGATCCGTCGGCGTTGAGCACCACCGCGCAGTTGGCCGGTGACCCACTCAGGCTTGCGGTCAAGGGATAGCCATCGCTGGCGGAATATCCCGCCAGCACGCCGGTTGCGCGCGTGATCGTGCGATAGAGCGTCGATACGGTACTGGTGAACGTCGGCGCGCTGGCCGGGGCGATGATGGTCGCCGCTTCGGTGACGATGTTCAACGTCACGGTTCCGCAAAGCGTTGTACTGCCGGCATTGCAATAGGTAAACGTGTCGCCGGTGGAGATCGGCGCCGTATTTGGCGTGTAGGTAAAAGTACCACCAGCGCCCCAGGATATCTTGCCGTTGGTCGGCGCCACATTGGTGACGACGGAATTCAAGCCGACGCTGTTCGTGGCGACACTGGCACTGAAAGTGCTCAGCACGCTCGGGGCAATATTGAAAGTGTAGCTGGCGGCGCTGGCCGTGACCGTTGCAATGCCGCCGCTGGCCTTACCCAGGAAGGTGTTGGTGGCAGTGCTGGTGGCATTCATACCGGCGGGGGCCACGGCCAGATAGCCGTGCATGCCCGCATTGGCGATGTTGGCGCCGGCGGTACTCAGGGCGCGGTCAAATACACCATAGGCCTGGTCCTTGTAGGCGGTCGGGGCAGCTCCCGCTGCGGGGGTGGCCAACGGCACCGGATTTACCAAAACATCGACCACACGCCCCGGCGGCAGGTTGACTTCGCTTTGCAGCTTGGGCAGGCCGGGTTGCAGATTGCCGTCCTCGGAGATCACGGCCATCTGCAGGCCGCTGATAGACGGCACGTGCAGGCGCGAGCCGGCGTTGACGAAGCGCACCAGCACGTTGCCAGTGAGCGCACCGTCAGCGACGACGCTGGTGGTGGCGGCAGGATTGGCCGGATTGAACGGCGAGCCATTGATCAGGAAGTAGGTCGGCCGGTAGTTGACTGCCGGCGGGTAGCAGGCCACCGAGCCGCCCTTGAGCGCATTGCTGCAGCTCGGGTCGGTGGATATCAGGGTCTCCGACGTACCGGCAATGGCGGCGGCATCGACGGCGGCATTCTGGACAGCGTCGATTTCGCTCAACAAGAAGGTGGCGTCGGCATCATAGGGCACACCCGCATTGCCCACGCCGTAGACGTTGGACCCTGGCGGCAAAGTTGCAGTGCCGCTGGCGGCCGGATAGGCGGAACCGGCCAAGGATATTGTGGTAACTGGCGGCACCGCGGAGCTTGCCGAGGCGGTCGGCGCCGTTGTGACGATCAGCACGCCATACAGACCCATGGGTGCCTGCAGCGACGGATGCGTCCCGGTCTCGTAAAGGTAGGTTCCCGGCCGAAGCGTTCCCGCGACCCAGGTGTACGTCTGGCTGCCAAGGGTCGTGCCGACAGCGGCGGCGGCCTCCGGCCCGAAGGATCGAGCGCGAGAACCTTGCGCCGGAGGGGTGAAGGTGCCGCCCGTTGCCGGTGTGGTACTCGTAGCGGGGACGTACGTGACGTTATTGGGCCAGGTGGTTACCGTGTCCGTTGCATGCGGTGGGCTGGCGACGCGGATGGGTGCGCCCGTGTCGCTGCCGCCATACTGACCGACGATCGTAAGGGACGTGGCCACCGGCAGGGCGTTGCTAAGAACGACGGTCAGCGCGTCACCGGCTGGTAGGACGATCGTGGGTCCGGGAGCCCAGGTTCCTGGCGCAGTGGCGGGGCAGACCCCCCCTACCGTGGTGCCGGTGGACCCGGTCGCAGCCGTGCCGCAGTATTGCCACATCGGTACGGTGGAGCCATCGGGGAGCACAGCGGTAGCCCGCTGCGCCGTCAGATTGACTGTCGTCGCAGCCGATGCCAGTCCGGCTGCCGCGAGCAATGCAGCGGCGAGCGATGCGGACTTGAGCATCATAGCGTTGAGGGGTTTACGCATTTTCATTCTCCTGGTGCGCGACAGCATCAATTCAATTCGTCAATCGGCGCCGAGGGCGGCTGGATCACCAGCATCATCAGCATTCCGCCGGGAAAGACGTTGTTGGTGGTGAGTTCCCGCTCGGCGTGCGAGTGCCACATGAAGGCATAGCCGGCCGTGGGGTTCTGGATCGTCGTTCCCGGGGGCAGGGGCGTAGACAGGAACTGGGGTGATCCACCACCGACGGGGATCTGCGCAAGCCCCATGTAAGGGGTGCCGCCGTACCACAGGCCGTTAGCAACGATCTGCGGGTCGGGCGGCGTGATCGGGATCGGCTTGTTGTGGTCCGCGCACCACTCGTTGTAATTGGGCGCATTCACTGGCGCGGGCGGGTTGCTTTTCACGGTGTAAAAGCCGTTGCTGTCCGGGTGGCACGGATGCGGATCGCCCCCGGACGTCGTCGGCCCGATCGGCAGCGGCGACTTTGCGCTCAACCCGTGGCCGTACATGTCCCAGTTCAGGCCCTTGGCCGTGTACATGAAGATTAGGTCCTGGCCTTGTCCGGGCACGGTGGGAACCGTGTAGTACAGCGGGCCGGCGAGGCGTGAATAGCCATCGGTTGCCGCCAGCGGATCGTTGGCCGCGAGGAGCATATTGCCGTCACGGGCCAGCACGCGGCCGTGGTTGGCGTGGATGTGGAACGGGTGCTGCATGCGTCCCTGGCCCACCACGCGCAGGAGCATGGTTTCACCAGGATGCATCTGCGGATCGCCGTTGTACGGCTGGTTCGGATACATGGGCGCGAAGTTCGGATCCATGTCATCCGGGAAGGAGCGCCCGTTGATCAGGAAGTAGTTCGGGTGATACGGATCCGTAACCACATCGATCTGCGGGCACGCCGCTATGCCGACGTTGACGCAAGCCTGCACGGCCTGATGGATGTTCCCGTCCATTTCGGCGAACTGGAACAGGAATTCGCGGTCGTAACAGGTCTCCGGGTGATCCATTGCCGAAGTGGAGTTGCGATAGTCGACATCGAGCCTTGAGACAGCGCCGAGGCCGCGCAGGGTCTTGTTGTCGGCCGAGCAACCGGCGGCTGGAACCGGGGTCTTGGGCAGGACGACCAGCGCGCCGTACAGACCCATTTCAATCTGCAGTTCGGGGCGCGTGCCGCTGTAGTAGGCGTAGGTTCCGGGCTTGCCGGCAGTAAAGGTGTAGATGATCGTCTTGCCGGGAACGGCTTCCTGCGTCAGCTGACCCTGTACGCCCCCGACGGCCGTGGTGGCGAAGCCGGAAAAAACGATCGAGGTATTTCCGGCCACCGGCGGCAGGCCGTTGTAGAGATTGACCGTGACTTGCTGGCCTTCGGTGACGATAAGCGTGGGCCCCGGCAATTGCATGGTGCCGCAGGTCGGTGTCATCTCCCTTGCGAACGCGACCGGCAAAAAGCTATTCGGGGCTGCGCTGAGCGGCATGGCGCCGGGACTGATTTTGGTGTAATCGGGGGTCCGGCCGCAGCCATAGCCCCAGGTATAAACCTGGGTGCCGTCTGGCTGGGAGGTCATACCGGTATAGGCCGAGAGGCGAAATAGCACCTTGGCGGCAGTGGTGGAGCCGCCGGTAATTCCCGGTACTGCGGCCTGGACCGTGCCGGCCATCACGACGCCGGCTGCCATCGCGAAACTGGCAAAACAACGCGCCATGCGGCCGCGGATCGAATTTGAGTGCGTCACGTCCGCTCTCCTTAGTTGACCTGGATCTCGGTCATCATTCCGCCGAAGTTTTCAGCGTCATTCGACAGACGATCGAGACTGGGTGTGTAGAGGAAGTAGGTACCGGGGGATACATTGCTGGCGTCGACGATCACGTCGACGTTGTCGCCAGGCCCGACCTCCAGGCTGTTGGTGCCGTAGAACTCGTTGTTTCCGGCCAGATCACGCAACATCCGGCCGGCATGCGCGATGACGGTCATCGGAATTCCGGCGGTGGCCACGTAATGGAACTCGGTCACGCTGAGGTTCGATATGCGCAGCAGGGCACGAGTCTGTTTAAGGCTGGTCTTGTTCAACACGATTTTGGTGGGAATCACCTGCGAGTAACGGGAGACGCCATCGGAGCCCTCGGTTGCCAACGGGCCCGGATCGATGCCCTGCGGGAGCGAGGTGTTGACCAGGCCGCCACCAACCGTATCTGGATAACCACGACCACTGAACAAGTAGTACTTGTCCTTCATGTCGACGAACGGCTCCTGGTTGAAGGTCATTCCGATGAAGTGAAATGTCGGATCGAAGCCCATCAGCTGGATTGGCACTTCGACGTCATAGGCTGTCGAACCGTCACCGTCGTTGTAGGCGTACTTCATCGTGTTGGTACCGCTGCCGTCTCTGGCTAGCACTTGGACCGCACCGTTGGGCGGCGGGACGGGCGTGGTGCACAAAGCGTCAAATGCGCAGTTTTCCGGAGGGAAGCTCACATTGCCGTACGCAACCGCGGTGGCACCGGACGGCGCTGCTGTCGGCACCACAAGTGCTGCGCCGGTTTCAAAGTTGTCCAACGCTGCGTACAGGCTGGCATTTACTGGAAGCCGGTTCTGCCGCGGCCTCACCCACAACTGGCCTTCCATGCCCATCTGCAAGTGCTCCGGCGGCGTGATATGGCAATGCCAGAAGTACGTGCCGGCATCCGGAGCGATGTAGTAGTACGTGAAGCTGCCGGCGATGTTGATGGCCACCGAGGCGTCGGGCACGCCGTCGAAGAACGAAGATGCGTTCGGGTAGCCGTGCCAGTGCACCGTGTGCTGCTCGAACAAGTCGGGCCGCATGATCATGCCCACGTTGGTCAGCGTGAGGTAGAGTTCGTCGTCCTCGTCCACGGCAATGCTCGGGGCCGGGGTCTGGCCGGATAGCACACCCAGGTTCATGATCAACGAGGGCTCGGAGGCGCCCGTGTTGATATTTGATAGGTGGGAAAGGTCCGCAGGCAGCAATGGCCCGCCGGTGGAATACGTGGTGGTGCTCGTCGGAAATCCGACATAGGGTGCATTGAACTCGGCGGCCGTGACGGTGCCTTCAATGCCGGCCTGGATGTTTTTCAGGCCCGAGAGCGGCCCAAAAGCGAACAGGTAGATCTGATGGCCGTCGGCCATGGTGGCGTAGCCATCGCCACCGGAAATCTCCTGGCACTTGATCTGCGGGTTGGCCATGGCGGGGGTCGGCCGCTTCGGATCCGTCGGGATCATCGTATCGAAGCTGCTGAGCCCCGATGAGCCGACGTTGGCCGGATGCGTTGCCGTGCCATTCGGGCACTGCGTCCGGAACGACTGCGCCGATGCCGGCAGCGCCGCCGACAGCGCGAACAATCCGGCAATCACCGGCAGGACGCAGGTCAGCCGATTGCGTAAATTTTTAGCCATTTGAGCTCTCTCCCCTTCGACGGCCGCGGCATCCGCCGCGATCACGCCTGGAACGACCCAGATCCAAGACCCCGCCCGCGCGGGCTACCCGTTCTTGATCAACAACCCCAATTTCCGCCAAGTTGCACCAATTCAGTGCGCACAGATTTTTGCTTTTTCAGAAACGCCGAGCGCAACCAGCCGCCGCACCGCGGATCCTCGAAGTCACTTATGCGAATCAAAGATCTCTTGGTTCAGCTTCGGTTAACAGGACTCATTCTTGCGGTATACCGGTGTCGCGTCTTTAGGTTATTACCCGCAGCCGAGGTGGGGGGTGACCCCCCATTTGTGAGAAATATCCTGTGGGTATTCCCCCAGTCCATAGGGCTGATGCCGACTGACGGCTATCGGGCAAGGCACAAAATAACGCGGAACAGCCCAATCTTTTCGCCAGAATTCCTACGGAAAGCTAAGACTTTTCCCGTTAACGATTCTGATTGCGCGGTGAAATATGGGGGCTTTCCCGCCAGGGTGGTGTGGCGGCGGAGCAGCTCGGGAGAGCGAAAGCGCGGCAGCGGTTAGCGGTGAATAAGAATGGAACGTAGCTCGAGGTGGCGAACCGCAAACCACAAACGCGCCCGCAAACTTTCGCGGTGCGGCGCCGCCAAAATCAGCCGTTACCGACGGGATGGTTGATGTGCCAGAGAACCTTGGGCACGTAGTCGCGCGTCTCCGCAATGGGCGGGATTCGATACCCCGCCTTTACGACAGCGGCCTCGCCGGCGTTGTAGGCGGCCAGCGCAAGACGCAGGTCACCGCGGAAATACTCCAACAGCCACTTCAGATACAGCGCGCCGCCACGGATGTTCTGCCGCGGATCGAAGGCATCGCGCACGCCGAAGCGCTCCGCCGTGGCCGGCATCAATTGCATGAGCCCTTGCGCCCCCTTGGGCGATCGGGCATTGGCCTGGTATCCGGACTCGACCTGTATTACTGCATGCAGCAGCTGGGGCGACATGGCGACCTCGCGGGCCACCTGCTCGATGATGGTCCGGTATGCCGCTCCCGGATTGCGCGGATCGACGATGGGGGGCAGGTCCGCCGGCACGGCCGGTGCGGCCGCCAGCGCCGGCACGGGCGGCAGGGCAACCACCATCTGGGGCGTTTCGTCCGTCGCGAAATTGGACAGCACCACGGCGCCGTTGCTGCTTGAGCCGGCGTAGATCTGCCCCGTGGCGCTGCCGGCCAGCGCAGCCAGTAGCGCCGCGGCAGCGGCACGTAAGTGGTAATTCAACCGCATGAGGCGATACCGTTCCTTGTCTGCGAATGTTTTAGCATCGGCCATGCCCCGCCGGCTAGTGGGGCATCTCCCCGTTTTCCCCTTTGGGCGAGATTTCCCCGGAAATTGATGTTTTTCAATGCTTTGCACGAATGCTTTATG